>Ga0194118_10001105_pt1 | contig 40232 bp, 38 predicted proteins | sample TA2MahsurfametaG_2_FD_148662 | JGI IMG/M metagenome (GOLD analysis project Ga0194118, IMG submission 148662) | Freshwater microbial communities from Lake Tanganyika, Tanzania - TA2015013 Mahale N5 surface | ecosystem: Environmental > Aquatic > Freshwater > Lake | place: Tanzania: Lake...
CGTTTACCCAGCACCACGTAGACCGCCTCGCAGGCAGCGGCGCCAAGAATAAGCAGATTGCCCAGCGCATTGGCGCTGCCCCCGTCTGCCGCGCCCCGCCAGGACAGGAGCGCGATCGCACCCGCTGCGAGCCCCGTGGCGCCCCACACCCGCCAGCCCGCCCGCTCGCGAAGCCATACCCAGGACAACAGCGCGACCAGCGGTGGCAGCGCGGACATGACGACCCCGGCAGCAGCGGCTGAGGTAAGCGCCACGCCGGTGAGGACCAACAGGGAAAACAGGAAATTGCCGAAGAGCGATTGAATGAAGAGCGTGCGCCAGAGTGACGGTGAGAGTGGCGCGTCGCTGGCATCGGCCTGTAGCCACGGCACCATGACCACGGCCGCGATGGCAAAGCGCAACCACGCCAGCAGGAACACGGGCATGGCCTCGGATAGCGGCTTGGACAGTGCCGTGTAGGTGCCGACCAGCGCCATGCCGCAGAAGAGGAGCAGGTAACCGACAGGGCGGGTGCTAAACGGCGCAACTGACATGCGGAAACGCGATGGCCCTGTTGATGTGCTCGAAGGAGTTTACCGCGCCCTCACCAGGGCGACCCGTCAACCGCTGACCCCCCTCACGCTAGAATCTGGAGATGAACACCGTTGCCGACCCATCGATCCGTCACGCCGACTTTCGCGCGCAGCCCGATCCGGAGCGGATGCGAGCCGTCGTCGAGCGACTGCGCTGCATCCTTCCCGCGCATTCCGTGCTGTACCGCGATGAAGACAAGCGCCCGTATGAGTGCGACGCACTCTCCGCGTTTCGGCAGATGCCCATGGCGGTGGTTCTGCCTGACACCGAGGCGCAGGTGGTCGACATTCTGAAAGTCTGCCGCGAGCTCGATGTTCCGGTTGTGGCGCGTGGCGCAGGCACCAGTCTGTCCGGCGGCTCGATGCCGCACGCCTCGGGCGTGGTCCTGTCGATGGCGCGTTTCAACCGCATTCTTGATCTCGACCCCTTCGCGCGTACCGCGGTGGTTCAGCCGGGCGTTCGTAATCTGGCAATTTCCGAGGCGGCCGCGCCGCATGCGCTCTACTACGCGCCCGATCCATCCTCGCAGATCGCCTGCTCCATTGGCGGCAACATTGCTGAAAACTCCGGCGGCGTGCACTGCCTGAAATATGGCCTGACCGTACACAATGTGCTTGCGCTTCGTGTGGTCACGATTGATGGTGAGGTGCTCGAAATCGGCAGCGCTGCGCTTGATTCGCCAGGTCTTGATTTATTGGCCGTACTGATCGGTTCGGAAGGCATGCTGGCGGTAGTGACCGAAATCACCGTGAAGCTGCTGCCCCGACCGCAGCTCGCGCGCGCGGTGCTGGCGTCGTTTGACGACATCGTGAAGGCGGGGGATGCGGTGGCGGCCATCATCGCCGAGGGAATCATTCCCGCGGGTATGGAAATGATGGATCGCAAGACCACAGCAGCCGTTGAGCCGTTTGTACGCGCGGGCTATGACCTGTCGGCGCAGGCGATTCTCATTGTCGAATCTGACGGCACGCCCGAAGAGGTCGAAGAAGAAATTTCGCGGATCGATGCAGTGCTGCAGCGCTGTGGCTGCACCGCGCAGCGCGTATCGCAGAACGAGTCTGAGCGGCTCGCATTCTGGTCGGGGCGCAAGAACGCGTTTCCCGCGGCAGGTCGAATTTCGCCTGACTACTACTGCATGGACGGCACCATTCCGCGCAAGATGCTCGGCCGCATGCTGCGGGCGATCGCGGACATGGAGCGTAAATATCAGCTGGGCTGCATGAACGTGTTTCATGCGGGCGATGGCAATCTCCATCCGCTCATCCTGTTCGATGCGAACGACCCTGACAGCTGGCGCCGTGCCGAGTTGTTCGGTGCGGAAATTCTCGAGCTGTGCGTCGAATACGGCGGAACGGTCACCGGTGAACATGGCATCGGCGTGGAAAAGCTGTCCTCCATGTGCGTGCAGTTTTCGCCAGAAGAACTGAAGGCATTTTTTGCCGTGAAAACAGCATTCGATTCGCAGGGGCTTCTGAACCCGGGTAAAGGTGTGCCCACGCTGGCTCGATGCGCCGAGTACGGCAAGATGCATGTGCACCGGGGGCAGTTGCCGTTTATCGACCTGCCCCGGTTCTAGGCACAGATCCCGCGATGAATGCTGACAGCCTCGACGCCGTAGCCGATGTTCTCCAGTCGTTGCGCACAACCATCGTGCGTGCGGCCAGGGATCGCGCGCCGCTTCGAATTCGCGGCGGCGGCAGCAAAGATTTTCTCGGTCAGCAATTTGACGGCGATCTGCTTGATACGCGTCCGCTCGCAGGCATTCTCAGCTACGAGCCCACCGAGCTGGTCATTACGGCTCTGGCCGGTACGCCCCTCGCACAGGTCGAGGCGCTGCTGGCCGAACACGGTCAGATGCTGGCCTTCGAGCCGCCCTCGTTCGGTGGTCCCGCCACGGTGGGTGGCGTGGTCGCAGCGGGGCTCTCTGGGCCCCGACGCGCCAGCGTCGGTGCGGTACGCGACTTTGTCCTGGGCCTGGGCTGCATGGATGCGCAGGGCCGCGAGCTGCAGTTTGGCGGGCAGGTCATGAAGAACGTCGCGGGCTACGACGTGTCGCGGCTCATGTGCGGGGCGATGGGCATTCTGGGTCTGATCACGCAGGTGTCGCTCAAGGTTTTGCCGCGGCCTGCCGCCGAAGCCACGATCATGTTCGGCTGTGACGCCAGTCAGGCGCTTACGCTGCTTAACACCTGGGGCGGTCAGCCGCTACCCATTTCAGCCAGCGTGGTCGGAAGCGGGTCGCTGGTGGTCAGGTTTTCGGGGGCGCGTGCCGCGGTCGATGCGGCCTTGTCGCGCATGAACCATGACCATGCCGCGCGCAGGGTTCCCGACGATGCAGCCGCGCAGCTCTGGGCCGATCTTCGCGAGCATCGCGCGGCATTTTTCTCAGACACGGGGCGTGCGCTCTGGCGCCTGTCGCTGCCGTCCACAGCACCCCTGGGGTCACTGCCGGGCGAACAGTGTATCGAGTGGGGTGGCGCGCTTCGCTGGCTCAAGTCGGATGCTGATCCTGCCGACGTTCGCGCGGCCGCGTCAGCTGCCGGCGGCAGCGCCATGCTGTTTCAGGGCGGCGATCGCAGCGCGGGCGTTTTTCACCCACTTCCCGCGCCGCTCCTTGCGCTTCACAGACGACTGAAGCAGCAGTTCGACGCGCCGGGCATCTTCAACCCAGGGCGGATGTATACGGATCTCTGAAGCATGGAAACCCATCTTGCCAGCTGGTTGAAGGGCACTCGCGATGGCGAGGAGGCCGAGGCGATTCTGCGCAAATGCGTGCACTGCGGTTTCTGTACCGCCACGTGTCCCACCTATCAGTTGCTGGGTGATGAACTTGATGGACCGCGCGGTCGCATTTACCTGATCAAGTCGGTGGTTGAGGGCGACAAGCCCACATCATCAACGCTTCAGCACCTCGATCGATGCCTCACCTGCCGCAACTGCGAAAGCACCTGTCCTTCCGGCGTTGACTATGGTCATCTGGTCGACATCGGCCGGAAACTGGTCGAGCAGCAGGTGGAACGGCCCGCCCCGCAGCGCTTCATGCGCACGCTTCTTCGCGAAACGCTGACCCGTCGCTGGATATTTGATCCTGCGATGCGGGTGGGCCAGGCGGTTCGGCCCCTGTTGCCGGCGTCGCTCAAGGCCAAAGTGCCCGAGCGACGTGACGCGGGGATGCGGCCCACACGAGATCACGCTCGCAAGGTGATCCTGCTCGATGGCTGCGTGCAGCCTGCGATGCTGCCGTCGATCGACGCCGCCACCGAGCGCGTGCTCGACCGGCTGGGCGTGCAGGCGGTGCGCCCGTCCGGCTCGGGTTGTTGTGGGGCGATTCGACATCATCTGAATGATCAGCCTGGCGCAGCCCAGGACGCGCGCCGAAATATCCAGGCCTGGTGGCCGCTGATCGAAGCGGGCGCTGAAGCCATTCTGATCAGTGCATCAGGATGCGGGGCGATGGTGAAAGACTATGCGCATCTGCTTGCCGATGACCCCGACTGGGCGGCGCGCGCGCAACGCGTGGTTGCTCTGACCCGAGACCTTGCCGAGTGGCTACCCGCAGAGCTGGATGCGGCGATCGCTGAAGGTCGGTTGCACGCCGCGGCGTCGTCGCAGCGCGTGGTGTTCCATCCACCCTGCACGCTGCAGCACGGCCAGAAGGTACGCGGCGTGGTTGAAGCATTGCTCACAAGGCTTGGCGCCAAGGTGTTGCCGGTAGGCGAGTCGCATCTTTGCTGCGGTTCCGCGGGCACGTATTCGGTGCTTCAACCCGAAATTTCTGCTCAGCTGCGGGAACGCAAGCTCGGGCACCTGACCGCTGCCAAGCCCGAACTGATCTTGTCGGCCAATATCGGGTGCATCACGCATCTGCAGGCGGGCACCGGAACGCCGGTGCGGCACTGGATTGAGTGGCTTGACGACCGACTGGGTGCGGCCAGCGCACCCCAAAAGGCGGCTGTGTAAGACAGCCGCCCTCTCTTACACCGCGTTACTCAACCGCCTTCACCATATCTTCAACGACCTTCTTGGCATCGCCGAACACCATCATTGTGCGATCCATGTAGAAGAGCTCGTTATCCAGCCCGGCATAGCCCGAGGCCATGGAGCGCTTGTTGACGATGACCTGGCGTGCTTTGTAAGCCTCCAGGATGGGCATGCCAGCAATCGGCGACTTCGGATCTTTGGCCGCAGGGTTCACCACGTCATTAGCGCCCAGCACCAGCACCACGTCGGTGTCGCCGAACTCGGAGTTGATGTCCTCCATTTCGAACACCTGATCGTAGGGTACCTCGGCTTCCGCGAGCAGCACGTTCATGTGACCTGGCATCCGTCCGGCAACAGGATGAATCGCGTACTTCACGGAGACGCCGCGTGCGATCAGTTTGTCGGTCAGTTCTTTGAGCGGATGCTGTGCGCGCGCCACCGCCAGACCGTAGCCCGGAACGATGATCACGCTTTCGGCATTGGACATCAGGAAGGCTGCGTCCTCAGGCGAGCCCGACTTCACCGGGCGCGCCTGCTGAGCGCCGGCCACGGCCGCTGTGGCCTCGCCGCCGAACCCGCCCAGGATCACATTGAAGAACGAGCGGTTCATTGCCTTGCACATGATGTACGACAGGATCGCGCCCGAAGAACCCACCAGCGACCCGGCGATGATCAGCATCGAGTTGTTGAGTGAGAACCCGATGCCCGCTGCCGCCCAGCCCGAGTAACTGTTCAGCATTGACACCACCACGGGCATGTCGGCGCCGCCAATCGGGATGATGATCAGAACGCCCAGCACGAAGGCGATGACGGTCATGATGACAAACGGCGTCCAGTCTTGCGTGATGGCGAACCAGATGCCAAACGCCAGCATGGCCAGCGCGAGCACCAGATTCAGCATGTGCTGACCGCTGAACGTGACGGGTGCGCCTTGGAACAGCCGGAACTTGTAGGCGCCTGAGAGCTTGCCGAACGCAATGACCGAGCCCGAGAAAGTGATGGCGCCCACGAAGGTGCCGATGAAGAGCTCGATGCGGTTTGCCATCGGGATCGGTTCGCCCTTGGCAACAATATTGAAGGCCCAGGGTTCGGCCACCGCTGCGATGGCAATGAATACCGCGGCCAGGCCGATCATGCTGTGCATGAAGGCGACCAGTTCGGGCATCTTGGTCATCTCGACGCGCTTGGCCATCAGCGTGCCGATTGCACCACCCACCACCAGACCCCCCAACACCCAGCCCATGCCTGCTGCCGCAATTTCAGGGCTCAGCTTGAAGATGAGTGCAACGGTGGTGAAGGCTGCGATGGCCATGCCCACCATGCCGAAGGTGTTACCCATTCGCGAGGTGGACGGATGCGACAAACCTTTGAGCGCCTGAATGAAAAACACTGAGGCGATCAGATACAGCAGGACGACGACGTTCATGCTCATGGTGTCGCCCCTTTCAATGGCCGCCGGAGCCAGACTTCGGCTCTTTCTTCTTGAACATCTCGAGCATCCGGCGCGTGACCAGGAAGCCGCCAAACACATTGACCGCGGCGAGCGCTACTGCGAGCACGCCCATGGTTTTTCCCAGACCGGTTTCGGTGAGGGCTGCTGCGAGCATGGCGCCCACAATGATGATGGCCGACACCGCGTTGGTGACCGCCATGAGCGGCGTATGCAGCGCGGGCGTCACATTCCACACCACGTGATAGCCGACATAGATGGCCAGCACGAAGATGATCAGGTTGATGACAAAGGGATTGATCGCTTCCATGCTGTCAGCTCCGCAGAACCTGGCCGTCTTGCGTGACCAGGCAGGCTTTCACGATGTCGTCTTCGAGGTTGACGGTGAACTTGCCGTCTTTGTCGATGACGAGCTTCAGGAAATCAATGACGTTTCGGGCGTAGAGCGCCGACGAATCCGCCGGCACGGTGGCGGGCAGATTGGGTTGACCGATCAGCGTGACACCGTGCTTGACCACCCAGCGGCCAAGCTCGCTGATGGCGCAGTTGCCGCCCTGCTCAACCGCCATGTCGAGCACCACCGACCCGGGCTTCATTGAGCGCACCATGTCTTCGGTGACCAGAATGGGGGCCTTGCGGCCGGGGATCAGCGCGGTCGTGATCACGATATCGGCCTGCTTCATGCGCTCGGCAACGGCCTGTGCCTGACGCTTCATCCAGCTCTCGGGCATCGGGCGGGCATAACCACCCACCCCCTTGGCGATTTCGCGCTCTTCGTCGGTCTCGTAGGGCACATCGACAAACTTCGCGCCCAGGGACTCAATCTGCTCTTTAACGGCCGGACGCACGTCGGAGCCCTCGACCACAGCGCCCAACCGCTTGGCGGTGGCAATTGCCTGAAGACCCGCCACGCCTGCGCCCAGAATCAGAACCCGTGCGGCCTTCACCGTACCGGCGGCAGTCATCAGCATGGGCATCATGCGACCGTAGGCGCTGGCCGCAAGCAAGACTGCTTTGTAGCCTGCGATGTTGGCCTGCGACGACAGCACGTCCATGCTCTGCGCGCGGGTGGTGCGGGGTGCGGCCTCGAGCGCGAAGGCGGTCAGACCCGCGTCGGCGATCGCCTGCAGACCCTCCCGGTCAAACGGATTCAGCATGCCGACCAGGACGGCGCCTCGCGGCATCTTGGCCAGTTCCGCCGGTTGAGGCGCTCGCACTTTCAAAACCATTTCCGCTGACAGCGCCTCATCGGCACTGACCAGCGTGGCGCCGGCCGCTTCAAGTGCGGAGTCGATCTGGCTGGCGGCCGTACCGGCACCGCGTTCAACCAGTATCTGGTGACCCGCGCCTGCCAGTTTCTTGACTGTTTCTGCCGTGGCCGCGACCCGCGTCTCGCCGTCGCGGGTTTCGGCAGGGATGCCGATTCGCATGCGTGCTCCCTGGGGAAGGTTGTTGCGGGCAGCGAAGGCCCGCTCGAGAGAAAATCGCGGAGTCTACACTTCGCGTTCAAAGAGGTTGAAGGCGCCGGGGTAAAATCTGTGGTCTTTGAATTGAGTCGTGTGTGTCGTCATGGCCGTCTGGAAACCGAGCGTCACGGTGGCTGCCGTGATCGAACACCAGGGGCGCTTCCTGATCGTTGAGGAAAGCACCGTGGCAGGCGTACGCCTGAATCAGCCCGCCGGCCACCTTGACCCAGGCGAAACGCTGGTGCGGGCTGTCCTGCGCGAGGCGCTTGAGGAAACCGCCCACCATGTCGAGGTGGTATCCGGCATCGGCGTGTACCTGGCGCGATTTGTTCACGAACAAAGCCAGACCGACGTCACCTATCTGCGTTTTGCATTCGCCTGCTGCCTGGCGAGCCGACCGGGCGGCGCCCTCGACCCTGCTCGGTCGCTTGATCACGGCATTCTGCGCACGCACTGGCTCACGGCCGACGAACTTCGCGCGCGCCTGTCCGAGCACCGCAGTCCGCTGGTCATGCAGTGTGTTGACGATCACCTCGCCGGGCAGCGATTCGATCCCGCATTGCTCAAGGCCGACGCGAGTTTTGCGCAGCATCTGATCGAGCCGGGCCGGTTGCAATGACAACCGAGGTGCTCTCCGACCTGGTATCGGGTCTGGTCGAGGCGCAGCCTGGCGAACGCGTCGTGGTGGGCTTGTCGGGCGGGGTTGACTCGGCGGTAACCGCCTGGCTGCTCAAGCAGCGCGGTTGCGAGGTGGTCGGTCTCTTCATGAAAAACTGGGAAGACGACGACAACGATGAATACTGCTCAAGCCGGCAAGACTGGATCGACGCGGCCAGTGTCGCCGATGTGATTGGCATTGACATTGAGGCGGTCAACTTTGCTGCGGACTATCGCGAGCGGGTGTTTGCGGCTTTCCTCGCCGAGTACCAGGCGGGTCGCACGCCAAACCCCGATGTGCTGTGCAACGCCGAAATCAAGTTCAAGGCGTTTCTTGACCACGCGATGCGGCTGGGTGCCGAGCGGATCGCAACGGGCCACTACGCCCGGGTTCGCCGAATCTGCCAGCCGGACGGCGCATTGCGATTTGAATTGCTGCGAGGCCTCGATCCCACCAAGGATCAAAGCTATTTTCTGCATCGGCTCAGCCAGTATCAGCTGTCGCGGGCGCTGTTTCCGGTGGGTGCGCTGGAAAAGCGCGAGGTCCGTGAAATTGCCGCGAAGCTGGCTTTGCCCAATGCGCTCAAGAAAGACTCCACCGGGATCTGCTTCATTGGTGAGCGGCCGTTTCGCGAGTTTCTGAATCGATACCTGCCCACCAGGCCGGGTCCGATCGTCGATGATCGCGGCCGGCGCGTTGGCGAACACATCGGCCTGGCGTTTTACACGCTCGGTCAACGCAAGGGCATCGGCATTGGTGGCACGCGAAGCGGCTCGGGCGAGCCCTGGTTCGTGGCGGCAAAGCAACGCGACACCAATACGCTGGTGGTGGTACAGGGCCATGATCATCCGCTCCTGTGCTCGCGACAGCTGGTTGCGCTGGATGCGCACTGGATTTCCGGGGCGCCCCCTGATCCAGCCCTGATCTGCGGCGCAAAGACGCGCTATCGGCAGTCGGATGCGGCCTGTCACGTTGTTGCCACCGGGCGCACAGCGGCCAGGAGCGCCGACCCTGCCCAAGCCATTGGTTCGCGGCCCGCGGTCGGCGATGCAGGCTTTGGCCTTCGCTTCGAACACCCCCAGTGGGCCGTCACGCCAGGCCAAAGCGCGGTGCTCTATCAGGGAGAGGTCTGCCTCGGTGGCGGCGTCATCGAATCGACCGACTGACTCGCCAGGTGTCACGTCAGGTTGACGATTCGTCTGGTGCGGTCATAATCAGGATCTTCCCCGCTGCGGAGTGATCGCGACGTGACTGCCTGGTCTCCGGGCCCCTGGGTGCTCGATCTGGTCATCGCTGGGCTGCTGATCGAATGGGCTGGTCTGTGGTGGCTGCACCACATGCGTGGGGTGGGTCCCCGGCCGGTCGATCTTGCGCCGGTGCTCGGTGCGGGGCTTGCGCTCATGCTCCTCTGCCGCCTGAACCTTCAAGGCGCGCTCGAACCTGCCACGTTGCTGCTGCTCGGCGTTTCCGGCGTGCTTCATGCTGTTGATCTTGTCAGGCGCTGGCCCCGGTCGGTCGCCCCGTTTTCCGCACAGGCCTCTTCTGAATGAGTCGCTCTCGACCGGTTTTCCCCTTTAGCGCGCTGGTTGGCCAGCACGACATGCAACGTGGACTGCTCATCGCGTCGGTCGACCCCCTGGTGGGTGGCGTCCTGATTCTTGGCGATCGCGGCACCGGAAAATCCACGGCGGTTCGCGCGCTCGCCGCCGTGCTGCCCCCAATACGTGCGGTCGAGTGCGCCTATCGGTGTGAGCCACGTGCCACCGCCGGGCTGTGCAGCCGATGCACCGCAAAATCGCGAGCACGGCCCACCGCCTCCGACGTGCCGGTGCCCGTGGTGGATCTGCCACTTGGCGCAACCGAAGACCGGATTCTGGGCGCGCTCGATCTTGAGCGCCTGATGGTGTCGGGTGAAAAGGTGTATGAGCCTGGCCTGCTGGCAAGAGCCAACCGCGGCTTTCTCTACATCGACGAGGTCAACCTGCTCGAAGATCATCTGGTCGATCTTCTGATTGACGTGGCCGCATCCGGCGAGAACCGGATCGAGCGCGAGAGCCTCAGCATCGTCCATCCGGCGCGGTTCGTGCTCGTTGGAAGCGGCAACCCCGAAGAGGGAGAACTGCGGCCGCAGCTGCTCGACCGTTTCGGTCTTGCAGTGGAGGTTCGCACGCCGCAGGATCTTGATCAGCGCGTGGAAGTGGTGCGTCGGCGCGAAGCGTTCGAACGCGATCCCGAGGGCTTTTGTGCGTCGCATGCGCAGGCCGAGCAGGCGCTTCGCGCAAAGCTGGTTGCGGCGCGCCGCGCGCTCGACCGAATTCGCTTTGACGACACGTTACTGAGACTCGCTGCGGCGCTCTGCCAGCAATTGGGAACAGACGGGCTGCGGGGCGAGCTGGCCCTGATGCGCGCCGCCAAGGCCGCGGCGGCGCTGGACGGGCTTCGCACCGTGCAGCGTGAACACCTGATGGAGGTCGCGCCGATGGCCTTGCGGCATCGGTTGCGGCGCGACCCGCTCGACGAGACCGATTCGTCCGCGCGCGTGGCTCGCGCGATCGCGCAGGTGTTTGGCGAGGCTGCGGGCTGACTGGCCTCAGGGGCCCTTCATCCATGATCGAACCGGCTACGCAACATGACCCGGCCGCGCGAGGGGTGACGCGCGTTGACCCGGTTGACGATGCCCTGCATGCGCTCGAGTTGTTTGCGCTAAGCCCGCTGGCCTTGGGGGGCGTTCACCTGCGCGGCTGGCATGGGCCGCGCCGACAGGCGCTGCTTGGCTGGTTGCGAGGTGCCTGCGCCAGTGCAAGCGCACTCCGCGAGGCCGGATGGTTTCTCTTGCCGCATCACACGGAGCCCGACCAACTCGATCCTGGAGCCGATCTCGCGGAAAGTCTGCGGCAGGGTCGTGCAGTGATCCGTCCCGGTCTCATCGATCGGTTTGCGGGCGGCGTGGTGGTGCTGCAGCGTGCGGAGCGGATGTCGACGGGTCTGGCTGCTCGGCTCGCGGCAGCGCTTGATGAACAGAAGTTTGCGCTGGTGGTGCTTGATGAATCGCTGCCGGATGAGGAGGGTCCGTGGGCTGGCCTGCTTGACCGGCTCGCGTTGTCGATTGATCTGCGCGACGAGTCCGCCTGGCGTGCGCTCGACGCACTGGCAGCGCTGGGACGGTCACCGACGCCCGTGCCCGGCGCAGCGACGCGATCGCCAGGTCTGGCGGGTACGCAAACCGAGCCCCGCGGACTGACTGAACTGTGTCGCGCAGCGCAACTGCTTGGTGTTGATTCAATGCGCCGCGCCGCGCAGGCGTCGCTGCTCGCGCGCCTCAGCGTCGCTGATTCCGTGCGTGGCGCCCCGCGATCCACCGCGGCGCCGGCCGATTTGTTTGCGCGTGATGCCGATCTGGCTTTTGCGATTCGCCAGGTGCTGCTGCCGCGCGCGACAGTGCTTCCGCCGATTCCTGCGCCAGACGAAGCGTCCGCTGACGCGCAGGAGCCCCCCGACGTGCAGCCCCCGGACACGCAGCCCCCCGATCCGCCGACACCCGAGCCTGCGGACACGCCGATGGAAGCGCCCGAGGCGCAAGCGCCTCCCGACTCCGAGCCAGCCGATCCTTCCACCCTGCCCGATGGGGCCTCCGAGCGTCTGATCGAGGCCACGCTGTCAGCGCTGCCACCCGGGTTGCTCGCGGCGCTTGCGTCTCAGTTTGGGTCGCGCGCGGTCGCCTCGCGCGGCACAGGCAGTGGGCGCCAGACAGCGAAGGGCCGCGGGCGTGCGCGTTCAGTGGGCGCACGCCGGGGGCGGCCGCGCGGAAGCGAACGTGTCCACCTGCTGGCAACGCTTCGGGCCGCGCTCCCCTGGCAGAAGCTTCGCAATGGCTATGCATTGCAGGCCTCCGGCGACGCTGACTCGCGAGCATCGATGGCGGTCACTGCGCACGGGGCGGTTTCGTCAGCGCGTCTGATTCGTTTTCATCCGGATGATCTGCATGTACACCGTGAGCGCAGGCGGCGCGGCACCACCACGGTGTTCGTCGTCGATGCCTCGGGTTCCACCGCCTTGCAGCGTCTTTCCGAGGCGAAGGGCGCGGTCGAATTGCTGCTTGCCGACTGCTATGTTCGGCGGGATCGCGTGGCACTGGTGTCTTTTCGCGGAACCGGCGCCGAACTTCTCTTGTCACCGACGCGGTCACTGGTGGCCGCGCGTCGTGCACTCACCGCCCTGCCGGGGGGTGGCGGAAGCCCGGTCGCCGCGGGGCTTGAACTCGCTGCGCGCCTGGCGGCTCAGCTCGCACGGGCGGGCGATGATGTGTCGCTGGTGGTGCTGACCGATGGTCGCGCGAATCTTTCGCGCGATGGCCAGCCTGGGCGCGAGCGCGCTGCTTTGGAAGCGCGCCGGGTTGCGCGCGAGTTGGTACCGCTGGCGGTCAATCGGGTATTGATCGATACCTCGGTGCGGCCTGAGCCCGCTGCGCAGGCGCTGGCTGCCGCCCTGGCGGCGCGTTATCTGCCGATGCCTTTTGCGCGGGCACGCGATATTCGCGACTCGATTGCCGCCGCCACGCGCTGAGGTGCGGACTCGGGCAGCATGTGGCCGCCGTGCATGCGTTCAACGGCTGCGCCGGGTAGCCGCTGCGCCAGGATCGGCAGCAACGACGTGGCAGGGATCCACGGGTCGTCATCGGCCACGATAAAGCTTGTCTCCGTGGGGCGGGCAGTCAGCCTGGGCAGTCGGTCGAGCAGACTGGGCAGGTCGGTGGCGGCCATGAAGTGGATCGCCCCGCGCACATGATTCGGGTCGCCAAAGAGCAGGCGGTACGCCTCGCGCTGGTCGGGGTCGATCTGTGAACCGGTCGATTCCAGGAGGCGATCGATGAGACCGGTTGAGCGAGCAAGCGCCGCGGTGGCGTTGACGCTAAGTTCAGAGCCCACCAGGGGCGCAAGCAACGGCCCCAGCATCAGGGTGTAGAGCGCTGGTGGCGGTACCAGCGACGGCGTGATACCGAGCACGGCACCGATTGTGAGTCCGGAATGTTCGCGCAGCGCCAGCGCCAGACCCACGGCTGCCCCGGCCGAGTGGCCCGCGATCAGGTCGATCCGGGCGAGTCCTTCGGCCCGCAGAAGATCCAGCAGCTCGGAGGCGATGTCGTCGAGCCCGTGACGGGTGTGACCGAAGCAGCGGGTCGCGCCGTGCCCTGACAGATCGGGTACCAGCACGCCGATCGAGGGGTCGAGCCTGTTGAGGACCGGCGCCCAGCTATGGCGTGCGCCGCCCGTGCCGTGCAGCAGCACCAGGATGGCGCGGGCGTCAGGCAGCTCAGCGCTGCGCCAGCCCGACCACACCGTTTCGCCGCAGCGGCGCTCAAATGCGATCAGACCCTGCGGCATCCGCTGGTTGACGAGACGAAGCCAAGTGTCTAGTGTAGAGGACACAATAAGTGACAAGTCTACGTTACATTGCTCGGAGATGCCCGATGCCCCTGCTTACCCGTATTGAAGGTGCGCTCTCTCGCAGCCTGGTTCGATGCGCGGGTGCCCCGCCGCGGCTGCAACAGGCGATGCAGCATGCGGTGTTTCCGGGCGGCGCCCGGATCCGTCCGCAGCTCTGTCTGGCGGTTGCGCTGGCCTGTGGTGACGATGATCCCACGCTCGCTGATGCGATGGCGGCGGCACTCGAACTGCTGCATTGCGCATCGCTGGTGCACGACGATCTGCCGTGTTTCGACAATGCCGACACCCGGCGCGGTCTGCCCTCTGTGCACCGTGCCTACGGCGAGCGGCTCGCAGTGCTCGCGGGCGATGCCCTGATCGTGATGGCGTTTCGCGAACTCGGACGGGCTGCGGGTCGCCATCCCGAGCGGCTTGCCACCGTCATCCGCTGGCTCGATGAGGGCGTGGGTCCGCCTGACGGAATCGTCGCGGGGCAGGCCTGGGAGTGCGAACCCAGCGCGCGGCTTGATCAGTATCAGCGTGCCAAGACCGGCGCGCTGTTTTCGGCTGCCACTGCGGGGGGTGCGGCTGCGGCGGGTGCCGATGGCCATGACTGGTTCGCGCTGGGCGCGAGCCTTGGCGAGGCCTACCAGGTCGCTGACGACATTCGCGATGTCATTTCCGACCCGGCCATTTTAGGCAAACCCGTGGGTCAGGATCTTTTGCTTGGCCGGCCCAGCGCGGCGCAGGAACTGGGCCTGGACGGCGCAGTGATCCACTTTGATCGTCTGATCGATCGTGCAATCTCGAGCATTCCGCCCTGTCCGGGCGAGGCACTGCTGCGCTCGCTGGTTCTGTCCGAGGCGCGCCGACTGGTGCCAAGTGAAGGGCCCGCGGGGGTACAAAGGCCTATGCCGGTTCAGACGGCAACGCCGGGCGATTCGCGGACAGCCTCTGTTGCCCGCACCGTGCGTGAACACTGAGCGCGCAGCGGGGTAACGCCGTGGCGAATGCACTCGTGGCCTCCTGGTCTTCGCTTCGCGATCGACTGCTTACCAGCGCGTCATTTCGGCGCCGAGTCAGTGCGATTCCGGGCCTGCGCGCAATCAGCCGCAGGCAGTCCCGGAAACTGTTCGATCTGGTGGCGGGTTTTTCCTACAGCCAGGTCCTGCTTGCCTGTGTCCGGCTTGAATTGTTCGACAAGCTCGCGCAGGGGCCGCAGTCCATCGCACAAATTGCCCAGGAATCCGCGCTGCCAGCAGAAAGCGCGGACATTCTCGTGCGGGCAGCCATCTCACTCGATCTGCTGGAGTGGCGTGGGCGCGACGCGGTGGGGCTGGGCATGCTTGGCGCAGTCATGGTCGACAACCCGGCGATTAGCGCGCTGGTTCGCCATCATCAGGCGGTCTATGAAGACCTGGCTGATCCGCTGATCACCTTGCGCGAGCCTGATCGCCCCACGCGATTACGAAATTACTGGGCCTATGCGCGTGATGGGCGGCACTTCGGCGAAAAACGGCTGGACGCCACCGATGTGCGCGACTACTCCGAGCTCATGTCAGCGTCGCAACCGCTGGTTGCCGAACAGGTGTTGCAGGCTTATGACTTCTCCCGACATCAGGTTGTGCTCGATGTGGGGGGTGGGCAGGGAACCTTTCTGAGCCACGTGGCACGCGCGCACCCGTCGCTCAAGCTGCAACTCTTCGATCTGCCAGCCGTGGCACAGCTTGCCCGCGGCCGGCTCGCCGAGGCCGGTTTTGCAAACCGGATCGAATGTATCGGCGGCAGCTTCTTCGAAGACGCGCTGCCTCAGGGCGCCGATCTGGTCACCCTGATCCGGGTGGCCTACGACCACCCCGATGACCGTGTGCTCCGAATTCTGAGTGCGATTCGCCAAGCCCTGCGTCCTCGGGGCGGCCACCTGCTCCTCGCCGAACCGCTGTCTGGAACGCCGGGTGCGCAGGCCATGGGCGATGCGTATTTCGGCCTGTATCTGCTCGCGATGGGCAAGGGGCGCGCACGCTCTGCAGCACGTCTGGCTGACCTCATGACGCAAGCCGGCTTCGCAGAGGTCCGGGCGATCCCGACCGCGCTCCCCCTTCAGACTGGAATGCTGCTTGCGCGCGTCGCGCCAGGTTGACCGCTATGCGAGAGGTGTTGACAAACCTGCTGGAAGGCATAGGATGTCAGTTCTACATGACACAATGACAGTACAAACTAACTGACACTTTGATTCGATGACGATTGCCCGATCAGCCCATGCAGTGGTGTTCGAAGGCCCGCGAAGCCTGACCCGTCGGCGGGTTGCGCTCGTCTCGCGCGGGCCTGGCGAAGTGCTGGTCCGCACGCTTTACAGCGGCATCAGCACAGGCACCGAGCGGCTCTTCTACAGCGGCGAAATGCCCGATTTTCCCGGCATGGGGTATCCGCTCGTCCCGGGTTACGAAACCGTGGGTGAGGTCCTGGAGGCCGAACCGCATTCAGGTCTGTCCGCCGGCGACCGCGTGTTTGTGCCGGGTGCCAATTGCTACAGCGATGTAAGGGGGCTATTTGGAGGCGCGTCATCCCTGGTTTACACCGCGGCGCATCGCGTGATCCGCGTCGATGCATCGCTTGGCGAAGACGCGGTCTTGTTCGCGCTCGCAGCCACTGCCTACCACGCCATCCGTCCCAGCGCGCAGGCGCCGTTACCCGAGCTCATCGTGGGGCACGGTGCACTCGGTCGCCTGCTCGCGCGCATCACGGTGGCATTGGGCGGGGCGCCACGCGTCTGGGAAACCCGCCCCGAACGACGTGACCCGGGCGCCGGTTACACGGTCTGTGATCCCGCCGACGACGAATCACGGTGCTTTGCAACCATCGTTGATGCAAGCGGCCACGGCGCTGCGCTTGAGCGCTGGGTGACGCACCTCGCGCCCCGGGGCGAACTGGTGCTGGCCGGCTTCTACACCTCCGCACTCAATTTCGATTTTGTGCCCGCCTTTTTGCGTGAGATGCGGCTTCGCGTCGCGGCGCAATGGCTGCCGCAAGACCTCGAAGCGGTTCGACATCTGGTGGCGACAGGCTCGTTGTCGCTCGCTGGCATCGTCAATCGTCGTGAGCCGATCCAGGCCGCCGACGACGCCTATCGGAATGCCTTCGAGGATCCCGCCTGTCTGAAGATGGTTCTTGACTGGAGCAACGTTCAATGAGCGTCAGTGGACCCCAAGCGCGCGCTGCCACCGTGCAGCTCATGATGAAAACGCGGCTTGCCGCCGAGGCCTCGATCGAGCCTGATCCCGTGCACGAAGGCCCGGTGACCAAGACCACGCAGATCATTGCCATCTACGGTAAGGGCGGTATTGGCAAAAGCTTCACGCTGGCCAATCTCTCTTACATGATGGCTCAGCAGGGCAAGAAGGTGCTGCTGATCGGCTGCGATCCAAAAAGCGACACCACTTCGCTCCTCTTCGGCGGGCGTGCCTGCCCCACCATCATCGAAACCTCATCGCGCAAGAAACTGGCCGGCGAGCCGGTTTCAATCGGTGATGTCTGCTTCAAGCGCGATGGCGTCTTCGCCATGGAGCTTGGCGGCCCCGAGGTGGGGCGCGGCTGTGGCGGGCGCGGCATCATCCATGGCTTCGAAACGCTCGAAAAGCTTGGCTTCCACGACTGGGGCTTTGACTACGTGCTGCTCGACTTTCTTGGCGATGTCGTCTGCGGTGGCTTTGGTCTGCCGATCGCTCGCGACATGTGCCAGAAGGTCATCGTGGTGGGTAGCAACGACCTGCAATCGCTCTACGTTGCGAACAACGTCTGCTCAGCGGTCGAGTACTTCCGAAAGCTCGGCGGCAACGTCGGTGTGGCCGGGATGGTCATCAACAAGGATGACGGAACCGGCGAGGCCGCCGCCTTCGCAGAGCGGGCGGGTATCCCGGTGCTTGCTGCGATTCCCGCGCACGAAGACATTCGGCGCAAAAGCGCCAGCTACGAAATCATCGGCCGTCCTGGCAATGAGTGGGCGCGGCTCTTCGAAACGCTCGCAACCAATGTCGCTGAAGCGCCGCCCATCCGGCCCCGGCCGCTTTCTCAGGACGCACTGCTGGGCTTGTTCGCGGCCGGCGCAGTGGGTCGCGACGTCGTGCTTCAACCGGCCACAGTTGCCGACATGATGGGGCGTGATGCGGTCGAGAAGCCCTCGCTCGAAGTGGTCTACGAGCAGATCTGAGCCAGCGGCAACGAGCACATCACCATGAACGCGCGCCAACCGATTCCGATCCTGCCAGCCGAGGCCGAGCCTGTGCAGGCAGCGCCGACTGCTGTCAGCGGTTCCGCATCCGGCGCCGTCGATGCGTCGGGCCTGTCATGCCATGGCGGCCGCGATCAGATGCTCGAGGCGGCCCGCAAGGCAGGCAAAACCGAAACCCTCGAGCGCTACGCGGCCGACTATCCCAAGGGCCCGCACGACCAGCCGCAAAGCATGTGCCCGGCCTTCGGGTCGCTAAGGGTGGGGCTGCGCATGCGTCGCACGCACACCATCCTGTCTGGATCGGCATGCTGCGTCTACGGGCTTACGTTCACCTCGCATTTTTATGGCGCACGCCGCAGCGTGGGCTATGTGCCGTTCAACTCCGAAACACTGGTTACCGGCAAGCTGTTCGAGGACATTCGCGAAGCGGTGTACCGCGAGGCAGACCCCGCCCGCTACGACGCACTGGTCATCATCAATCTGTGCGTGCCAACGGCAAGCGGTGTGCCGCTGCAGCTGCTTCCGCGCGAGATCAACGGCGTTCGTATCATCGGTATCGACGTACCTGGCTTTGGGGTACCCACCCACGCCGAGGCAAAAGACGTCCTGGCCGGTGCCATGCTTCAGTACGCGCTCAACGAGGTGCGTGCCGGTCCGGTGGCGGCGCCCCGTCAAGGACGCGCTGCGCTGCCCACGGTCACGTTGCTGGGGGAACTCTTTCCGGCTGACCCCATGAGCGTGGGTCAGATGCTCGCACCGCTGGGGCTTGCCCTGGGAACCACCGTTCCCACGCGCGAGTGGCGCGAACTCTATGCGGCGCTTGATTGCGCCGCGGTGGCAGCGGTTCACCCGTTTTACACAGCCAGTCTGCGCGTATTCGAGTCCGCGGGTCGGCCCATCGCGGGATCGGCGCCGGTGGGATATGAAGGCACGGCCGAGTGGCTGCGTGCGATCGGTGAAGCCGCAGGCGTGAGTGAGCGCGCAATCGGTGCAGCCCGCGATGCCGTGCTGCCAGGCATCCGCGCCGCGCTCAGCCGGGCGCCCATCAAAGGCCGCATCACGGTAAGCGGCTATGAGGGCTCCGAGCTGCTGGTTGCGCGGCTGCTCATTGAAAGCGGCGCTGATGTGCCGTATGTCGGCTCAGCCTGTCCCCAAACCGCGTACAGCGCCGCCGATCGCGCCTGGCTCGAGGAGCACGGCACACGCGTTCAGTACCGCGCATCGCTTGAGCACGATCTCGCCGCCATCGACGAATTCGGTCCCGATCTCGCCATCGGCACGACGCCCGTGGTGCAGGCTGCCAAGCAGAAGAGCCTGCCGGCGCTGTACTTCACCAACCTGATTTCAGCGCGCCCGCTCATGGGTGCCGCGGGTGCCGGATCGCTGGCCCAGGTCATCAATGCCGCAATCGGCAACCGCGCCCGCTTCGATCAGATGAAAGCGTTTTTTGGTGATGTGGGCGAGGGCGCCAACGCGGGTGTCTGGGAGCAGGTCCCGGTCGATCGCCCCGAGTTCCGGGCACTCACGCGTCGTCGTGTTCAGAAGGCCGCCGCGCAACGCAAAGCCGAGGAGATGGGCTGATGCTGGTGCTCGACCACGATCGTGCCGGAGGCTACTGGGGGGCGGTCTACGTCTTCGCGGCGGTCAAGGGACTGCAGGTGGTGATCGACGGCCCGGTGGGTTGCGAAAACCTCCCGGTCACCTCGGTGTTGCACTACACCGATGCCTTGCCGCCGCACGAACTGCCCATTGTGGTCACGGGCCTCGCCGAAGAGCAGCTGGGCCGCGAGGGCACCGAAAACGCAATGCGCCGGGCCCACGCAGTACTCGATCCTGATCTGCCTGCGGTGGTGGTCACCGGCTCAATCGCCGAAATGATCGGCGGTGGCGTAACCCCCGAGGGCACCACCATCCAACGGTTTCTGCCGCGCACGATCGACGAAGACCAGTGGCAGGCAGCCAATCGCGCCATGCTGTGGCTCTGGACCGAATACGCTCCGCGCAAGGTGCCCGAGCCCAAGGCACGTAAAGAAGGCGAGCGTCCGCTGGTCAACCTGATTGGCCCCGCCTACGGCACCTTCAACATGCCCAGCGATCTGGCTGAAATCCGGCGGCTGGTTGAAGGTATCGGCGCCGAGATCAATCTTGTGTTTCCGCTGGGTACGCACCTGGCCGATATCGCCCGGTTGGCCGATGCGCAAGTCAATATCTGCATGTATCGCGAGTTTGGCGCCTTGCTGTGCGAAGCGCTGGAGCGGCCGTGGCTGCAGGCGCCGATCGGGCTGCACAGCACAACCCGGTTCCTGCGCACCTTGGGCGAACTGCTGGGCTTAGACCCCGAGCCGTTCATCGAGCGCGAAAAGCACACCACGATCAAACCGGTGTGGGATCTGTGGCGCTCGGTCACGCAAGACTTCTTCGGCACCGCTAGCTTCGCGGTGGTGGCAAGCGACACCTATGCGCGCGGCCTTCGCAACCTGTTTGAAACCGAGCTGGGCCTGCCGTGTGCCTTCGCCGTGTCGCGCAAGCCAGGCGACAAGACCGATAACGAAACCATTCGCAGGCACTGTCACGAAAAAAGCCCGCTCGTGATGTTCGGCAGCTACAACGAGCGCATGTATCTGGCCGAAAAAGGCTCGCGGGCAAGTTATGTCCCGGCATCATTTCCCGGCGCAATCATTCGCCGGCACACCGGGACGCCCTTCATGGGCTACGCCGGTACCACGTATCTGGTGCAGGAATTCTGCAACGGGCTGTTCGACGCGCTCTTTCACATCCTGCCGTTGGGCAGCGACATGGACAAGGTGGATGCCACACCCACCGGAACCGTTGCGCCCGACGCACGCAGTCTTGACTGGGACGAGCCCGCGCGCGAGCGGCTTGCCGAGTTGGTTGCCGATGAACCTGTGCTGATCCAGATCTCTGTTGCCAAACGCCTGCGGGACCGCGCCGAGCGCGAAGCCCGCGAGGCGGGCGAAGACCGTGTGACCGCGGCCCGCATCGATAAAGCGGCCGGGGTCGTTCGGAAGGCGGTTACCGCATGAGTGCTGCCTCCCTCTCCTCGAACAAGCCTCTTCAAAGAGGCGAACCGAACGTCGTGGCGCGGTGCTGCGGCTGCCTGATCCACGCGGGCCCAGCGTGGAGCCGGCCTTCATGGCCGCCTCAATGGAGAACACCCCATGAGTGACAAGAAGAGCATCTCCGGGCTCAATGACGAGGAAGCCCAGGAGTTTCACACGTATTACATGCAGGGCCTGGTGGGCTTCACGGCAATCGCTGTGATCGCGCACATCCTCGTCTGGGCCTGGCGCCCCTGGTTCCACTGATCACATCCGTACGGGGATAGTCATGACACCACTCAGCAACACATCGGCCCGCCATGAAACGCTGGGCGATTCGCTCGCCTCTCACTTCATCTTTGCGGTTTGCTTCGTCACATTTTTGTGTGTCGCAGTGTTCGCGTCGTTGTTGCTGCTGCCGTGGCGATCCTGGCTGCCTGGTGCGGAAAGCAGTGAAACCTTGTTGGGCGGTGTCAGGGGCGCTGTCTACACCCTGATGTCGCACCTAATCTGACTGGAGATTGATCTATGTGGCGCGTTTGGAAACTGTACGACCCGCTGCGCGCGATGGTTGCGCAAGGCGTTTTCCTGTTCGGGCTGGCGGCAATGATTCATCTCATTCTGCTCAGCACCACCAACTTCAACTGGCTCGATGGCATGAGTCAGGCTCAGTACAAGGCCGCCCAGGCCGCGGCTGCAGCCAAAAAGTAGGCAAGCAAGGAGAGGCAGGCGGTCCGGCTCGCGCCGGTCCGCCGCCCGACAAGACAGCCGGGAGGGCCGACAGATGGCGATGTTGAGCTTTGAAAGAAAATACCGGGTTCGTGGTGGCACGCTGCTCGGCGGCGATCTATTCGATTTTTGGGTGGGTCCGTTCTACGTGGGTTTCTTTGGCATCACCACGGTCTTTTTCACTTTTGTCGGCACTGCGCTGATTCTGTACGGCGCCGCAATCGGCGGCACCTGGAATCTGTGGCAAATCAATATTGCGCCGCCCGATCTCAAATACGGGCTGGGGCTGGCGCCACTTAAGGAAGGTGGGCTTTGGCAGATCATCACGGTCTGTGCCATTGGAGCCTTTGGCTCCTGGGCCCTGCGCGAGGTTGAAATCAGCCGCAAGCTCGGCATGGGCTATCACGTGCCGGTTGCATTTAGCGTGGCGGTACTCGGCTATGTGACGCTGGTCGTCATTCGGCCGGTTCTGCTGGGCGCTTGGGGCCACGGCTTTCCCTACGGAATTCTTAGCCACCTCGACTGGGTTTCAAACGTCGGATACCAGTACCTGCACTTTCACTACAACCCTGCGCACATGATCGCGGTGACGCTGTTCTTCACCACCACGCTGGCGCTGGCAATGCACGGTGGCCTGATCCTGTCGTCTACCAACCCGCCTAAGGGCGAATTGGTCAAGACCCCCGAGCACGAAGACTCGTTCTTTCGCGACATCATCGGCTACTCGGTGGGAACGCTGGGCATTCACCGGCTGGGTCTGTTTCTGGCGCTGTCAGCGGTGTTCTTCAGCGCGGTATGCATCGTGATCAGCGGTCCGTTCTGGACACGCGGCTGGCCCGAATGGTGGGGCTGGTGGCTGCGCCTGCCCATCTGGTCGTGACTGGAGAATCGCAATGAAAAAAACACTGTTTCCGGTCCCGTATTACCAGAACCTGTTCACCAAGGTTCGTGTTAATGCGCCTGTGTTTCCAGGCGTTCCGCTCGAGCGCGAGCGTGATACGGCCGAGCGTGCCGGCGGCATCCATGCGCATGTACTCGCCCGATTCGGTAACGCGCAGATCGGCCCAATTTATCTGGGCTTTTTGGGGGTTGCGTCGCTGATCTTTTTTGTGATCGGGTTCACCTCAATCGGCTGGAATATGCTGGTTCAGGTGAACTACAGCCCGATTGAATTCGTAAAACAATTGTTCTGGTTGTCGGTGGATCCCCCGTCGGCCAAGTACGGCCTGCAACTACCGCCCTTGAACGAGGGTGGGTGGTGGCTGTTTGCAGGCTTCTTCATCACTGTATCAATTCTGCTGTGGTGGGCCCGTGTTTACAGGCGCGCCCGCGCGCTAGGCTTGGGAACCCATGTCGCTTGGGCTTTCGCAGCAGCGATCTGGCTGTTTCTGGTGTTAGGACTGTTCCGCCCGGTGCTGATGGGGTCATGGTCTGAGGCTGTTCCGTTCGGAATCTTCTCTCACCTCGACTGGACTACCGCGTTCTCGCTGCGCTACGGAAATCTGTTTTACAACCCGTTTCACATGCTGTCGATCGTCTTTCTGTATGGCTCGGTACTGCTATTTGCGATGCATGCTGGAACCATCCTCGCGGTTAGCAGGTACGGTGGTGATCGCGAGATCGAGCAGATCTACGACCGCGGAACCGCGAGCGAGCGCGCTGCGCTATTTTGGCGCTGGACCATGGGCTTCAACGCATCGATGGAGTCAGTTCATCGCTGGGCGTGGTGGTTCGCGGTGCTTACGTGTATCACAGGCGGCATCGGTATTCTGCTGACCGGTACCGTCGTTGATAACTGGTACCTGTGGGCGGTCAAGCACGGGGTCGCGCCGGCTTATCCGGAAATCTGGGGTCCGATCATTGATCCCGCAGTTGCGAAATAACAGGAGCCCGACATGGCGCAAACTCGATTCGCCTTGATCGCTGCTGCCGGCGTATTGGCGAGCACGCTGCTCGTTGGTTGCGAGCGCTTGCCGATGGATACCCAGCAGGTGGGTTACCGAGGCACAGGCATGGAGCAGGTCACTAATCCTCGGATTGTCGCGGCGAACGCGCCGCGGCATGTCGCTCCGCCAGTGCTTGATCCTGCCGATGCAAGCGGGCCCAGAGCAAGCCAGGCGTATCAGAACGTCAAGGTGCTCGGACATCTCAGCGTCGGTGAATTTACCCGCACAATGATTGCGATTACCAACTGGGTATCGCCGGAGCAGGGTTGCGTCTACTGCCATAACCCCGCCAACTTTGCTGACGACTCCATGCAAACTAAGATTGTTTCTCGGCGCATGGTGCAGATGACCCAGGAAATCAACAGTACTTGGAAAAATCACGTTGTCGACACGGGCGTTACCTGCTACACCTGCCATCGCGGTAAAAACGTTCCAGAATACAAATGGTTTGCTGATCCCCCGGCGCCTAGCGCGGGTCGGATGCTGGGTAATGATTTCGGGCAGAACAAAGCCGGCAAGAAGTCGGTCGGGAACGCCTCGCTGCCGTACGATCCCTTCACGCCTTATTTCCTTGGCAAAGACGAAATTCGGTTTACCGCAACCACGGCCTTACCCGTCAATGCCCAGGTACCGCTCAAGCAGGCCGAGGTCACCCACGCGCTGATGATTCACATGTCCGAAGGCTTGGGCGTGGGCTGCGTGAATTGCCACAATACCCGCGCTTTTGCCGAGTGGAGTCAAAGCCCGCCCGCGCGCGTGCAGTCCTGGTATGGAATCCGCATGGTGCGCGAGGTGAATAACGTGTTCATGGTACCGCTCACGCCTGGGCAGCCTAAGGAGCGACTCGGCCGTACTGGCGATATTGCCAAGGTCAATTGCACCACTTGCCATCAGGGTGTTAACAAGCCGTTAAACGGCGCCAAGATGCTCACCGCGCATCCAGAACTTGCGAAGCCGGCGGGCGCGCCGGTAAGAACCTCTGCGCTTAGCGAACTGCCGCTATCGCTCATCAAGCCGGCCAACTGATCTTGATGATGTCTCTACCCACTTCTCAGCGGCCGCAATGCCTGGTTGGTCGGCTTGCGGCAGCTGAGTCCTCAACCCAATCAGGAGGCTGAGCAGTCCACCTTCTGAGATCCTGACAGCAGGCGAGGTCCCGATCGGGACACGCCCGAAAGTTTCGGCACTCGTATCATTCCTACCCATCCTCCGGTGTCTCGTGCCAGACGCCCCCGGTCTTCGGGAGGCGTCGTTTTTTTTTGTGGGACCGGAAGCTGAATCGTCAGGACGTGGGCGCGTCCACCTGCGACGGAATATCGATGCCAAAGTGTTTGTCCGCAACTTGCTGAAGCTGCTCAAACACGATGCCGACGCGAACCGGACGGAAAGTGCGCAGATCAATAATGGATGAACCCAGCCCACGCTCGTTGCTGTACTTGGATGGGCCGCGATCCAGCGCAAGCGCTGCGCAGTCAACCACCTCGCGTTCAACATCCTGAAAGTGAAACTTGCTGCCGGTAAGTGAACGGTTGGCTGACGACCCGAATACCGGTTTGTGTGTCTCGAGTGCGCGCCGGGCGATCTCGTCATGCGTGGGGCCGGCGTTCATCAGGATGTCCATGGTGCCTGCCTTGGACGCATTGGACAGCACGAACGGCGCGACATCCCTGAAGAGCGGGTGGTTCGCGCGAAACGGCGCGACGATTGAAATTGGAAGCTGGTGGTCAAAGATGACCGCGCGTACGAAATCGCGCGCGCGCTCGCCAATATCGATCACCTCAAGAAACATGTCATAGGACCCAAACATGCCGCAGGGCTTGGAGAAGCTGCGCTGCTTGGCCTCATAGATGCGTCGAATGGCGGGCTCGGTATGTCCGACGATCGCGTAGCCGACATCTGCCTTGAAGATCGCGATACCGCCAGCCAGTACCGTGTCGTGAACGCGCCGGCCATCGGCCACCGGGTCAAATTTGTTGGATTGAGTCATCGTGCTTCCTCCGAGGGGTCTGTCGCTCGGCCCGAAGCTTACCGACTCAACTGTTCAGTCGTACAGCCTCAAAGTTCAACACCGCGGCAAAGCTGACCCAGAGCAGATACGGAACCAGAAGCAGCGCGGCACGTGGCGCATAGCGGCGCAGGTGCAAAATGAGCGCGACGATGGAGCCCCACAGCACGACGACTTCGGCGAGCGCCCAGTCTGGCCGCTGCAGGAAAAAATACAGGAAACTCCAGGCAATGTTGGCAAGCGCGTTAAAGCCGAACAGGAACAGCATGGTCTGGCGAGGCGAGGGGCTCTGCGCGGCACCGACTCGCCAACCCACCACCGCGGCCCAGGCAATCAGGAAAAACAGCGTCGTCCAAGCCGGGCCGAATACCCAGTCGGGTGGTTTGAACCAGGGTTGTTTGAGCGCGAAATACCACGCGTCCAGCCGCGTCAGGGAGCCGCCCGCGCTGGCGACGGCTACCACGCAGAGCGCGGCAATCAGCGAATCAAGCCCAAGGCGGCGCGCGCGAGGTTGGCCCTCGGGCGTGTCGGTGACGGGCGATGCGGAAGGGGTATCGGAGGTCGGGTTGGAGCGAGTGTTTGAAGCGGTCATGCCTTGACGATACCGAACAGATGCGCGATGTCTTTCAGGAAGATGCGCAAGTGTGCCAGGGGTCGCCGCCGAACCAACCGCTTATTCATGTAGGCATCGAAGGTAATTTGCTGCACGTCGCGATCGCGGCAGATTTTGACGAACTGCTCGCGTCGCTTGTCGTTGCCATACCAGAAGCGCTGCAGCAGACCGAGCACGAAGAACACGCGCCCGTGCTCTTTCATGAAGCGCTTTCTTGCCGTGGCAAGCTCACTGCCGCGGCCAGTTTGGAGTGCGGCAAGCGCTGACTCAGCAGCCAGTCGGCCGCCCAGCATCGCATAAAAGATGCCCTCGCCCGATGCCGGCGCGACCACGCCCGAGGCATCGCCCGCCAGCACCACGTTGCGACCGTTATCCCAACGTGGCAGGGGCTTGAGCGGAATGGGAGCGCCCTCGCGACGCAAGGTTTCGAAGCGATCGAGACCCGCTGTTTTTCGAAGCTCGGCTACCGCACCGCGCAGTGAAAATCCCTTGTCCATGCTGCCGGTTCCCACCGAAAAACACTTGCCGTGGGGAAAGACCCAGCCGTAGAAGTCGGGCGACAAGGTGCCGCGATAGTAGACATCACAGCGTGAGGGATCGTAGTCGACGCGTGCCCGCTCATCGGGGGCAGGCGCCCGCACGATCTCGTGATAGGCGAACACAAATTTGCCCTTGTCGAAGCCCTCGATGGACTGAGCCGCCACGCGCGACTTGGCGCCGTCGGCGCCGATGACCAGGCGGGTGCGAACCTGTACCTCAGTTTCGCTTCGGGCGCCCGCGCTCGCGCGGCTTTGAATGCTGACGGTTGTGACGCCGCTGGCGTCGGGGCCGCTGATTCGCTCAAAGGTACCGATCATGCGGGTGGCGCCGTGCTCGGCGGCCCTCGCGCGAAGCCACTCGTCGAACTCGTCGCGATCGACCAGGCCGACAAAGCCGTTTTCAATGGGAATGTCGACCCGCTTGTCCGATGGGGAGATCATCCTGGCGCAGCGCGCGTGCGCGACCAGCAGGTTCTCTGGAATCTCGAAGTCGCGGATGGCCCGTGGCGGGATGGCTCCACCGCATGGCTTGATACGCCCTGCGCGGTCAACCAGCAGAACACGGCGGCCCGCGCGGGCAAGATCGTCGGCCGCTGTGGCGCCTGCGGGCCCGCCGCCGATCACTACAACGTCATAAAGCGTGTCTTCAAGCATGAGCGGCTTCCTGGGAAAGGGGTTGCTGCGGCAAAGGGGTCTGAGACGGAATCGTTGGGGCGGGCTCGTGGATCTGGCTTGCCAGGCGAGCCGACACGATAAAGAGCAGCGCCTCAAGGCCGAATACAAGCGCGTAGGCGATCGCGATATCGTCGATGACAAGGCGCGCGATGTCGGACAGCGCGGTGCCCAGCAAGCCGCCCCCACCGAAGGCGAGCGCCTGCGCGGCGCCCCACAGCCCCATCCTGGTGCCCTCGCGCCGGCCTTCGCCTTCGCCGGCCAGCCGCATCATGGACGCGATGGCCGCAATGGAGAACGCGCCGTTTGCCGCGCCCAGCAGGAAGACGTTGGCACGTAGCGGCCAACCTGGCCCCAGGATACCGGCGGCAACCAGCCCTGCCAGCGCAAAGCCCGAGGCGATGCATCCGGTGACGGTCCAGAATTTCAGTGATCCGAGCCGCCGCCCGAACAGGCGACCGCTGCCGGCCAGCGCCACCAGCAGCATGCCGCACAGAATGCCTGAGTGCTGAAGACCAGACAGCTTGGTGGTTTCACCTGGGCTAAAGCCGAACACGGTGCCTGCGAAGGGTTCAAGAATCAGGTCTTGAGCGCTGAACGCAAGCATGGAGACGAAGACAAAAACAGTGAAGTGGCGGGCGGCCGGCTCGCGCCAGACCTTGGTGAGCGTGGCCCGAAAACCTTCCCTGACGACGGGGTCCGCGCCGGCGGCCTCAGGCGCGCGAGCCGTGCGTTCAAGCCCGATCAGCATCAGTGCGGTCATCACCAGCGCGATGACGGCCACTCCCGTTGCAACCGCAAGCAGCCGCGCCTCCGAATACGGGTCAAGCAGATGACCCGCGATGCCCGCGGTGATGGCGAACCCGGCAATCATCATCAGCCAGACCATGGTGGCGGCCCCTGCGCGACGCTTGGGCGCCACACGCTTGGCGAGCAGTACCAGCACCGAGGTGCCGCTTGCGCTCACGCCAACACCGATCAGCAGAAACGCGAGCACCGACAGTGCAATGCCGGACGCGAGTGACGTGCTCATGGTGGTGACCGCGACCGCGCCCAGCACACCGCCACAGGCAAGCACGGCCATACCGCCGAGGATCCAGGGGGTACAGCGTCCGGACCGATCAGAGCCAAACCCCATGCGTGGTCGCAGAATCTGCACCGCATAGTGCATGGCAACCAGCAGACCGGGCAGCACCGCCGGGAGCGCCAGTTCGACGACCATGATCCGATTCAGCGTGGAGGTGGCCAGGACCACGATACCGCCCAGACAGGCCTGAATGAGACCGAGCCGGGCAATCGAAAGCCAGCCAAACCCCGGGTCTGCCTCCGTACGAGGCATTAACGGTGATTCAGTTGAATGAGTCATGGGCGATTCCTCCTTGATGCTGATTGCGCTGGCCGCACGGATACGTGCCGTGAAGCTCAGCCCAGAGCCCTGAGCGCAAACGCGCTCACCATCATTCCTGACACATAAAGCGGCACACCAAAGCCGCTGTAGAAGAGCGCCTGCTCGATCGGGGCGGCGATCAGGCGACGCATCAGAACGGCCTGCGCGGCGATCAGCAGGGCCACGGCGATGGCCGATGCGGGCGCGCCCCACTGCAGCAGCAACAGCACCACGACGACCTGCGGCACTGCCATGACCCAGCAGGCCACGCGTGCCGCACGGGCCGCGCCAAGCTGTACTGGAAGCGATCGGATGCCCATGCGTGAATCGCCTTCAATTGCCTTGAAGTCGTTGAGGGTCATGATGCCGTGGGCGCCGATGCTGTAGAGAAGCGCGAGCAGCAGGGACCGGGTTTCGGGAAGCGCGCCCCCCGCCATGACCGCAGCGCCTGTGACCCACGCGAGGCCTTCGTAGGACAGTCCGCAGGCGAGGTTCCCCCACCAGCCGTTTTGCTTGAGCCGAACCGGCGGCATGCTGTAGGCCCATGCGAGCACCAGACCGAGTGCCGCTGCGAGAAAGCCCCAGGGTCCCAGGCCGGTGGCCACCAGCAGCGACAGAATGGTCCAGGTAATGGCCACGTAAAGCCCCCACCGCCCCGGCATCCGGCCCGACGGGATGGGGCGGTGCGGCTCGTTGATGGCGTCAACGTGGCGATCGAACCAGTCGTTAACCGCCTGACTGGTGGCGCACACCATGGGCCCGGCCAGCAGCACGCCGAGCACCGCAAGCTGCCAGTGCGTGGTGAGTTGCACACCCGATGCGACCACGCCACAGGCAAACGCCCACATGGGCGGAAACCAGGTGATGGGCTTCAGCAATTCGGTAAAGGCTGACAGCGTTGGGAGGGTGCGGGCAGTCATGATTGGATTCTCTGCTTGACAAAACCGAACGTCAATTGCAATTTACACATTCTTGCGCTGTCGCGTGCACCGTTGCTCGCGTGGCCGCGCCTGGCCCGTCGCGAGGAGGCGACAGCCGCTCATGCTCCAGTCCGCTTCAGACGCTTTACCGCTCACCGGCCCGACCGGTACGCCACGCTCACCCCCGCCCTCGGGCGCACCCCTGGGCGACGCTCGCCAGCCGGCACAGGCCGACGCGTCACGGGCCGCTCCGATGCGCGCTGCGCCGTCCGATGCGCCCCGCGTCGTCGTCATCGGAAGCGGGTTCGGCGGATTGGCCTGCGCCATCCGGATGCTTTGCAAGGGCTATCGCGTCACGGTGCTTGAGCGGCTGGACCAGCCCGGTGGACGTGCAAGCGTCTTCCGGCAGGATGGCTTCACCTTCGATGCAGGACCCACCATCGTCACGGCGCCCTTCCTGCTGGAAGAGCTGTGGGCACTTGCCGGTCGTCGATTCGCTGACGATGTCGACCTGCGTCCCATGAATCCGTGTTATCGAATCCGATTCCATGACGGATCACATTTCGACTACCAGCGCGATCCACAGGCGATGATCGAAGAGGTCCGCCGGGTCAGCCCCGACGATGTCGAGGGGCTGCGCTCCTTCATGCTCGAGGCCGATCGCTGTTTTCGAATCGGCTATGAGGGCCTGGGTACGGTGGCATTCGAGTCCCTGAGCGATCTGTTTGCCGCGCTGCCGGCAATGGTGCGAATGCGTGCGTGGCGAAGCATCTACAGCATGGCATCGCGTCATTTCAAGAGCGAGAAGCTGCGTCAGGTCTTCAGCTTTCATCCGCTTCTCATTGGTGGCAATCCCATGACGGTAACGGGTGTCTACAGCCTGATACCATCGCTCGAGCGTATCCACGGCGTGCATTCGGCCATGGGCGGGACTGGCGCCATCGTGGCAGCGATGGCCCGACTGATTCGCGACTTGGGCGGTGAGATCCGGCTTGGCGCTGATGTCGAACGGATTCGCGTGGTCAACCGACGGGCGCGAGGCGTCGTTCTGTCAGGCGGCGAGCGCGTCGATGCCGACATCGTGGTGTCCAATGCCGACAGCGCCTGGACTTACCGCCATCTTTTGAAGGGCGAACCCCGCCGCGTCTGGAGCGACCGCAAAGTTGACCGCGCGGCGTATTCGATGGGGCTGTTTGTCTGGTACTTCGGCACCCGGCGCCGCTATCCCGATGTGCCGCATCACATGATTCTGCTTGGGCCACGCTACCGCGATCTGCTCAACGACATCTTTCAGAGAAAAATTCTGGCTGATGATTTCAGTCTGTATCTGCATCGGCCAACCGCCACCGACCCATCGCTTGCACCCGAAGGCTGCGACACGTTCTATGTGCTGTCGCCAGTGCCGCATCTGGAGGCCGGAATCGACTGGGCAAGCCGTGCCGAGCCTTATCGCAAGCTCATCCAGACCATGCTTGGCGAGTCGGTTCTGCCGCAACTCGCTGACGCGATCTGCACCGAACGGCTGCTGACACCCGCCGACTTTGAGTCCCGCTATCTCGCCTATCGGGGTGCTGCGTTCGGGATGGAGCCGCGGCTTTTACAAAGCGCCTGGTTTCGCCCGCATAACCGCAGCGAAGACATCGATGGCCTCTATCTGGTCGGGGCCAGCACGCATCCTGGCGCGGGTATTCCGGGGGTGCTCACATCAGCGAAGGTGCTCGATTCCATCATTCCGCCTGCCCATAGTGTGCGCGAGGCGAGGGCTGAGGCACTGCGATGAACATGAGCTACAGCCCCGAAATCGAAAGGTTGCTTGCAGCGCCCGCGCCCGATTGCGTCGAACTGATGCGACACGGGTCGAAATCATTCTTTGCCGCCTCGCGTCTGCTGCCCGCCCGCTATCGCGACGCCGCGGTATCGCTCTATGCGTTCTGCCGCGTGGCCGATGATGAGGTCGATGGCAGCGGCGCAAGCCCCGACACGCTGGCACAGCTTCACGCTCGGCTCGATTCGATCTACGCCGGTACGCCCTATGAGGTCGCAGCCGATCAGGCGTTTGCGCGGGTGGTGCATCGCTATCGTCTGCCACGACGTATTCCGTTGGCGCTGCTCGAAGGATTCCAGTGGGATGCCCAGGGACGCCGCTATCACACGTTCCGCGAACTGCTCGACTACTGCGCCCGGGTGGCCGGCACGGTGGGCGCCATGATGGCCCTGGTGATGGAGGTGCGCGATGAGCGTGCGCTGGCGCGTGCCTGCGAACTGGGCGTTGCCATGCAGCTCACCAATATCGCTCGCGATGTGGGCGAAGACGCCCGGATGGGGCGCGTGTATCTGCCGCTGGATTGGCTTCGCGAAGAAGGGCTCGATCCGGATGCATGGCTGCTCGATCCACGCTTCTGCCCGCCGATTGCCAGGCTCGTTGAGCGCCTGCTCGGCGAGGCCGACGCCCTCTATCGGCGTGCCGAAGAGGGGCTGTGGAACCTCCCGCGTGGCTGCCGACCGGCGATTCTCGCGGCGCGTCATATCTATGCGGATATCGGAGTCGAAATTCGCCGTGCACGGCTTGATTCGGTGAATCAGCGGGCGGTGGTAAGTGGCCGCAGAAAGCTTGCCCGTGTCGTGCAAAGCCTGCCCTGCGCGCTGGCTGCGCCAAGGCGGCCGCGCGGTCATCAGCCTTTGGATGCCATCCGGTTTTTGGTGGACGCGGCGCGTTCCGCGATCGGCGATTTGCCGCCCCGCAACGTCTCCGAGAAAGCCGCGTGGATGGTCAATCTGCTGGTCACGGTTGCCGAGCGCGAGCGCTCAGCGCAGCCTTGGCATCCGCCAGGGCAGCATCAGTCTAACCAGCGCTGACCGAAGCCGCGGGCCGTTCAGCGTCTCGTGCACCGACAACACCTGTTGGCCATCCACGGTCGACTCCGCCAGCGAGCGCACATAAAACGGCGTGTCCTCGAGCGTGCGCGCGATTCGGGGCGCGGGGCCGTCCGCTTCGGAACGGATCGATCGGCCAATCCGCCAGCCGGTGCGCGCAAGCGCCTGCCGCGGGCCCGGGTCGAAGTCGCTGACACCGCCATCAGGTAGAAAACGCTTGGCGATCAGATGCTCTGCGCCGTCACGGGTACGCAGGTCATAGACCACGGCTGATGACCCATCGGCGAGTGTGGCGCGCGACCAATCCCACTCGTCGTAGCGCGCCTCGATCGGCTCATCGCCTTCGTTAGAATCGAGATACCCGTGCCCCTGCCACTGAATACCGGGCGAGTCGAAGTTGACCGCGATTCTGCTGGCTGGCGCGAGCGGGCCCCAGCGGTGCCGGCCGGAGGGGTCGAGCGGCCACTGCCAGTCGAACCAGCGTGGCGCGGCGAGCCGAACCGTGCCACGCACCGCCACCGGAATGGGCGCCGAGCGTTCATCGATCCGGATGATGAGCTCGGACCCGTTCCACTCGAGCCCACTGGGGCCGACCCTGAAGTGTGTGGCGCTGCGCTCGATGCTCGCGCGACTGCGCTCGGTCATCGTCCAACGCTTCTTGCCTGGCGTATAGAGCGCGACATTGATGGCACAGAAATTTTCGGGATCAACAGTCGTGTCCTGACGCGCGGCGCGTTCCCGCGCCCAGGCGTAGTAGGGTGAGAACACGCTGCCGACGAAGGCGATGATCGTGATTGCGTGGGTGCCGCAGTCGCTCAGCCCATCGACATACCACCAGAGATACGAACCCGAGTTGACCGCCTGGTCGAATCGAGGTGTGCCATCAGGGTTGCGGCCGCGAGCCGGCCCGACAGCGTGGCCATCGGCACGCCCGCTCCCGGGTGTACGCTGCCCCCCGCGAGGAACAGGCCCGGGATCGGTGTGCTCGCCGAGGGCCTGCGAAACGATGACATCCAGCCGTGCGGGGCCATCCCGTACAGCGCGCCGCCGCTCGCCGGAAAGCGTTGGTGAAACTGCTGCGGCGTGGTGCAGACCGGTGAGCCGATCGCCGATTGAATCGTGAGGCCGCAGCGTTGCAGATGGGAAAAGGCCGCTGTCTCGCATTGTTTGATCTCCTCGGCGTTCAGCGGCGCGCGGTCGCCGCGCGCAGGGGCATTGATCAGGCAGAACAGGCGTTCGGGCGCGTTGCCACCCGCGTTGCGGGCCAGCGCGCGATCCTGCGCACACAGGTAAAGCGTGGGTTGTCTGGGCAGCCGTCCGCGCTCGAACACATCCTGGAACTCACTTGCATAGTCAGGCTGGAAAAACACATTGTGGTAGCTGAGATCGAACCCGCTGGTCACGCCGTGGATGGCCCAGGTCAAGGCTGAGAGCGAGCGCGGTGCGATGGCTTCAGGCCGGACCGCTCCGCGAACCTGATCGCCGAGCAGCCCTGCGTGAAGCGCCTGAGCCTCGCCATTGAAGATGATGGCATCCGACTCGAGCCGACTGTCGTCATCGAGTGTGACGCCGCGCGCCTGACCCGCCGTGACATCGATACGGCTTACTGGGCAGCCGAGCCTCACCTCAACGCCGAGTTTACGCGCAGCGCGCTCAAGGCGCGATGCGACCGCCTGCATGCCGCCCTCTGCCGCCCAGACCCCCCGCAGCTCAACATAAGCGATCAGGGCGAGGGTGGCGGGCGCCTGCCATGGCGAGCCGCCGCAGTAGGTGGCGTATCGGCCAAACAGCTGTCGCAGGCGCGGATCATGAAAATGCCGCCCCAGGCTTTGCCACAGGCTTGCAAAGGGCCCCAGTCCGCCCAGCAGCGCGAGTCCGCGGCCGCCCAGGTCGCGGGTCATCGAGGTAAGCGAGGGGCGCTCAGCGCGAATGTAGGCGTGCTCAAGCGTGTGGTAGAGGCGCCGTGCCTCATCGCAAAACGCGAGAAAGCGCGCCGCCTCGGCGGCTCCGGCGAACTCGCCAATTGCCTGGGCTGATTGACGCGGGTCGGCATACAGGTCGAGGCGCTCGCGCTCAGACCACGCGTGGCGCGCGATCACGGGCAGCGGATGCAGGGTGAGCGCATCGTCTTCGAAACGCTCGCCACAGTCGGCCATCAACCCGTCGAATACCCAGCGCATCGTGAGCACCGTGGGGCCGGAATCGATCTGAACACCGCCCGTCTCGCGCTGATAGATCTTGCCCCCGGTGTGCGCGCTGCGTTCAAGAAGCGTGACTGCAACGCCCTGTCGCGCAAGGTCACAGGCGGCGGCCAGTCCGCCCGCGCCTGCGCCGATCACGATCACGCGACGCTGGCTCACGGAGCAGGCCCTTGTCGCGCAGGCTCGGCTGTCTGGCTGAGCGGCCAGTTGCCGCGTATTTCAAGCACTCGAAATCGTGCGAACATCGACTCGGAAAAAAATCCCTGCGAATACGCCTGACGGATGGCGTCGAGATGCGCGCCGCTTCGGGCGTAGGCGTCCATCGCCGCCTGGTCCTGCCACAGACTGAACGTGGCCTGGCGAAGAAGGGGCGCCTCACCCAGGCCTACCGCAAGCATACAGCCGGGCGCGCGGGCAAGCGACGCCTCGGCAGCAGGCGATAGCGACCAGAACCGGCGCGCCTGGTGTGGCCGGATCGAGGCGCGCGTGAGCGACGCAATGCGTACGCCGCCGGATGCGCCCAGTGCCTGTTGAGCAACCGGTGTCGGGGGTGTCAACGTGTGCCCCGACCAGCTGCCACGGCTTGAGACCGGTTCGAGCAGCACGGTAAGCCAGTGTTCGGCGCGGGTTCGCCACTGCTCAACTTCGGCGGAACGATCAAGCCAGTCGCGGGCTGCCTCGGGACCGTCAAACGCGCTGAACAGGCCCAGTCGATTCAATCCTGGGCGCAACCCGAAACCGCCCTCATGACCGCTGCCGAGCACCTTGCGCCAGCGCATGCCGGGTGCACGATTGACGGTAAGCGGGCCTTTGACCAGTTGCATCAGGCCCCACGCGACATGCGCCGGACGCCAGATGGCGAGCACCAGCGCAGCGCTGCGGGCTGCCGGGTTCAGATCCGACCGGGCTGTCGGGTCGGACGATAGAACAGGTTCGGCCTCAGGCACTGGGCTCGTCGGGATCGGGACCCTCGATCCCGTAGCGGCGAAGCTTGACGTAAAGACTTTGGCGCGAGAGCCCCAGCATATCGGCGGCCGATGCGCGGTTATTGCGCGTAATCTTGAGCGACGCCTCGATGCACAGTCGCTCGATCAGGTCGACGGTTTCGCCGACGATGTCTTTGAGCGGCATCCGGCCCACCAGGCCTGCCAGGTCGCTGCTCGAGCGGGTGACGGCGGTGGGCTCGTCCTGGGTTCCCAGTCGTCTGCCGGTATCGCGAACAATGAATGCCAAGTAAGGGTCGCTTTCGGTGGCGACCGCGACGCCTGAAATTTCAACGGGAACCGGAATGCCGCTGCTGCCGACCAGTCTGGTTGCAAAGAGACGAATGGTTCCACCCTGCGCCAGGCTGTTGATCAACACCGCGAGGTCGGTGTTGGAGCGTCCGAGCCAGCGGTTCAGCGGTTCGCCAACGATCTGGCCCGCATGGGCCATCTGGATCATTTCGACAAACGCGGGGTTGGCGCTCTGGATCAGCCCTTTCGCATCGGTGAGCACCATGCCATCGCTGAACTGCCGTATTGCCTCCAGAAGGGACGCATCTTCACCGGTGAAGGCCAGCCGCGACTCGGGCTCCAGGCGCAGCAGCACCATGGTGTCCTCTTCCTGCCGCAGGCTGGAGATGAACAGATGCGCTGGTTTGCGGTCATGACCGAATTTGAGCGTGAGCTCGGCAGGGCGCCCTGAACCGATGACCTGTTCAACGGTGACGCGAAATGCAGCAGTGGCCTTGGGCCCCAGGAAGCTGTCGATGGTGCGTGCGGCGAGCGATTCGCGGTCGAGTCCGAAATACAGTGAGGCTGCGCGGTTGGCCTCGGCGATGGTGTGCTCGTCGGGATGAACGATGAGGATGGGATCCCGGATGACGTCGAGCAACTGACGGTGCTGACTTTCGATTCGCCGCAGCCGTAGATAGTCGGTTTCCATCCGCTGCTGCGCTTCCATCAGCCTGGCCTGTAGCGAGGCCACCACGCGCAGGTCGCGGCCGACCGCCACCATCTGACCCGAGTCGCCCACCCGGATCAGGGAAAACAGAATCGGGATGTCGCGCCCCGAGGCGTCGATGTGGTTGATATGCCGCCAGCGTGATGTGCGTCGGCCGGACCCCGCCTCGCGCAGCAGTTCCTCAACTTTGGGACGGCTTTCGCTGGTGACGACCTGCGCCCAGGGCTGACCGTTCCAGTGCTGGATGTCCCGCGCTGGCCAGTCGTCGGTCCCCATGGACACGCTGGAAATCACGCCGTCGGCGTTCAGCACCAGGGCGATGTCGGATGCGGCTTCGACCAGCGCTGCGCTGGCCTCGGCATCCAGGGCGGCGAGTTTGCCGCGTGACCCGTCAGCGTGACCCAACCGAGTGCTCCGTCAGTAGGCGGACGGCCTGATTAAGCGCGTCGGTGGCGTCACCGGTGACGCAGTCCGCGTCGAGACGTTCGACGAGTCGAGGAAAAAATGGCACAGCCGCACCACCCACCATGATTAGAGGATCAAAGCTTCGGGATGCATTTCGGACGCGGAGTATAAAGGCGCCCGCAGAACGGATATCGGTTTCCGAGTTGAGCGATAGGCCGATGAGTTGCGGGCGCATCGCAGTGATCTGGCTGATCAGTGCAGCCTCCTCGCCGTGACCCAGCCGGGTGCGCCAGCCCGCACGCGCAAAAAACGCGCGAACCATCTGGATTCCGAGCCGGTGCATGGCGCCGGGCATCGTGCAGAAGAACGCTGAGAAAGTGGTCGCAGGCTGCAGGCCGCTTGCGGGCGAATGCACCCCCGAGCCAGACTGGAAGTCATCGAGCAGGCCGGAAAACAATTGCTGCAGATGTCCGAGCGCGATCGTGACATCGGTGAAGCTCAACCGGTCATCGCTCCAGCCCTGGCCCAGATGCTGTGCGGCAGGCTGAACCACCTGAAGGAAGATTGCCTCGACCGGCACACCGCTTTGACGTAACTGCTTGATCAACCCGGCTGCCGCGTCGCCTCGTCCCTGCTGGCACAACTGCGCCAGTTCGAGCGCATGAACCAGCAGCGGGCCCACCTGGGGTGGACCATCGCCAAGATTCATTGACGCGACCGGACGTCCAGGCCAGGTGACACGTTCATTGGGTGCAACCGGCCCCGGACCGCAGGCAAGACGAGTCAACCGCGGAACAACTTCGTTGAGGAGCAGTTCCAGCAATGGCTGGCCGAGCTGATCCGGCGTGCCGGACTGCCCTGACTTCATGGGGATCTCCTCTGGAACCACCGCGCGGCCTGGCGGTTGCCAGGCGACACGGCCTCGGTCTAGCCGCGACTGTTGCCGATTCTGGCTGTGGTGTCCAGCGTTACGAGAGTTCCCGAGCATTGGCATGCTCATTGAAGTTTGCCCCTGTTCACCGCCTGTCTCCAGATGTCTTGGACAGCGATGATCCTCGTACAGCGACCAAATGTCAATCCAAATGGACGTAAATCTAGGTTGACATTTTTTCGGGGCGGTCCTAGAGTCGGTCGGTATAGGCGCCAGGGTCGGCCGGACCCCGGGTATTCGCCATGAGGGGAATCAATGTCGCGAACGATGACTGGAGTCATCCCGCCCGCCGGGCAGGGGGCTGCACTGCGTCCGGTTTACACACCGGAAGAGCGCGTGCGACGCGATGCCACGCGCTGGACGCTCGTGCAGGGCGTGCTTGCGCCTTTGCAGTTCGCGGTGTTTCTCGCAAGCCTTGCACTGATCGTGCGCTACCTGGCCACCGGCGAGGGGTGGGCGGTGGCCGTGGCATCGGTGGTGGTAAAGACTCTGGTGCTGTACCTGATCATGGTGACCGGCGCGATCTGGGAAAAGGTCGTGTTCGGCCAGTACCTGTTTGCCCGCTCGTTTTTCTGGGAAGACGTCGTGAGCATGCTGGTGATCGCTTTGCACACCGCCTGCTTGGTGGCGTGGTTCGCAGGCGACACGCTGCTCGATGCGCGCAGTCAGGTCATGCTCGCGCTTACCGCCTACGCAAGCTATGCCGTCAACGCAGCCCAGTTTTTGTACAAGCTGCGTCGAGCCCGCCAGGAGCGTCCCGCATGAACGCCAGAATTCCGATTTCTGCGCAAACGTGCGCCCGCCCCGAACCCGAGGTGCTGCGTGAACGCGGCCAGCGCGAGGTTTTCTGCGGTCTGACCGGCATCATCTGGCTGCATCGCAAGATCCAGGATGCCTTCTTCCTGGTGGTCGGATCGCGTACCTGCGCGCACCTGCTGCAGTCAGCCGGGGGCGTCATGATTTTTGCCGAGCCCCGGTTCGCAACGGCCATCATCGATGATCGCGATCTGGCCGGGCTGGTCGATGCCAACGAAGAACTCGATCGGGTGGTGGGACAGCTGCTCCAGCGTCGTCCTGATATCCGGCTGCTGTTCCTGGTGGGGTCGTGTCCCTCAGAGGTCATCAAGCTTGACCTTGCCCGCGCCGCGCAACGGCTTGATGCCCAGCATCGGGATTCGGTCCGCGTTCTCAGTTACTCCGGCAGCGGTATCGAAACCACGTTCACGCAAGGCGAGGATGCCTGCCTGGCGGCGCTCGTGCCGCAGATGCCGCCGTCGCATGCACCCGAGCCATCGCTGCTGGTCGTGGGGTCGCTCGCCGATGTCGTTGAAGATCAACTGACCGGCCTCTTGCGCGAACTGGGCATTGCCCGCATCGATTGCCTGCCGCCCAGACGTGCACGCGACCTGCCCGCGCTGTCACCCGGTACGCGCTTTCTGCTCGCACAACCCTTTCTTGGCGACACCGCGCGCGCGCTCGAAGCGCGTGGCGCGCAGCATATTCCGGCGCCATTTCCGCTTGGCGAACACGGCACGACCGGATGGCTGATGGCGGCCGCGCAGGCGTTTGGAATCAGCGCCGATCGCGTGCAGGCCGTGACCGCACCGGCCCGCGCGCGGGCGCGCCGTGGGCTCGAGCGCTGGAAGCCGCTGCTCGAGGGTAAGAGCGTGTTCCTGTTTCCCGACTCGCAACTTGAGCCGCCGCTTGCCCGATTCCTCGCGCAGGAACTCGGCATGCGGCCAACCGAGGTCGGAACGCCGTATCTGCACCGGGCACTGCTGGCTCACGAACTGCAGGCGCTGCCCGAGGGCGTGCGGCTTTCTGAAGGTCAGGACGTCGAACGGCAGCTTGAGCGCTGCCGGGCCGAGCGGCCCGATCTGGTCGTTTGTGGACTGGGGCTTGCCAATCCGCTGGAGGCCGAGGGCTTCACCACCAAATGGTCAATTGAGCTCGTATTCAGCCCGATCCAGGGCTATGAGCAGGCGGGCGATCTGGCCGAACTGTTTGCGCGCCCGTTCGTGCGCCGCGAACGGATCAGCGCGCTCATCGAGGAGGCGCACCGGTGAAGCTCGCACTCTGGACCTATGAGGGCCCGCCGCATGTCGGGGCGATGCGGGTGGCCACCGCGATGCGTGATGTGCACTATGTGCTGCATGCGCCGCAGGGCGACACCTACGCCGATCTGCTTTTCACGATGATCGAGCGGCGCAACAAACGCCCGCCCGTCA
>Ga0194118_10001108_pt1 | contig 40181 bp, 47 predicted proteins | sample TA2MahsurfametaG_2_FD_148662 | JGI IMG/M metagenome (GOLD analysis project Ga0194118, IMG submission 148662) | Freshwater microbial communities from Lake Tanganyika, Tanzania - TA2015013 Mahale N5 surface | ecosystem: Environmental > Aquatic > Freshwater > Lake | place: Tanzania: Lake...
CTGTCAAAGGGGCAACCATCATTGGCAATGGGCCAGATGCCCTCACCCGCGTTACCCGCATCGGCAACGACCTCGCACTCGACTCGGGCGTGGGCACCTGCGGAAAGGAAGGACAGAGCGTGCCTGTAGGTGTGGGTCAGCCCACGCTACGCCTCGAGGGGCTTACCGTGGGGGGCACTGCGGGCTAGTTATCGCCGCGCGGGAGGAATCTCGGTAAGCCGTAGCTCCGCTGCCCGGGCATGGGCCGGAAGGTTTTCTCCCCAGGCTAATTCGGCCGCCACCGGGCCAAGCACCTGGGCCGCCTCGGCAGAAATATTGATAAGGCTGGTGCGCTTCTGAAAGTCGTAGACCCCCAGAGGCGAGGAAAACCGGGCGGTACGCATGGTGGGCAGCACATGGTTAGGGCCCGCGCAATAATCGCCCAGCGACTCCGAGGCATACCGACCCATAAAGATCGCGCCAGCATGGCGGATCTGCTCGGCCCAGTGTTCGGGGTTGTCTGTCGAGACCTCAAGGTGCTCTGGCGCAATACTCGAGGCAATCTCGCAGGCCTCCTCAAGACTTTGTACCAGCACAAACACCCCTCGCTGACGCAGAGACGCGGCAATAACCTCTCTACGCGGCATCGACGGCAGCAGCCTATCGATTGCCTCACAGACCGCTGCGATATGGCTGCCATCGGGAGTAAGCAGGATCGACTGGGCCATCTCGTCATGCTCGGCCTGGGAAAATAAGTCCATTGCAATCCAGTCAGCCGGTGTCTTGCCATCGGATATCACCAGAATCTCCGAGGGCCCGGCAATCATGTCGATTCCCACGCGGCCAAATACCTGCCGCTTGGCCTCTGCCACATAGGCATTGCCGGGGCCAACAATCTTGTCGACTGGGGGAATGGTTGCCGTGCCGTAGGCCAAGGCGGCAACCGCCTGCGCCCCGCCCACCGTAAAGACACGGTCCGCCCCCGCGAGATACGCCGCCGCTAGGACCAGAGGATTGCGCTCGCCCTGTGGGGTAGGCACCACCATCACGACCTCGGAGACACCGGCAACCTTGGCTGGTAGCGCATTCATCAGCACCGAGGAGGGATAGGCGGCCTTACCGCCTGGCACATAGATGCCCACGCGGTCGAGGGCAGATACCCGCTGACCCAGCACCGAGCCATGGCTGTCGGTTATTGCCCAGGATGCCTGAACCTGGGCCTCGTGAAACCTGCGAATTCGGTCGGCCGCTGCCTGCAAGGCCTGCCGGGGCGCTGGCTCCAGGCTACCGAAGGCGGCCTGCAGCTCGGCGGCAGAGACCTCGAGTGCGCTTGCAGCACCATGGCTTAGCCCATCAAACCGGGCCGTATACTCGAGCAAAGCCGCATCACCGCGGGCGCGGACATCGGCAATAATCGACCGCACCCGCGACTGAATAGACTCGTCCTGGGCCGCATCGAAGGCAAGCCGGTCTATGAGGCGGGACTGGAAATCGGGCTGCCTGCTATCCAGCAAAAGAATGTCGCTGGCGCGAAATGCTTCAGAGGCGGAGGTTGGCAGAGAGAGACTCATGACCGATTAGTAAAAGTTGGCGCAGAAATAATCTGAGAGAAATCGTGAATTAAAGGACCGATCTTATCCTGGTGCAGCTTTAACGAGGCCTGATTGACCACCAGCCGAGAAGAGACCTCACAGATTACCTCCAGCTCTTTCAGGCCATTGGCCTTAAGCGTTGCGCCGGTAGAGACAAGGTCAACGATGACATCGGCCAAGCCGGTTATGGGGGCAAGCTCCATAGACCCATAGAGCTTAATGAGATCGGCATAAACGCCCTTCTCGGCAAAATACTTACGCGCCACTGTGGTGTACTTGGTGGCCACACGAAGACGCCCCCCAGAGCGCAGGCGGCCGGTAAGGTCAAAACCCTCGGGCCCTGCAAGGCTCATTCGGCAGCGGCCAAGCCCCAGGTCGACGGGCTGATAAAGGCCGTCCGTGCCAGACTCGAGCAGCATGTCAGAGCCGACAATCCCCAGGTCGGCCCCACCATATCGCACATAAGTGGGCACATCGCTGGCCCGCACCAAGAGCAGGCGAAGGTCTTCTCGGTTGGTCTGAACGATAAGCTTGCGAGAGCTCTCCGCATGCTCCTGGGCAATGATGCCCATCGCAGAAAGTAAAGGCATGGCCTCATCGAAGATCCTGCCTTTGGACAGCGCCAGGGTGAGTACCGTGCTCATGTGACCGCTCGTGCCGAAGAATTCTGCCGTACCACATGGGCCCCGAGAGCCGAGAGCTTTTTCTCCATCTGCTCGTAGCCTCTATCCAGATGGTAGATGCGATCGATCAGCGTCTCGCCATCGGCCACAAGCCCAGCAATTACCAGCCCTGCGGAGGCCCGCAGGTCGGTGGCCATAACTGTTGCGCCCGTGAGCTGCGTAACGCCCTGCACCATTGCCGTATGCCCGTCAATCCGAATCTGGGCACCGAGTCGCAGAAGCTCCTGAACATGCATAAAACGGTTTTCAAAAATCGTCTCGACCATCAGGCTTGAGCCCTCTGCGATTGCATTAAGCGCCATAAACTGCGCCTGCATGTCGGTGGCAAACCCCGGGTACGGGGCTGTGCGAATGTTCACGGCCCGAGGCCGCTGCGAGGCATCGGCGCGTATGCCATCGGCCTGCTCGTGAATCGACAGTCCTGCCTCACGGAGCTTCTCCACGGTGGCACCCATGTGATCAGCGCTCGCACCGCGCAGAAAGATACTTCCACCGGTGGCGGCGACCGCACAAAGAAAGGTGCCTGCCTCGATTCGATCCGGCATGACCGCATAGTCGGTACCGGTTAGCCGGGCAACCCCCTCGATCTGAATGCGGTCGGTACCCGCCCCGTGAATCTTTGCCCCCATCTGGATTAGGCACCGGGCCAGGTCTATCACCTCGGGCTCACGCGCGGCATTGTCGATCACCGTGGTTCCATCGGCCAGACAGGCCGCCATCATCAGGTTCTCGGTGCCGGTTACGGTAACCATATCGGTGGTGATGTGGGCGCCATGTAGCCGGGGCGCCTTTGCCCGAAGGTAGCCATGGTCTATCTGAATATCGGCACCCATGGCCTGCAGCCCCCGAATATGCTGATCCACAGGGCGCTGGCCAATAGCGCAGCCTCCCGGAAGGCTCACCAGTGCCTCGCCAAACCGTGCCAGCATGGGCCCGAGCACCAGCACCGAGGCGCGCATCGTCTTGACGAGTTCATAGGGGGCCTCAAGCCGATCCACCGCATCGGCAGAAAGCGTCACCTCGCTGGCGGGGCCCGCAGCGCCGGCGCCGCGGTCAATTCGAATCCCCATGCCCTTGAGCAGCCGCAGCATGGTTGCAACATCCTGCAAAGGCGGTAGGTTACGAATCCGCAACTGCCCCGCCGTAAGAAGGCTGGCACAGAGAATGGGAAGGGCCGCGTTCTTCGCCCCTGCCACCTGCACCTCTCCCTGGAGCGGCCGCCCCCCTTCAATAACAAAACGGTCCATACGGAGTCCTAGGGTTAGCCGCCCGTGCGGCCAGATGCCGCCCATTCCGTGGGCGTGAGTGTTTTCATAGACAAGGCGTGGATCTCCGCACGCATGCGGTCGCCGAGAACAGCATAGACCTTTTGATGCCGGGCCACAGGCCGCAGCCCCTCAAAGGCAGCACTGACAATCAGCGCCTCAAAATGATGGCCGTCGCCCTGCACAGAGAGTTTCTCGCAGGACAGACCGGCGGCCAGATAGCCTTCAATATCTTGTGGAGTAACCATACCCGCTATTCTACGGCGGCCTGCGACAGCACCTGGCGAAAGACGTCTTCCATGCGCCGGTCGCCGGTAAGCAACTCAACCGTGTCTTCCTCGGCCACCAGTCGGCCCTGCTTCAAAAAAGCCACGCGCTGACACAGGTTCTCTGCCTCTTCGAGATAGTGGGTGGTGAGCACAATCGTATGGCCCTGGGCATTTAGGGACTGAATAAACCGCCAAAGGCTCTGCCGTAGGTCTATGTCAACACCAGCCGTGGGCTCATCCAGAACGATCACCGGGGGCTTGTGCACAAGAGCCTGGGCTACCAGAACACGCCGCTTCATTCCCCCCGACAGACTGCGCATATTGGCATCGGCCTTATCCATCAGGCCCAGAGCCGCCAGACAGGTATCGATCCAGTCATCGTTCTTTGCAAGACCAAAAAAGCCCGACTGGATGCGCAGGGTTTCTCTGACGGTAAAGAAGGGGTCAAAGACCAGTTCCTGGGGAACCACCCCCAGCATCCTGCGGGCCTGGCTTGGATTATCCCGAACGGAAACCCCCATGACCGAGACAGACCCCTCAGAAGGAGTCACAAGCCCAGCCATGATCTGTATCAGGGTGGTCTTGCCAGCGCCGTTGGGACCCAGTAGCCCAAAAAATGCGCCAGGGGCAATCTCAAGGTCAACCTGATTGAGCGCGAGAACATCCCGCCCCGCCCCGGCCGAGGGATACCTTTTGCTCACGCCACGGAAAGAAACGGCAGCCGTCATTTCAGATGAAACAATGACTCCACAGACGAGAGCCGGAGCAAGGCAAGAAGCGATGCAGGCAAGGCTTTCCAGTGCAGCGTCAGGCCCTGCCTGCGCGAGCGTCGCTCCAGGGCGATCATAAAGGTGACGGCAGAGGTATCGACACGAGTAAGCCCCGAGAGGTCGATTACCACAGGCTCGGAATCACCCTGCGCCGACCCTGGCAGGCGCGCCTCCAGCCAGGCGAGCCGCTCAAGTACCTCTGAACGCGTCAGTGGCCCCGTGAGACAAAGCGCCGGCACAGCCGGGTCAGCCTTTACCAGACAGTACCGCCTGCCGAAGCGCCTGGTTCTTCTGTTCGAGGCTTGTGATCAGCCCTTCGATACCCTTGGCCGAGACAAGCTGCCCAAACTGGCTGCGGTAGTACTCCACGATCCAGAGGCCCAGGACATTGAAGTCATAAATCTTCCAGCCCTCGGGGGTCTTCTGAAGCCGGTAGTCCAGGGGAATCGGCTCCTTGCCTGTACGCAAGAGCAAGGTTCGAACAATCACGTCTTCATCGGTGGGCAGGTATCGGGCCGGCCGAATCTCCACCGTTGACTCTGGCAGGAAGCGAACCGCTTCAGCGTATGTAAGAACCAATAGCTCCCGAAATGCTGCCATCAGCCGCTGCTGCTGCTCAGGCGTTGCCGTGCGCCAGTGCCGGCCCACTGCGAGGGCGGTCATGCGGGAAAAATTGACGATTGGCATGACCTTTTGGTCCACCAGGTCTGAGATCCGCCGAAGGTCTTTTTGCTGCAGCGAGCGGTCGTTCTTGGCAGTCTCCAAGACATCCTGGGTCACCGAGGCGATAAGGTCTTGCGGGGCCAGTTGGGCCAAAGAAAGAGAGGCTGCCGACTGTGACCATGCCGCAGGGGCTGCCAGCACCCCAGACACCAGGGCGAGTATCAGCGCACCGGCAGCCCGCACGGCAGTGGCCCGCGCAGCATGTACAGGCACCACAGGACCATTCACCCTGCGCAGAGACAAAAAACTACACGTCACAAAAGACCAGGGCATAAGGAGCCGTTTCATAGGGAGCAGTTACAGAGGAAGTTATTGGAGGCCGGGCTATTCGCTAGGTTCCCTACGAGTCAGCGCGTCGGGGTCGACCTGCTGGGCCCGCCGGGCCAGGTATGCCTCACGCACTGCCATGTAACGATCAAAGCTCAACGTATCCAAGGCCGATTCAAATGACAAAAGCCGCGCGCGGGTATCTAAGAGCCTTAGTCCAGTGGCCACATTCTGCTGGGCAGAGCTTAGTGAAAACAATGGGTCTAAGGGGTCAAGCGCCCGTTCCACCGCGGTACCAAGCCCATCTCGTAGCGAGCTCGGGCCAAGCAAGGGCAGAACAAGATAGGGACCAGGGCCCGAGCCCCAGACACCAAAGGTAAGCCCGAAATCCTCCCGAGACTTCTGCAGACCAAATTCGCTTGCCGGATCAGCAATCCCCAGAATGCCCACGGTGGAGTTCACCAGAAACCGACCGGCAGAGGTCGCTGCAGGAACTGGCTCGGCCTGCAGGGCATGGTTCAGGCTAGTGACCAGGTCGCCCAGGTTGCCAAAAAAGTTGCGCACCATGCCCCGAAAGAGCTCGGGCCCAACCGCCTGGTAGCCCTGTGCCAAGGGCTTAACCACGGCGGCATCTAACTCGGTGTTGAAACTGAACATGGCCCGGTTATACCGCTCCCAGGGGTCGCGGGGATCGGCCTCGTGCCCCTTAGGAAGGCCCGCGCATCCCATCAGACCCATGGCACATAGCCCTAACAGCCAGCGTCTGCCAGTTCTCATTTAAGCCCCGGGGCATTTGCGGGCTCGGCCAGCCCACCCGCCGGGGATGATCCTGGGGCCGGGCTGCGGTTATAGAGGAACTGAGAAATTAGATTCTCGAGAACCACGGCCGACTGGGTCATCTGAATGCGATCACGGTCCTTCAACATTTCCGCCTCGGCTCCTGGCTGAAGACCAATATATTTTTCACCGAGCAGGCCCGAGGTAAGGATCTGCGCAGAACTGTCTTTCGGAAACCGGACACTTCGATCGAGATCGAGAACAACAACGGCCTGGTAACGCGTGTCATCAAAGCCAATCTCCCGCACGCGACCCACCAGAACGCCGGCAGAGCGAACCGCCGCCCGAGGCTTTAAGCCGCCAATGTCGTCGAACAAGGCCGTCACAGAGTAGGTCTGGCCGGTGGTCATAGACAAAAGGTTGCTTGCCTTAAGCGCAAGAAAAAGCAGCCCCAAAATGCCAAGAACCAGAAACAGGCCGACCCACATGGTCGTTAACCGTTGCATAGTGAAAGAGTACCAGTGAGTGTTAGAGATCCCCAAACATCAGGGCAGTAAGGATGAAATCGAGGCCCAGAACCGATAGCGACCCCACAACCACGGTAAGCGTGGTCGCCCGGGAAACCCCCTCCGGCGTAGCCCTCGCCGCGTAGCCCATGTAGAGGGCCACCTGGGTTACCACCAGGCCAAAGACGAGGCTTTTTACAATGCCGTTGGCCAGGTCGTCCCAAAAGTCAACGCCCTCTGACATCTGCGACCAAAAAGCACCTGGGTCTACCCCAATAAGGCCAACCCCGACCAGCCAGCCCCCAATGATGCCAACAGCCGAAAACAGCACCGCAAGAATAGGCATGGCGATTGCCCCACCCACGAGTCGGGGGCCAAGTACCCGTGAAATCGGGTCGACCGCCATGGCCTCCATAGCAGAGAGCTGCTCGCCGGCCTTCATCAGGCCGATCTCGGCAGTCAGGGCCGTCCCCGCCCGCCCCGCAAACAAAAGGGCAGTAACCACGGGGCCCAGCTCACGCACCAGCGACAAAGCCACCAGCAGCCCCACAGCCTCCTCCGAGCCATAGCGCCTTAACGTGTAATAGCCCTGCAGGCCAAGTACCAGGCCGACAAAAAGACCAGAGACAAGAATGATCGCGAGCGAATGGTTTCCCAGAAAATGCGTCTGGGCAACCACCAGCCGCCAGCGTCGCAGAATCGGGCCCATGCGGGCCATTACCTGCAGAAACAAAAGCACAAAGCGGCCCAGGGCGGCCAGATGCTCGACTGCCCATTGCCCAAGCGCAGACAGCCGGTCGGCCACTCGCGGGGCGCTCATGCAGAGCCCGCAGGGAAAAAAGCCTGCTCCAGATCGGAGGCGGGATAGTGAAACCCCACCGGCCCCTGGGTCTGCCCCTGCAGAAACTGACGCAGATAAGGGTCGTCCGAGGCCTGCAAGGCCTCAGGAGTTCCCACGGCGACAAGCCGTGCCCCCGAGGGCGAAGGGGCAAGCACGGCCACCTGATCGGCAATCCGAAAGGTCTCGGCAACATCATGGGTGACCACGACAGAACTGGCGCCTAGAGCGTCGTTCAACCGCCGAATCAGCTGGGCGGTAACGCCCAGCGATATCGGGTCTAGCCCGGCAAACGGCTCGTCGTACAGGATGAGTTCTGGATCAAGGGCAATGGCCCTGGCCAGGGCCACCCGCCGGGCCATTCCCCCAGAGATCTGAGAGGGCATCAGGCCGGCAGCACCCCGCAGCCCCACTGACTCCAGCTTCAATAAGACCAGGTCACGGATCATCTGCTCAGGAAGATCGGAATGCTCGCGAAGCGGGAAGGCAACATTTTCAAAGCAGCTCAGGTCGGTGAACAGGGCCCCAAACTGAAACAGCAGGCCCATACGGCGGCGAACGGCATACAAGGACTTCAGGTTACCCGAAGACAGCGGCTCACCAAGCACCACCACCTGGCCCTGCTGAGGGGTCACCAGGCCTGCCATAAGCCTGAGCAGGGTTGTCTTGCCTACCCCCGACCCCCCCATGATGGCAAGAAGCTTTCCGCGAGGAACCGACAAGGTCAGGCGGTCGATAACCACTGAGGACCCATAGCCAAAGGTCACCTCTTCGAACCGCATTGCCTCATCGTATTCACCATTCATGTGCGTATTTTATCGGGGCTTGACCTAAGAGGCTGAAGATAGACTTAGACGCCTGGAAGACTGCGATTTCTATTAAACTGGCCCAATGTTTGCTCAGCCCTGCTCGACTGCCGTGTTGGCGCCCCAGCACCCGCAGCCCCTCATGTCTACGCAGCCTGTCGCAGACCGCGTGATCCGCGTTCTCAACATCGAGTCGCTTGCCATCGCCGCCCTCAAAAACCGGGTGGGTCCTGAGGTCGTCCAGGCGGTCGACTGGATCGGCGGGCTCTCAGGCAATGGCCGGCTCATTGTCATGGGTATGGGGAAGTCTGGCCATGTCGCAAAAAAACTTGCGGCCACCTTCGCATCCACCGGAACCCCGTCATTTTTCATTCATCCCGCCGAGGCCCAGCATGGTGACCTCGGCATGCTGCAGCCCCAAGACCTGGTTCTGGCCATCTCCTATTCGGGTGAAACCGCCGAGATACTCGAAATTGCCCCACACATCAAACGCATGGGAATTCGGCTTATCGCCATGACCGGCCGGGCCGACTCCAGCCTAGGCAGGCTTTCCGACCTGCGCCTAGACGCCGCTGTCGACCAGGAAGCCTGCCCACTAAACCTGGCGCCCACCGCCAGCACCACGGCCGCGATGGCGCTGGGGGATGCCTTAGCCGTGGCGGTACTCGAAGGCAAGGGCTTTAGCGCTGACGACTTCGCCCGGTCTCATCCTGGCGGCAGCCTAGGGCGGCGGCTGCTCATTCGTGTCGAAGATGTGATGCGCACGGGCGAGCAGATTCCCAAGGTCCTGGACGATGCCAGCCTGTCTGAGGCCCTTATCGAGATGACACGTAAACGCATGGGCATGACCTGCGTTATGAAGGGCGACAACCACCTGCTGGGAATCTTCACCGACGGAGACCTGCGCCGCGTGCTGGAGCAACAGACCCTATCGCCCAAGACACCCATTTCCAGCCTGATGACCCCCGGGGGAAAAACGATTTCCGCCAGCGCGCTGGCCTCCGAGGCGGCGCTGATCATGGACAGCCAGCGGATTAACCATCTTCTGGTAACCGACGGTCAGGGCGGGCTCATCGGTGCGCTGGGCATCCATGACCTGCTTGAGGCGAAGATTCTATGACTCCCTGCGCGCGGGATCGCGCCGCCCAGGTGGCATTCATGTTTTTCGATGTCGATGGCGTCCTCACCGATGGCGGACTTTATTACGACGCGCAGGGCGAGAGCCTCAAGCGTTTTTGTGTGCTTGACGGACAGGGCTTTAAGTCGCTGCAGGCAAGCGGCATCGGTGTGGGAATCTTGAGCGGCCGAAGCCATCCGTCGGTAACGCGCCGCGCAGAAGAACTCGGCGTGCAGACCGTGTTTCTGGGTGTTGAAGACAAGCGGCGCTGCCTGGAAGGCTGGATCGTCCAGACGAGTCTGTCGCCACAGCAGATTGGTCACATGGGCGATGACCTGGCCGACACGCCTGTATTCGCCTGGGCTGGGTTTGCTGCCAGCGTTCCCAATGCGCCCGAATCCGTGCAGGCCGCCGCCCACTGGGTATCGCAACGGCCTGGCGGGGCTGGCGCGGCCCGAGACGCCTGCGACTTTTTATTGTCTGCGCGGACATGACAGCCAGCCTCTTCGAGCGCGTAAGCGCCCTCTTGGCTCTCGGGCTCATGGCGGCGCTGGCCTTAGCGGCATGGCTGCTTACCGAGCTTGCCTTAAGCCCTGTGTGGGACAGCAGCTATCGCAGCAGCACCAAGCTCAATGCCCAGATTACCGGGGCGGAGCTCACTCAGACCGACGAGAGGGGACAGACACGGTTTCAGATCGCCTCACCCTCGCTGTCGCTTTTCGAAGATGGCAGCGCCGAAATGAGTAACCCCGTGATGCTTGCCCTTCGAAACGACGGACCACCGGTGAGAGCCCATGCCAGCAAGGCATTAGTAAGCGCCAACCAGAACGAGGTGATGCTCACTGGTCAGGCCCTGATCTCTCGCGACGCCTACGACAAGGAATCAGCAATCCGCATTGCCACCGACTGGGTGCAGTTTGATATCAACGCCCAGACCGCGCAGACTAAGGCGCCGGTGCGTGTGAACCAGGGCAATATCCTGTTAACCGGCGTTGGCATGAAGTTCAACCAGAAAACAGAGCAGATTGAGGTGCTGTCGCAGTCGCAGATGGTTCTGCCTGGAAAGGGAATCCGGCAATGACGGTATCTAGGGCCTGGCCCACCTCTCTGAGCGTCACGTGGTCCGGGCTGGCTCTCGTCGTGGCGGCGTTGCTCACGTCTAGCCCCGGTCTGGCAAACCCAGCCGACCGCCAGGCGCCCACCAAGATCGACGCCGACACGCTTGCCCACGACGAACAAAAACTCACCACGGTGTTCTCGGGCAATGTCGTGCTCGCCAAAGGCAGTCTTCTGCTTAAGGGCAACCGGCTCGAACTTCGGCAACAGCCCAATGGCACCATGATGGCGGTGATTACCGGTACGCCTGCGCGGTTTCGGCAGCAACGCGGCCAGACTAAAGAGTGGATCGAGGGCGAAGGCCAGACGATCGAGTACGACGGCACCGCTGAGCTTGTCACGATCACCGGTCAGGCCACGATGCGTCGCACCCTCAATGACGCCCTCCTCGATCAGGTCGCAGGCGATCGGCTTCGCTACAACAATATTCTGGAAACCTATCAGGTGGAGGCTCTGCCCGGCATGCCTCGGGCGCGGATGACGCTCATGCCGAAGCCGCCTGCGGCCAGCGCCCCGTGACCGCGGTAGGCCCCGAATCGGTTCTGGAAGTCCGAGGGCTTCAAAAGGGCTACCAGGGCCGCATGGTCGTGCGCGACGTCTCGCTTACCGTGCGTAGCGGGCAGATTGCCGGGCTACTCGGCCCGAACGGCGCCGGCAAGACCACCTGTTTTTATATGATCGTCGGCCTGGTACCTGCCGACGGCGGACAGATCCTGCTTAATAACGAAGACATCACCCGCAGCCCGATTCACCTGCGCGCCCGGCAGGGTCTGTCCTACCTGCCGCAGGAGGCCTCGATCTTCAAGCGGCTTTCCGTGGACGACAACATCCGGGCGGTGCTGGAACTGCAGCGCGACGCGGAGGGCAGACCCCTATCGGAGGCAGAGGTTACCCAACGGCTCAGTGCGCTGCTGCATGAACTGCAGATTGTTCACATTCGCGACACGATCGGACAGTCACTCTCCGGCGGAGAACGCCGCCGTGTAGAAATAGCCCGGGCGTTGGCCTGCAACCCGCGGTTCATTCTGCTTGATGAACCCTTCGCAGGGGTCGACCCCATTGCGGTTATCGAGATTCAAAGGATCATTCGATTCCTCAAGGGCCGCGGCATTGGGGTGCTGATTACCGACCATAATGTCCGCGAGACCTTGGGCATCTGCGACCATGCCACGATATTGAACGACGGCGCGGTGCTGGCAAGTGGCGCCCCCGATGCGATTATCGATAACCCCCAGGTGCGCCAGGTGTACCTTGGTGAGCATTTTCGAATGTAGGCGCGCATGAAGATCACGCTTACCACGCGCACAAGTCAGCAGCTATCGCTCACGCCGCAGCTACAGCAGGCCATTCGGCTGCTCACGCTGTCAAACCTGGAGCTGCGCCAGGAGCTTGATGACTTCGTGCGGGATAACCCCCTGCTTGAGCTTGAAGACACCCAAGAGGCTGGCGCTGCTGATGGCCCCGCCGAATCCGGCGAGGAATCAGAGGCATCGAGCACGGCAGATGAGGAACTCGACAGCCTGGCAGACTGGAAGACCTCTGACTACTCTGGCGATGATGATGAACGCGAAGACCGCGATGCCTGTCCGGTGCGTCTGGCAGACCATCTGCGTGACCAGGCTGCAGGGCTGCATCTTGCGCCGAAAGACAGGGTCTGGCTTGAGATCCTCATTCAGGCACTCGACCCGGATGGCTACCTGCGTGACGACCCCTTCGAGCTCGCGCAGAGCTTTGAGGCCCTTTTCGTCTCCGAGTTCGATGGGCCTCTGGAGGCCGAAGAGGTCTCCATTGGAATCAAGCTGCTGCAGTCCCTAGACCCGCCGGGGGTCGGGGCGCGAACCCTGCAGGAATGTCTGAGCCTACAGCTGCAGGAACTTGCCCCGCGATTTGATGGCCCCGAAGCGGTAGTAGACCTCGCCCGCCTGGTCCTTCAGGATCACCTGGAGTCTCTGGCAAGCGTAAACGCGGCGATGCTTGCCAAGAGCCTGCAGGTTGATAGAGACCTTCTGGTCGAGGCGCTAAAGCTGCTTCGGCGTCTGAACCCCAAGCCCGGACAACGGTTTCGAGACCAGCATGCCGCCTACATGATCCCGGATATCCTTGTCTACAAAACGCGCTCCGGGCAGTGGCGTGCGCGTCTGGCCAATGGCTCGCTGCCACGGCTTTCCATTAACCAGGAGTATGCCCAGGCGATCAAACAGGCGGGCAGCGAAGGCGGCCTGCAGCAAAAACTGCAAGAGGCACGCTGGATGCTCAAGAACATCCAGCAGCGCTCCGACACCATCCTGCGTGTCTCCCAGGCCATTGTGAGCGCGCAAAAGTCTTTCTTCGACGAGGGCCCCAAGGCCATGCGCCCGCTGGTACTCAGGGATATCGCCGAGCGCTGCGAACTGCACGAGTCAACGGTATCGCGGGTAACCAACCAGAAATTCATGCTCACCCCGCAGGGCTGCTTTGAGCTGAAGTATTTCTTTGGCAGTCACGTAGGCACCGACGACGGCGGCACGGCTTCTGCCACGGCCCTCAGGGCCCAGATCCAAGACTGGATCAAGGCCGAAGACAGCGATAAGCCGCTTTCAGACCAGGCCATCGCCGACCGGTTTTCCGGGCAGGGCGTCGTGGTCGCACGCCGCACCGTGGCTAAGTACCGCGAATCCCTGCGTATTGCGAGTGCGAGCCAGCGCAAACAGCGCTAACCTAAGAAGGCGCATTCGATAATCGCGCGACTAAAAAAGCTAATACAACGAAAAAAGGAGAATCGCTATGCAGGTACAGATCACGGGCCACCACTTAACCGTCACCGAGGCAATCCGCAACTACGTCGAGCAGAAACTTGCCCGCATCTGGCGGCACTCAGGCTATGGAAGGGAGGCGAACGTGGTATTGAGCGTCGAGAAGCTGGAACAGAAAGCCGAAGTTACTGTTCACTTTCAAGGAAAAGACCTGCACGCCGAGTCAAAGCACTCTGACCTCTACGCCGCAATCGACCTTTTGGCAGATAAGCTAGACCGCCAGGTTGTCCGCTACAAAGAGCAGCACCAGTCTGGGGTGCACCAGTCTCAGCCACTTGCGACCGAAAAATAAGCGGACGATCCGACAAAACCCCCAATCGGTCCATTTTTTTATTTTGCAATGCAACAAAAACGGGCGGCTGTCGCTATAATTTTCTTCTTTAGGTCCCCATCCGAGGCGTCAGACTGTTTCGCCTGGGTGGGGTCGGGCTCGGACTTCACAAAGGACCGCCACCGCCATGAACCGAATCTCAAGCCTTCTGAGTGTCAAAAACATTCTGCTGGGTGTCGAGGCCACCAGCAAAAAGCGCGTTTTCGAGCAGGCTGGTTTGCTGTTCGAAGAGAATCACGGCATCGCGCGGGCCAAGGTCTTCGACTCATTGTTTGCCCGCGAACGTCTGGGCTCCACTGGTCTGGGCGAGGGAATCGCGATTCCCCATGGCCGCATCAAGGGACTCGAAGAGGCGGTTGCCGCGGTGGTTCGGCTCTCGGAGCCGGTCTCGTTCGATGCCCCCGACGGCATCCCCGTGTCGGTCCTCATTTTTCTGCTGGTACCCGAACACGCCACCCAGCAGCACCTGGAGATCCTCTCCGAGGTTGCCGAAATGCTTTCCGACAGCCACCTCAGAGAAGGCCTGCTGCAGAGTCCAACCCCAGAGGCCCTTTTTCAGTCTCTGAGCAGCTGGAAGCCCTCAGGCAGCTAGTCCCAGTCCAGCCCCGGCCTACCCTGCCGACGCGTGTCCAAGGGTGTCATGCTTAAGGCCGGGGAATTTTTTCAGTCATACCAGGAGCCGCTGCGGCTCACCTGGATCGCCGGTCGGGCCGGCGAAGGCCGCCCCATATCGGGCCCCAGCTTCGAAAGCGCAGACCTTGTAGGGCACCTCAACCTGATTCATGCCAATCGTATTCAGGTGCTTGGAACGGCAGAGGCCGACTACTTTAACCGGCTCGACCCCCAAAGGCGGTCCTACCTCACGGCCGAGCTTCTGTCTGCGGCCCCGCCGGCGATCGTTATGGCAGATGGCCTTGTGCCACCGGCCTCTCTTTTTGAAGCCTGCGACCGCGACAACCTTCCGCTGTGGCGGTCTACCCTTTCTGCGGCCCAGGTCATTGAAATCATGCGCATCCAGCTCGGCCGGATTCTCGCGCCGTCGGCCTCCTTGCATGGTGTCTTTATGGATGTCCTGGGGCTCGGGGTGCTTATCTCGGGCGAGTCGGGACTGGGAAAGAGCGAACTGGCCCTGGAACTGATCACCCGGGGCCATGGGCTCGTGGCTGACGACATCGTTGACTTTTCGCGCATTGCCCCCGATGCCGTCGAGGGCCGATGCCCCCCGCTGCTGCAAAACCTGCTTGAGGTCCGCGGCCTTGGGCTCTTAGACATTCGCACCATCTTTGGTGAGACAAGCGTCCGGCGCAAGCTGCGGCTGCGACTCATCGTGCAGCTTGTCCGTCGCTCGGCCATTGACGACTACGAACGCCTGCCGCTTGAGGCACTTTCAGAAGATATCCTGGGGCTTGCCATTCGCAAGGTGGTCATTCCCGTGGCCGCTGGCCGCAACCTTGCGGTGCTGGTTGAGGCGGCGGTGCGCAATACCGTATTGCAGCTGCGGGGCATCGACACCATGCGCGAATTCACCGAGCGGCAGCGCGATGCCATGCAGTCGATGCAAGCCGACGAAGACCGCCAGGCACCCCAATGACCTCGGCAGGCAATCAGCATTCCATGCGGCTACTGGTGGTCACTGGCATGTCAGGGTCGGGCAAGTCGGTGGTGCTCAATGCCCTGGAAGACGCCGGATTTTTCTGCGTAGACAACCTGCCAATTGCCTTTCTTGCCCCCTTGGCCCGATCGCTTCATTCACAAGGCCACAGAAGGGTTGCCGTGGCGGCCGATGTCCGCGTGGGTGCGGACCTCGGGCCCTTGCGCGAGGCCATTGAGAGCCTCAAGGCCTCAGGCATGGTTGTGCAGGTGGTGTTTCTCAATGCGCAGACCAAGGCCCTTATCCAGCGCTACTCAGAGACCCGCCGCCGGCATCCCTTAAGCCTGCGGCCCAAACGCGTCTCAGGGCAGGAGGGCGAGGCCGCTGCAAGCTCTCTGGTCGAATGTATCGAAGAGGAAAGACGCATCCTCTCCAACATTGAGTCTCTGGGCATGGCAATAGACACCACCGAGCTCAAACCCGCCAGCCTTCGCGCCTGGATACGCGAGTTTCTGGGGCTTAAGCCCGCCCCCGTCACCTTGCTTTTCCAGTCCTTTGCATTCAAGGCGGGCATCCCGCTCGATGCCGACCTGGTCTTCGATGTCCGCTGCCTGCCAAACCCGCATTACATTGAAGCCCTCAAGCCCCTTACCGGGCTCGATCAGCCGGTAGTGCAGTATCTCTGCAGCCAGCCCGAGGTGGACCAGATGATCCAGGACATCGGCGGCTTCGTGCGCCGCTGGCTTCCGGCCTATGAGGCCGACCAGCGCAGTTACCTCACCGTAGCCTTAGGCTGCACTGGGGGGCAGCACCGGTCGGTCTACTGTGCCGAGGCTCTGGCGCGGGCCTTCACCGCCACCTGCCCTACCCTGGTACGGCACCGCACCCTTACCCAGCGAGGCCTGAACTAGCTAGCAGCCGCCGAACCGGCGCAGGCAGTCCCAGGGCCAGAAAGTCGACAAGCGGCCGAAACTCGAGCGTCTGGCCATGGCCCCGAGACTGCCTCTGCAGGCTGAGCATCCCGGCCTTGGTCTGAGGGCTGATCAGCCGCACCTCCACCTCGAGGGTGAAATGCGTAAACCCATGTCGCAGCATCGTGAGCGGCTCAGACCCCTGGGGCCATGGCTCTGCTGCGGGAATGTCCCATGGCGTCCAGAGCCCGCCCCAGATTCCCTCGGGCGGCCGCTGCCAGAGCCCAAGCTGATTCTGGTAGACCACCAGCAGCCAGAATGCCTTGCGGCTTGGACGAGGGGCCTTGGCCCGCGGCACCGGAAAATCGGCAACACGACCGGCCGCATGGGCCTGGCAGAAGCCCACGACCGGGCAGGCCGCACAGTCGGCAGACCGAGACAGGCACACGGTAGCGCCCAGGTCCATCATGGCCTGGGTATACCGGGGCATATCCTGCCGCCTAAGTGGCAGTCTTTGCTCTGCCTCCTGCCAGAGACGCTGGTCCAGAGCAGCCGAGCCCCAGGGCTCCTGCGCCATCACCTGGCGGGCAAGCACCCGGCGCACATTGGCATCCAGAATCGCCTCGCGCTGGCCAAAACAGATCGAGACAATGGCCGCGGCAGTAGACCGGCCCACCCCGGGCAGCCTCTGCCAGTCTTCGGCGCGATCCGAAAACCGGCCGCCCCAGGCCGCCTCTATCTGCTGGGCCGCGCGGTGCAGATTGCGCGCCCGGGCGTAATAGCCCAGTCCACTCCAGACCGCTAAAACCTCTTGAAGATCCGCCTTCGCTAGCGACCCAAGGCTTGGAAACCGGTCTGTAAACCGCTGAAAATAACCCCTCACGCTCTGCACCTGGGTCTGCTGCAGCATGATCTCCGAGACCCAGACCCGATACGGATCGGCAAGGCTTCCTGGCGGGGGCTGCCAGGGAAGGCCCGTTCGACCATGGGTGCGTGCCCAGCGCAGCAGTTGCGTGGCAAAGCTCTCTGCCACGGCGGCCCCACCAGGCCTCTTAGTCAATGCTGACATCCTGGGCAGAAGTAGCTTGCGCGCTGGGCCTGCATCCGACGAAAAATAACCCGGCCACACTGGCCGCATGGCAGGCCGTGGCGGCCGTAGACCCGGTGGCTGGTTGCGAAGTGACCAGGAAGCCCATCGGCAGAGACAAAGTCGCGCAGGCTGCTTCCGCCCCCGGCAATAGCCTCAGACAACACCTGCCGAATCGCATCTGCCAGGCCCGTGTGGCGTTCGGGCCCAATCCGGCCGGCAGGCCGTCCAGGGTGAATTCCTGCGCGAAAGAGCGCCTCGCTGGCATAGATGTTTCCCACCCCAACCACCAGATCACCGCGCATCAGCCAGGGCTTTATCGGCTGGCGAACCCCTCGGCTTGCCCGATAGAGCCAGTTGCCATCAAACTGCGACGAAAGCGGCTCAATGCCAGTTGACGCAGCACCGAGCACACTGGCGGGGAGGCTGTCAGCAGCGCCTGCAAGACCGCGCGAGACAAGCCGCACATCGCCAAACCGACGGGGATCGTTATAGACCAGCTGGCCACTGGCAAACCCCCACCAGACATGGCTATGGGCAGGCCGCTGGGCCTCGCGTGGCAGCCAGAGCAGCTGACCCGACATGCCCAGGTGCACCAGCATCCACCAGTCATCCATCAGAAACACCAGGTTCTTGGCCCGCCGCTCTAGAGAATGAATCTTCTGACCCACCAGTGGCAGCCCCGTTTTTTTCCCCGGAAAGCTGCGAAGCGCCTTGCCGCTCGTACCCATGGACTGCACCGCAAGGCCAAGGACATGGTCTCGCAGGCCTCGGCATACCACCTCAACTTCGGGTAATTCAGGCATGAATCAGCTCAAACTGGGATACTTTGGATCTGTGATCATGCCTCGAAACTATTCCCCCCATAAATTGACTGCGCTGGTGTTTGGCCGCCTGGCTTCGCGGTTTCGGGCAGGCATTGTTGCCAGTGTCGTTTCGCTCTCATGGCTGCTGCCCGCACAGGCCCAGAGCAGCGAATCAGCTGGGTCGCGGCCTCCCTCGGCAGCCAGCGCTGTGTTTCAGATTCTCGCAAGTGAGCTGGCCCTGCAGCAGGGCCAGCTCGCGGTGGCCGTGGCAACCTACATTTCCCTGGCGGAAAGCACTCGGGACGCGGGCGTGGCCGAACGGGCTACCCGTATCGCCCTTACGGCCCAGTCTGCAAGACAGGCCTTGCGGGCAGGAGTGGTCTGGCTTGAGGCACAGCCCGAAAGCGAAGATGCCCAGGATATTGTCGATCTGTTGCGGCTACAGTTCGGGTTCTTTACCGACCTGCGCGGCAGCCTGACGGCACGCAAGGTTCAGGCAGAAAAGGCGGGCACGCTTGCACCTTTTTTTGAAAGACTGGCCGGGCTCACCGGGCAAGCCCAAGAACCCGCCAAGGTCTTAGCACTTATCGAATCGGTTGCAGGCACAAACAAAGACCACCGCAGTCTGCTCTACGCGCGCGCCATGCTCAATGAGCGGGTGCAGAACCATAAGACCATGGAGTCGCTCCTGCGCCAACTGATTGCGCAAGACTCGGGCCATGCCCATGCGCGTAATGCCCTGGGCTATAGCCTCGCCGATCGGGGTGTCCGACTCGAGGAGGCCGAAGCCCTGATCCGAGAGGCGCTTAGCATACTGCCCGAAGATCCCCATATTCTTGACAGCATGGGCTGGGTTGCGTTTCGACAGGGTCGGTTTGACACCGCGGTGCAATGGCTTTCCGATGCCCATCGCAGACAGCCAGACGCCGAGATCTCAGCACACCTTGGCGAGGCCCTCTGGGCACTCGCGCGCAAAGAAGAGGCCTTGGCGGTCTTTCGGCTCGGCCTCACCCACGACCCGGGCAACACCGTGCTGAGCAACACGCTCAAACGACTGGGCATCAGTCCCGAGTCTCTGCCCAGTTCCAAACGCGCAGGCCAGTAGCCGGATTGGTCTTCGCCACGGTGTCGCGCGCCCTCTTGTTTCTGCGAAGTCTGGGCCCCATGGCCGTTACAGTTCCTATGGCTCGCATAGCCTTCACCGGGCGCCTAGCCCCACTAGGCCTCATGGTGCTTTTGGTCGTGATGGTACTCACGGCCACAGGCTGCGCCACCACCGCCATCGCCCCACCGCCCCCGACGGCCGAGCTTGGATCAGGCAGGTTCGCCCTGCGCGGCTCCTTCCTGCCAGAGCCTAGTCAAGGCCGGTTCGAATGGCGTACAGATGCCCGGGGTCAAGGCAGTCCGGAATACTCCGGCTATCAGGAAGTGCTCATCCAAGACCCTTGGGGGCAGGCGCAGGGCATCTTCTCATGGCGACCCGATCGGCATGGCCCCTGGGCAGGCTGGTCGCTTACCGACCCGCGAGGCAGGCCTGTGCTGCCCGAGCAATTTCCTGCCCAAACTGCTGCAGCACCATCCGGCCCTTATGAGTCTGTGCAGGCCGCTGCAACCCCTACGACCCCACCACCGTCGCTACTGACCGCAGCAGGCCTTCAGGCTCTGGCCGAGCTGCTTCATGGACTGCGGGCGCGCCTGGAAAAAGAAGCCGCCCTACCCGGTGAAGCCCGTCAGCCCTTCACCCTACGGCAGACCGTGGGCAGCGACTGGGTGGAGCTGCGCATTGCTCTGGACAGCCCACCCGACTGCAAACGGCCTTCAGACGGCTCTGGCCAAGAAGCTGGCCCGGGCTGCGCACCCTAGGCAAGAAGGTCCCGGCAGCGTTATTCCAACAGCCAACAGCGACCCGAGCGTGCCGATAGCCCCATCTCCAATGCCCCCACCCCTGCAGGCATCCGTGCAGGTGCCGGCAAAGCTCAACCTGTTTCTGCATGTCACCGGCCAGCGCAGCGATGGCTACCACCTGCTTGAGAGCGTCTTTGTGGCAATCGACTGGTGTGATCAGCTCGAGATAACCGTCGATAAATCCGGACGGATCGAGCGCGAGGGCGATATTGCCTGGCCGGTTCAGAAAGACCTTGCTGTAAGGGCCGCCGAGGCGTTGCGTGACTATGCCCGTGAACACGGCAGGCTGAGCTCCCCCTTGGGCTGCCGCATCTGGCTGCAGAAGTCCATTCCGCATGGCGCTGGTCTTGGTGGCGGCAGCGCCGATGCGGCCTACACGCTGCTGCTGCTCAATAGGCTCTGGGGCCTGCACTATCCCAGAGACACCCTGCAGGCAATTGGGCTTGGGCTTGGTGCGGATCTTCCTTTTTTCCTGGCGGAACAGTCCGCCTACGTGCGCGGCATTGGCGAAGACATCACACCAATAGCACTGGCCAGCCGCTGGTTTGTGGTGGCGGTACCTCCGGTCACCGTGCCCACTGCCGCGGTCTTTCAAGACCCCTTGCTCAGCCGCAGCACGCCGGCCATCGGGCTGTCTGCAGTGGAAGACTGCGCCGATGCTGCCATCTGGACACTCGGCAGAAACGACCTCGAACCGGTGGCCTGTCGTCAGTACCCCATGGTGGCGACGTTGCTCGAAGCGCTGCGGTCCGTTGCAGAGCAGTTGGGGCTTCCCAGGGGCGCCTGTCGCATGAGCGGAAGTGGTGGCGCGGTATTTATCAGCTGCTCAGGCCAGGACCAGGCCACTACGGCCGCCCGCCTGCTGCGTAAGCTGCTTGGGGACACGCCAGAAGACCCGACTCAATCCTGCGCTGGCTCTATAGTTCGCGTCTGCCAGAATCTTTTCTGAGGACGACCCGAAGAAGAGGTACGATACGCGTTTTAAGGGTTCCGCTGGGGAGTCGCCAAGTCGGTTAAGGCACCGGATTTTGATTCCGGCATTCGAGGGTTCGAATCCTTCCTCCCCAGCCAGTCACTTTTCTCATACCTCCCACCTCACCTACCCACTCCCATATGGTCGATCGCAGAGCCAGCCAAAACGGGGCCCACGACGGTGTCATGCTCTTTACGGGCAACGCCAACCCTCGGCTAGCGGCCGATGTGGCCAAGTGTCTTTCCATCCCTCTGGGGCGTGCCAATGTCGGGCGGTTCTCCGACGGTGAGGCCACCGTTGAAATTCTTGAGCATGTGCGCGGGCGCGATGTCTTCGTGCTGCAGCCCACCTGCGCGCCGGCCAACGACCACCTCATGGAAGTAATGCTCATGGCCGACGCCCTCAGGCGGGCCTCTGCAAGCCGCATTACGGCCGCTATTCCCTACTTTGGCTACGCGCGGCAAGACCGCCGGGTGCGGTCTGCGCGAGTGCCCATCAGCGCCAAGGTGGTGGCCAATATGCTGCAGTCTGTTGGTGTTGATCGGGTGCTCACTATGGACCTGCACTCCGACCAGATTCAGGGGTTCTTCGATATCCCAGTCGACAACATCTACTCCGCGCCGATTATTCTGGGGGATGTCTGGAAGCACGACTACAAAGATCTGATCGTGGTCTCGCCCGACGTGGGCGGTGTGGTGCGGGCCCGGGCCTTTGCCAAAGAACTCGACACCGAACTGTCCATTATCGACAAGCGCCGGCCGAAGGCCAACGTGTCTGAGGTGATGAATATCATTGGCGATGTCACCGACCGCACCTGCATCATCATGGACGACATGGTGGACACCGCTGGTACGCTCACCAAGGCGGCCGCAGCGCTTAAAACCTATGGCGCTTCGCGGGTGGTGGCCTACTGTACCCACCCCGTGCTCTCCGGTAGCGCCGTGCAGCGCGTGGTCGACTCCGATCTCGATGAGCTAGTGGTCACCGACACCATTCCCTTAAGCCAGGCAGCCATCGACTCGGGGCGTATTCGGGTTATCTCCTGTGCGGGCCTCATGGCAGAAACGATTATTCGTATCGCCAAGTCTGATTCGGTAAGCTCGCTCTTTCTCGAGTAGCACCCCGGCGGCGGCTCCGACGCCGAGCGGCGCCCAATCAGTGCCGCTTACTACTGCCCCCATGGGCTATACTAGCGGGCTTTCCTTTGTTGCTGGTCGCGGCGGCAGAGGCGTCTTTAACCAAGGGCAACAGGGCATCGGGCGTTCCGGTGTCTGCCGCCCCCATCATTTTTGCGGAGTGCATACATGAAAGTTTCCACCTCTAAAGTGGTTGCAAGCCGCCGTTCGGTGCAAGGATCGGGTGCGAGCCGCCGTCTTCGCCGAAGCGGCAAGGTTCCCGGAATTGTCTACGGTGGCACCACGGCCCCTGTCTCCATCGAGATGGACCACAACCCCATCTTTCTCTCGCTCAAGGCTGAAGCGTTTCACTCGTCTATTCTGTCGCTCGAACTCGACGGTCAGGCCGAACAGGTCTTGCTGCGCGACTTTCAAATGCATCCCTACAAGGCGCAGGTGCTGCACGTAGACTTCCAACGTATTGATGTCAATGCCAAGCTGCATACCAAGGTGCCCCTGCACTTTGTGGGCCAGGAAAACTCGCCTGCTGTGAAGCTTGAAGCCGCCATCGTCAGCCATATCCTGAATGAGCTTGAGGTCAGCTGTCTGCCCAAAGACCTGCCCAGCTTCCTCGAAGTTGATCTCTCAGGCCTGTCGTTGTCGCACCCCGTGCATGTCAGTAACATCAAGGTTCCAGCGGGTGTAAGCCTGGTGCTCCATGGCCAGACCGACCCGGTGGTGGCCACGGCGTCGAAGGCCGGTGGTGCCGAACCGGTGGTCGATACCAGCAGCCAGACCGCCGCACCGGCTGCGGCGCCCGCCAAGTCGTAATGGCGGTTCCGGCGCATTGGCGTCGATTCGTCTCGTAGCCGGGCTTGGTAATCCCGGTGCGGCCTATGCGCTGCACCGGCATAACGTGGGCTTCTGGCTGCTCGAAAAACTTGCAAGCGGCTCGGGTCAGGGCGGCTTCGCCGCTGGCCCTGCCTCTTGGTCGTTGGAATCCAAGTTTCAGTCACGGGTCTGCAAGGTAACTATTAACACCCCGCAGGGCCTGCAGCCAGTCTGGCTGTGCTGCCCACAGACTTTTATGAACCACTCGGGCACTGCGGTTGCCGCGCTGTCTCGGTTTCATCAGATCGCTCCTGAGGAGATCCTTGTGGTCCACGACGAGCTCGACATTCCCCCTGGCGATATTCGGCTTAAGCAGGGTGGCGGCCACGGCGGCCACAATGGAGTACGCGATATCACCAGCCAGCTCGGAAGCCCCAACTTCTGGCGGCTGCGGCTGGGCATTGGGCATCCAAGAACCCTGGGGCTTAGCCAAGAGGTTGTCGACTTTGTGCTGCATCGGCCGCGCGCCGAAGAAGAGCAGGCCATTCATGGCGCCATAGACCGTTGTCTTCAAGAACTGCCCAAGATCGTCGCGGGCGATTTCGCGCCAGCCCAGCGTCTATTGCACAGCCCCGCCCCTTAAAGGAACCCAATCGCCATGGCACTGCAATGCGGAATTGTTGGCCTGCCCAATGTGGGCAAGAGCACGCTTTTTAACGCCCTTACCAAGGCTGGTATCGCGGCAGAAAACTACCCCTTTTGCACCATCGAGCCCAACACGGGCATTGTGGAGCTTCCCGATCTCCGTCTGGCCCAGCTTTCCGCCATTGCGTCACCGGAGCGAATCATGCCGGCCACGGTGGAGTTTGTCGATATCGCGGGGCTGGTGGCCGGGGCCAGCAAGGGCGAGGGGCTGGGCAACCAGTTTCTGGCCAACATTCGCGAGACCGATGCCATTGTCAATGTGGTGCGGTGTTTTGAAGACGAGAATGTGGTGCATGTCAGTGGGCGGGTTGACCCCATTTCCGACCTCGAAACCATTGCCACTGAGCTTGCCTTAGCCGACCTGGCAGGCGTGGAAAAGCAGCTGGCCAAGGCGGTAAAGCCCGCACGGGCCGGTGACAAAGAGGCCATACGGCTGGTCTCGGTCTTAGAAAAATGCCAGGCCCAGTTAGATCAGGCCAGGCCCATTCGTGCGCTTGATTTATCCGATGAAGATCGACTGCTCATCAAGCCCTTCTTCTTCATTACCGCCAAGCCCGGCATGATCGTGGCTAACGTGGCCGAAGATGGGTTTGAGAATAACCCGCATCTGCAAACGTTGCAGGCCTATGCGCAAGGGCTGGGCATGCCTGTGGTGGCCATCTGCGCCTCGGTAGAGTCTGAGATTGCCGACATGCCCGATGAAGACAAGGCGGTTTTTCTCGCCGATATGGGCATGCAAGAGCCTGGGCTGAATCGCCTGATTCGCGCGGCCTTTGGGCTTTTGGGGCTACAAACTTATTTCACCGCCGGGCCCAAAGAGGTGCGTGCCTGGACAGTGCGTATCGGCGCCACCGCCCCTCAGGCCGCCGGTGTCATTCATACCGACTTTGAGCGCGGCTTTATTCGTGCCGAGGTGATTGGCTTTCAAGACTACATTACCCATAAAGGCGAGCACGGCGCCAAAGAGGCCGGCAAGATGCGACTAGAAGGCAAGGACTACATCGTCAAAGACGGCGACGTGATGCATTTCCGGTTCAACGTTTAATTACGGAGTTACGGTGGGTTACGGTGACAGTTTACTAAATGCACTAAATTAATCGACGCTCGTGTTTTTATCTAAAATTTAGTGCATTTAGTAAACTGTCACCGTAACTCTAATACTTCACCGTGCAGCCATAGGGCACCGACTCCGCCACCGTCACCGGCTTGCCCGACAGGGCCTCGGTCATCGCCTGCTTCATGTAGTTAGTGGCCCGGGCGATATCTGCCACATTAGCCGACCGCACGCTGTCAATCGCCCCGTGATAAACCACTACCCCTTGGGGGTTAATCAGCACCATCTGCGGCGTGGTCTTCGCACCATAGGCGCGGCCCACCTTGCCATCGCTATCCAGTGCCGCAATGACCCCCACCGTCTTCATCTCGGTATTCCAGGCAGCCATCTCTTTGGGGCTCTTGTATTCTGAATGGTTGGCGTTGGTGGAATTGATCTGCATCCAGACCACCTTGCTATCGGCCGCCTGCTTCTGGGTGGACTGCATATTGCCCGACTGGTAGTGCTTTGACTGGTAGTGCTTTTTTACAAACGGGCACTCGGGGTTGACCCACTCCAGCGCCACCCAGCGTCCGGAGAAATCTTTGAGCGAGAATGCCTTGCCCGATACATCGGTAAGAGAAAATACAGGCGCTGGGCTTCCCGGTGGCGCTGCCGCCAAGGCAGAACCTCCCCCAAATAGGACGATGGCCCCGAGCGCAATTAGCGGCGCGAACTGCGCCAAAGCCCATGAAGGAATACACTTTCGAAAGAATTGCACGTTAGCCCCTTTTTAGTCGTTGAAGTAGTTGAATCGCTTCGCGACTCCCTTCCATTTTTACCGATAAATCCCATGAAAAACCGTTTCCTGCAGTTCCTCGTTTCGCTGTTTGGGTTTGGTGCTGCCCCTGTACTCATGCCTGGCCCCCTGGCGGCAGACCTTCCAAAAGAGCCCGTGCAAGAACTCATAAAGATTGACCGCGCGGTAGGCAAAGGCACTGAGGCCGTGGCGGGCAGGAATGTCTTTGTGCATTACTCCGGATGGCTTTACACCACCCAGGCAGCCGACGGTAAGGGCAAGAAGTTCGACAGTTCGGTCGACCGCGGCAGCCCCTTCAACTTTCCCTTGGGCGCTGGGCGCGTGATTGCCGGCTGGGACCAGGGGGTTGTCGGCATGAAGGTAGGCGGCAAACGCACCCTGGTGATCCCCCCGCAGATGGGCTATGGCGCCCGTGGGGCTGGAGGCGTAATTCCCCCAAACGCCACCCTAATCTTTGATGTGGAACTGCTCGACGTGAAGTAATTCCGTTGATTATGAAGAATTAAGGTGACAGTTTACTAAATACACTAATTTTCGGATAAACGAGTGAGAGTAGCGCAATTTAGTGTATTTAGTAAACTGTCACCTTAATTTTGTAATTCCGATACCAGTGGCGTCTCTTGGTTCTCTGTCGTGGCGTTTTCGTTTTCAGGTGCCACGAGCTCGAGTTCAGGTGGCTTGAAGTCTGGATCAAGCCGCGTGGCCTCGATTTCGTTTCGGTAGATGGCCTGGCAAGACTCTGTGAACCGGCGCAGCACAAACAGAAAGTTAGGCACGTTCAGGCCAAAGTTGTAATGCACGGCGTAAGAGATAAACATCCCAAGATCGCCGTCATCCCACCGATGGGCAACGAACTTTGAGACCAGCAGCCGCTTGTTCAGGTTACCGCAGAGGGCCTCTGCCGCGGTATCGGTTACATTTCGGTTCAACACAAGTACGGCGCGAATCTGCACCACACCCGCGCTGGCGTGAATCTCCAGCCGCAGACCGCAGCCGGTTCCTCGGATAAAAATGTCGTCCTCTTGCAATTCGGCCTCAAACCCAGCCATGGCCACCGTTTCGAGTAGGCGGTCAAGGGTAAGTTGATCGCGGGAGATCTCATGAACCATTTTGGGCTCCATATGCAAGGCGCCCGGGGCAGGCGTCTTAGGAAAGGGCAGTAGTGTTCCGGAGTGCATGAATGCCATCATGCGGGGTGACAGGATCAATCAATGATCCAGGAGGAAAGTAAATTACGAAATTACGTATTACGGTATTACGGTGACAGTTTACTAAATACACTAAATTTACATACAAAAGGTGAAGTTAGCTTAATTTAGTGTATTTTGTAAACTGTCACCGTAATACGTAATAGGAGCGAAAACCCATGCCAATCTCCTTGCTTCAACTCTCAGACCTGCATATTCCACCGCCCGGCACCCGCGCGCAGTCAGCACTGAAAAACGGGCGTTCCCCCACTGACGGTCTTCAAGCGGCAATTACCTACGCGCTTTCCATGCGTGTGCAGTGGACTGCTGCGCTGCTCTCGGGCGACCTTGTGGATCGCGGATCGGCTGAAGAGTACCGTCTGCTAAGGCAAGCGCTCGCACCGCTTGAGAAGCGAATGCCGCTTTATTTCTGTCTTGGAAATCACGATAGTCGCAACGGATTCCGCGCGGTATTTAACGACTTTTGGAGTTCCCACGCCGGTGATGACAGTTCTTTCCTGCAGTATCAGGTGCCCCTTGGGCAAGGCCAGCGCCTGGTCGTGCTTGATACCTTGTGGGAGGGCTCGGACGTTGGCAGACTTTGTAGTGAGCGCCTCGACTGGCTCGAAACCGCCTTGCATAGCGCCCGAGGCGAGCAGGTTATCCTGGCCCTACACCACCCGCCGTTTGTTTTTGGAAATACTATTTTTGACGCAATGGCGGTTAAAGAGCGCGCGGAGTTGGCTAAGGTGCTCGCGCGTCACCCGCAGGTTGAACGCCTTATCTGCGGCCATCTTCACCGCACCATGCTGGCATCGCTGGCGGGCAGGCCCGTGATTTCTGCGCCCAGTACCTTTCATGCCTACGGTATGGACCACGCCGAAGACCACCGCTCCGGCGTTGATAACGAAGCGCCGGGCTTTGCATTCCATCAGTGGCAACAAGACTGTGGATGGCTTAGCCATACCGTGAGCCTGCGGCAAGTACGGTCAGTGCATTGATATGCAGACAAACCTTTTTGCCTATGGCTCTCTTATGATTCGGGATATTTTTTCCCGTGTCACCCAGGAAGTACGCCCCGCTGTAGCTGCAACCCTGCATGGTTGGAAGCGCTGCCAAGTGGCGGATCAGCCCTACCCCGCAATCGTGCGGGCGCCTGAGGTTTCGGTGACTGGCGTTTTGTGGATGGGTCTGAGCAATCCCGAGTGGATCCGACTGGATGACTTTGAAGGACACGAGTATCAGCGTATTACGGTTCAGGTGACTGACGCGCGGGGCGATTTACATTCGGCCGACACCTATGCCTGGGCGTTACAAGAGGGTCTCGTTGACACCCCCTGGGATTTCGAATGGTTTCAGACCGAGGGCATCAAGAGGTTTTCTCGCCAATATCTCTGAAATGCCCCACGCAGCCTTATCGTAGTCCTCGATCACGAAGCTAACTGCTAGCGAAACCGAAAGACATTGCCGAGGTTTGACGCCGAGAGCAGCGCATCAGAGTACTGCTCTAGCTGCTCGATCGTTGCCGAGGCGAGCAGGGTTGATGCTCGGGGGCGAGGGGGCCGAACTTTCGCTCGATAAGGCGGGTTACCAGAGCGCGGATGGCTTCTGCTTTGCCTTCTGCTTTGCCTTCTGCTTTGCCTTCTGCTTTGCCTTCTGCTTTGCCTTCTGCTTTGCCCTCGGCTCTTCCTTCAGCCTTGCCTTCAGCTCTGCCTTTGGCCTCCCCTCTGGCCTCCCCTATGGCTATACCCTGCGCCATTCCCTCATCCCACTGGTAGCCGGCAATAGCGTTGAGCTCTCGCACATAGGTAATGCGCCGCTCGGCTTCTAGCCGCTCCTGCGCGGTGGCGCTGACGGACTTCAGAATCTCAAAGGCTTCTTTCACGTCTGGGTGGGTGATCTGCTCCATGGCTTCTCCATTGTTCACATCAGAAAAGAACACACTCCAATCGTAGAGCGGTTTGTTGATTTTCTCTAGCCCTAGGTGCTTGAGCTTGGGCAGTTCCAAAAAGTTGAGCTCCAACTGAACATCCAGCGCCCGCTGCGGCTGATGGTAGGTGACCATGCCGAAATTACGGTGACAGTAATTGGAAGCCTATCGAGGGGGTGGATCACTCTCTGATCTCTCGGCCATTTAGCCTAACTATCAGATCCAAGCACTGCACCCAGACCCTAAACCCAGATTACGGTGAGATTACGAGATTACGGTGACAGTTTACTAAATACACTAAATTAAGCTGATTTCACTCTATTTTCCGAAATTTAGTGTATTTAGTAAACTGTCACCGTAATACGCGCCACAAAAGGGTGTTGACATCCCGGGTAGAAACTGTAATTATGACAACTATTAGTGTCTATAAAAGCGAGAAACAACTGTGCAAAATTCAGAATTACTCAATATATATCAAGACTTTAAGGGAAACTCCGACCAGCTCACCCTGGCTGCGGGCAAATTGGCAGAATCACTGTCACTGTCGCTCGAGCCTTCCGAGGGCGAGGCCGAGGGCAACGAGCGTCTGCTGCGCTACTACGTCTCTATCAACGTGGTCGACAAGCCCGATCGCCAGGGCCGCGACGCGGTGTACAACTTTCGCCACCTGCTGCAGTACCTTACGGCCCGGCGGCTGCTGCGGCAGAAGTTCTCCCTGGCAAAGATCGCCGAGTACACCGGCCTGGTGCCCACCCAGTCGCTTATCGATGCGCTGCTCGCACCCCCGCATCGCAGCGAGGCCGAGCTACTCGTGGCGGCATTTAAGGCGCAAGACGTTCTGCCCGGCAGCCGTTCTAGCCTAAGAACCGCAAACCAACGCAACGCCAACAATCCCGCGTCCACGCCCCCGACGGGTGCGACGGGCCGGCCCGGCAACAGGCCGAGTGCTCCCTTGCCTTCCAACCCCATTCACGGCATGGCCGATCTTCTCAAAGAGATCGAAGACATGCGGCGGCGTTTTAGTAACGAAATGGAAGAGGTGCGGCGCGTACGTTACGCCCTTGATCAGCTCAACACAGCCATTAACACCAGCATGCGGCTGGGCATGCGGGCGCAAGACGACTTTATGCAGATGGTCGACGACATCCGCCGGGGCATGGCCGAAGCCAATGCGCGCACTCTCATGTACCTAGAACAGATAAATCAGCTGTCCGCCAGGTTCGAAGTTCAGCAAGACCACGTCGTTAGAACCCAGGCTGAGCTGCTCGACCGGATGAAGTACTTCGAGGCCCGGCTGCACGCCTTCGACAAAACCGCCCCCACCCCCACCCCCACGCCCGCCACAGGAGACCCCCAATGAAGATCCACGTTACTCCGCGCCGCAACGCACTCAACCGCCATACCCACGAGCACCTCGATCTGCTGGTGCGCGTGGAGGCAGACCCGGCCGACTGTGCCGGTCGCAAGCCCATTGCCCTAAACCTGGCGCTCGTGCTCGACCGCTCGGGCTCTATGTCTGACGGAAAGCTCAACGAGGCCAAGCGCTGCGTGGCCAGGCTCATTGCGGGCTTAAGCGAGCAAGACTCGGTGGCGCTCGTGGATTACGACGAACAGATCGAGACCCGGTTTCCGCTCACTCCGGCCAAGCAGGCGGCCCTGCTCGTCGAGTCTGCTCTTGCAGGAATTTCTCCCCGTGGCAGCACCGCGCTGCATCGGGGCTGGTTAAGCGGCGCCGAGCTTCTTGCGGCCGGTGTCGACAAAGACTGCATGACCCGCGTGGTTCTGCTCTCCGATGGGCAGGCCAACCATGGGCTCAGCCATATCGATGACATTGTTCCGCAGGTCAAGGCGCTGGCCAGTGCGGGGGTGACCACCACCACGGTGGGCCTGGGCCGCGACTTTAACGAAGAGCTAATGGGGGCTATGGCCACGGCCGGGCAGGGCGGCTCGCATTATGGCGAACGTCTTGAAGACATGGCCGAGGCCTTTGATGCCGAAATTGGGCTCCTCAAGGCGCTGGCCTTTCGGCAGGTTCGGCTTGAAATAGACCCGGCTGTGGCAGACGCCATTACCGTGGCCAATGGATACGCGCTGGGCGATGCGGGCTATCAGCTACCCAACATTGCCTGTGAGAGCGAGGCCTGGGCCCTGCTGCGGATGCCCATGCACGAGGCCATTCGGCTCTCGGCGCGGTTTGATTCTTTTCGAATCTCCATTAGCGCGGTCGATGCCCAGGGCGAGCCCGTGCGCCAGGACATTACCGTGCCGTTTCCGCAAGAGCTGTCTGATGACGAATACGCCGCCCTGCCCACCGATGCCCGTGCAGCCAAGCGCAGCGTGGAGCTACAGGCCGCAGACATTCAGCTGCAGGCACGCCAGGCCGCCCGCGACGGCGACTGGTATCAGGTAGAGCGGCTTATCGCCGAGCTCAAGCTCTTGGCGGCAGACCACGAATGGATACGGGCCTCAATTCCGTTTCTCGAAGAGCTCATGCAGCGCCGAGACGAAGAGCTCTTTAGCAAAGAGTCATACCACAAGGCGCTTTATATGCGGTCGCGTATCTCGTCGGCCTCAGAGTCGCTGGGCTTTAATCTGAATGAAGAACTCGCGCTGCCAGAGTTTCTGCGGCGCAAAGAGGCGCAGGGGCGGCGGTCGAAGGATTGAAGCGGTAAAGCAGTCTATGGACTCGGCCGGAAACGCGTCGTACAGGTGTTGTCAGGTCTCCATGAACGCGCTGTTTGCCATGGAAGCCAAGCTCAATTCGCAAGATGGCCGAATTGTTTTGTTTGAAACGGTTCTTGTTTCTTTAAAAACAAACGGCTATACTGTAGTCCTGACCTGTACAAAAAGAGGAGTTGGCCATGGGAGCTGTAGCTGAACGAGAAGTGACGGCGTCACAAGACCGTGGCGCGCTGGCCAAGATGGTCATGACTTTGCTCGACCACTGGAAGTTGAGCACTGAAGACCAGGCGGCATTGCTGGGCATTGCCAGCAGCAACCGCGCTGCGTTGTCGAATTACCGCAGCGGCAAGCCCATCGGTACCAGCCGCGACCAGTACGAGAGAGTGGGGCACTTACTGGGCATCCACAAAAACCTGCGCTTGCTGTTCCCTCAGAACCGGGACTTGGTTTACCAATGGATGAGCACCCGCAACAAGGCGTTTGACAACTTGACGCCCGTCGAAGTGGTCAAGGAGTGGGGCTTTGCGGGCTTGTTGATGGTGCGTGGCTACCTCGATCGCGCGCGGGGTGTCTAAGCTCGGCGCGCCAAGCGCGCCGTGAATTCTCTGTTCGCCCAGCTCGCGCTCTTAGATGTCCATCAGGATGTAGCCCGGAGCATCGTATCTCTGCGCGAGTCTCAGGATTTGTTCGACGACTTGACTGGGGACCCGGCCGAGTGGTTTCTGGCGCAGAGGGTGGAGGACGAAGTCAAGCCGCCGCCGTACCGTTCTCGTACGCCGCTGATCGATCGCCCGTTTGAGGACGCCGAATGGTTCAACGCCATCGCGTGGCCTTTCAAGAACTGGCAGGCAAGCCGATTCTCGGATGGCACATACGGCGTGTGGTACGGATCAGAATCGGTCGAAACGATGGTCTATGAGTCGGCCTACCACTGGTACAAAGGCCTGCTTTCCGATGCTGGGTATGAGCGCCATGTTGTGATGGCCGAGCGCAAGGTTTACATGGTGGCCTGCGGTGCGGCGCTGCTCGACTTCCGAAAAGCAAGTCACAAACATGCGGATCTTTTGCATCCTTCGGACTATGCGTTTTGCCAGTCGGTGGGTGCCAGGATTCACCGAGAGGGGCACCCCGGTCTTTTGACGCCGTCGGTTCGCAGGCCTGCTGGCGAAAACGCGGTGATTTTCAACCCCGACGTGCTGTCCAACCCAAGGCTCAACTGCCAGCTGACTTATCGCCTGGACGGCGATCAGATCATGGTGGAGAAGCAACCTGGGGTGGCATGGCTCACCTTGGCTGTGGCGAGCTTTTCTTAGCATGGACTTCAATGCCGAGGTTTTTTGCCTGAAGTGCCTAGAAAATAAGCATGGGAGCGTTGAGTACGGCTGAGGGTTTCTCGGTAGGTATAACTTGTCCGGATGTCATCCGGACAGTATCATTTGGGTAGATAGTCAGATCAAAAGGCGACCATGGCCATGTCAAGTCTTTCAAAAACCGAGCGGATCGATGTCCGCGCCAGTGCGACGGTGAAGCATCTGCTTCAGGAGGCTGCGCGTTCTTGCCATAAGAACGTCAGCGAATTCCTGCTCGATGCGGGCATCGTGGCGGCCAATCAGGCGCTGGCGGATCGTCGTCATTTCGTTCTTACTGAGGAGCAATGGGAGGCGTTTCAGCAAGCACTGGATGCGCCGCCGCAGCCGATGCCGCATCTCAAGAAGCTGATGACTGAACCCAGCATCCTGGACTGATACGTGTCCAGACTGGAGTCCGTTCGCAAACTCAAGGCGACCGATGCCGTCGAATCGTTCGATTGCGGCCAGGTCGCGTTGAACCAGTTTCTGCAACGCCATGCGCTGAACAATCAACGAGCCAACAGCGCGCAGACCTATGTGTGTTGTGACGGTGATGCGGTCGTTGGGTTCTACAGCCTGACCGTGGGCAGTGTGGATCATCCGTCGGCACCGGAGCGTGTCGTGAAGGGATTGGCCCGGCATCCGGTGCCCGTGATGATTCTGGCGCGTCTGGCGGTTGATCAAACCTTCCAGGGCAAGAGACTGGGGCGTGCGCTACTCAAGGATGCGCTGCGACGCACTTTGCTGGCAGCGGACATTGCCGGTATCCGCGCGGTGCTCGTCCATGCCAAGGATGAGGAGGCTCGGGAGTGGTACCGGAAATTTGACTTCAAAGAGGGCACGACCGATCCGTTCCACCTGTTTCTGGTACTCAAGGATCTCAAGGCGCTGCTGGGCGAGTGATCGCGTAAAAAATATTTCGCCCCCTTTTCAAAACCTACAGGGCGGCGATCGAAAGACTGAAACGGTAAAGTAGGCTATGGACTCGGCCACCCTTAGCTACTACTCCCGCCATGCGCATGAGGTGGCCCAACGCTATGAGGAAGTTAAAAGTCCGCTGGCGCGCCACTTCACAAGAATCTTCCCACCCGGTGGTCGAATACTCGATATCGGCTGTGGGTCTGGGCGCGATATGGCTGAACTGCATCGACAGAGCTACCAACCATTTGGGGTCGATGCCACGGCTGAACTCGTTGCACTGGCCCAGCAGGCCCACCCCACACTTGCTGGGCGTATAAGGCAAGGGGCGCTGCCAGACCTCGGCGTGCCATTTAATGGTGAATTCGACGGCGTGCTGTGCAGTGCCGTACTCATGCATATTGACACCGCCGATCTGCTCAATGCGGCGCTCTCCATAAAGGGCTGCCTCAAGGTCAATGGGCGGCTACTGATCTCCATTCCCACGCGCCGCGCGGATGCAGACGACCAAGAACGCGATGCCCACGGCCGGCTCTTTAAGACCTACTCCCCGGGCTACCTGCGCCTGATCTTTGAGCGGCTTGGCTTCACCCTGATTGACCAATGGGAGAACGAAGACGCCATGAAGCGTCAGGGCGTGGACTGGGTCGCGATAGACTTTCGACATGACACAAGCGCATTACCAGTCTGACATCGCGACGTTCTTAATGACGCCCACGGAATCGATCGTCGGGACGCTCTCAATGAGTTCCGCTTTTTCGGTGGAGGAGCCCCAGATCTATGCCTGGAGAACCGAGATTAATGGCCTCCGGCAATCCCTAAGGGATTGGGATACAGACGGTTCAATCTACTTTGAATTTCCAATTCCTCGTATTGGAAGCCGTGCCGACGTAATTCTCATATTGAAACATGTCCTCTTTGTGCTCGAGTACAAGGTGGGAGAGCAGGCGGCTCATCTAAGGCATATAGAGCAGGTAACCGACTATGCCCTCGACTTGAAGAACTTTCACGAGTCGAGCCATAACAAAGTTATCGCTCCCGTGCTGGTTCTATCGCAGATGAAATCCCCTTCTTCCTCTTTGCGTATTGAGAAAGCTGCAGACGAGGTACTTCGCACGCTTGTCACTGACCAGGACCATATCGCCGACACACTTAAAGCGGTCTTGCAGCAAACATCGAGCGCCCCAATCAAACCCGCCGAATGGGAATCCGGTCGTTACTACCCTTCTCCGACCATCGTAGAGGCAGCAAAGGCGCTCTACTCGGGGCACTCCGTCACCGAGATTACCCGGAGCGACTCTGGCGCCCAGAACTTGGCAGTTACGGCAAACTTTGTAGCCAGCTTAATTGAATCAGCAAGGCAGTATCAAAAGAAAATCATTTGCTTTGTAAGTGGGGTCCCGGGGGCTAGAAAGACGTTAGTGGGGCTAGATGTTGCCAATCGACACACAGATAAAGAGGATGAGCTTTACTCAGTTTACCTTTCAGGCAATGGACCGCTTGTCGCCATCCTGCAGGAGGCATTAGCGAGAGACAGGGTTGATCGTGCCAAACGGATTGGCGACCATCTCACCAAGGGCGAAGCAAGAAGAGGAGCAAAACAGTTCATTCAAAACGTACATCATTTTAGAGACGCATGCCTAACTGACACAAAAAACCCACCAGTCGAGCACGTAGCGATTTTCGACGAGGCTCAGAGGGCGTGGGACAGGGAGATGACCTCTCGCTTTATGCAACGTAAGCGAGGTGTCTCAAACTTCGAGTCTTCAGAACCCGAGTTTCTAATTTCATGTATGGACAGGCACCCGGATTGGGCGGTCATCGTCTGCCTAATCGGGGGTGGGCAGGAGATCAACACGGGTGAGGCTGGTCTGTCTGAGTGGATCTACGCTTTAGCAAAAAGGTATCGCGATTGGGAAGTTTACCTGTCGCCTAATCTTAGTGAATCCGAGTACAGATACAACGAATGGACGCATAAGCTAGCGGATATAAATCAGGTCCACTTAAACCCCGATTTGCATCTCAGCGTCTCGATGCGGTCCTTCCGAGCCGAGTCTCTATCTAAGTTTGTTAGCGCCACGCTAAATCTTGAGTTGCTTACCGCACGTTCGCTATATTCAGAAATCGCCAGTCGTTATCCGATTCGTTTAACAAGAAGCATCGAGACCGCCAAAAATTGGTTGCGCCAAAAGGCAAGAGGATCGGAGCGTTATGGGCTGGTAGTTTCATCTCAAGCAGTTAGGTTAAAACCCCATGCAATTGATGTGCGGTGCCCTCTCGATCCTATTCACTGGTTCCTCGATGAACGCGAGGACGTTCGGTCTTCTTACTACCTCGAGGATGCTGCAACGGAGTTCCATGTTCAAGGTCTAGAACTTGATTGGGTTGGAGTGGTTTGGGACGGCGATCTGAGATATACCGAGAACGGCTGGTCGAAGCACTCTTTCATTGGAGCCAGATGGAATCGCGTTAACAAGATAGAAAGGCAAAACTACCTGATTAATGCCTACCGGGTACTTTTGACACGAGCTCGCCAAGGTATGATCATTGTCGTACCCGAAGGCGACAAACGAGATCCAACGAGAGATCCTAGCTTCTACGACAGTACGTACGAATATCTATGCAGTCTCGGGGTCGCGCAAGAATGATCGAGCGCGACTGGCAAAGTACTTAATAACGCCCCTGTTGATCAGTCTTGCACTAGGCGATAAGAATCTCCCACACGGCCTCCCCAGCGTTTTTTACAAATCGTACCCGTGGCCTGGGTGGCATTTTCCTTTCAAACAACATCAATAGCTCACGCGACAGGAGATTCGGGGCATCGCTTCCTTTCGCGTTGTGATCAACCAGCACATTAAGTGCAACCTTTACAAACTTCGCGGAATAGGTTTGGCCATTAATTCGAACAACAGCCCATCCGAAAGGAAGACCTTCCCTATGCTCACCAAACATGACGCACCACGAATCTTCACGGTTGCCAGCCGGGATGACAGGGAAAACATACTTCTGAGCGCCAGGACGTCTGAAATAGCTGTCCAGACGCGTGTTAATCCTGTCTAAGATCTCGTTGGAGAAGTCTCTAAGAGTCGCCGGGTCGGTCGGTACAGGCGGTCCTGCATAGGCAAAAACCTGCTGGTCTGCTGAGTACGAAAAAAACCTAGATGCGGAAGCAGAGTTACCTCCTATCCAGGCATTTACCGGGTTCTGGAGAATGTATGTCCCGATCTGCTCATCAGTTGCAAGGTCGACCTCTTGGAGAGATGTTCCGATTAGATCAATCCGCCACCTTTCAGACCGAAAGAACTCTCTAAAGCCAGATACTAAGACGCCTAACCTAACCGAGGGAACGAATAGATTGCCACTGAACATAGATAACAGAACAACCATCTTGTAAGACTTGGTCATCTGTGAGCGTTCAAGCTCGAGAAAGAAATCGCGATAGTTTTCTAGAAGCTGGGCCTGCCCCGGCGTTATTAGCGCACACTCATCCAGTACCTCAAGCCATGACGACCTTGCCAGGGCTGCCTTCACAGATGGCCAAGCGATCGTGGAGTATTTATTGAAATGACGAAATGACAGACTGCCATTGAGCTCGTCACTTAACCGCCTGAGCTCTTGTCGACATCGCTCGGCGATTCCCTCGCGCTGGCCAAAGGCACGACGTAGAACCTCTGTCGATACCTGATCAAGATGTATTTCAATTCCCTCGGGCAACGAGCTCGGTAAGTCACCGTTTGACAGGAAGCTTCTCGCGGTCCTTAGTGCCGCTCGCTCCTCGCTCGTGTTCACCCCATCATCACCAAGTAGGAATGAGATCTTTTGTTCAACGTTGCGGTAATTGCCAATTAAATCGATGACGGTGAGGAAGTCCTTCCCTTTGAATACTCTCAACCCACGACCCATTTGCTGTAGAAAGATAGTCATGGACTCTGTTGGTCTAAGGAAAAGAACTAAGTCAAGAAAAGGGATGTCGACCCCCTCGTTAAACAGGTCGACACTGAATATGACCTCGTACTCACCACTCTCGAGACGAAGAAGCGCTAGCTCCCGCTCCGGTCCGCTCAGTTGGGAGTGAACTGCTGTGGCCTTCACCCCCCGCGACCGAAAAAACTCGGCCATATAGTCAGCATGCTGGATAGAGACACAGAATCCGAGCGCTGATCTTCTTCGATGTCGCAAATAATGCTCTAACGAAAGAGCTGCCCTCGTCTCTGTATTGAACGCGACAGTTAACTTTTGCTCGTCATACCTTTTCGATGGGGAGAGTAATGAGTCACTGAAGTGCACTACATCGGCTATCCCGTAGTATCGAAAAGGAGCTAGCCATTCCAACCGAATTGCTTCGAACAACCCGATCTGAAACGCTAAGTTTCCATCACAAATGGCCAGAAGATCGCGATTGTCTCGACGAAATGGCGTCGCGGTTATGCCAAGTAGGAATGCGGGTGCAAGTTGCTTCAGCACTCTCTGATAAGAATCCGCCGCTGCGTGATGGAACTCATCAATCACCACATAATCGAATCTCAACTTCGAAACCGCTTCGAGGTTGGTTTCCATACTCAAAGACTGTATTGATGCGAACACCATATCTCGATCAAGGTCGGATTTTCCCGCGACTAAAAAGCCGGATGTAAGATCTGGTCTCACGCGTCGGAATGCTTTCTCCGCTTGAGTTAGGAGCTCTTCCCGATGAGCAATAAAAAGCATCCGGTCATAGTGTCGTGAATCCAAAGCAGCCAAGTAAGTTTTACCTAAGCCAGTGGCTGCAACGACCAGGCCCTTTGTTTCTCCGTCCTGTCGGAGCAACTCAAGCTCGTTCAGCGCTAAGATCTGTACTGGTCGGGGTTGAACACCCGGATCGTTAGCGTTTAGCGGCTCAAAAAATGCTCGCCTTTGTATGTCGGGTCGACGAGCTTCGTATGCATCGATCCAATCACTGTTTAAGTGGGAGCAAGATGCTGAATCAAAAATCTCCTCAAACTTTGCACGGGTCTGATCGATGGGGTGCCCAGCGTCAATATCCGTGCTTGACCAAGTCCATTCAACGTTCTCAAGAAGTGCCGACCTTGAGAGGTTCGCTGAGCCAATGAAGGCACGGCCGGAACCATCTGGACGATAGAAAATATACGCCTTCGGATGAAAGCCCCTGTTCGTTGCTTCAAAAACTCGGGCACTAGGAACAAGGCGATTAATTCTTCTGAGCGCCGCAGGTTCGCTAACACCCATGTAATCCGTTGTAAGAATCCTCACGGTACACCCTCGAAGTATCGCGGCGGCGATGCCTCCTTCAAGTAGGTCAAGCCCACTTTCCAAGATGAATGAAACGGCGATATCGATAGCCGATGCCTTAGAGATCTCTTTTTGAAGCTCCCTCAGAAGACTTGCTTTTGCGTCATTCGTAAATAATCGACGTGGCTCGGGATGAATTCCTCTGAGGATGTGCCCATCGATCAGGTTTCCCCTCTTCTTCGTTCGCTCCTTAGCCCTCTCGAGAACATCCGGTAGCGAGAACATCCTTGACGTGGCTAATGCATCGATCACTTCCACCAAGTCGGCCAACTCATCCTTTAGCATATCTTGGCTTCCAGTGTCTAAAGCACCGAAGACCTCATGGACCTCCTCAGCCAGCTTTCGTCGGAGAAAATACGTAACCTCGCTTGAGAGTGGAGCTCGCGTGTCTAAGGTCTTGCCCTCCGAAGCGGCAATCTCTGTTATTCGGCTTCGTATGAGCTTTTCGCTAGCCAAGTATCGTCTCCATTCATGTCAGGGCGTGCCTGGCCTATGCGTGCCCAGTGAATACCGTGAAACTCGGTGTAGTCATCGGGCAGCACCACCGCGAGCTTATTGAGCGTGGCCCGTTCAGCCGGATGCCACGGCCCCTGGTGGGGCTCGGCGACATCTTCGGGGATCAGGCGGGCCATGGCTTAGTTTAGCTCTAATCTGCAGATTTATTAAGGGTTTAGGGGGGAGGAAGAATATGGCGGGGCGTAGATCGCTGGGTGATCTAGCAACCGTGAATAATGTGTTTCCACCCAAAAAAGGGAACCTCCCATGAACGATATCCAATGCCCCAATTGCGGTAAAGCCTTTAAGGTCGATGAGTCCGGCTATGCCGACATTCTTCGCCAGGTGCGAGACCGAGCCTTCGAGCAACAACTGGGCCGTAAAGCGTATCGACGAGGTCATCAAAGATCTTGAGAGAACCAAAGAGGCTCTTCATAAATCGGCCAATAACCTACGGCTTGCCAATGACAAGGCCGAAGACCTCACGATAAAAAAGCTTACACGCGACAACCCCACGATGGTTGCGCGGTTTGCGGAGGTGGGTGGCGGTGAGGCCTCTTAAGCACGCATTAAACAGCGCCCTAACCGAGTAACCCCAAATGACTATCCCAAGCGACGACGATCGAAAAAACGAACTGCGAGAATGGCTACGCTAGAATGTTTTTGTCCCCCCGCGCCCATCCCGTATCACGGTCACCGATGTTCAGTTCGACTTGCCCAACA
>Ga0194118_10001111_pt1 | contig 40155 bp, 44 predicted proteins | sample TA2MahsurfametaG_2_FD_148662 | JGI IMG/M metagenome (GOLD analysis project Ga0194118, IMG submission 148662) | Freshwater microbial communities from Lake Tanganyika, Tanzania - TA2015013 Mahale N5 surface | ecosystem: Environmental > Aquatic > Freshwater > Lake | place: Tanzania: Lake...
GACCGAAATCAAACCCCATGCCGCCCATTGGGGCAGCTTTGACGCGGTGGTGGAAAATGGCCGGCTGGTGGGCGTGAAGCCCTTCCATCGGGACCCTTTCCCCGGTTCGCTGATCGAAGCCGTGCCTGATGCGGTGCATAGCGCGGCGCGGATTGATCGCCCCTATGTGCGCAAGGGTTGGCTGGAAGGCCGCCGGCGCGGCGCCTTGCGGGGCGGTGATCCCTTTGTGCCGGTATCCTGGGACAAGGCAGTGCGGCTGATGGCGGAAGAAACCCGCCGGGTGCGCGCCGAAGCCGGGCCGAAATCCATCATGGGCGGGTCCTATGGTTGGTCGTCAGCCGGGCGGTTCCATCATGCGCGCAGCCAGTTGCAGCGCTTTCTGGGATTGGGCGGAGGCTATACCGGGCAGGTCAATGCCTATTCCTATGCGGAGGCGCAGGCGCTGCTGCCGCATATCCTTGGCACCAATGAAGTACTGCTTGGCAAGGTCACCGATTGGGCGGCGATTACGCGCTATTCCAAGGTGATGTTGTGCCTGGGTGGCCTGCCCATCCGCAATGGCTATGTCACCTCAGGCGGGGCGGGCCAGCACAGCAATGAAATGAATTTGCGCGCCGCCGCCGAAGCCGGGCTGCGCTTTCTGCAAATCTCCCCCGCAGGGGCCGATGTGCCGGATTGGGCCGGCGCGGCATGGACCCCGATCCGCCCCGGCACGGATACTGCGCTATTGCTCGCGATGGCCTATGAAATCCTGGCACGCGGGTGGGAGGATGAGAACTTCCTCGCGACCCATTGCGTCGGTTGGGACAAGCTCCGCGCCTATATCACGGGCGAAAACGATGGCGTGGCGAAAACGCCGGAATGGGCGGCGCCTATCACCACCATCCCGGCCGAGACCATTCGCAAGCTCACCGCCGAAATCGCGACCCAGCCGGCGATGCTGACCGCAACCTGGTCCTTGCAGCGCGCCGATTATGGGGAGCAACCCTATTGGATGCTGACCGCACTCGCCGCCATGCTCGGGCTGATCGGCAAGCCAGGCCAGGGTGTCGCTTTCGGTTACGGCAGCGTGAATGGCATGGGCCATCCCAGGCGCGAAGTGCCAAGCTTTGCCATGCCAGCAACGCCCAACCCGACTGGCTTCTTCATCCCGGTCGCGCGCATCACGGAAATGCTGGAAAACCCGGGCGGTGATCATCACTTCAATGGCCGCGTGCTGCAATTCCCCGATACGCGCATCATCTGGTGGGCCGGCGGCAATCCCTTCCATCACCATCAGGATTTGAACCGCATGCTGCGCGCCTGGGCGCAGGCGGAAACCATCATCGTGCAGGAACCCTGGTGGACATCGCTTGCGCGCCACGCCGATATCGTGCTGCCCGCCACCACCACGCTGGAACGCAATGATATCGCAAGCAGCGGGCGCGACCGATTCCTGCGCGCCATGCACAAAGCCATCGAACCGGTCGGTCAGGCGCGCAATGACCACGACATGCTCGCCGATATCGCGGAAGAATTGGGCTACCGCGAACGCTTCACCGAACAGCGCAATGAAGAAGCCTGGCTGCGCCATTTATTCGAAGCCTGGCGCCGCCATTGCGCGCGCATGGGCCAGGAAACACCTGACTTCGACATCTTCTGGGAAAAGGGTTTTTGGGAAGCCGATGCACCCGCACGCGGTGAGGAATATACCCAATTCGCCGATTTCGCCGCTGACCCCGAAAACAACCCACTCGACACACCTTCCGGCAAGGTGGAGCTGTTCAGCGAAACCATCGCAAGCTTCGGCTATGATGACGCGCCGGGCCATCCGGTCTGGATCGCGCCGCGTGAATGGCTGGGCGCGGCGGAAGCCAAGCGCCACCCCTTGCATCTGCTGTCCTTCCAACCCGCCACACGCCTGCATGGGCAATTGGATACCGGGCGCGTTGCCGCCGCGAACAAGATCGCGGGGCGGGAGCCCATCATGCTCAATCCGGAAGACGCTGCCGCGCGTGGCTTGAAGGATGGCGATATTGTGCGCGTCTTCAATGATCGCGGTGCCTGCCTTGGCGGCTTGCGGCTTGATCCTGGCCTCATGCGCGGCGTTGCCATGATGGCGACCGGTGCTTGGTATGATCCGCTTGAACCCGGCGTGCCGGGCAGCCTTTGCGTGCATGGCAATCCGAATGTGCTGACGGCGGATGTCGGCACCTCCAAGCTCGGCCAGGGCCCATCAGCGCAATCCTGCCTGATCCAGGTTGAGAAATGGACCGCACCCTTGCCGCCCGTGCGTGTCCATCTGCCGCCGGTGATTGAGGAAACGCCGTGATCCACCGCCGCGCCCTGCTGGCGGGTGCGGCGGCCTTCCCTGCCGCGCGTGCCTTCGCGCAGGGCGCGCCCAGTATCGCGCAGCGCCTGGATGATGCGCCAAGCGCCGGCATCAGGCGTGATTTGCTGATCCAATGGGGCGATCGCGTCGCCTATGACGCGCCGCCCTTCGCGCCGCTCGCGCCCAATCTCGCAGCGGCTGAGGGGCAATTTGGCTGGGATGTGCGCGTGGTGGCGGCAATGGCTTCGCCGCGCGTGGAAGATGGCATTCCGCGCGCCGTGCTGGCGGTGGCCCACCCAAGCCTCGACCCCGCCATGGCCTTCCCTGATGGGCGCGACCGGCCAGAGATTGCCGGCGCCATGCAGGGTGCCAGCCTGATCAATATCCAGCGCCGCGGCGGCGCCTGGCTGGTGACAGAAGGCGGCTTTCAGATGCGCCGCCTGCATGCGCGCACATTCTGCCGCATGGGCGGCGCGGGCGGGCCGGTGCAAGGTGTGTTTGGTGTGACTGGCGGCTGCACAACGCCCTGGGGCAGCCTGCTGCTAACCGAAGGCGAAGGCGCTGCCTGGGCGCAGCGCTTGCCGGGCGTGGAAGCCGCGCAGGCGGGCCATGTGGTGGAACTTGACCCGTTCGAGCCGCAATCCGTCCCAGTGAAGCGCACCGCGCTTGGCCGGCTTGGCGCACGCGATATCGCGGCGGCAGAAGCAGCCGATGGCCGCGCCGTGGTGTTTCTGGCCGATGGGCGGGAAGGCGGTTTGCTTTGGCGGTTCGTGTCTGATGAGCCAGCTGCGGAACCCCACGCGCTGGATCAGGGCACGCTTTACGCGGCGCGGTTTGAAGCGGGCGGCTTGCGCTGGATTGCGCTGCCCGCCGATGCGGAACCCTATGGCGCGGCGGTGGCACGCGGGGCGACTAGCCTCGGGCGGCCTGTCGCGCTGGCGCTGGACCCGAATGGGGCGCGGCTCTGCCTCGCTTTGCGCGAAAGCGCGCGCAATCCGGCTGGCGCGGTGGTGGAAATGCTGTTCTCGGCCCGCGATCCCGCCGCTGATACGGCCATTGTCGAAAGCCTGATCGAAGGCCGCTTGCCTCCGCGCCCGCGCGCTGGGCGGGAACCAGCCTTGGTCCCAGCATGGCCGGTGGCGCCGACCAGCATATGCCTTGATGGCCAGGGCAATCTGCTGGTCGGCACGGCGCAGTCGGCGCGCGATAGTCCCTTGCCCGATGCGCTTTATGTGCTGCCCGTGGAAGGCCCTGCGCGCGGCCAGCCAAGCCTTGCCTATGCCGTGCCCATTGGCGCTGCCTTGGGCGGTGTTGCCATAGTGCCGGGTGCCGCGGCCTGGGGTGCCGGTGTCGCGCATCCCGGTGCTGGCATGGGCGTGCAATTCGCGACACCGCGCAGCCGCTGGCCGCATTTCCGCGATGGTGAGCCGCCGCGCGGCGGTGTGGTGGCGTTGACTGGCCGGGCGTAGGGCATGGTTTCGCCAAAGCTTCATAATTCCCGACTTCACGACAAACTTCGGCCTTCCTAAATCCTGGCCAGGACAAGCCCATCCGGAGCAGGAGAGAAAAATGGTGCCGCCCGATACCCATGCCCTTAATGCCGAAGCCTTCGACGAGATTGAGAATATTGGCAGCAACCCCGATCCGCGTTCCCCCATCGGCGATATTATTGAAGCGCGCTACGGGCGCCGCGGCATGCTCAATGCCGGCGTGGCCTTGGCGGCTCTGGCAGCGGGTCTTCCGGGCGATGCGGCGGCACAATCGGCGGTGCCTGTTTCTGGCGGGCCTTCAAGCCTGACCTTCACTGAACCGCCGCGCGCCCTGGCGCAGCGTGATTCGGTCGCTGAAGGGTATGATGTGCAAACCATCATCCGTTGGGGTGATCCCGTGCTGCCGGGTGCGCCTGCTTTTGAAGCGGGCCGCACCACGCCCGCCGCGCAGGCTTTGCAATTCGGCTACAATAATGACTACCTCGATTTCTTCCCGCTGCCGCAGGGCGGCAAGGGCAGCGATCATGGGCTTTTGGTGGTCAATCACGAATACACCAACCCAGGGCTGATGTGGGGTGGGCTTGGCAGCGGTAGCGCTTCCCGCCAGCGCGTCAATGCCGAACAGGCCGAAGCCGAAATTATGGCGCATGGGCTTTCCGTGGTCGAAATCCGCAAGGAAAACGGCCGCTGGGGCTATGCCAAGGAAAGCCGCTTCAATCGCCGCATCACCGCCGCGACGCCCGTGCAGATTTCCGGCCCCGCCGCTGGGCATGATTTGCTCAAGACCAAGGCCGACCCTACTGGCCGGCAGGCGCTTGGCACGCTGAATAATTGCGCCGGCGGCAATACGCCTTGGGGCACGGTGCTGACGGCGGAAGAAAACTTCAATCTCTATTTCGGTGGTGATGTTGCGAAAACGCCGCATGCCGAAAGGTTCCGCCGCTATGGCATTCGCAACCAGTCTTCCTATTCCTGGCCCAATCATATTGATCGTTTCAATGTGGAAAAAGAACCGAATGAGGCGTTCCGCTTCGGCTGGATTGTTGAATTCGATCCCTATGACTCGCAAAGCGTGCCGGTGAAGCGCACTGCCCTTGGCCGCTTCAAGCATGAAGGCTGCCATCACGCCATCAATGCCGATGGGCGCGTGGTGATCTACATGGGCGATGATGAGCGGTTTGACTTCGTCTATCGCTTCGTCACCGCACGGCCCTGGAACCCGAATAATCGCGCCGCCAATCGCGATTTGTTGGATGAGGGCGTGCTGTCCGTCGCGAAATTCCATGATGATGGCAAGGTGGAATGGCTTGATCTGGTGCAGGGCCAGGGGCCACTGACGCCCGCCAATGGCTTCCACACCCAAGCCGATGTGATGATCCACACGCGCCAGGCGGCCAGCCTTTTGGGTGCCACGCCCATGGACCGGCCTGAAGATGTGGAACCCAATCCCGCCACCGGCCGCGTTTATGTGCTGCTGACGAATAACAGCAATCGTCGTGCGGATCAGCTGAATGCCGCCAATCCGCGCGCCAATAACCAGCATGGCCATGTGGTGGAAATCATCCCGCCTGGCGCTGGCACGCCGCGGGTTGACCATGCCGCGCGCGAAATGCGCTGGGGGCTTTTCCTGATGGCGGGCGCGCCGGGGATTGATGCTGGTACGCGTTACCATCGCGCGACATCTGATCGCGGCTGGCTTTCCTGCCCGGATAATTGCGCCTTTGACAGCAAGGGCCGCATCTGGATTGCGACCGATGGCGCGCCTTCCGCCGCCGGTGTTGCGGATGCGCTTTATGGCGCGGATACCTCTGGCCATGGTCGCGCACTGACGCGGCTTTTCTATCAGGCGCCCACCGGGGCGGAGGTTTGCGGCCCCTGCTTCACGCCAGACAGCAAGACCGTTTTTCTGGCGATCCAGCATCCGGGCGAGGATTCCGGTTCCACTTTTGAACGCCCATCAACCCGTTGGCCGGATTTCGCCGAAGGCGTACCGCCCCGCCCCGCCGTGATTGCCATTGTGAAAAAAGACGGCGGCGAGATTGGTGGCTAAGGTTTGATCTGCCCCATCAGCGCCGCATAGGTCGCGGCGCTGATGGGTTCTTCCGGCATATAGGCCGGTGCAATGGCGCAGGCGGCGCGACGCGGCAGCAAGGCGGCTGCGCGCAGCCTGGGTTGATGGCGCCGCAGCAGGCGCCGCAATTCTGGCAGGTCCATTGCATCTGTATTGAAATTCAGCGTGCAGGAAACCTGATTGCCCTGCTGCGCGCCAATCCAATGGCGTTCCAATAACGTGATCCAGCGATATTGCGCGGCTAGCGATGCCTCACCCGCCGTGATCAGGCCGGCGTGCTGGCGAAGCCGCGCGAGTAACGCCTCGGTCGGAAAGCCAATCAAGACACCCGTATCAAGCCGCCGCGAAGGATAACCTGCGCGCATCAAAGCGGCGGCAGCGGCTTCATCATCGTAGCGCACCCAGCGCAGATAATGGGCTGCCGGTGGTGGATGCGCCCCGGCGGTTAGCCCAAACAGTAAGGAGGTGGTGCCGGCGGGCTTGATGGTGGTGATGGTGGCCGGCACTGCCATGCCAAGTTCGCTGGCGTAATCATGCGCTTCGCGTTTCGCCAGAGTGGAAAGCCGTGCCAAGGCACGCCAGAAATCGCGCCCACCATGTGGCGCAATCAGCGCATCAAAGCCAAGGCCGTAACGCAGCCAAGCCCACTCAAAAATACTGGTCAGCCCAAGGCCGATGCGATTGCTCGCGCGGATTTCAGCATCGTAGATTCCCTTCATACGGTTGATGCGAATCAGAAAGCGCACGCCAAGCCGGGTCGCCCCTGCGACGCGCGCATCCCAAGCTTGCACGAGATCAAAAGGCAGCGCGCCAGGGGAAAGCGCTTCAAGCGCAACAGGGCAAGCCAGCAAGGGTGCCACATCGGCCACCACGCAGAACCCGCCGGTAATGGGCAAGGAAACTTCGCCACAGGGATTGGTGATGGCGATGTAATCGGCACCGCGTGCATGGATGGCGATATCACTGACCAGCGCCGCCCCTGCGCCATGGGAAAGCGCGCTGATCCAAAGCGCGTATCGGGATCGGGCAGGGTAGTTTGTACCAGTTGATCCGCATTGATGAAGCCAGGTTCGCCGCACCGATGAATGGCGGCACTTGCCGCTGCAAACACTGCGCGCGCCTGGCCCGTTGCGGGATCAGTTGCTTTGGCGCGCGGGCCAAGCCGCGCCCAGAAATCAGCGTTCACCAATATTGCATAAGCGGCGCCGGCATGACCTGGCAGATCCAGCCCGGCTGCGAAGCGTGGCGCATCCGCATCGCGCCATGATTTTGCCGCCATGCGCGCCGCGCGGCGCAGCCCGCCATAAATCACTGCCCGCGCCATAATGTCATCCACGCGCAAGGCCTGTTCCCAACGCGGCATCGCTGACCGGGCTGCGATGATGTCATCGCGCAGCGCCAGAAAGGCATTGAGCAAAGGCAAAGGCCCCGGTGCCGGGCGCCCGCCCAGGCCGCGAATAGGCTGCCCACGTGGTCGGATGGCTGAAAAATCCATCACCAGGGCCTGGTCCTTTTGCCCCGCATGGGCCATGGTTTCCATGATTTCCAAAGCCTCAGCCCAGCCTTCACGACTATCGGGGATCAAAAATCGCCGCGCGTGAACCGGCGCGGTTTCCGCCAATACCCTGCACATCGGCGCGTTGGCCCGCGCGACATCGGGATGCTCAGCGGCAAGCTCAAAGAACAGCCGTGGCGCGCGCCGCCAATCAACCAGGCAAAGCGCATCATCATAGGCGCGTCCCACGCCAGCGCCGCACAGCAGCAGATAAAAGCACTTGAAACTCGCCGCCGCGGTTGCGCAATTGACGAAGAATTCCATCGGCTGATTGGGCTGCGTTGCATCGCCGCGCACCAAATGCCGCCCGGCGGTCAATAGCGCACCGCTGGCAATGGCATTGCGCAAAAAGGCTTGTTCCTGCCCCGCATCGCTTGCCAGCGCGCTATTCCCTGCCGCCACGCGATCTGCGACACGGCCAAAATCTTCCTGATCTTCCTTACGGAAAATGCCACGCCGCGCCACGGCAACCCCAAGCCCCGGCGCAAGCGGGCGCGCGGCGCTGCGTGCGGCACCAAAACAGGCGCCGGGTAAGGGCCTGCATCTCACCGCGCTCATATCAGGTGACGTTTCACCGGTGACGACGCGGCCGGGAAAGTGCCATAATTGCGCCTTCCTTGGGCGTTTTCCCGGCATGTAGGACCATCCATCGGCAACGAACCTCCTTTTGCGCGCCCGCGCCGTGATCCTGGGCGAAAGGTTGGATCATCGCGGGCTGGGGCCTGGGGGCACCGCGCTGGCGGACCCTGTGCCCATCACCATGCCGTCACCCATCAGCGCCTTCGCCTTCCGCTGGGGTGCCGTGGTGATATTCGGCGCCGATCCCGCAGCAGAAGCCGCGCTGCTGCAAAGCCTTGCGCCCCGCATCACCAACCCCACCGACAGCCCTGCCGAGGAAGTCACGCAGCTTACCATTGGCGCTGAGCGGGACGGCGTTGATGCCGAAGGCGTGATTCAGCTTTGTGATACGGCGCCCGAACGCTTGGCCGTGGTGGCGGATGCCTTGGCAAAAAGTGCTGCCCTTACCCAGCAGGAAGCCCGCATTGCCGGGACTTTGGATCGCTTGGAACTCGCGGTCGCGAATCTGCGCGCGGCGGGCCGGCTCAGCTTTTCCTCCCGTGCCTTGCATCGGCAGATCGGCCACGCGCTATCCGCCCATAGCCGCAACCTGGCGCGGGTAGAGGCCGCCGATAAGCCCGAAGTGCTTTGGGATCACCCGAAATGGAACGGCTCCATGCGCGGCTTGCGGATGAATATGAACTCAGCGAAAGGGGCGCGGCCCTGGAACGCAAGCTCGGCTGGATTGGCGATACCATCCAGACGCTGCTTTCCCTGCTGCAAGCCCGCCGCGCGCTTGGGCTGGAAGCAGCGGTGGTGGTGCTGGTCGGGATTGAGGTCGCCTTCACGCTGTTTGAACACGTGATCCGCCCGCTTTGGCCCTGAAAGCGCTGCCTTGGGCTGGCCTGCCGCGCAAAACCGCGCAATAAAAGCGCCAAGACAGGTCAGTCCAAGGAAATTTACATGACGGCGAATTCGCCCGAATGGGCCCAGGCGCCCACCGCCCCGCAAAACCTGAGCCAGAAGCGCCCGCCGCCGCCGCCGGCTTCCGTGCGCCGCTACCTCAGCCTGCCGGATTTTGAAGCCGCCGCAGCGCGCTACCTGCCGCGCAGCATTGGTGGCTTTGTCTCGGGCGCGGTGGAGACCAATGCGTCACTGCGCGACAATCTTGAAGCCTTCCAGGAATGGGGCTTCGTGCCGCGCGTGCTGCGCGATACGCGCGGGCGCAATCTGAAAACCACGCTGTTTGGCCAGGAATATGACGCGCCCTTCGGCTTGCCGCCCATGGGCGCTTCCGCCCTTGTTGCCTATCGCGGTGATCTGGTGCTGACGCAAGCGGCCCGCGCGCGCAACGTGCCGATGATCATGAGCGCATCTTCGCTGATCCCGCTGGAAGATGTGGCGAAGGCCAATCCGGATGCCTGGTATCAGGCCTATCTGCCCGGTGAGGCTGAGCGCATTGAACCGCTGGTGGACCGCGTAGCGGCAGCAGGCTTCAAGACCTTTGTGCTGACGGTGGATGTGCAGGTTTCATCCAACCGCGAAAACAATGTGCGCAATGGCTATTCCATTCCGCTGAAGCCCACGCCGCAATTGCTGTGGGATGGCATGACCCATCCTGGCTGGGTGCTGAACACCTTCTTCAAGACCATGCTGAACCACGGCATGCCGCATTTTGAGAATATGGATGCGGGCCGGGGCCCGCCCATCGTCTCCCGCACCTTGATGCGTGCCTTTGGTGCGCGTGATGGGCTGGCGTGGGAACATTTGGAGCTGATCCGCAAGCGCTGGAAGGGCAAGCTGGTCGTGAAGGGCATCATCTCCCCCGAAGATGCGCGCATGTGCCGCGATGCGGGGGCGGATGGCATTATGGTGTCCAACCATGGCGGGCGGCAATTGGATGGCACGATTTCCGGCTTGCGCAGCCTGCCGGAAATCGCCCGCGATGCCGGCGGCATGACGGTGATGTATGATGGCGGCGTGCGGCGCGGCAGTGACGTGCTGAAGGCGCTGGCGCTTGGTGCTTCCTTTGTCTTTGTCGGTCGCCCAATGCTTGCTGCAGCGGCGGTAGCCGGTGAAGAAGGCGTCAAGCACGCCATCGGGCTGTTGTCCGAGGAAATTGATCGCAACATGGCGATGATGGGCGTTCTGAACCCATCCGAAATGTCCATGGCCTATATGCGGCCGATGCGTTGAGCCGAGAGCAGATCACGTTCAGATGGAAAAATCTGAACGTGTGAAGATGCTCGCAAAACAAAAAGGTAGAGCTGCTTGCGTGAACCCATGTGAACGCAACACGCGCTAAGCGCCCCAGAAGGCGCGTAACGCCAGAGGATTCCATTCAGAACAATGGATAGTCCGAGGCATCGGGCGCAGCCACCGGGCTTGGCAGCGAATATGCCAAGCCGGGCCTGCCCACCGGGGGACTCGAACCCCCACACCCTTGCGGGCTGCGGATTTTAAGTCCGCTGCGTCTACCATTCCGCCAGGCGGGCCAGGCCGGGGCTTACTAGCCTCTTTCTGCGGCGGGTTAAACGCCCCTCATCTGCCACCGTGGCGCGCGCACCAATCGCGCCAAATGCGCCGCCAGGCGGCCTCAAGCCCTCGTGCATAGGCGCCAGCATCGCCCAAAGGCCCCAGTGATAGCCGGGCAAGGATGGCGGCCAGCCCTGCCGCATCCTGTGTAAAGGCCACGGATTTTTCGATGTAGTTCGCGGTGCCGGACGCAATCCAATCGGCAAGCCCCACCGTGCTTAGTAGCGTTTCGCCATTACGGCTGATCATGCCCCCGCGCCCGCGCTGCGTCAGGGTTGGTACGCCGGCGTGGATCGCCTCGGCGGTTGTGGTCCCGCCTGGAAAGGGGAAGGGGTCCAGCATGAAATCCACCATCGCATAGCGGGCGAAATAATCCGCGCGCGGGCTATGCCCTTCCAGATCAAGCCGCGCGACATCACCCCCTGCTGCGGCAAAACGCGCGCGGAGCTTTTCCGCCGTCGCAGCTTCACGCAAGACAGCCGTTTTCAGCAAAAGCCGCGCATCGGGCAGGCGGTTTAGGATCGCGGCCCAGGCGGCAAGAACTTCATCATTGATCTTGGCGAGGTTATTGAAGCAGCCCAAGGTCACATGGCCCTGGCGCAGCATGGGCGGCAGGCTTGGCGCTACGGACTGTCTCGGGGGCGTTTAGCACAAATAGCAGCCCGGCAGGCGGAGCGGTTTTTCGATGTAGTGCGCCTCATCTTCTGGCGGCAGTACTACGGAATCAGCGATGATCCAATCCATCGCCGTCACACCATTGGTATCGGCATAACCGATCCAACTGACCTGCACGGGGGCGGGGCGATATTCCATCACACTAATCCGGCTGGTCTCGGTATGGCCGCTCAAATCCACCAGAATATCAATGCCATCGGCGCGGATTTGCGCGACAATTGCTTCGTCTTCCAAGGCGCCAACAGATCGCCAGGCATCGAAAATCCCGCGCAGCCTGACAGTAGTAGCATCGGCGCGCTTGCCGACATCATAGGCCGTCAGATGAAACCCCGCACGCTGATGCGCGGTGATCGCCGCTTCCAGAAAATACCCAACGGGATGCTGACGAAAATCACCCGAAAGCATGCCGATGCGCAGGCGCCGTTCTGGGTCTGGCACATTGGCGAAGGGGCGGGGGCAGGGCGGGCAAAACGCGCGGCATAGGCACGATGTGCCGCCGCTACATCTTCCGCCGTGATGCCCGGTAGGTAATTCAGCCCCAGCAACAGGTTTTGCCAAGCCGGGCGGCAGAGCGGGTCTTGGGCAATGGCGCGGCGCTGCACCGCGTTTGCGGCGGTAATGTCGCCCGATTGCTGCAAGGCCAGGCCGTAATTCACCTTGGCATCCGCGCGATCCGGCAATTCTTCGGCAACGCGCGCCAGATGGGGTATCGCGGCACTCGGCTGGCCGATTCCCATCAACGTGGTGCCCAATTCGCTTTGCATCAGCGCATCGCCCGGCGATGTTTCCAGCACCGCCCGCAGATGGAACAAGGCACGGTCGGGCCGTCCGGCACCGCGCCAAAGCCCAGCAACGGCGCGGTGCAAGCCCTCCCCAGCGCCAGCGGCAAGCGCTGCCGCAATCACCATTTGCGCGGCTTCAGCCTGCGCCGGCAGCAGCATATCCACCAGATTGACGGCGGCACGCACATAGCCCGGGCGCTGGCGCAGCGCCTAACGATACGCCGCCTCAGCGCCCGCGCGATCACCAGAAAATCGCAAGGCTTGACCTTGGTTATTGTGGATCTCCGACGCATCCGCACCAAGCGCGATGGCGCGATTGAATAGCGCTGTGGCGGCGCGAAAATCCCGCGCAGCCAGGCGCGCCATGGCCTCATTCAGCGTGGCCGCAGCCGGGCTGGGGCTAGTCACGCTAACCCAGCCCTGGCCGATATCGCCGCATCACAATCAAATCACTGGTCCCAAAGCTGCTGCACCACATGATTGCGCCAGCTTATCGGCTTTCACGCCGGAAGGCGAAGATGTGCTTGGCATCGCGGGCCGATGGGTGGAAATTGGCCTCATGCGAAGAAAGGCCCGCCATGACCGAAACTGAAACGCCCGTGCTGCTTGCCATTGATGCGCGCGGCATCGCCACCGCCACGCTCAATCGCCCGCATAAGGGCAATGCCTATAACGCCGCCATGCTGGAAGGGCTGATTGCGGGGCTTGATCAGCTCCGCCCCGACACCGCCATTCGCGGCCTAGTCATTCGCGGCGCCGGGGCGCATTTCCAGGCCGGCGCGGATGTTGATTGGCTGGCGGAAGTCGCGGCCTATCCGCCGGAGCCCGCCTTCGCCGCATCGCTGGCCACCACCGAGGCGATGCGCAAGCTCAATGAATTCCCCAAACCGACCTTTGCCGTGATCCAGGGCGCCTGTTTTGGTGGCGGCGTCGGCATTGCCTGCTGCGTGGATGTGACGCTGGCCACCCCGGCGGCGCAATTCGGCATTACGGAAGTGCGCGTTGGCGTCGCGCCAACCCCCATCAGCACGCATATGGTCCATGCGCTGGGCCTCAGGCAAACCCGGCGCTACGCCATCACCGGTGAGCGGTTTGACGCTGCCGAGGCTTTGCGGATCGGCCTGGTGCATGAGGTTGTGGCGCCGGATGCCATGGAAGCGCGGCTGGCGCATATCATTGACCAGATGATGCTTTCCGCGCCGACTGCCATTGCGGTCACCAAAACCTCCTTCCTGGAGGCCAATGGGCTGACCCTATCGCCGCGTCAGGCGGCGCAATTGGCGCAGGAGGGATGGATGCAGCGCGCTGCGCCGGAAGGTCGGGCGGGCCTGGCCGCCTTCCAAGCCAAGCGCCGGCCGGGCTGGTATCGGGGGGGCGCTGGATAAGGGCAGGATTTGTCGGGGTGGTTGTCACAAAAGCTTCATCAAGTTGCAATCGAAGAGTCGCGGGGGCTTTCTAAAGGACGACAGCCGCCTATTTCCAGGTGGCGTGGTCTCAGCATCTGGAGTTTCCCAGTGAACAGGCGATCCCTTCTTCTTGGCGCTAGCGCCGCCCTGACCTTGCCCGCCCTTGGTGCCCACGCCCAAGGCGCGCAAATCACTGGCGCAGGTGCTTCTTTCCCCAACCCCATTTATCAAAAATGGGCTGAGGCGGTCCGTGGCGCCACCGGGATTCAGTTGAATTATCAGTCCGTTGGTTCGGGCGCCGGCATCAATCAGATCCGCAACCGCACCGTGGATTTCGGCGCGACTGATGCGCCGCTGAGCGCCCAGCAATTGACCGAAGGCAACCTGCTGCAATTCCCAACCGTGATGGGTTCGTTGGTCGCCATTGTGAATATTCCGGGCATTGCGGAAGGCCAGCTGAAACTGACTGGCCCGCTGCTGGCCGATATCTACCTTGGCAAGATCACGCGCTGGAATGATCCGCAGATCGTGGCGCTGAACCCAGGGCTGCCATTGCCAAGCCTTGCCATTGCGCCGGCCTATCGCGCGGATGGTTCGGGCACGACTTTCGTGTGGGTTTCCTACCTTTCTGCCGTGTCTCCGGAATTCAAGGAGAAGGTTGGCGTGGGCACTTCGGTGCGTTTTCCCGTTGGTACCGGCGCGCGTGGCAATGAAGGTGTTGCCGGCACGGTCCGCAATGTGCGCGGCGCGATCGGCTATGTGGAAAACGCCTATGCCATCACGAACAAGTTGGTGACGACCCAAATCCGCAATAAGGCCGGCAATTTCGTGAAGCCGGATCACAAAAGCTTCATGGCCGCCGCTTCCGCCGCCGATTGGTCCGTGCCCGGCTTTGCCGCGAATGTGATTGATCAGGCTGGCCCGGATTCATGGCCGATTGTGGCGCCAACCTTTATCCTGCTGCCGATCAACCCGAATGACGCTGCGCGCAGTGCCAATGTACGCCGCTTCTTCGATTGGGCCTTTACCAATGGCAGCCGCTTGGCGGCCGAGCTTGAATACATTCCGCTGCCCGAATCCGTTCATAACGCGGTTCGTGCTGCCTGGCGCCAGAGCTTCGGCGCCTGACGCACTGATCGGTCCGCAGGCTATCCCGGCCTGCGGGCTGCGCCAGTTTCTCTAACCCTTAGGGTGACCCTTGGCATCAGCATCCTTGACCGCGCCGAAAGTCGCGAAACGCCGCGCCAGCAGCTTGGGTGATCGTATCTTCGCGATGCTTTGTCAGGCCGCCGGCATTTTGGTGCTGATCCTGCTTGGCGCATTGATCGTTGAACTTTTCATCGCGGGCTTGCCCGCGTTTCGCGCCTTTGGGATTGCCTTTGTCACCTCGACCGATTGGGATCCTGTGCGCGAATTATTCGGCGCAGGGGTTTCCATTTATGGCACCATCGTCACCGCCATTCTGGCAATTATCCTGGCCGTTCCTTTGGCGTTTGGCGTTGCCTTCTTCTTGACAGAACTGGCGCCCCCTTGGATGCGTCGTCCTGTCGGCACGGCGGTGGAGCTTTTGGCGGCCGTGCCATCCATCATCTACGGCATGTGGGGCTTTTTCGTCATCGCGCCCGCCTTCGCGCAGCATGTTCAGCCATTCATCATCGACACGGTCGGGGAATTGCCCGTGATCGGCGCCCTGTTTCAGGGCCCGCCCTTCGGCACCGGGCTGTTCACTGCGGCCTTCATTTTGGCAATCATGGTGTTGCCCTTCATCGCCGCAACCATGCGTGATGTGTTTGAACAGGTGCCGCCAGTTTATAAGGAAAGCGCCTATGGGCTGGGTGCGACCACCTGGGAAGTCATGAAGGGTGTGGTCATCCCCTATACGCGGGTTTCTGTGGTGGGTGGCATAATGCTTGGTCTTGGCCGTGCCTTGGGTGAGACCATGGCAGTGACCTTTGTGATCGGTAACGCCAACCGCATTTCCACTTCCCTTTTTGGGCCGGGGAATACGATCGCGTCTCTGGTCGCGCTTGAATTCGGTGAAAGTGAAATCGGCAGCCTGAAGTTGGCATCCTTGCTTGCGCTTGGCTTCATCCTGTTCCTACTTTCCTTCGCGGTGCTGGCAACATCGCGCTATCTGCTGCGTTCGCGGCTGAAGGCCTGAAGCATGTCACTCTCGCTCTCCTCCATGCCTCATCCTGGACCACGCAAGGATGCGACCATGGCCGCAAGGCTCGGCCAGCGCCGCAAGCGGGCGGACCGGATCATGCGCGCCCTTTGTATTTCCGCGACGGTGATTGGGCTGGTGCTGCTCGCTTCAATTCTGGCAACACTTTTCTATCGCGGCTTCGAAGCCATGTCGCTGCGCGTCTTTACCCATATTACGGCGCCGCCTGGTTCTGAAGGCGGCTTGCTCAACGCCATTGTGGGCAGCCTTATCCAATCCCTGCTTGGCACCGCCATCGGCACGCCGATTGGCATGTTGGTGGGAACCTATTTGGCCGAATACGCAAAAAATTCCTGGCTTGGGAATGCGGTGCGCTTTGTGTCCGACATCCTGCTTTCGGCGCCTTCAATCCTGATTGGGCTTTTTGTCTACCAAATCCTGGTGCTGCCCTTTGGTGGCTTTTCCGGCTGGGCCGGTGTTGCGGCGCTGGCGATCATCGTGATCCCCATCGTGGTCCGCACCACGGAAGACATGCTGCAGCTGATCCCGAATACGCTGCGCGAAGCGGTTGTTGGCCTTGGCGCGCCAAAGTGGAAAATGATCATTCTGATTTGCTGGCGGTCTGCGATTGCGGGGATCATCACTGGCGTACTGTTGGCTGTTGCCCGCGTGGCGGGTGAAACTGCGCCGCTGCTCTTTACTTCGCTCGGCAATAACGCTTGGTCCACGGATCTTTCCAAACCGATAGCGAGCTTGCCGGTGGCAATCTATTCCTTCGCCGGTTCCCCTTTTGAGGATTGGATCGCCCTTGCCTGGGCCGGCGCGCTTCTGATCACGCTTGGCGTACTCGGCCTCAATATCCTGGCGCGCACCCTGTTGCGCAGCCGCATCTGATCGCAGGAATGTAACCATGAGCCTCTCCACTGAAACACAGAACGCAACTGGGGCGGCGAAAAGCTTCGGCGGCATGCAGGCGCGTTCCGATGCGGCGCTGAATTCGGCACGCATTGCCATCAGCAATCTTGATTTCTTTTACGGCGATAATCGCGCCCTGAAAGGCATCAATCTTGATCTACCGGACCGTCAGGTCTCCGGCGTGATCGGTCCTTCGGGGTGCGGCAAATCCACGCTACTGCGTGTGCTGAACCGCATGTACAGCCTGTATCCTGGCCAACGCGCGACTGGCGAAGTGATGATGGATGGGGAGAATATCATCGCCGATTCCATGGACCTGAATGCGCTCCGGGCCAGGATTGGCATGGTGTTCCAAAAACCGACACCCTTCCCGATGACGATTTATGAAAACATCGCTTTCGGCATCCGCCTGCATGAAAAACTCTCAAAATCCGAAATGGGCGAACGCATCGAATGGGCGCTGACCCGCGCGGCCATTTGGGATGAAGTGAAGGACAGGCTTGACCGTTCCGCGCTTAGTCTTTCCGGCGGGCAGCAGCAGCGGCTTTGCATTGCGCGCACCATCGCCGTGCGGCCTGAAGTGATCCTGTTTGACGAACCAACATCAGCCCTTGACCCGATCAGCACGCTGAAGATTGAGGAGTTGATTGACGAATTAAAGCGCGATTTCACCATTGCGATCGTCACGCATAACATGCAGCAGGCAGCGCGCTGCGCCGATCAGGTCGCTTTCTTTTATTTGGGTGAGCTGATTGAAGTGGCGCCGGCGGCACAATTGTTCACCGCGCCCAAGCACCCGAAGACGCAAGAATACATCACCGGCCGGTTTGGCTGAACCAGGCAGGAGAGAAGACCATGCCCACAGAACATATCGTCCGCAGCTATGATGAGGATTTGCGCAAGCTGCGTGACATGATCGCGCGCATGGGCGGGCTGGTGGAACGTCAGGTGTCCGATTCTACCCGCGCCCTGGTGCGCCGGGACAGTGACCTGGCCGGTGAGGTTGTGCAGCGCGATGTCCAGATTGACCAGCTTGAACGTGAGATTGAGGCCTTCTGCGTGCGGCTTCTTGCGCTGCGCCAGCCCATGGCCGTGGATTTACGCCTGATCATCGCTGGCATGAAGGTTTCCAATGATCTGGAACGCATTGGCGATTACGCGGCCAATGCTGCCAAGCGGTCCATTGTGCTGGCCTCCCTCCCCGGGCTTGGCAGCATGAACGGGTTTGAACGCATGGCGCATCTGGTACAGGAAAACCTGAAAGCGGCGATGGATGCGCTGGTGCAGGGCGATGCGGAAGCAGCCGAACGCGTTTGGGCCGCAGATGAACCGGTGGATGAAATCTATAACGGCATCTTCCGCGAAATGCTGACGCATATGATGGAAGACCCGCGCAATATTACTGCGGCGACCCATCTGCTTTTCATTGCCAAGAACCTGGAACGCATCGGTGATCACACCACCAATATCGCAGAGCGTATTCATTTCGCGGTGCGCGGTGAAACCCTGCCGGAGGATCGTCCGAAGGGTGATACCTCTGCCTTCGCCGTCGTCCGCGGGCCGGGCGAATAGGTGTTGCCATGATGGCAGAAAACTACAGCAGCCTCGCCAAACCGACCGTCCTGATCGTGGAGGATGAGGCGCCGCTTTTGACCCTGCTGCGCTACAACCTTGAAAAGCAGGGGTTTCGCGTGGATGAAGCGGCAGATGGCCAGGAAGCACTGCTCCGTGTCGCGGAAGCGCGGCCTGATGTCATGCTGCTTGATTGGATGCTGCCATCGCTCTCAGGCATCGAGGTTTGCCGCCAGCTTCGCCGACGCACCGAAACCCGCGATCTGCCTATCATCATGGTAACCGCGCGCACGGAAGACCAGGATGCGGTGCGCGCGCTTGATATTGGGGCGGATGACTACATCGCCAAACCCTTCGCGATGGAACATGTCATTGCGCGCATCCGCGCCTTGCTGCGCCGGTCTGCGCGCGTGGCATCGAAAGGCACCCTATCCTATGCGGATATTGCCATGGATCAGGACGCGCATCGCGTGACGCGCGCTGGCCGGTCTTTGTATCTGGGGCCAACGGAATATCGGCTGCTTGAATTCTTCCTGCAGCACCCAGGCCGGGTTTTTGCGCGCGAACAATTGCTGGATGCCGTTTGGGGCCGCGATATCCATGTTGAACCGCGCACGGTGGATGTGCATATCCGCAGGCTGCGCAAGGCGATCAACCGCGATGATGAAATGGACCTGATCCGCACCGTGCGTTCTGCCGGCTATGCGCTGGATTCCGATCCGGATCGTCTGGGTTGAAGCCTATCTTGGCGCCATGCCATGCAAGGCGTAATCAACGCTCCGCCAATTGATTTGCGGGGGGTGCAATGCGCGTTTTGATGGTGGGCAGCGGCGGGCGCGAACATGCGCTCTGCTGGGCCTTGGCGGCTTCGCCTTTGCTTACCAAGCTGTTCTGCGCGCCTGGCAATGCCGGCATTGCCGAAGTGGCCGAATGCATCGCGATCAGCGCTGAAGACATCCCAGCCCTGATCGCCTTTGCCAAGGAAGAGGCGATTGACCTGGTGGTGGCCGGCCCGGAAGCGCCTCTGACGCTTGGCCTGGCCGATGCCTGCGCCGCCGCCGGTGTGAAATGCTTCGGCCCATCTGCCGCTGCCGCGCGGTTGGAAGGCAGCAAGACCTTCACCAAGGAAATGGCTGACGCCGCGGGCGCCCCCACCGCCGCCTGGGCGCGCTTCACCGATGCCGCTGCCGCGCGCGCCTATATCCGCGAAAAAGGCGCGCCAATTGTGGTGAAGGCCGATGGCCTCGCGGCCGGCAAGGGCGTGGTGGTGGCCGCGACCATTGCCGAAGCCGAAGCCGCCATCACCGATATCATGGAAGACCGCGTCCATGGCGCGGCGGGCGCTTCCGTGGTGATTGAAGAATGCCTGGTGGGTGAGGAGATCAGCTTCTTCGCGCTCTGCGATGGCACCACCGCCGTGCCGCTGGGTGCGGCGCAGGACCATAAGCGCGTGGGGGATGGCGATACCGGCCCCAATACCGGCGGCATGGGTGCCTATTCCCCGCCGCCGATTTTGACTGAGGCCCTGCAAGAAAATGTCATGGCGCGCATCATCCGCCCGGTATTGGCGGAAATGGCGCGGCGCGGCGCGCCCTTCAAAGGCGTTTTGTTCGCAGGGCTGATGATCACGGCGGAAGGCCCGAAGCTGATCGAATTCAATGTGCGTTTTGGTGATCCGGAATGTCAGGTGCTGATGCTGCGCTTGAAATCCGATTTGCTGCCCGCCTTGCTTGCCGCTTGTGATGGTGAATTGGCGCGGTTTGATCTGCGCTGGGAAGCGTTGCATGCCATGGTGGTGGTGATGGCCGCCAAGGGCTACCCCGGCAGCTACACGAAAGGCAGCGAAATCCACGGCCTGGAAGCGGCGGGGCAGGTGCCCGGCGTGCAGGTGTTTCATGCCGGCACCACGCGGCACGAGGATGGCGCGCTGATCGCGACCGGTGGCCGCGTGCTGGGCATTTCGGCAACGGGCAAAACGCTGCGTGAGGCGCGCGATGCCGCTTATACCGCAGTGGACCAGCTTGATTGGCCAGGTGGGTTTTGCCGGCGGGATATTGGCTGGCGCGCACTCTAAAAACGCCCCATCACGCGCGCGCGATAATCAGCCTTTCTTCGCGTCCCCAATCGGCGCGGCATCGCGGGTCATGCCTGCCAGCACTTCCGCCACATGGCGCACCTTCACCGAAGACCCTTCGCGCTTAAGCCGCCCCGCCATATTCAACAGGCAGCCCATATCACCCGCGAGCAAGGTACCAGCACCGGTTGCCTGAATATCGCGGCATTTATCGGTGACCATACGAACCGAGATATCCGGATATTTCACGCAGAAAGTCCCACCAAAACCGCAGCACATTTCCGGTTCCGCCAATTCGATCAGGCTGAGCCCCTCAACGGTTTTGAGCAATTTGCGCGGCTGCGCCTTCACGCCCATCTCCCGCAGGCCCGAGCAGGAATCGTGATAGGTCACGCTGCCATCCAGCCGTGCCGCGACCTTTTCCATACCCATCACATCGGTCAGGAAGGACACCAGCTCATGCGTGCGTGCGGCGAGCGCTTCCGATTTGCCGCGATAATGCGGGTCATCATCAAATAGCGCCGGGTAGTGATGCGCGATCATGCCGGCGCAGGAGCCAGACGGGGCCACCACATAATCATAGCCCTGGAAGGCATCCACCACCGCGCGCGCGAGCGCCTTGGCATTGGTGCGGTCGCCGGAATTATAGGCCGGTTGCCCGCAGCAGGTCTGGCTTGGTGGCACTTCCACCAGGCAGCCGGCTTCTTCCAGCAGCTTGATGGCGGCAAAACCAACCGTGGGCCGATACAGATCCACAAGGCAGGTGACAAAAAGTGCGATGCGCGGGCGGGCTTGGGTCATGGCAACAATCTAGCCTTGTGGATGCGCGCTGGCGATATGGGGCGGGTGCGTCAATTGAGCCGCTGGCGCAATTCACCGGCAAGTGCGCGCACCCGCGCCGCCGCTTCGCCTTCCGGCACCAATTCCAGGAAGCGATCCAGGCAGCCAAGTGCTGCGCCAATGCGTTCCAGCCTTTGGTTCATCAGCCCGGCTTCGCGCCACAGCGCGGCATGATCGGGCGCCAGACGCAGCATGTCTTCGGTCGCGCCAAGGGCGGCCTTTACGTCTCCGCCGCGCAGGCGGCGCAGCTTGATGTTGTTTTGCAGGCGCAACAGGACTTCCCGCCGTGTCATGGGGCGCAGCACGCCGGGGCGCAGTTCCGCCTTTTCTCCCTCCACGCGCTTGATCAGCGCGCGCAAATCCTGCGCTTCCAAAACCTTGCCACCGGCAAAAACATCAAGAATGAGCTTACCCTTCGGCCCTTCCAGCGCCAGCAGGAAATGGCCGGGGAAATCCACGCCAAAGGCCCCCCACCCCGCCGCATCCGCGGCATGCAGCCACAAGATACCCAAGGCCACGGGCAGGCCGCGCCGGCGTTCCACCACCCGGATCAGATTGGCATTCGCCATATCCTCATAGGTTTCGGAATCGCCCTGATAGCCAAAATGCCCGTGCAGGGTTTCCGCCAGGATCAGCCGGCGTGCTTCCAGATCGCCGCCATCCGCCTTGCCATCCATGCCGGCGGCATCCACCACCTTGCGCGCGATATCTGAAAAATGCGCGGCCACCTTGCGCCAATCTGCCTCAGGCGCGTCCACCCGCGCCAATTGCAAGGCAACAGTCGCGATATCGAGTTCCAAATCCGGCAGGCTACCGGCGGCTTCGATCGCGCTGCGAGGTTCGGGGGCTTGGGTGATCGTCATCAATCATATTTTTACGGCTTCTTCAGGAAGGATCAAGGATTATCAGCGCAGCAGCAGCGGCAGCATGGAATCCAGCCGCAAAAGCCCTTCCTCAGTTGCGCAAAGCCGGCCATTTTCGCGCCAAGCTAGGTAACCCTCCTCCAGGCAGGCGGCCAGCATCACGGGGTCCACCACCTCAGCGAAGGTAAGCCCGCTGCGGGTTTCGATTCGCTTGGGGTCTATGCCTTCGGTCAGGCGCAGCCCCATGAGCATGGCTTCACGGCCTACTTCCGAGGGGGTTAGCGTTTCAACATCCACCGCCGCATGGCCCTGGGCTTCCACCAGGCGCAGCCATTCTTCTGGCGCGCGATGGCGGCGCGTCGCCTGGATGCAGGTTTCGCGCAACACCCGCTGATGCGCGCCAGCACCAATGCCAAGGTAATCGCCATAGCGCCAATAGGCCAGATTATGTCGGCTTTCCGCGCCCTGCTTGGCGTAATTGCTGATCTCATAGGGCTTCAGGCCAAAACGCGCGGCTTCGTCAGCCGTGGCCAAATAAAGCCGTGCCGCATCATCTTCTGCCGGCAGCGCAAAGGCGCCGCGACGATAAAGCGTTTCAAACTGCGTGCCTGGTTCAATCGTTAGTTGATAAAGCGAGAGATGATCCGCCGCGAGCGCCAAAGCCTGCCGTAGTTCCGCCCGCCAGGACGCTTCCTGCTGGCTGGGGCGCGCATAGATCAAATCAAAGGAAAGCCGGGAGAAAATGCCGCGTGCGGCTTCCAGGGCGGCAATTGCCTGAGGCACATCATGCTTGCGGCCCAGAAAACCCAAAGCATCGGCATTCAGGGATTGCACCCCAAGGCTGGCACGATTGACGCCCGCATCACGAAAGGCGGCAAGCTTGGCGGCTTCAACGCTGGTCGGGTTGGCTTCCAGCGTGATTTCAATATCGGGCAGCGGATCAAAGAAGCGCTTCGCATCTTCAATCAGCACCGCCACGGTTTCCGGCACCATCAGGCTTGGCGTGCCGCCGCCGAAGAAAATACTGGCAAGGGGGCGGCGACCAATCAGCGCGGCCTCATGCGCCAATTCGCGCTGCAAGCCAGCGCGAAAACGCGCTTCATCTACCCTGTCACGGACATGGGAATTGAAATCGCAATAAGGGCATTTGGCCGCGCAAAACGGCCAATGGATGTAAAGCGCAAGGGGTTCCACGCGGAGGGTTTTAGATTACTTTCAAGCCGGGTGGAATCACCTGAATCTCCTGAAAAAATCGGGCTAACGCTTCTTGCCCCCGGCACGTTCCAAAGACGCAATACGCAGCGCCGCCTTGCCGGATGCCTTCGCAATTTCATTGTCCTGCGCTTCAATTTCCTTGCGCGCAGGCAAGTCGCCATCAAGCCCGCCCAGCAATTCCGCCGGCACTTTGCGGTTGGAACGGCGGCTGCCATCTTCATAAAGCACATCAAAAAGCACAAAACGCGCTTGGGTGCCTGGCTTATTGGCCATGAGACTCTCCTTCAGTCTTTAAGTTTGTCTCTGCGTCGGCTTCTGCATCCGGCGGGTCTTCGCCCAATTTGCGCCGCGCCACCGCATCCTTCAACGCTTCCAGTTTCGCTTCCTTGCGCGCCTGCTTGGCCCGGTTCACATCCGCCCGGTTCTGGCCGTAATTCGGTTTGCGCGCCATGCCGCTTCTCCAAACGAAAAAAGAAAACGGGGCGACAAACGCCGCCCCGCTCCACAAATCGCGGCGCCATCAAGCGCCGCAAGCCAGGATCAGATCTTGCGCAGATTGCCGGCAGAAATCTTGCCCTGCTGACCCTTCTGCAATTCAAAATCAATCTTGTCGCCCTCATTCAGGCCCTGAAGGCCAGAACGCTGGACGTCGCTGACATGGACGAAGACGTCCTTGCTGCCATCATCGGGTTGGATGAAGCCATAACCCTTGGTGGCGTTGAACCATTTCACGGTGCCGGTTGCCATGCTGTTTACTCCGGTTGAGAAAAGCCGTCGCACGGAATCGCGCTACGGGCCGACCATCGCTACAGCCCAACCATGGGAAGGCACGGGAAGCAGGTTTGAGGAAACACGCCAAACCTTCATGGGGCCGGGCCGAAACGCCCAAACCGGACGAGGTGACACACTCCATATGGGCCTTTCCCAGGCCAATCGCAAGTTTTTCCTTAAATTGCGGGAAAATAGCCGCGCTATTCCATCCAATGCCGCGCCGCAGTGATCACCACACCGTTGGACCGCCCGCCCGCGAAGGTTTCAATCCTGGAAGCATAGCCCTGCGCCATGATCATCGCGCTTGGCAGATCAATCGCCAGCCGCCCCGCCATTGCGATCCGCGCCTCCTGCCCCGTATTGCCAAGGCGGCCGGCCAGTTCCACGGCGCAAATCGCCACCAGCACCTGCCGCGCGCCAATGCGCGAAAGCCCCTCCGGGCGGCAGGTGATCCCGCGCGCGCTATCAGGCACCGGCAATTCAAATGTCACGCCCGGCTGAAGCCGCCGCGCCGTCAGGCTCCAGCTTTCGAAATGCCGGCGCCAGGGGGCAAGCCTGCCATCACGCGCCGCATCGGGCGGTTCATGGGTGAAACTGGTGATGCCGCCGTCATCTCGGCGCAGCACGGCCAGCCTTTCGCCGCGCAGCGCCTCTGGTGCCAGAATGAGGCGCGCGCTGCGCGCCGGCGCATCACGCTCCACGCCCGTAACATCCAGGCAATCGCGGCGCGGCGCGCGGTCCAGCCTTTCCCATTGCTCACGACATAGCTTCCGCCACGGCCCCCAAGCCGCGCCGCCAATCGCTACCGGCGCGGTGATTGGGGTGATGGGCGCGCTCAACGGCAAAGGTGGCGCTGCGCTGGGCCAATCCGGCGCTTGCGCGAAAGCGCTTGCCCCGCAAAGACTTAGCGACAGCAGCAGAAGGCGCAGCACGTCCTAAAACGTGCCTGGCGTCGGGATCGCATTGATGCCAAGGCTGCGCGCGGTATCGGCCAGGATATCCCAGGTGGTGGCATCCACCGGAATGCCGCCGGCAAGCCGCGCCGCGCGTGTGGCTCTTTCCTTCTCGCCAGCCACGAGCACCGGCTGGTCAGGATCGGCGGGCGGGGATGCTTTCACATGCGCAATCAGCGCCGCCATTTCGGACCGGAAGGCAGCCAGATCGCCAAAGCGCGCCGGGTCAATCACAAAAGCAAGCCAGCCATTGACGATGCTGCCATCCTTCGGGTGATGCGGCGCTGCCGTCACGCCACCAATCAGCGCCCCGGCCAGGATTTCGCACATGAGCGCCAGCCCATAACCCTTATGCCCGCCAAAGGGCTGCAAGGCGCCGCGCGGCTGGTCCCGATACAAGACCCCCGGATCATTGGTGGGCTTGCCCTGCGCATCAACCAAGGCGCCATCCGGCACCGGCTTGCCGGCATTGAAGGCGACACGGCATTTGCCAAGCGCAATCGCCGCAGTCGCAAAATCCAGGATCAGCGGGTGTTCGCCTTCTGCCACCGCCGGCACCGCGACGCAGACCGGATTGGTAGACATGCGCCCATCACGGCCACCAAAGGGCGCCACCGCGCCGGGGCCGGAAACGCCATTGACGAAATGGACTGAAATCATCCCCGCCCGCGCCGCCTGTTCGCCGTAGGATCCGATGCGCCCCAGATGATGCACATTCTTCAGCGCCATCACCGCATGGCCATGCTGGCGCGCGGCATTGATGGCCCATTCCATGGTGATGCGCCCAATGCGCTGGCCATAGCCCATCTTGCCGTCAAAAACTGCAAGAGAAGGCTCCTGCCGCACCGCTTCCGGCATGGCGCCGGCATGAAGCTTTCCGGCGCGCAGATTTTCCACATACCGCACCAGCAGCATGATGCCGTGGCTGTCATGGCCTTGCAGATTGGATTCCAGCAAATGATCCGTGACCATCGCGGCTTCATCTTCCGCACTGCCCCCGGCACGAATCATGCCATGCACAAGGGCGCGGAGCGCAGCGGGATCAACACGAAGCATCGGGGCGGCTTTCATGGGCATTCTCCTGTGGTGTTGTGGGCGCTTGATTGGGTTTGTGTCACGGCAATTCCTTGAGAAAGCCGGCCAGTTCCTTCTGCCAAAACCGCGCCTGGCCGGTGGTGCCATGGCCGGCGGTATCAGTCCTGCCAGGGATCAGCAGCAGCCGCGCCTGCGGGAGACGCGCCATCGCGGCCGCCATCAGCCCGGTTTCATGCGGGTTGCGTTCATCATCGGCGGCATTGATGGCCAGCACCCTTGCCTTGATCCGCCCCAGCAGCGCTTCCGGGTCATAATCCCGCGACGCTTCATACATATAGATAAGGTCATTGGCATCCGCTGCGGCCGGCTGGGCCAGGCGCTGATCCAGGATCGCATCTGCCGCCGCGCGCGAGGGCGCTGCTTTCTGCAACGCCTGAGACCCGCCATTGGTCGCGATATTGAAGAACAAAAAGGCGAGTGACAGGCAAGCCGGCTGGGTTGCGTAATCCCCGCCCTGATAAGTTGGGTCCTGTCGGATGGTTTCAATCAACAGGCGCCGCAGCATCCAATTCCGACCGGACATGGCGGTGGGCTGCGCCGCCATGGGCACGATGGCATCCATGAAATCCGGGTGCGTTACGCCCCAAAGCCAGGCCAACATGCCGCCCATGGAATTACCCATGACCAGCCGCACATGGCTGATCCCAAGGCCCTCGGTCAGCAGCCGGTGCTGCGCCGCCAGGATATCGGCGTAATTGAAGCGCGGGAACCGCGTGCGCAGCCCATCCGATGGCTTGGAGGATTTCCCCGCCCCGAGCGCATCCGGGATGATGATGTAATGCTTTGCCGCATCCAAAGCCTGGCCAAGCCCGAAAAGCTGCCCGGCAAAGGCTGGCGAGACCATGCTGCGCGCAGACCCTGCCGAGCCATGCAGCACCAGCACGGGAATGCCCGAAGGATCACCCATGGTCAGGTAATTCAGACGGAGTTCTGGCAAAACCTCCCCGGTGTGAAAGTGGAAATCCCGGGCAACCCAGGCGGCTTCGCGGGGTTCGGGGTAAGGGGCAGCCATGACCTGATCCTTGCGGGTGGTGTTTCAAGCCAGCCTAGATCGGTTTCGCACCCTGGCAAATCGGCCCAAAGCTTGCCGCGCCCCGCACTGGCCCCTATACCCGCGCGCATATGCCAGCCCATCCGGGCCAGGCCCCGTTTCAACCGCGAAGATGCAGGACTTCCCATGGCGAAGATGCAAGCCAATCAGATGCGTGCCGGTATGGTCATTGAATTTGAAGGCCAACGCTACACCATTCTGAAGCAGAACATCATGATCCCCGGCAAGGGCGCCGCCGTGATCCAGGTGGAAATGCGCAATGTGAAGTCCGGCGCCAAGAAGGACCAGCGCTGGCGCACCGCGGATACGGTGGAACGCCTGACCACTGAGGATAAGGAATACACCTATTCCTATGAGGATGGCGAAAACCTGGTCCTGATGGACCCCGAAACCTTCGAACAAACCCTGGTGCCCAAGGATATTCTGGGCGAACGCCTGCCGTATTTGCAGGAAAACATGACGGTCAATGTGAAGCTGATCGAAGGTGAGCCGGTTTCGATGGACCTGCCGGAGACCGTAACGCTTGAGATTGTGGAAGCCGATCCGGTGGTGAAGGGCCAGACCGCGTCTTCATCCTATAAGCCGGCGGTGCTTTCCAATGGAGTCAAGGTGATGGTGCCGCCCTTTATCACGGCAGGTGAAAGAATTGTGGTGAAGACCGCCGATGGCACCTATTACGAAAGGGCAAAATAAGCCTGGGCTGGCGCGCTGCGGTGCGCCAGCCAGCTAATATTTTTTTAAGGGAAATTGCCTGCCTGTAAAAAAATCAGGAGCCTGTTAAGTAATTATTAACCTTTTCGGGTTTTTATATTTTTACGTCGCAAAATGCGGTGGAACAAGGCGCTAGGTGCTCGAAATGGCGTCTGCGCTATGGAAACGGAAAAAATTCCGATGGCAATGAATTCCATCAACACGAACAGCCAAGCACTGATTGCTCTGCAATCTTTCAACGGCACTAATTCGCAGCTGGGCGTTGCTCAAAAGCGCGTTTCCACGGGCTACCGGGTCGCCGATGCCAAGGATGACGGCGGCGCTTTTGCTGTGGCGCAGGCGGTTCGCTCTGATGTTGCTGGGGTTATCGCCGTTGGTGAGTAGCTTGGCGGCGTGAAGGGGATTTTGCAAACCAGCTTCGCCGCATTGTCGGTTGTTTCAGACACCATGAAGCAGATTCGCGCGGTGCTGACCCGCTTGGCCGATGCCGCGATCAGTTCGGACCAGCGTGTAACCTATCAGGATCAATACAAACTTTTGGCCGAACAGGTGGCGAGCTTCGTTGACGATGCCTTGTACAATGGCCGCACCCTGCTTTCGATCGACACCGCAAATGGTGGCGACATCACAGCCATTCGCAATGAAACCGGCGGAACCTTCACCATCAAGGCGGTTGACGGCGAAAACCTTAAATTGGAGGAAGACGCACCCACCGATGCGGCTACAGCGACAATCTGGATCAAAAGCAACGGTGAATTTGATAACGTGGACAAGGCTATTTCTGCCGCCCTCAATGAATTTGGCGCGGCCATGACCTTTGTGGAAAACCAGCTCAAATACAATTCGCAGAAGGTGGACGCCCTGGAAACCGGGCTCGGCGCGCTTGTTGATGCTGATATAGCGAAGGAAAGCTCCACGCTTGAGGCATTGAAGGTCCGCCAGCAGCTTAGTGTGCAGACCCTTGGTCTGGCCAATCAGGGGCCGCAGGTTCTGCTTGGACTGTTCCGATAAATCACCAATTCAACATAACTTTCCGCAACGCGCCCGGCCCTGTGCCGGGCGTTTTTTATTCGTACCCAGATGGCAGGGCGGATGGGGCCTCATGTCGGGCTGCAAGGTCACAAGGGGTCGGCTACATGCGCGGCAAGCCGATTCTGGTTGATTAGAAGCTGTTTCTGGCGCAAAACTTGCGGCTCAAGGCGTGCGCTAAGCTTTTCTTAAAAAAAATTTATCGGGCTTTAGTTTTTTCCATGTGTATTTAGTTTTTGTTAACCATCTTCAGACCATGATGCAGACGCGCCGCAAAAAGCGGAAGGCAAACTGGCAATCGCTACTCAGGGTAGAGCGGGGGCCAATAGAAAGGGGAAGACCCCAATGTCGTTCAATTCCGTTAATACCAATCGTCAGGCCGTTTTCGCCCTGCAATCCCTCAATCAGACCAATGCGGAACTGGGTGGCGTGCAGAAGCGCGTTTCCACCGGCTTCCGCGTGGCCGACGCCCGGGATGATGGTGGCGCCTTCGCCGTGGCGCAGGCTGTGCGTTCCGATATCGCTGGCGTCACGACGGTTGGCGAACAGCTTGGCGGTACGCGCGGTATTCTTTCAACCACCTTCGCCGCGCTTTCGGTGGTGTCTGACACCCAGAAGCAAATTCGTGCGGTGCTGACCCGCTTGGCCGATGCTGGCGTTACTGATGGTTCGCGTACTTCTTACAAAGAACAATACGTGCTGCTCACGAATCAGGTTGCGATATTTATTGATGACGCTTTCTATAACGGCCGCACCCTGCTCGCAACTACCGGCACAAGTGGCGGGGATATCACCAGCATCCGCAACGAATCTGGTGGACAATTCACCATCACTGCGGTGGATGGCACAACTTTGAAGCTCGACACCACGCCGCCGGCTGACGCTCAAGAGGCGGCGGACGCGATCGTCTCTGGTGGTGCTTTCGACGATGTTGATGCGGCCATCTCCAAAGCGTTGAACTCCTTCGGCGCGCAGCTGCAGTTCGTGGAAAATCAGTTCGTCTATAACTCCAAGAAGATTGACGCCTTGGATGATGGCCTTGGCGCCTTGGTGGATGCCGATCTGGCGAAGGAAAGCTCCAAGCTTCACGCGCTGCAAACGCGTCAGCAGCTTGGCGTCCAGACCCTTGGCATCGCGAATCAGGGGCCGCAGGTTCTGCTCAGCCTCTTCCGCTGAACTTCAAATGGCGATCCCGGATTACCCGGGGTCGCCGCCCTAACCAGGTAACGGAGACAAAAATGTCTACCCTCGTCCTCGAACTCCGCCAAGGCGACATGATGATCGTCAATGGCGCCCCTATTCGCTTCCGCAACCGCGCGCGGATCGAACTCACCGCCAAGGCGCGCTTTCTGTTCGGCAAGCAATTGATGACGCCCGATATGGCCGATACCCCTGCGCGGCGCATCTATTTCGCCCTGCAAACCGCCTATATCGGCGATCATGAAGAAAGAAAGGCTGGCCTTGAAGAAGCGAAGCAACGCATCGCTGAATTCAAGCAAGCCACGACATCCAATCTCGCGCGGGAATATCTGGATCGCGCCCTCATGCTGGCGGAAGAAGACCAGTGCTATCAGGCATTGAAATTCGCCCGCCGCGTGATGCGGCATGAAGAAGTGGTGCTGGGGCTAATGCCCATCGCACAATTTGCAACAACGGCTGAATGACGACGACACCCATGAACCAAATGCTTGGAACGCGCGGCTATGGTGCCACGCAACGCGTCCGGACCCTGCGTGAACAGGAGGCCGATGTCTTCCGTCGTATCAATTATGGGCTCAAGGCCGCGATCAATGGTAATGCCATTGATCGTGCTCGTGCCATTTCGGATAATCGCCGCCTGTGGCTCGCCATCGAAGTGGCGCTGGTCAATCCGGAAAACCAGCTTCCCGAAACTACCCGCGTTGGTATCCTGCGCCTTGGCCGCGGCGTGCAGCGGGAGATGGATAATCAGGAACCGGACATCGCCTTCCTGATCGACATCAATGAACAGATGATCGCCGGGCTATCGGGCGACCCTGGCTGACCTGGCCCTGCTTCAGATCATCCGCATCAGCGTTCCATCGCGCCTTATGGCGTGGTGGAACAAGGCGCCGCCCACATGCAGCGCAATCAGCACCACCAAAGACCAGCCGCCTATTGTGTGCAGCAGCTTCAGAATGCGGGCGAGCCATTCCCAAGCCTCCATGAATTTCGGAAATTCGATGAAGCCGAGGTAAGCGGTTGCACCCTGCATCGGAAAGCCCCAGGCATTGGTGGCCATGAAGCCGAGCAAGGGCTGGATGATCAGCAGCGCATACAACGCATGATGCACAGCGGCTGAAGCAGTGCGGAACAATTTGGGCATATCATTCGGCAGGCTGGGCGGCGGGCTCAGCCAGCGCCAGGCCAGCCGGGCCAGCGCCACGAACAGAATGGTCAGCCCTGCGCTTTCATGCAGCGCGTAGAACGCCATCTTGCTGTCATCCTTCACATGCTGGATGACAAAGCCAAGCGGCAGCGCCACCAGCATCAGGCCAAGCGTCACCCAATGAAACAGCTTCGCAATCGTGCCATATTGCCCCGCCGGATGCGCCGCATCGGTGCCCTTGGGCGGCAGATTTGCCATGCCAGCCATCACACTCTCCCATCCTGTGGCGATCAGCATGACATGAAGGCCGATCGTTGCGCGAGAGGTTTCACCGCATGATTGCCGCCCATGCGGATTGGAGCATTGATCCCCGCAAGCGCTGGGTCAGCATCGCCCGCCGCCAGGGGAAGCATTGGCAGGCCAGCGCCCCGCGCCTGGTGGGCGACCCTGCCACCTTGGCGGTGGCCCTGATTGCGGAAGGTGGCCCGGCGGCGCTGGGGCTTGATCTGCCGCTTGGCGTGCCGCGCGGCTTTGCCGCAGGCCGCGCCGAACAAGGCTTCCCGGCCTTTCTGGCGGGGCTTGCGGGAAACCCTGATTTCTTCGCGGTATCGCCAAGCCTGGACACCGTCTCCCCCGCCCGCCCCTTCTACCCCGCGCGCGGCATCAAGGGCATGACGCGCTTGGCCCATGCAACGGCGCTCGGCCTTGCCGATGCTGCTGGCCTGTCACGTTTATGTGACCGCGCCACGGCAGAACGCCCGGCCGGGGCACCGGTGTTTTGGACGCTCGGCGCCAATCAATCCGGCAAGGCCGCCATCAGCGCCTGGCGCGATTGGCTGGCGCCCGCGCTTGCCGCCGGCGCGCCCTTCCGGCTTTGGCCTTTTGCCGGGGCGCTGCACGATCTGCTCCGCCCCGGCCAGCTTGCAGTCGCCGAGGTCTATCCGGCGGAAGCCTTGCGCCATCTGGGGCTGAAACTCACGGGATCAAAACGCGCCGAGGCGCCGCGCCAGGCAATCGCCCCCGCGCTGCGTGATGCCATGGCGGCTTTGCACGTCACGCCCGATACGGCCCTGGCCGAGATGATCGAAGCCGGTTTCGGCCCCGACGCGGCGGGTGAAGATCGCTTCGATTCGCTGATTGGCCTGCTTGGCCTGATTGGCGTGGTGGATGGCCAGCGCCCGGATTTCATCCCCGAAGACCCCATGATCCGCGCCTGGGAGGGCTGGGTTTTGGGCCAAACTGCCCTGCCCCTTTAACCGAGCGGCACGCCCGCCGCATCCTTGGCGGTCCTGATCGTCTGCAAGGTCTGCACACGCAGCACATTCGCCGCCCCCGTCAGCCGCGCGGTCAATTCATTCTCATGCGCGGTATTGCGCGCGACAAGACGCAGCAGGAAATCCCCACCACCGCGGATCATGTGGCATTCGCGCACCTCCGGCCAGGAAGTTGCCAGCGCTTCAAAGGCATCCAGCACGCTCTGCTTTTGCGATTCCAGGCCAACAAGGGCGAAGAACATCACCTCCCACCCCAGCGCGGCGGGGTCGAGGTCTGCGTGATAGCCGCGAATGACGGCTTCTTCTTCCAGCCGCCGCACGCGCCTCAGGCAAGGTGGCGCGGAAAGATTGACGCGTCGGGCAAGTTCCACATTCGTGATGCGGCCATCAGCCTGGAGTTCCGCCAGAATCTGGCGGTCCAACGCGTCCAGCGCCGGATCGGGGGTGGGGTTCTTAGGATTGGGCACGGGTCTTCATTGCTCAAAACCGGGCCGCCGCGCAATATCATTTCAAGATGCAGCATCGGCCAGGCTACGGCTTGCCCGGAAGGGGTGGCTGGCCGATATCAACCGGTAGATTTCAGGGGTGCGGATCGTGGCCGAGACATTTCAAAGCAAGCTGCTCATTCTGGGTGCCGGGCCGGCGGGCTATACGGCAGCGATCTATGCCGCGCGCGCCGGGCTTTCGCCCCTGCTGGTGGCGGGGATGCAACCAGGCGGGCAGCTGACCATCACCACCGATGTGGAAAACTACCCAGGCTTTGCGGAGGCCGTGCAAGGCCCCTGGCTGATGGACCAGATGGCCGCGCAGGCTGTGCATTGCGGCACCAAGGTGGTGCAGGATGTCATTACCTCCATTGATTTGTCGCGCCGGCCCTTCCGCGCGGTGGGCGATTCCGGCGATGTTTATGTGGCTGAGGCGCTGGTGATCGCCACCGGCGCGCAGGCGCGCTGGCTTGGCATTCCGGGTGAGAAGGAATTGGGCGGTTTTGGTGTTTCCGCCTGCGCCACCTGCGATGGTTTCTTTTATCGCGGCAAGGATGTGGCGGTGATTGGCGGCGGCAATTCCGCGACCGAGGAAGCGCTGTATCTTTCCAACCTCGCGCGGCATGTCACGCTGATCCATCGGCGTGATTCCTTGCGGTCAGAGAAAATCCTGCAACAGCGGCTTTTCGCGAAGCCGAATGTTTCGATTCTGTGGAATACACTGACGGAAGAAGTGCTGGCCGATACATCAGGGCGCATGCCAGTCGCGCGGGGGCTCGCGCTGCGTGATCGCATCACGGGTGAGGCGCGCGAATTGAAGGTGGATGGGGTTTTTGTCGCCATCGGCCATTCGCCCGCCACTGCGCTTTTCCAAGGCCAGATCGGCATGGATGCGGAAGGCTATATCGAAACCACGCCCGGCAGCACGCGTACCTCTATTCCCGGCGTCTTCGCTGCGGGCGATGTGCAGGACAAGATTTATCGCCAGGCGGTCACCGCCGCCGGCACCGGCTGCATGGCAGCGCTTGAAGCGGAAAAATACCTTGCTGCGCTTGAAGCGGGCCACGCGGCGGCAGCCTGATGCCGACCGATTGGGACAAGCTGCGTATTTTCCACGCGGTGGCGGAGGCTGGGTCCTTCACCCATGCCGGTGAGACACTGAACCTGAGCCAATCTGCGGTATCACGGCAAATCCAGGCGCTGGAAGAAGCGCTGAATGTGCCGCTGTTTCATCGCCATGCGCGCGGCCTGATCCTGACCGAACAGGGCGAAACCCTGAACCGTACGGTGCGAGAGGTTTTCGCGAAACTCGCGATGACTGAAACCATGTTGACCGAAAGCCGCGAACGCCCGGCGGGGCGGCTTAAGGTCACGTCCACCATCGGCTTTGGCAGTACCTGGCTGGCGCCGCGCTTGAAGAAGCTGCTGGATATTCATCCGGAAATCAGTGTCACGCTGCTATTGGATGATTCCGATCTGGATATCGCGATGCGCGAAGCGGATGTCGCGATCCGCATGCATGCGCCGCGGCAGCCGGAATTGATCCAGCGCCATATCGCAAGCTTTGGTTGGCGGATTTGCGGTGCCGCTTCCTACCTGAAGACCATCGGCATTCCTCAGCGGCCCGAGGATTTGGACGCGCATCGGCTGATCATCTACGGCGACTACCAGCCGCCGATTGAAAACATCAATTGGCTGGCCGAGGTCGGCCGCCGCCCTGGTACGGCGAGGCGCGCGGCGATTGAGCTCAATTCCCTGCCTGGCATGGTGCAGGCGGTGCGCAGTGGTTTGGGGCTGGCGGCGCTGCCGGATTACATCGGGGCGGAGCTTGATGAATTCGTCCAGGTACTCCCAGGGGTGAAGGGGCCGAAGATTGAGGCCTATTTCGTCTATCCGGAAGAAATGAGGCATTCCAAGCGCGTAGCCGTGTTTCGGGACTTCCTGGTGGCCGAGCTGACCAGGGCGATTTGACCCCATGTAACTGCCAAGGGCTGAGCTATGCGTTTTTTGCATGGCCGTGTGGTGAAGAACGGGAACCACAACCTAGACAGGAAAGATTATAAAATGTGCATCCGACGCTGTTCGGAAGGGGTCAGTTGATCCCTCGTCTCCCAGACGTGAAGCCTCCCTGTTGACTTGGCCCGGAAACCCTCGGTTTTCGGGCCATTCTTTTTTGATTTTGGGGCTTTTTCCTTGACGCGCCCGCCCTTTCTGTCCTGCCATGCATCAAAATAATGCCGACTGGGCGAAAAAGGGGGATCATGTCAGGAACAACACGCCGTGGCGCCTTGGGCCTGGGCGCCGCGCTGCTGGCCGCGCCAGCCTTGGGTCAATCGCTTTGGCCGACAGGACCCATTCGCTTCATCGTCACCTTTCCGGCAGGCGGTTCGACCGATCTGCTGTCACGCATCTGGTGCAACCGCATGGCGGAAATCACCGGCCAGCCCTTTGTGGTGGAGAACCGTTCAGGCTCCGGCGGGAATGTGGGCACCGAAGCGATTGCGCGCGCGGCGCCTGACGGCAATACGATTGGACTTGCCTCGGTCGCATCACTGGCCATTGCGCCGACATTGTATCGGCGCCTGCCCTTCGATGTAACGCGTGACTTTTCGTATATCTGCGGCCTTTGGCAATTGCCGAATCTGCTGATCACGCGGCTTGATTTTCCAGCCGACAACTTACCTGACCTAATCCGTCAGGCGCGGGAAAATCCGGGACGCTTCACTTTCGCAAGCTCTGGCGCCGGCACCACGCTTCATCTTTCTGGTGAATTGTTCAAGCAAATGGCGGGCGTGGATATTCTGCATATTCCCTATCGCGGTGGTGCGCCTGCACAGGTTGATCTACTTGGTGGGCGCGTGGATATGATGTTCGGCAATATCCCGGAAGCGGTGCGCGCCTTTCGCGAAGGCAAGGTGAAGGCGCTTGGCGTAACCGGCCCGCAACGCAGCCCGCAAGCGCCACAAATCCCCGCCATTGGCGAATTTCTGCCTGGTTATGCCGTGACCTCCTGGGGCGGGGTATGCGGGCCTGCGGGTATCGCACCAGGCATCGTCGCGCGTATGGCGGAACTTGGCCGGCAGGCGGTGGAAAGCACTGAGGTTCGCCGCCGTTATGAGGAAGCTGCCGCCGAGGTTTGGTGGAAATCGCCTGCAGATTTGGCGCAATTTCGCCGCGCCAATGAAGAAAGTTTCGCGGCCCTGATCCGCGCCGCTGGCGCGGTGGTGGAATAGCCCTTGACGCGCCAGGCACAAGGCTGTGGCATCGCTTCATAATCTAAGCAGATAACGGGAGGACCACCATGAACACCACCATCACACGCCGCACTGCTCTGAGCCTTGGCGCCGGCTTGCTCGCCGCGCCAGCCATTGGCAACGCGCAGGGTAATTGGCCAAGCGGTCCCATTCGCTTCATCGGGCTTTTCCCGCCGGGGGGCGGCACTGACATCCTGTCTCGCATTTGGTGCATCAAAATGAGCGAGATCACCGGCCAACAATTCGTGGTCGAAAACCGCTCCGGTTCCGGTGGTAATGTCGGCACGGAAGCGATTGCGCGTTCCACCCCAGATGGCAATACGATTGGCCTTGCCTCCGTCGCGCCGCTCGCGATTTCGCCAACGCTTTACGCGCGCCTGAATTACAGTGCCGCACGCGACATCGCGCTGATCTCTGGCCTTTGGCAATTGCCGAATATGCTTGTGGTGAACAATGATGTTCCGGCGCGTAGCGTGCCTGAACTGATCGCGCTGCTGAAGGCCAACCCCGGCAAATATGCCTTCGCATCATCAGGGTCCGGCACCACGGTTCATCTTTCTGGCGAAATGTTCAAATTCATGGCCGGCGTGGATATGCTGCATGTGCCTTATCGCGGCGCGGCGCCGGCGCATATTGATCTGGCCGGCGGGCGCGTTCACATGATTTTCGATAATATCCCGCAGGCTTTGGCCTTGGCGCGGGATGGCAAGGTGCGCGCCCTGGCCGTGACAGGTGCCCAGCGCAGCCCACAAGCGCCGGAGATTCCAACCATGGCGGAATTCCTGCCGGGTTTTGAAGTCTCCTCCTGGGGTGGGGTTTGCGCGCCGGTCGGCATTTCCCCGGCCTTGGTCCGCCGTATCAATGAACTCACCAAGCAATCACTGGAAAACGAAGATATCAAAAAGCGCTTTTACGATAATGGCGCCACCACCTGGTACACCACGCCCGAGGAATTCGTGAAGTTCCGGGCCGATAATGAAGCCGCCTTCGCGCCGCTGATCCGCGCTTCCGGCGCCAAGGTGGATTGAAAAACTGCGCGCGGCCAGATTACGCCGCGCGCCGATTCCACGGCATCAGCGCCAGTAAATTCGCCATGGGGCAAAGCCCCATGATGCCGGCGAAAACCAGGCCTGCGCCAACAAAGGCGGAAAGCGCGTGAAAGCGCGGGTCCACCAGCGCCCCCAATAGGGCGCCCAGCACCACAAGGCTGCCTGCAACAATCTGCACCTACCGCATAATGGGCAGGGGCGCCTGCTTATTCTCCGCAAGCTTTACGCCGGCGGCGGCCAGCGCGCCGATCCCACCTTCCACCAGCAAAACGCGGCAACCCGGCGCGGCGGCGGCCAGGGCAGGGGCATTCTGCGCCGTGCGGCTGCCCGATTGGCAATGGAAAATCACGGTGGACCCCGGCGGGATCCCAAGCGCTGCACTCCCCAACCGAGAGACCGGCGCATGGGCAGATCCCGGCACATGGCTGCGCGCGCGTTCATCGGCTTCGCGAATATCCACGAGCACCGCCTGGCCCGAGGCGATCAGGCCGGCGGCTTCGCGGGCAGTTATGGAATTGGCGGTCATGGCGGGTCCTCCTGAAGGAACGACCCTTGTTTATATTAGAATAAACTCATATTCAAGCAAAAAGCGTCAAAAATCCAGATCGGCGTAATGTTCGGGCGGGATCAGGCCACTGATCCTGTCCTGCAGAACGGACCGGAAGGAAGGGCGGGATTTCACCCGCGCATACCAATCCTTGGCGGCGTCATTCAGTGCCCAATCCACATCGCCCAGATAATCCAGCGCCGAAAGATGCGCCGCCGCCGCCAAGTCCGCCAGCGACAGCGCATTCCCCCCAAGCCAGGGCCGGGTTTCCGCAAGCCAGCCCAGATAATCCAGATGCGGACGCAAATTGGCATAGCCGGCACGAATGGCCCCGGCGTCTGGGTTCCCGCGGCCCAGAAGCTGCTTCATCTGCTTTTCGAACAGCAGGTTCCGCCCGACTTCCAGGTGGAACTTGCCATCAAACCAGGCAACCAAGCGCCGAATTTCCGCCCTTTCGCCGAGTGATCGCCCAAGCAACGGCATATCCGGATAGGCTTCGTCCAGATATTCGCAAATGGCGTAGGAATCGATGATGCAAAAGCCGTTTTCTTCCTGCAGCACGGGCACGGTGCAGGCGGGGTTGATGGCCAGGAACTCCTCTCGTCTTTCCCAGACCCTTTCGACCCGAAGATCAAAAGGAATGCGCTTTTCCGCGAGAGCGAGACGCACCTTGCGTGAATAGGGGGAGAGGGGGAGGTGATAGAGAATCCGCACGGCGCGCTTATGCCACCCAGGCGGGTGCGATGCAAAAAGGGGGTGCGCGACGGCGCATTCCATGATGGAATGACGTTGAGGAACCAAAAATCACGGCGCGGCGCCACCAAGGCTTTTGCGTGCAAGGCGCCGCTTCAGGAAGGGGAGTAAGCCCATGACGCCGCCGCTTGATGCATCCGCCGCGCCACGCAATTCCGATCTGGAGGCGGCGCTGGCCGAAGCGCGGGAAAGTTACACCCGCGCGCGCCCTAATAGCGCCACCGCGCATGAGGCAGCCCGCGCCGTGATGCCGGGCGGCAATACACGCACCACACTATTCTACACGCCCTTCCCAACCGCGATGAAAAGCGGCCAGGGCTGCTATCTGGAAGATGTTGACGGCCACCAATACCTCGACCTTTGCGGGGAATATACGGCGGGGCTGTTTGGCCATTCCGATCCGCGCATTCAGGCGATGCTGCATCAGGTGATCCAGAATGGCATCAGCCTGGCCGCAGTGGGTGAGAATGAGGCGAAGCTCGCTGCCATTTTATGCGCGCGCTTTCCGGCCTTGGAATTGGTGCGCTTCACCAATAGCGGAACTGAGGCGAACCTTATGGCCATGGCGGCGGCGCGCGCGCATACCGGGCGCAATAGGATCATCGCCTTCCGTGGCGGTTATCACGGCGGGGTGATGAGCTTCACCACCGGTGGCAGCGTGGTGAATGCGCCCTTCACTGTGACGCTTGCTGAATATAACGACCTGCCCGGCACGGTGGCGCTGATCCGCGAACACGCGGCTGACCTGGCCGCTGTATTGCTGGAGCCCATGATGGGCAGCGGCGGCTGCATCCCTGCCACGGGCGCGTTTCTGGCGGGGCTGCGCGATGCCACGCGCGAAGCGGGCGCCATGCTGATTTTTGATGAGGTGATGACCAGCCGTCATACGGCAGGCGGCTTGCAAAAGCTGCATGGCATCACGCCTGATCTTGTCTCACTCGGCAAATATATTGCGGGCGGCATGTCCTTTGGCGCCTTTGGTGGGCGCGCGGATGTCATGTCGGTATTCGATTCCCATCGGCCGGGCGCCTTGGTCCATGCAGGGACCTTCAACAACAACGTGCTGTCCATGTCCGCGGGGATGCTGGCCATGGGCGAGATTTTTGACGACAGCGCGGCTGAGGCGTTGCGGGAGCGTGGCGATGGGCTGCGCGATGGGCTGAATGCGATTTGCGCCAAGCATGGGGTTACCATGCAGTTCACCGGCATTGGCAGCATGCTGCAGCCGCATTTCCGCCTGGGGACGATCCTTCGCCCCTATACGGCAAGCGCCACTGAAGAAGGCCTGAGGGAGTTGTTCTTTCTGGATATGATGAAGGCGGGCATTTACATCGCGCGGCGCGGCATGGTGGCGCTCAGCCTGCCGGTGGGTGAAGCGGAATTGGCGCGCTATATCGCGGCGGTGGAGGAATTCTGCGCGTCCCGCAAGCCGCTGATGGCGATGTGATCCAGTAAAGGCGGGGCGGGTTCCCAGTCCCGCCGCCCCATGGGGCGGATCAGCGACGGTCCTTGCGGGAAAGGTAACCGCTGGCCTCGCCCTTGCGCCAATTGGACCAATTCGGCGATTCCAGCGCCACGCCACGATGGTCGCAGGGAACAACATTGATGGCGGATACGTCGCTCACCATCGAAAGTGTCACACCGCGCGGACGGGAATAGCCGGCAAGCACGATATCCAATGTGCCCCTTTCGGTAATGCGGCGGATCTTGCCCTGACCTGCCCCCCAAGCGTCCCTCATTCATAACGAGAGTCTGACTTGGTGATAGTGCCTGGCACTGTCCTTCGCAAGCGCGCCGGGCGCGGAGCCCC
>Ga0194118_10001112_pt1 | contig 40148 bp, 35 predicted proteins | sample TA2MahsurfametaG_2_FD_148662 | JGI IMG/M metagenome (GOLD analysis project Ga0194118, IMG submission 148662) | Freshwater microbial communities from Lake Tanganyika, Tanzania - TA2015013 Mahale N5 surface | ecosystem: Environmental > Aquatic > Freshwater > Lake | place: Tanzania: Lake...
TTCTGGTGATGACGGCCACCGCGTGGGCTTTGCGCCGCAGCGTGCCGGTATCCCCTTGGTGGCCCACCGCGACCTTGGTGTGGGTGTGCCTGCAGGGGCTGTTCGGCGCACTGACCGTGACGATGAAGCTTTACCCAGCCATCGTCACCTTGCACCTGATGGGCGGCCTGGGGCTTTTGGTGTTGTTGGCCTTGCAGGCCGAGGGCTACCGGCAACGCAGCGGGCAGACCCAGGCGGGCTTCTTCGACGCCGGCACACACTCGGCGCGCTGGCGGGCTGCCCTGATGGTGTTGGCCCTGCTCAGTGGATTGCAGATTGCGCTGGGGGGCTGGGTGAGCACCAACTACGCCGTCTTGGCCTGCACCGACTTCCCCACCTGCCACGGCCAGTGGTGGCCCATCATGGATTTCGCCGAGGGCTTTGCGCTGCGCCGGCACCTGGGCCTCAATGCCCAGGGCGGCACCTTGGAAATGGACGCCCTGACCGCCATCCACTACACGCACCGGCTGATGGCCTACGTGGTGCTGGTCGCTTTGCTGGGGATGGCCTTGGTCTTGTGGCGCCACGCGCCGCAAAAGGCTGCTGCAAGCCGGTGGGCGCTGTTTCTGGCGGGTGTGGCCGTGTGGCAAGCGGCCACCGGGGTTTCGAATGTGGTGCTGGGCTGGCCCCTGCTGGCTGCGGTGTCGCACACCGGCGGCGCTGCGGTGCTGGTCGTGGGCTTGGCCACCCTTTGGATGCGCGCGCGTTCCGTAGAACCGCGCCGCGAGCTGTAGCCGCGATGTCCGCTGCCCCTGAATCCATGGCTGCTGTGCCCCTGGTCCCGCCAAGCCCCAAGGCTTCGCGGGTGCGACAGTACTACGCGCTGACCAAGCCACGCGTGGTGCAGCTCATCGTCTTTTGCGCGCTCATCGGCATGTTGCTGGCGGTACCCGGTTGGCCCTCGGCGGCCGAATGGGGACGTGTGCTCTTGGCCAGCGCCGGCATCTGGCTGGTGGCCGCCGCCGCCGCAGCCTTCAATTGCCTGGTGGAGCAGCACATCGACCGCCGCATGACCCGCACGGCATGGCGGCCCACGGCCAAGGGCGAACTCAGCAACATCGAGTCGCTGGTGTTTTCGGCGCTTCTGTGCGGCATCGGGTGTGTGCTGTTGTACTCGGCTGTGAACCCCTTGACCATGTGGCTCACCCTGGCCACCTTTGTGGGCTATGCGATCGTCTACACCGTGGTGCTCAAACCCTTGACGCCACAAAACATCGTCATCGGTGGCGCATCGGGCGCCATGCCGCCGCTGTTGGGCTGGACCGCCATGACCGGCGAAGTCGGGGCCTTTGGCGTGCTGATGGTGATGATCATTTTCTTGTGGACACCGCCACACTTTTGGGCCCTGGCGCTGTACCGTACCGAAGACTATGCACGGGCGGGCTTGCCGATGCTGCCGGTCACGCATGGCAGTGAGTTCACGCGGCTGCAGATTTTCTTGTACACCCTGGTGCTGCTGGCTTCCACCCTGTTGCCTGTGCTGTTTGGCTTCAGTGGTGGGCTGTACCTGTTGGCCGCGCTGTACCTGGGGCTGCACTTCATCTGGCTGGCCTGGAAGCTGATGCGCGGCTACAGCGACGGCTTGGCGCGCCGCACCTTCCGCTTTTCCATTTGGCACCTGTCGCTGCTGTTTGCCGCGCTGATGTTGGACCACTATCTGCGGCCGTGGTTGCCGCGTTTTGGGGGGCTGTGATGGGCATGAGGACAAAGACCATGGCCGTGGCCCTGGGCCTGGCCTTGGGCGCCTTGCTGGTGTTGCCCGCGTGCTCCGACCGGGGCGGTGCGGGCGGTGCATCCTCGGGCACCGCTGGCTTTACCGCCATCGATATCACGGGCGCCAGCTACGCCAACAAGCTCGAGCTGCCCGACCCCGACGGGCGTGTGCGCCGGCTGGAAGAGTTCCAGGGCAAGCTGGTGCTGGTCTTCTTTGGCTACACCCAATGCCCCGATGTGTGCCCCACCACACTGGCCGAGCTGGCCGCGGTGCGCAAGGCCATGGGCCCTGACGGCGCCAAGGTGCAGCCGGTATTCGTATCGGTGGACCCGCAGCGTGATACGCCTGAGGTGCTCAAGGCCTATGCCCAGGCCTTCGGAGACGATGTGGTGGCCCTGCGCGGGGACGCGGCACAAACCAAGTATGTGGCGCAGGACTTCAAGGTGTTTTATTCCAAGGTACCGGGCAAAACACCCGACACCTATACGATCGACCACACGGCCGGCACCTACGTGTTCGACACACAGGGCCGCATCCGCCTGTTCATGCGACACGGCCAACCGGCTGCAGCCATCGAGGCCGACCTCAAGCGTCTTCTGGCGGCTTCGTAAGGCCGGCGTTCCCGGCCGCATTGGGCGCAGCACCACCCCCTTCGGGGCCCAGCACCTGCTGGCGCACCTGGAAGCGCATGGTAGATTTTTCAGCCGGGCTCAAGGCCTGTCCCAACCGTCGGCTGATGCGCAGCAGAAGCTGGCGGTCCAACTCCTGTGGAATGCCGCGGGCAGCTTGAACCTCCAGGCGCCAATGTTCCCGCTGCTCGGGCGCCTCATCGTCCCACCAGCCGAGGACTTCATCTTCGATGATGCCGCTGGCCTCGGCTGAGGGTGGGACGTGGCGCGGGCGTGGGTCGCCATGGCCGGTGCGTGGGCGGTGGGCACGCACCCTGGCGTCTTGGCTGCCCAGAACCAGCAGGCGGTCGGCCTGCATCAGCAGGCTAGCCCAGCCCGGTTCATCGGTCCGCAGTGCCCTGAGGTCTTGCGAGTCGCCATCCACCAACATGTCGACCATCAGACCACAGCTCTGCGCCTGGTCCACAGCCAGCAGGAGGCGGTCGTCGTCGCTGACCAGCAGTACCCGGTCCACGGCTCGCCGCTGCGCCAAGGTGTTCAGCTCTTGCGCCATGGCGCGCAGCATCGTGACCCCCTGGTCCTGCGCATTGGAGGGCACGCGGCGGTGCTGCAGTCCAGGGCCATGGGCCGCGCCATCTTGGTCGCTGAACCACAAGGTTCGAACCAGCCGTGCGCCGTGTGAAGCCAACAAGGTCTGGAGGGCCTCGACAGCAGCGGTGGCCTGGTCGCCTTCGCCATCTTGGTCGTTGAGCCAGGCCCAGAACCGGGCATCCACCAAGACAGCCTCGCGCTCCGTAGGCCCGCTGTGGTGGCGGGTTGTACGGGGGGCAGGGCGGCGCGCAGCGCCAGAGTGCTCGGGGTACGCCCCGGTCAGGTCGTCGTCGTTCATCGAGTGGAGGCTGTGCCTCGCATGGTTTCGGCGCGGGCCGTATGTGATAAAAATTAAGCTAGCGTTATAGGGTACCTGCCATCGGGCAGTCCCGCGTGTATTGTGGCGCAAGCCAGCCACTTTCTGGCTGAACCCTCTGCCCTTGACATCGGTGCCTTAGCGACGTTCAACACCACGGTTCCCAGCGCAGCGGCGCCGGTCGTGCCCACATCGGCTACCGCTGGCACGGCCGCCATATCAAGCCTATCGTGGGCGCGGTACGCCGTGCACACCCATCCCCGCAAGGAGCAGGTCGCTTTAGAAAACCTGCGGCGCCAGGGTTTTGACAGCTACCTGCCGGTGCTGCAGGTGCAGAAGGTGCGCCGCGGAAAGGCCCAGATGGTGCAGGAGGCCATGTTCCCGCGTTACTTGTTTGTTCGGCTGGACAGCAGTGCCCAGGGCCGCAGCTGGTCACCCACCCGGTCCGCCCTTGGGGTGCGGAACTTGGTGCCGTTTGGGGGTAAGCCGGCCATGGTGGCACACGAACTCATCGACTGGTTGCGCGATTGCGAGCGTAACTTCGACCCATTGCACCTGTTCAACCCAGGCGATACGGTGTCCATCACCGAAGGGCCCTTCAAGGGCCTGGAGGCCCTGTACCAGGGGGTGGATGGCGAGCACCGAGCGCTCATCTTGCCGGAGATCCTCAGCAAGCCTGTGCGCATGGCGGTGGACGCGGGGGCCCTGGAGCGCAGCTGAGCGTGGACTTAATCCAGCGTTCGAACACCCGCGCGCGTGTGCATCTGACCTCGGGCATCGACCGCCAGAAAGTCGACCTTCGCCTCTCTTAGAAAATCCAGCCCTTGGGCTTCCATCAGCATGGCAACCGTGCTCAAGCCGCCAGCCCACACGGCGCTGGGTGCGCGCACGCTGATGCTGCGCCAATGCTGCACCGGCCACCCGCTGCGGGCGTCCAGCAGGTGCCCTAAGCGTTGTCCGTTGCGCCAGATGCAACGAGCATAGTCGCCGCTGGTGGCGAGTGCACCATCCTGCAGTGGTAGGTCGGCCATCACCGCATCGGGATGCTCGGGGTGCTGAATACCCACTTGCCAGGGCCCACTGTCGGGCTTGCCACCCACAGCGCGCATGTCACCGGCCAGGTTTACCAGGGCATGTTGCACACCGGCCTCCATCAGCTTGACAGCACAGCGGTCAACCGCATACTCCTTGCCGATGCCGCCCAAGTCCAATTCCATACCCGCACGTGGCAGTCGAACATGCGTCGGCGTGCGCTCCACCAGCGGCCAGCCGACCAGTGGCGACAGCGCATGGCGTTGATCCGGGGTCGGCAAGGGAGCCTGCGGGTCACGGAAGTTCCACAGCCGCCGCCACACGCCACTGCTCAGATCAAACCGTCCAGCGCTCTGGTGGTGCAGGGCGTCGGCCACATCGAGCAGGGCCGATGTCTCCTCATCAATCGCCACGGGATGTCCACCGGCTGCGGCGTTGATGCGGCTGATCAGGCTGTTCTCACGGTAGCGTGAGTACTTGATCTCGATGCGGTCGATCTCATCGATGGCAACACGAAACCAGGCCCGCGCAGTCGGCTCGTCTGGTGCACCGATTTGAATCTCCGCAGGCCCGCCCAGTGCGCGAAAGGCGGTCTGGAACAAGGGCATGGTGCTAGAGGCTGCGGCTTAAGCCCCATTGCGCAAAGTGCGCATCAAAGGGCGTCTCGTTGCTGCGCTGACGATACCGCTCCACGCGCAGGTCGGTGGTCCAGTTAGCGTTGACCTTCCAGGCCAGCCTCAGGCCGGCCGTGCGGGCGGTAAAGGCCGACAGGCGTTGGTCAAAGCTGAGGATCGAGCGGCCCGGAATCAAGCCCGGCGGAATGCGCAGGGCCTCCAAGTCGCTTGGGTCTGGCGGTGAGTAGAACGATGCGGCCGTCTGCCGGTACGTACGCCACAGCGGGCTGATGGAAAGGCCGCCGGGCAAGGTCTGCACCCACTCGGCACTGTAGGTGCGCGAGCGAATATCGAAACTGTCACGGTAATCCCGTGCCGACAGGCGCAGGGTGGCCTCTGGCCCGCGAAAGTGGTGGTTCCAACGCGCCAGCACAGCCGTTTGACGCCGCACATCGGGACGCTTGTCAAAGAGCTTGTACGGGTCGCTGTAGTCGCCTCGGCCGTAGGCATGGGTCAGGTTGAGCTGCACGATATCCACCTGCGTGAGCACCTGTGTGACGCCCAGCAGCATGTCTGTGACACGCTTGTTGCTTTCAACCCGCACACCACGGCGCAGCGGCAGGATGCGGTCTTCAGCATGGCCCGCGCCCAGGCTAAAGGTGGTGTTTCGGTCAGGCGTTTGGAAGCTGACACCGGTGGATACCACGCGCGAGCGGTAGTCAGGCTCGCTGCTGATGGCCACTCCAAGTGAGGCGCTGCTGTGGCTCCAGTGGCGGGTCAACCGTGCGTCGCCCGCATTTCGCCGTTCGTCAATCCGCTGCGCACTGTCCACCACCGAATAGTAGGCAGGCGATGCCCCCGAGATGGCATCTGTGACAGCCGATCCTTCCAGGCTCCACTGCTCGCCCAAAGGCGCCACCACACCGAGCGACGGCGCACGGATGGACATGCGCTTAAACCCGGGCTGGCTGTCCACATAGTTCAGCAGCTTGAAAGACACCACGGTGTCGGTGGGGGCGGTGCTGGCCCGTGCGCCGGAGTGGCCCGCCAACCCCAGGCTTAGTCCAGCAGCGGCGCTGGCCAGCGTCTGCAGGGCGGGGCTCAGTTGCATCCGCAGCCCCCACCGCCCACTGAGCGGCCTCCCGAGGCACCTTCTTTGCTGAAGTAAATGTGGTCGCCGAAAGCCGCTTCGAGGCGGTCGGCATCGAACTGCATGGCCGGGCGAGCGAGGTCGCCTTTTTCGTAGGCGGCTACCGGGACGCCGGGGACCAGAGCGCAGCCGCTGACGACGCAAAGGGTCACTGGCAAGGCTAGGCTGAGGCGCAGCAGCCATGCCACCGACTTGGGCTTCACTTGAATCTCCCTCACCCGGAGCGTTGCAGGGCTTCGCGAACCGTAGCAGCAGCTTTTTCGCCCAACGAAGCGGTGAACCCCTCATGCCGGTGGACAATGATTCCGTCCGGCGCTACCAACAGGCTTGTGGGCATTGTCTGAACCCGCAGTTGACGGGCCAACGCCGCATCGGGATCAAAGGCCACTTCGAAGCGAGCAGGATTGGCTTTCAGGAAGCCCGTCGCCTCCTCGCGCTTGCGGTCTACCGTCACCGCTACGATTCGCAATCCCTTACCAGACCATTGATCGTGCAAGCTGTTCATCCAAGGGAACGACAAGCGACAGGGACCGCACCAGGAAGCCCAAAAGTCAAGGTAGAGCCACGGCTTGGACTTCGAGCCGGTGTGGGGTTCCCAAAGGACAGGCCCTTGCAGGCCCTCAAGAGTCCAAGCGCGCAGCGACGCAGGCGATGCAGCGGCCAATCGCGGCAATGCTGTCAAGCCGCTGCCCGCCAACCAGGCTGCGAAATGCCGCCGATCAAGCAATCCCAGGGGGGCAGGCACGGTCAGCCAGGGCAAAAGGGTTCACGTGCCGCCACCTGGGGCCACGCTGTACGCAAAGCCGGTGGTTTGCAGTCCCACCAGGTCCACCTGTATCTGGTTGGCCGAAGACGCAGCCAGTGCCGCCAACCACGTGCCCTGTTGCGCTGGCGACTCCCCGTTCAATGCATCTCCCCCGGCAGACACAGCCGCGTCCGTGGGTTCTGTTTTATTGACGGTTCGCAGCAGGTAGCGCGCTATGTCAGCATGGGCGTTGCTCGGTGTGAGTACCCCGCCCCAAATCGGTAGACGTAGCAGAGCCCCGGCTAACTGTTGCATGGAAAAGCCCTGATCGAACAGGCCGATCACGGTGCCCATCAACTCTTCCTTGGCCGGCAGCAAGCCTTTGCCAAGCACGGCGCCTATGAGCAGCACCGACTGGCCAGCAGCGTCGGCAGCCCCCAGGTCCAACGCTATTCGTTGACCTCCGGCGAATTCCAGCCGTTCGAAATTGGTGAGAAAGTCGTCTGCTGTGCTGCCATCCTTGCGCCTGACCAGCACCGTGGCGGGGCCGTAGTTGGCACTCAAGGAAAAGGCGCTGCGTGTTGCGCCCAGCACAAAGGTGTCGATTCCGGGTCCGCCGTCCAATATGTCCGCCGTAGGGCGGTCGATCAGGCGGTCGTTGACTTCCAGCGATAGGCGCTTGTCCCTGAACACCACGGTTTCGACGTTGCGCAGCGTGACACCTTCTCCGCTCGACGCGCCCGAGGTGGTGTCAAGGTAGGTGACGCCGTTGATGGTGGAAATCCGAAAGTCGGTTGAACGGGCTTCCACATAGACGGTGTCGCGCCCACGACCGCCATCAATCACATCGTCCCCGCCGAGTGGGTAGATGTCGTCGTTTTGCGCCGTGCCAGTAATGACTTCGGTGCGTCCAGGGCCAAACTTGCCGAATATCGTTGCCATGGTGTGATGCTAAGGCGACTTTTCTGGAAATTCAATGACAGCAGACCGGAGCTTACGCCAAGCAATAGACTCGCCTGGGATCAAGACATGGAAGACCATTGCGGGACATTAACCTGTGGGTTACGATAGTTAAATTGATTAATAAATCCTGACCCGGTGCATGTATGAACCTGTCACGTGATTCGGCTTTTGGCTGGGTACCCCTTGCAATCTGTTTGGCAGCCCTAGCGGGTTGCGGCGACGCGGGCCAGCAAGAGGGTCATCAAATCGGTTCTCAAGATTTGTCAGGCCAAGTTAAGCTGAACCCCAGCTCAACGACCGGGGTCTCCCACTACGCAGCGTCTCGCTTGCTCGACCAGGCGAGCATGGGCCCCACGCCGGATTCGGTCGCCCGCGTGCGCAGCCAGGGGATCGGTGCTTGGGTCGATGAGCAGTTGCGTTTACCGGTCAGCCGGATCGCCACACCGCCAAGCCTCATCGAATATGACCTGAACCTGGATCAAGCTACCGCCGACCGCGCTTGGCGCCATCACCGTATGGCTTTAGTGAACGCTGCTGTTGCCAACCCCGACCAGTTGCGCACGCGTGTGGCTTGGGTGCTGTCGAACTACCTGGTGGTGTCCACCCGAAAAGTCCAAGCCTACGGCGGCAGCGAGTACTGGAACCTCCTGATGGACGGTGCTTTCGGGTCCTATGGCGACCTGCTCAAGAACGTGACACGCAGCCCGGCCATGGGCTTCTATCTGGATAACAGCCAAAACACCCGCAGCAATCTCAACGAAAACTATGGTCGGGAGTTGATGCAGTTATTTTCAGTCGGACTGGTGATGTTGAATCTGGACGGCACGCTCAAGCGCGATTCGGCCGGAAAGCCGATTGAGACTTACAAGCAGTTCGATGTCATCGAGGCCACCCGTTCCCTGACGGGTTGGCATTTTGTTGCAAACCCGGAAGCTGCGAAGTTTCGCAACCCCGCGAACTGGGCCAATTACGGTAAGCCCATGGGCGTCAGGTGGGTCGATAACCACGACACCGCGGAGAAGACGGTTTTGGGCAAGAAGATTCCGGCTGGTGGAACGGCCGCTTCTGATTTGGACGCGCTGGTGGAGATCTTGGTGACCCACCCCAACACGGCGCCGTTCGTGGCCATCCGGCTCATCCAGGGTTTGACCACTAGCGACCCCTCGCCGGCTTATGTTCAACGCGTAGCCACCGTTTTCCAGCAGACCAAGGGCGATATGTCCAAGGTTGTCAGGGCTGTGCTGGTGGACCCCGAGGCGCGCATCGGTGACGATTCCACCAAGGCGGCCGCCAACTTCGGCCGCATCAGGGAACCCTACCTCCAGCACATCAGCATCACAAGGGGTTTGGGTTGTCGCACGGCGCTGACGAACCGTAATCGGCCAGAGGAGGCGATGTTGCCGCGCGACCAACAGCCTTTGTATGCCTTCTCTGTGTTTGGCTTTTACCCGCCAAATCACCGCGCACCGGGATCCAACCTCTTGGCACCAGAACAAAAAACACTCTTGAGCACCGAGTTCGACGATCGTTTGGGTCGCTACGAATCGAGTTTTCAACACGAGGCCGGTTTGGCCGCTTCTGGTTGTGATCTGGAGACCTTCAAGAAGGCGGCAGCCTCGGATGCGCAGTTGTTGGAACTGATCAATCAACGGTTCTTTAGAGGCGCGATGACACCGGCAACTCGACAGGCCCTGAGTGAATCGGTGCTCAGCTGGCAGCGTGACAGCCCCATGCGCTTGACGGCCGTGTATTTGCAAAACGCATCCATTACCCCCGCTTTCGGAGCCGCAAAATGACCGTCTCCCGCCGATACCTCCTCACCCGAGCCGGGCTGGCCGCCTTGGGCGGATTGACCGCTTCCGTTGCCCCCTTAAGCAGCGTGCAGGCAGCCGATTACAAGGCGGTGGTGGTGGTGTTTCTCTCGGGCGGCCACGATGGAAACAACATCTTGGTGCCCACCAACGGCGCCTATGGCGACTATCAGAAGTCCCGGCCCGTTTTGGCGCACGCACGTGACAGCCTGGTGCCGCTGTCCGGCACGCACATCAGCCACACCTTTGGCCTGGCGCCATCTGCACGGGCTTTCGCTGAATTATTTGAGGCCAAGCGGCTGGCGGTGGTGGCCAATGTGGGCGCATTGGTCCAGCCCACAACGATCGCGCAAATCCGCAACAACACCGCCAAGCTGCCCCCCTTCCTGGGTTCACACACCGAGCAAGAACAGTGGGTGCAGGGCTGGATGGGGGCCGAGGACCTGAGTGGATGGGGCGGTCGCATGATGGACCAGTTCACTGCGGAATTCCGCAACAAACAGCCCCTGGTGGCCTTGGCCCGTGATTACACAGCAGTGATCGGCAACTCAACGCCCTTGAGCTTGGCCGACAGCAATGGTGGCGCGAACTGGGGGCCGGCACCCGTCGACGACCCCACACATGCCCTTACGCAGCGCTTGATCGCCTTGTCCCGCCTGCAGTCGGGCAACGTGTATGAAGCCGAGGTTTCACGCAGCATGCGCTCGGCTTTGTTGGACGCGGTGGAATTTGCTCGTGGCAAGGCCAAAGGGCCCAACCCCACCGGCAACTTTGTTGATGTTCAGTTCTCCAGCGTGGTTCGTGACCTTCAGTTCCTGGCACGCCACATCCCCTACAGCAAGGCCACGGGCGCGCGGCGCCAGATCTATCTGATACAGGATGGCGGATACGACACGCACACCGGCCAACTGGACACGGGCGAAACCAACCCCGGTCTGGATTTGCGCCTCCAGGCGGTTGCGCGCAGTGTGTCGGCCTTTGACAAATCTTTGATCGATGCAGGCTTGGATGGGCAGGTCTTGACCGTGGTGATGAGTGAGTTCGGCCGTACCTTGGACCCCGCCGCCGGCGCCGGGTCTGACCATGCCTGGGGCAACCACTGGTTTGTGGTGGGCGGCCCGGTCCGGGGTGGTGTGGTGTACGGGAATTCGTTCCCCTTGCTGGTTACCGGCGGCGCAGACGACGCCTTCAATTGGAATCCTCAACGCGGGCAGTGGGTGCCGCAGTTCTCCTCCGATCAGTTCATGGCCGACATCGGCCGGTGGATGGGCCTGACAGCCGCCCAGGTGGGGGCGGCCATGCCCAACCTGGCGAACTTCAGCAAGCAAACCATCGGCTACTTGTGAGGGCAAAATGGCTGATCTGAAAGGCACCAGCGGGCGCGACGTCTTCGTCATCACGGGTGCCGGAGACCATTACGACGGGCTCGAGGGCGATGACGAAATCACCATAAAGGCCGATGGGGCTACTGCAATAGGTGGCCCAGGAAACGACACCATCATCGTTGACCCTTCCATCCGCCCGTTGAACGCCACGGTCTGGTATTGGTCCTCTCCAAAACCAATCCTGGTGGACATGCAGGCAGGTTACGCCTTGGATGGCTTCGGTGGGCGCGACACGCTGGTCAATGTTCGAGTGGTCCACGGATTCAAGCAACCTGGTGACCAGGGTTTTGGCACGAACGATGCCGATGGGTTCTGGCTGGGACCTTGGAAAAACCAGAAGTCAGGCTCGATCCAGATCGACGGTCGTGGAGGGTCAGACACCGTCACCATAAGCTGGGCAAGTGCTGATGCGGCTTATGGGCAGTTGGTTGTCAACGTCAGTCCAGACAGGCGGCTCATCCGCGCTTGGCATGAAAACTCACCCGGATTTGTTTACGAGTTACGAAACATCGAGGTACTCAACGTTTACGACTTTTCGACGAATCGCGGGTATTCGATCGACCTTGACAGCCGTATTTCATACTCCGAGGCGGGTCAGCAGATTTTGCTGAGAGGGGCCGCAGGGTGGCAGACCGCCTCGCCCGGCACGGCGCAAACCGTCACTTACTCCTTTCTCACCGAGCGGCCCAGTTCTGGCGCAGAGGGTGGAACGGGCTTTACCGCTTTCAGTACCGAACTGCAGCAGGTGGTGCGCTCTATCCTGTCCAAGCTGGCTTCACAGATCGGCATCACGTTTGTTGAGTCCCCTGGCGCTCAGGCGCAGATGCGTTTTGGCATCAACCAGCAAAGCGACACGAGGGGCTACTCCTTTTTGCCCGACTTCTTCCGCAACGACCCCAAGGCCGGCGATGTGTGGCTGGACGTGGAGACGGCCACCCTGCTCAAGCCCGGTCAAGAGGGCTACTTCGTGCTGTTGCACGAGATCGGCCACGCCTTAGGCCTGCAGCATCCTCTGGACCAAACCGACACCTCGGGTGCCACGGTCTTGCTGCCCCAGTTGTGGTCACTGGCCAATACCATCATGATCCAGCAGCCCGACGCTTTGGTCACGGCTGCGTGGCCTTCTTGGTTTGGAGGGTTCGACATCTCAGCTTTGCGCTACCTGTACGGCAAGCGAATGTCCGCTGCCGGAGATGATCGCTACACCATGGCCCAGATCATGGACTCCAACGGGGTGTTGGCCATCGTGGACGATGGCGGCTCCGATTGGCTGGATGCTTCCGGGTCAACGGTTGCGGTTTCCATTGACTTGCGTGCCGGCAAATCCAGTTCCATCGGTGCAGGCACCGACGGCGTACCCTGGCGTGACAATGTGAGCTTGGCTGTCGGCACCGAGATCGAAAACGCCATGGGCTCTCGAGGTGATGACCTGCTGATCGGAAACGACCTGGCCAATGTGCTTGTGAGCACCGGAGGCAATGACATCATCGATGGACTGGCAGGCCTGGACGCCGCCGTGCTCAAGGGCAAGCGTGGTGCATGGGTGGTGGACACTCCCTGGGCTGGAACCCGTTTCGCCGTTGCTGCGGATGGGTCCGGCGGTGCGGTCGAGATGCGCAACATCGAGCGCATTCGCTTTGACGACGCTGCCATCGCCTTCGACTTGGGCAAGGCAGATGCCGCCGGTCAGGCGTTGCTGCTTATCGGGGCGGTGATTGGCCGTGACGCCATGTTGTCCAAGCAGGCCTTGATGGGGCAGGTGATTGGATTCATGGATCAGGGCTTTACCCTGCAACAGTTGGCTGGGGCCGTCATGCGCCTCCCGATCTGGGGCGGCGTGCTCACCCCGACCGATAGCGCCCAAGACATTGCCAGACACCTCTTGCGGCAAACCTCAGGCAAAGAACCCACTGCAGCCGAATTGGCAGTTGCGGTCAATACCTTGAATACACAGGCTCAGGGCACCCTTTTGGCCAATTTGGCTATCAGTGACGCCAACGTCACCCTCATCAACTTGGTGGGGCTTGCCAGCACAGGGTTTGAATACCCAACGGGCGGCTGAGGGCAGCTTAGCCGCGGGCCTCTTCCAGCGCCTTGCGCATCTTCCTCATCGCCGCCACTTCAATCTGGCGGATGCGCTCGGCGCTCACGCCGTATTCGGCAGCAAGGTCGTGCAGCGTCATGCCACCGCTGGCGTCGTCGTTGACCTTGAGCCAACGCTCCTCCACGATGCGGCGGCTGCGTGCATCCAACACGGTCAATGCACGGGTGATGCCGTCGCCCGAGAGTTCATCGCGGCTGCGGCTTTCCAACACACGGGTGGGCTCGTGGGTGTCGTCGGCCAGGTAGGCAATGGGTGCCACCACCTCGTCGCTGTCATCGGTCTGCGGCTCCAGCGGCACTTCGCCGCCTGACAGGCGCATCTCCATCTCCAGCACGTCTTCGGGCTTGACCTGCAGATCGCGGGCAATGGCTTGCACCTGCGAGTCGCTCAGGGTGTTACGGTAGGTGGCGCCGTCGGTCTCAGAAGCATCTTGCTTGAACCCCTGTTTCATGGAGCGCAAGTTGAAGAACAGCTTGCGCTGAGCCTTGGTGGTGGCCACCTTCACCAAACGCCAGTTCTTCAGAATGTAATCGTGGATCTCAGCCTTGATCCAGTGCATGGCGTAGCTCACCAAGCGCACACCCTGTTCGGGGTCGTAGCGCTTGACGGCCTTCATCAGGCCCACATTGCCTTCTTGGATCAGGTCGCCCTGGGGCAGGCCGTAGCCCAGGTACTGGCGCGACAGGCTCACCACCAGGCGCAGGTGCGACAGCACCAAACGGCCGGCGGCCTGCAGGTCGCCTTCGTCGCGCAGCTTGCGGGCAAGCTCCAGTTCTTCCTCCTGCGTCAGCAGGGGCAGGCGGTTGACGGCCGAGATGTAGGCATCCAAATTGCCCAGCGAGGGCACCATAGCCCAAGGGTCGCGCAAGGCCAGCGCGCGGGGGTTGCTCAGGGTCATCGACGCATCGGACACGGAGTTTCTCCTTTACACTTCCTATGTTAGCACTCTTTGAAATCGAGTGCTAAGCGGCAAGCACGGAGCCCGTGCCACCCGTAAAGTGAGTGACCGCTATCGAGATATGGGTCTCAAAATCAATCCATAACACCGATCAGACGTTGAACAGGAAGTTCATCACATCGCCGTCCTTGACGGTGTATTCCTTACCTTCGGCGCGCATCTTGCCCGCGTCCCTGGCGCCGCCTTCGCCCTTGCAGGCGATGTAGTCGTCAAAGGCAATGGTCTGGGCCCGGATGAAACCGCGCTCGAAATCGGTGTGGATCACGCCGGCGGCTTGCGGGGCAGTGGCCCCGATGGGTACGGTCCAGGCGCGCACCTCCTTCACACCAGCGGTGAAGTAGGTTTGCAGGCCCAGCAGCTTGAAGCCGGCCCGGATCAGGCGGTTGAGGCCCGGCTCGTCCTGGCCCATCTCGCCCAGGAACAGGTTGCGGTCTTCATCGCTCATGTCGGCCAGGTCGGCCTCGGTCTTGGCGCAGATGGCCACCACCGGTGCATTTTGCTGGGCGGCGTAGTCCTTCAGGTGGTTCAGAAAGGGGTTGTTCTCAAATCCGTCTTCGCTCACATTGCCCACAAACATCGTCGGCTTGGCGGTGATCAGGCACAGCGGCTTGAGCACGGCGCGCTCTTCCTTGCTGAAGTCGATGCTGCGCACCGGTCGGCCTTCGTTGAGTGTGGCCTCGCACTTCTTCAGCACCTCCACCAAGCGCAGGGCTTCCTTGTCGCCTCCGGCCTTGGCCACCTTGGTGTAGCGCTGCAGGCCCTTTTCCACCGTGCCCAGGTCGGCTAGGCACAACTCGGTCTGAATGACTTCGATGTCGGCGATGGGGTCGACCTTGCCGGCCACGTGAATCACATTGGGGTCTTCGAAGCAGCGCACCACATTGACGATGGCATTGGTTTCGCGGATGTGCGACAGGAACTGGTTGCCCAGGCCTTCACCCTTTGAAGCGCCCGCCACCAAGCCCGCGATGTCTACGAACTCCACGATGGCCGGCACGGTCTTCTCGGGCTTGACGATGCCAGCCAGTTGCCCCAGGCGCGGGTCGGGCACCTCCACCACCCCCACATTGGGCTCGATGGTGCAAAAAGGGTAGTTCTCGGCCGCAATGCCGGCCTTGGTCAGGGCGTTGAAAAGGGTGGACTTGCCGACGTTGGGCAGCCCGACGATGCCGCACTGGAGGCTCATGGGAAATCCTGTTGGGTGGGGGACTGCAGCAAGTGATCGATTCTAGGTGCGCCGCAGCTTGAGCCCCAGGGCCAAGGCGCTGCCGCCCAGGGCCAGCAGCACCCCCGCCACGGTCCAAACGGTGGGCTCGAAGCCTTCCAAGGCGGTGCTCACCACCAGGGCCAAGACAGGCGTGGCCACACCAACCATCGACGCTGGGCCCGGGCCCACACGCTGCTGCAGGGCCAAAAAGCAGGCGAAGGCTACGGCCGAACCGGCCAAGGACAGGTACAGGAGCGACACCCACCAGGCGTTGCTCAGCGGCCAGGGCATGGCCACCCCTTGCGCCAAGGCCATCGCCGTGGTGAGCAAGGCGCCGGCCCCCATGCCCCAGGCCATGGTGCTCCAAAACGGCAGCCCCAGGGCGCGGTTGCGTGAGCTGGCCAGGCTGCCCACGCTGGACAGCAGCACTGCCCCGATGGTGAACAGCAAACCCAGGCCGCCGCTGCCTGCGGCATCTGCACGCGCCAATTCAGGCGCAAAGATCATGGCCACCCCGGCCCCACCCAGTGCGCCGCCGGCCAACAGGCGCGGCGTCAAGGGCGTCTTCCAGATCAGGTGCGAGGCCACGCCGTTGAGGATGGGCGACAGGCTGTAGCCAACGGCCACCAGCCCCGAGGGCACATGGTGTTCGGCCTCGTACACACACAGGTAGGACAAGCTGTACATGAACAGCCCTTGGAATGCGGCCAGCGCGAGGCCGCGCGGGCCGATCCAAAGCCCCTCGCGCCGGGCGGCTGCCACCAGGGCGCACAACGCCCCGGCCAAGGCGAAGCGCAGGGCCACGCCCCACACCACCGGCGCCTCGGCAATCTGGTAGACGATGGCATGCCAGGTGGTTCCCCACATCAGCACGGCCAGGGCAAAGAGCTGCCAGGTCGACAGCCGCGTTGGCAGTCTGTTGGCCAGGTTGTCGTACAGGCGGTGGACCAGGCGCAAGGGCGTGCGCTCGCCCCGGTTCAGATGTCCGCCTCGGCGCGCACGGTGTCGCCCACGCGCAGGGTGTAGCCCGCGCCACGCACCACGACCGCATTCATGCCAAAGGCCACCGCGCCACCCAGGCGTTCGTGGCTGCGGTATCCGCGCAACACATCGCTGATGTGGGACTGGCGGGCCCCCGAGGCGGGCTCGACATCGGGGATGGGGCAACGCGGGCAGGGCTTGGTCAGGGCAATTGCCACCAGGCCACTGGCGGTGTCGATGTGCAGCTGGCGCATCTGATCCTCACCGTGCGGTGTGTCCACCCCCGCCAACACAATATTGGGCCGAAAACGTTCCAGGCCCACCGCTTCGTGGCCGGCCGCCTGAAGGCGGCGGTTGAACTCATCCATGGACGCTTCGCTCAGCACCAAGAGCGGAAAGCCATCGCTGAACGCGTTAAGGGCCTGCGTGCCGGCGCTGTAGCGCTCCTCTGACAGGCGCCGGGCTTCGCTGTCATAGGCCGCCAGGCGTAGGCCTTTGACGCCCAGAAAGTCGCGGCACCACTGCGCGGCCAGGTCGCCCATGTCGAAGGCCGGCATGGCATCGTTCCACACCCGCACCCGCAATTCGCCTTCGGCGCCATCCAGCCGCAGGTGCAGGGGCAGCATGCCAGGTGCGCGCAGCACCAGCTCGCTGTGGCGCAGCTCGGGCTTGATCAACACCATCTTGGGCAGTTCGCGTTGGCTGACAAATTCACCGTCGACATCCACCACCATCCACTCACGGTCGTATTGCAGGCCGGTTTCGCCGATGGTGGCCTGCTGCACGGGCAGGCTGGCGCCCGATTTCAGGGGGTGCAGAAACAGGCCGGCAACGGTCACAGCAGATTCAAGGCTCATGGCTTACGGTGGGTTGGCAAAACAAATGGCATTGTCCGGCCTGAACCGCAAGGCCGACCAAGGCAGCCGACAATAGCGGCATGTCAAACAATGGAATGGAAACGGCGCCAGGCACAGCAGGGACGCAAGCGCCCCGCGTGGTGGTGCGTGGCGACGGGCTGGTGGCTGCGGCGGCGGCCCTGGCTTTGGCGCGGCTGGGCCTTTCGGTTCAGCTGCAGGGCATGTCGCCGCAGAAGGCCTTGGCAAGTGCCGGTGAGCCCCAGGACGATGTGCGCACCTACGCGCTCAATGCCGCCTCGCGCGCGCTGCTGCAGCAGCTTAAGGTGTGGGAAGCCCTGCCGACCCATGCGGTGTGTGCGGTGCTGGACATGCACATTCAGGGTGACGAGGGCGCACAGCTGGAGTTTTCTGCATGGCAGCAGGGCACCGAAGCACTGGCTTGGATCGTGGACGCCGCGGCCTTGGCAGCGGTGATGCGCCAGGCGCTTCGCTATGCGCCCCACATTGAAATCAGCACCGACATGCCGGACTTGTCGGTACCCCAGGGATTGGGCCCTGCGCGTCCCCCGCGCGAGCTGCTGCTGTTATGCGAAGGCAAGGATTCACAGGCCCGCGCGGCCCTGGGCGTGCATTTCGAAAAACAAGCCTACGGCCATCAGGCCTTGGCCACCCGCGTGGTGTGCGAGCAGCCCCACGGTGGTGTGGCCTCGCAGTGGTTTGGTCAGCCCGATGTGCTGGCCTTGCTGCCCCTCAACCAACCCCATGAGGGGCAGGGCTATGGAGTGGTGTGGTCGATGCCAGCCGAAAAGGCCCAGGCGCTGATGGTGGCCGATGAAGCCGCATTCGAGCAGGCCCTGATGCAGGCCACCGGTGGGCAGTGCGGGCCTTTGCGCTTGGCTGGCCCGCGGCGCAGTTGGCCCTTGATGCTCGGCCGCGCCGACCGCGTTCACGGGCCAGGCTGGATGCTCCTGGGCGACTGCGCCCATGTGGTGCACCCGCTGGCCGGTCAGGGCTTAAACCTGGGCTTGGCCGATGTGGCCACTTTGGCCCGCGTGATGGCCGAGCGGGAAACCTGGCGTGAACTGGGCGACGAGAAGCTGTTGGCGCGCGCCGCACGCGAACGCCTGGCCCCAACCCTTGCAATGGCGGGCCTGACCGATGGGCTGTGGCACCTGTTTGCCCACCCCAACCCTTGGGTGCGCAGCATGCGCAACCGTGGCATGAGCCTGCTCAACCAACTGCCGCTGGTCAAGCGGGGCCTGACCCGGCGCGCGATGGGCCTGTCGGTGGCCGCGGCGCTGGGCCTGCCGGGATGGATAGGGCTGGGTGTGCCCACACCCGCCCTGGCGCAGCCTGGTGCAGGCCTCTTGGGCGCGCCCAGTGCATCCACCGGCAGCGCCAGCCCGAACACACCATCTCGTGAGGAAGCCGCCATACGCAAGGCCTTGAGCGAACGCATGCCCAGCCTGCCCAAGCCCGACGAGGTGCAGCGCGCCCCAATGCCGGGCCTGTGGGAATTGCGTTTTGGCAACGAGATCCTCTACACCGACGACAAGGGCGACTTCCTGATTTCAGGGCCCATCATCGAAACCCGAAGCCGCAAAGACCTCACCGCCGAGCGCATCGACAAGCTCACCGCCGTGCAGTTCGCGACCTTGCCCTTCAAAGACGCCATCGCCATCAAGCAGGGCACCGGTGCGCGGCGTTTGGTGGTGTTTTCCGACCCGAACTGCGGCTTTTGCAAGCGCTACGAGCGTGAACTGCTCAACCTCAAAGACGTCACCCTGTACACCTTCCTGTACCCCATTCTGGGCAAAGACTCGCAAGACAAGTCGCGCAACATCTGGTGCGCGGCAGACCCGGCCAAAGCCTGGCGTGATTGGATGGTCGACGGCCGCCCGCCACCGCCGGCTGCTGCCCGCTGCGATGCCTCCGCACTGGATCGCAACACCGCACTGGGCCAACGGCATCGGGTGGAAAGCACGCCCACCAGTGTGTTGGAAGACGGCACCCGCCGCAGCGGGGCCTTCTCCGGGCCTGAAGTCGAACGCCTGATTCAATCTGCCAAGCCCGCCAAGTCATGAACACCCCTGCCTTGCCGCCTGCTCTGGTGCCCCTCGACCCACCCCCCATGGCCTGGCGCCTGGGCTATGCCGGCTTGATTCCATTCGTGTTGGGCGCTGTCCTGGTGTGGTTGGTTGCGGGTGAAGCCCACCCTTATGTGGCCGCTGCCCTGTCGGCTTATGGCGCGGTCATCGTCAGCTTCCTGGGCGGCATTCACTGGGGCCATGTGATGCGGCAGTCGGCTCAGGCTACCCAAAGCCCCGCTTCAGCCGATTCCACCTTGGTGTGGGGCGTGATGCCCTCGCTGGTGGCGTGGCTGGGGGTGCTCATGCGACCCTATGCGGGCCTTTTTGTCTTGGGCTTGGCCATCATCGGGTGCTACCTCGTGGACCGGCGCCGCTACACCGCCTTGGGTTTGCAGGCCTGGATGACGCTGCGTTTTCGGCTCACCGCCGTGGCCAGCCTGTGCTGCTTCTTGGGGGCCGCCGGCTCATGAAGGCCCGGCATCCGCCCCCAAGTGCCCAGCCCGCACCGGTGCACTACCGAATCGATGCCTCGGGCACCCACACCCACACCTATCGCGTGACCCTGACCATCGACCAGCCCAGCGCCAGCCAGGTGCTGAGCCTGCCGGTGTGGATTGCCGGCAGCTACATGGTGCGTGAATTCGGGCGCCACCTCAGCGGCTTTAGTGCCATGCAGGGGCGCGCGGCGCGCACAGTGCAGCAGCTGAACAAAACCACCTGGCAAATCGCCTGCAGCGGCGGTGCCGCGCTGGTGCTGCAGTACGAGATCTATGCCTACGACATCTCGGTGCGCACCGCCTTCCTGTCCAGCGAACGCGGCTTTTTCAACAACACCAGCCTGTGCCTGCGGGTGCACGGGCGCGAGGCTTGGGCTCATCAGCTGAGCCTGGTGGGCCTGCCCCGCGGCTGGGAGGTAGCCACAGCCATGGCCCGTGCCACCATCACCGGCAAGCCCAGCCGCAGCAGCAGTCCGCAAGGCCTGCACTTTGAAGCCGCCGACTACGATGAACTGGTCGACCATCCCTTTGAGATTGGCCCTTTCTGGCGTGGCCATTTCAAAGCCCAGGGCGTGGAGCATGAGTTTGTGGTGGCCGGCGCTTGGCCTGGCTTCGATGGCCAGCGGCTCTTACGCGACTCGCAGCGCATCTGTGAAGAACACATCCGCTTCTGGCACGGCGCCCGCGGCAGGCCACCGTTTAAAAAGTATGTGTTCGTGCTCAATACAGTCGACGACGGCTACGGTGGGCTTGAACACCGCGCCAGCACTGCCCTGATAGCCGCCCGCAAAGACCTGCCGCGCGTGGGCGAAGCCGGCCAAAGCGATGGCTACCTCACCTTGTTGGGGCTGATCAGCCACGAGTACTTCCACACCTGGAACGTCAAGCGCTTGAAGCCCGCTGAGCTGTGCCGCATCGACCACACGCAGGAGAACTACACCGAGCTCTTGTGGTTCTTCGAAGGCTTTACCTCTTACTTCGACGACCTGGCCCTGGTGCGTTGCGGGCTGATCGATGGCGCGCGCTACGCCAAGCTCCTGGCCAAGGCGGCTACCTCGGTGCAGTCCATGCCGGGGCGGCGGGTGCAAAGCGTGGCGCAGGCCAGCTTTGATGCCTGGAACAAGTACTACCGCCAAGACGAGAATACCCCCAACGCCACCATCAACTACTACACCAAGGGTTCGCAGGTGGCCCTGTGCCTGGACCTCACCCTGCGCCGGGAAGGTCGCGGCAGTTTGGATGCGGTGATGCGACGCCTGTGGGCTTTGGGTGCTGAACGCGGTTCGCGTCTGGGCTTGGGTTTGGGCTCAAGCTCGGCACATGGTGCGCGTGGGGCATCGCATGGTGCCGCTGCGGCCCCGGCTGTGTTGTCGGCTCAGCGCGACCCAGGCGATATCGGTATCACCGAAGTCGACATTGCGCAGGCGCTGTTTGACGTGGGCGGGCGTTCCTTCGAAGCCGAGCTGAAAGCATGGGTGCATGGCACCGGCGAATTGCCGGTGGCCGATTTGTTGCCCACGGTGGGTCTGATGCAAAGCAGCGAGGCCGAGCGCCTGTCGGCGGCTTGGGGCTTGCGTTTGAGCGAAGGCCCGGTCACCGGCTGTGTGGTGCGCCAGGTGCTGCGCGGCAGCGTGGCCGAAGCTGCGGGCCTGTGTGCCGGGGACGAAATCCTGGCGGTGCAGGGTTGGCGGGTGCGCCGGCTCGACGATGCCGCGCAATGGTTGGGCGCGTCAGGCGCTTCAAAGGCTGCATCCACGGCCAAGATTGATGTGCTGGTAAACCGAGACCAGCGCGTCCTGACACTGGGGCTGCAGCCTGACGCCCAGGCCACCCGCCTGCCCACCTTGCAGTGGGCCTTGCATGACTCGGCTTTAGCGGCCGACGCAGCCTGCGCCGAACGTCGCTGCGCCTGGTTGAGCGCCAGCGCTTAATGGGGACTTGGCTGTCACGGGGCAGGGGTGGCTTGAAGCCCCGCAGCACGGCCCGTCGCTGGTGGGCGGTGGCCCTGGTGGCGGTGGTGGTGCTCCTGCATGCCTGGGTGGGGCGCCAGTTTGCGCTGACGATGGCCGCATGGCATGAACAGGGCACCGCCCTGGTGCCGGTCGACGTGGTGGTGCAGGGGGCCCTTCAGCCGGTTGAGCCGGTGCGCGAGCGCCGGGCTGCCCCACCTCCAACCGAGGTGGCGGTTGGCCCCGTCACCGACGGCAGCACGGCCACGGACTTGCAGCCCGTCGCTGGGCCCGAGCCGGCTACCGCGGCGGCCACCGCCGAGCCGCCACCGCCGGCTGATGCGCCGTCGATCACACCCGAAGCCGCGCCGGGGCCCCCGCCTGCCGCCCCCGCAGATCCCTGGCCACCGTCCACCCGCATCCGCTACAGCCTCAAAGGCTTCTTTCGCGGCGAGTTCAGTGGTTCTGCCCAGGTGCTGTGGCTGCGAGACGGCGACCGCTACCGGGTGGAGATGGAAGTCCTGATTGGCTCGCGGTTGGCGCCGCTGGTGCTGCGCAAGGTCTACAGCGAAGGCCGCTTGGGCCCCGAGGGCCTGGTGCCCAAGCGATATGAAGAGGACACCCGGGTCCTGTTTTCCCGTGCGCGGCGCTTGACCATGAGCTTCGAGCCGGGTGAAGCCGGCAGGCCCGGCTCGGTGTTGCTGCCCGACGGCAGCCGCCGGCCTGCACCGGCCGGCACGCAGGACTCAGCCAGCCAGTTTGTGCAGCTGGCCTGGCTGTTCGGCACCAACCCCACCCCTGTTCAAGCCGGCGACAAGGTGAGCTTTACGCTGGCCTTGTCCCGCCGTTCTGATTTGTGGAGCTATGTGGTGGGCGAGCCGGTCACTGTGGACACGCCCGCCGGCCCGGTGCAAACCATCCATGCCAAACCCCAGCGCGAACTCGACCCCTGGCGGCGCGACCTCCTTGCCGAGGTGTGGTTCGCCCCGGCCTTGCAGTACCTGCCGGTGCGCATGCAGGTGCTGGTGGACGCCGAAACCTATGCCCTGATGGTGATGGAAGGCCTGCCTGAGCTTGTGAAGCAGCCCTTGCCAAGTTCGCCTGTTGCGCCGCCTAATCCATCTGAAGCACCTGCCTCACCTGCCTCACCTGCCTCACCTGCTGCACCCGCTGCACCGCCTGTGCCCACCGATAGACTTGGGGACATCACCTCGACCAACCCACCACCCTCGGCACCGCCGTCCAACCCATGAGCTACGAGACCATCCTCACCGAAATCCGCGGCACGTCTGACCTCAAGACGGGCGTGATCACCCTGAACCGCCTCAAGGCGATGAATGCGTTGAACGACCAACTCATGGACGAGCTGGGCCAGGCGCTGGCGGCCTTTGACCGCGACGAAGCCATCGGCTGCATCATCCTCACCGGCAGCGAGAAGGCCTTTGCCGCCGGCGCTGATATTGCCGCCATGAAGGACTACGATTTTCAGAAGGTCTACAGCAGCAACTACATCAGCCGCAACTGGGAAACCATCCGCAGCGTGCGCAAGCCGGTGATCGCGGTGGTGCAAGGCGTGGCCCTGGGCGGTGGCTGCGAATTGGCCATGATGTGCGACATGATCTTTGCCGCCGACAACGCCAAGTTCGGCCAGCCCGAAATCACCATTGGCGTGATTGCCGGCGCCGGCGGCACCCAGCGCCTGCCCCGCACCGTGGGCAAGGCCAAGGCCATGGACATGCTGCTCACCAATCGATGGATGGACGCTGCCGAAGCCGAACGCTGCGGCCTGGTCTCGCGCGTGCTGCCGGCCGATCAAGTCATGAACGAAGCCTTGGCTGCGGCCGACAAGATCTGCAGCTTTGGTCGCTTGGCCGTCATGGCTACCAAGGAAGCGGTGAACGCGACCTTCGAATCATCCCTCTCCGAAGGCCTGCACATCGAGCGGCGCTTGTTTCATGCCATGTTCGGCACCGCCGATCAGCGCGAAGGCATGGACGCCTTCGTCAATAAGCGCAAACCCAGTTTCAACCGCTAAAAAATAACTCCGACCCCACTTTTTATTCGCGCCGCAGCGCTGGGAACAACACCACATCGCGGATAGAGGGCGAGTCGGTCAGCAGCATCACCAAACGGTCGATGCCGATGCCGCAGCCGCCGGTGGGGGGCATACCGTATTCAAGTGATCGCAGGAAGTCCTGGTCGAAGTACATCGCCTCTTCGTCGCCGGCTTCTTTGTTGGCCACCTGCGCGTGAAAGCGCGCGGCCTGGTCTTCGGCGTCGTTGAGCTCTGAGAAGCCATTGGCGATTTCGCGCCCGGTCATGTAGAGCTCAAATCGCTCGGTGCGGGTGGGGTCGGCGTCTGCGGCGCGGGCCAAGGGGCTGACCTCCACCGGGTGGTCCACGATGAAGGTGGGCTCCCACAGGTGCTGCTCCACCTGCTCCTCAAACACACCGAATTGCAACTGCGCCAGGTTCCAGTGCGCTGGCGGCGCCTTGCCCAGCTTCTTGAGCTCTTCGGCCAAGCGGTGGGCGTCGTCGATATGCGCCGTACCAATCTGCGGCAGATGCCGCACGATGGCCTCGCGTATCGACAGGCGCACAAAAGGCTTGTTCAGGCTCACCTCGCGGCCGTTGTACTGCAGCACCGCGCTGCCTGTGGCCTGCCGCGCGGCGTGGCGCAACACCTGCTCGGTGTAGTCCATCACATCGTGGTAGTTCCAATACGCCGCGTAGAACTCCATCATCGTGAATTCGGGGTTGTGCCGAACGCTGATGCCTTCGTTGCGGAAGTTACGGTTGATCTCGAACACCCGCTCAAAGCCGCCCACCACCAAGCGCTTCAAATAAAGCTCGGGGGCAATACGCAGGAACATTTCCTGGTCCAGCGCGTTGTGGTGCGTCACGAAAGGCTTGGCATTGGCGCCACCCGGAATCGGGTGCAGCATCGGCGTTTCCACTTCCAAGAAGCCGTGCTCCACCATGAAGTGGCGAATCGAAGACACCGCCTTGCTGCGCGCCACAAAGCGCGCACGGGCCTGCTCGTCGGTGATCAGGTCCACATAGCGCTGGCGGTACTTCTGTTCCTGGTCGCTCATGCCGTGGAACTTGTCGGGCAGCGGGCGCAGGCTCTTGGTCAACAGCCGAATGCGGGTGGCCTTGACCGACAGCTCGCCGGTTTTGGTGCGAAACAGCGTGCCCTCGCAGCCCAAGATGTCGCCCAGGTCCCAGTGTTTGAAGGCGTTGAGCATGGCCTCGCCCAACGCGTCTAGCGTCAGGTACACCTGAATGCGGCCCGCGGGCAGGTCTTTAGGGCCGAAGGACCCGTCTTGCAGGGTGCCAAAGCAGGCCTTGCCCATTACCCGCTTGAGCATCAGGCGCCCAGCCACGCTCACCGCCACGGCTTGTGGCTCCAGCACCTCATTGGCCACGCCGGCATACCGCGTTTGCAGGTCGCCGGCTTGGTGCTGGGGCTTGAAGTCGTTGGGGAAGGGGACGGTGCCGGCCTCAGCACACTGCGCCCGCAGCGCGGCCAGCTTGTCCCGCCGCTCGGCCATCAGCTTGTTTTCGTCGGGGGCTTCAGGCGCGGGTATGGAAGGCGTGTGCGGTGCGGGCTTGGTGCTCATGGGGCGTGTCCGTGGGAATGAGCCTGCTCTTCACCGCCCGCAGGCGCGGGCGGCAGACAGCGTTTTGGGCCCACTCAGCATTCTAGGTGCCCGGGCATTCGGGCACCGCTGCGCAAAGGGCCCCGAGCAGGGCCTGCAACGCACCGCCGCAGGGGGCTTAACCCCGTTTTGCACCACCGGGCCAAGCCGGGTGCTGCCACCCGTTTTGCCCTTGCATCTCCACGGCCATCAGCGCATCGTCAGCTGGCAACCAAAGCGCCTCAGCATGCCGGCACTGACCACTGATGGTGTAGCTGCGGTAACGGTTCAAGGCGGCGATGTGCTCATCGTAGGGCTGTAACGCCAGCTGGGATGGGAAACAGGCCATGGCCGCGCGCTTGTCAGCCCAGACGCCGTCGATATTCACCAGGCGATCTGGCCAAAGTGGCGAGCCCACTTCGTACGCAGCCCATTGCACCGGCACGCCGGCCAGGCGAGACAGGCGAACACTTCGGGCCACCGCCCACGCGGCAGCCCGATGGTCAGGGTGCACTTCCCAGGGCGAGGGCGCATACACGAGGCTATAGCTGCCGGTCTGTATGGCTCTGATCAGGCGGTTGCTGACCTCCTGGAGCAGGGCTTCGTCGAATCCAAGTGCGCGGTCGGTGTACTGCCAAAACTCTGGCGTCTGCAGGCCCAGGGCTGCACACGCTGCAGCAGACTCTGCCGAACGCATGCAGGCATCGCCCGCTCCAGATCCATCGGTCAACACCACCACGTCAACGACTGCGCCGGCCAGCACATGCAGCCGCGCGCAGCCGCCACACCCAAACACCTCGTCATCGGGGTGTGGGGCCACCACCAACACCCGCGCAGAGGGCAACACTTCCTGGGCCTCGTATGGCACCAGATCACGCTCTTGTTGCATTGATGGCAGCGTCATTCGAATAGACCGCCCCGGGCCCATGCCGGATACCGGGCCTGCAAGGTATCAAAGAGGTAGTCCAAGCTCAGCGTCGAAAAGATACCCAAGGCCAAGATTGCTACAACCAGGCAAACCGCGCGTGCAGGCCAATGCGCCATAAGCCCAGCCCGGGCACCCATTGGTCCGCTATCGCAGCCCGTTGGTCCAGGCCAGGCCCCCACAGCATACGCAGCGACCAGTGCTGGCGCGATGAAGTATCGGCCCTGCACCCCTTCAATGAGCTCGGCAGGAAACGGGCTCCAGGTGACGAGCATCAGCAAGAAGGCAAGCACACATGAACTCCCGGCACAAAGCGTCAGCACCAGGCGGTCGCCTATCGTGCGGCGCCAGGTGCTTGCCCACCAAGGCAAGCTCAACACCGAGATGGCCGCCAAGCCCCACCACAGGGTGGGGTAGGCCGCTTCGGCCAAGCGCGTATCCAGCCAGCCCAGATTGCCAATGAAGCTGTCCAGCAAAAACTGCGGGCGGGACTCGTCCTGAAACGTTCGGCGAAACACCGCCCACAAGTCTTGTGGCTGCCGCAGGTAGTGGGCCACCACGGTGCCTGGGCTTGCATCTCGTTGCACCCGCGTATCCACCACGGTACTGGCCGCCCACGCTGTCCACAGCAGGGTTCCCGTGATCCCTGCAGCACCAGCCCAAATCAGGTTGTTGGCAGGCCGCGCATCGGTCACGCCGAGGTCAGCCGCTGCTGCTTCGTTGGCCTGCCAGGGCCTGCGCCAAGCCCACCACAGCGGCATCAGAAGCAGGGGCATCAGGTGCAGCCGGGCCGTAACCAACACCATCAAGCAGCCGGCTGTGCACCACGCCCAAATCGCACGTGGTTCATGCCGCAGCCGCATCAGCATGGAAAGAGCCAACAGCGTCAGCGCATGTGCCGGTCCGTCAACCACGGGCGACAGCATCTGAAACAAGCTCATGGGCAGCATCAACACCGCCCAGGCCAATAAGGGTGGTGCCCATATCCAAGCTGCCAAGGCCATCACCGTAATGCAAAACACCTGTGACGTCATGCGAGCCAGGTGGTAGCTGTCCAACACCGTCCAATCCAAAGCTTGGCCGATCGCCAAGCCCAACGCTGCTGGGGCGTAAATCAGTGGCAGGTACATGGCCGAACCCGGTGCCTCACCGTACATCAGCCGGCCCGTCCATCGCTGGGTTTGCAGGGCCAGCAGGGCATCAGCGGACACATCGGGGTTGCGTTGTTGGATCACCGGCACATGCACCTGCGCCAGCAAAGCCAGCGCCACGTCAAAGTGGCTTCCCGTGCTCACGCCGGGTTCGGTTGTGGCCAGGGCCTGTCCATGCGACAGAGAAGCCACCCTGATCAGGTGGGCCAGCTCGTCAGGCGACTGCAGTGGTGGTACCCAACGGGCCAAGAATTGCAGGGCCACCAAGAGCAGGCCAGCGGCAACAGCCAGGGCGGCTGCACGCCTTACCTGAGGTCTGTTCACCGCACCGACACCCAAACGCCAGCGCTAATGAGCAAGGCACCAACCCAGTGCCGAAGGCTGACTGCCTCACCCAGGACCCACCAAGACAACAGTGGAACGATGAAAAAGGCCAGCGCAAAGAAGGGATAGGCCACCGACAACGGTACGGTGCGCAACAGGGCAAGCCAGGCCAGGGTAGCCCCGCCGTAGATGGCAAGTCCCAGCCAAAACCAACCCAAGCCGAACAGCCCCAACAGACCTGATCCCGGCAGCCAGGCGGTTGAGGCCAGCTTGAACACGACCTGGCCTGAGGCGATGGCCGCCACGGTCACGGTGAGCAGCAGGGCTTCAACACCCGTCATCTTGTCTGCTTTTCAGGCGCTGCGCTGTCAGCAGCCGGCAGCAAGGGGTGAATCGCCCTTTGGGGTTGCTGCGCCACATCGTGACCCATAAAGGCCAAGAGCATCTGCAGGCCGACCAGGGTGGGCAGGGCCGCCAGCATGATGGTGCCCAGCGGTGTTGGCAGGCCCGTGGCCAGAGCGTTTGACCAGGTGGTCAGGCCGAATACCACACCAAACAACAGCAGGGCCGCCCCCACCACCAACTCCAAAGAAGCCACAGACAAGTCACGCAGGAAATAGTTGTAGGCAATGCGCTTGCCCAAGTTCGCCAGGTTCTTCCAGGCGAATTCCGGCAATACCCGCCACACCTTCAAATTGCTGCGCTCATCGGCATAGAGCGCTTCCATGGGCACATCCACCACGGCAGCACGCAGCGTTCCCAATCGAAACAGCAGGTCCGTTTCAAAGAAGTAGCGGCGGCTCACCTTGTCCATCTCCAAGTAGGGCAGGAGCCGCGCATGGATAGCGGTGTAGCCATTGGTCACGTCAAAGAGGCTCCAGTAGCCCGTGGAGAGTTTGGCCAAAAAACTCAGTCCTGCGTTGCCCAACAAACGGGTACGAGGCATACCCTTGAGAGAACGCAAGTTGAAGAAGCGGTTTCCCTTGGTGTAGTCGGCTCTGCCCTGAACAATTGGGTTGACGAAGCGCGCGATCAGCGACGGGTCCATCTGCCCGTCGCCGTCGATCTTGACGATGATGTGGGCGCCGGCTGTGAGCGCCGCGGCGTACCCAGACATCACCGCAGCACCCACGCCCTGGTTGTGCGTATGTTGAACGACGGCCACGCGCGGGTCTTGGCTTTGGGCTTGCACCCATGCGCCCGTGCCTTCAGGGCAGGCGTCATCGACCACGAATACCCGCCACACCTGGGGTCCGACGCCCTGCAGCACGCGCATCACCTGCCCCTTGCAGCGGTAGCAGGGTATGACCACTGCAACCTTTGTCGAGGGCGGCAAGGGAAACGACTCCTCAGCGGTGGATGTGGGCGTGGGGCCTGTCGTGGGTGGCAGGGGCAACATCCAGCGATTCTATGAAGCCCCACGGCTTTCGAATCCCCTCACAATCCGGCCCCATGCAAACCCCTGACCCGCTCCACCCCGGTGCCGAGGCTTTGAGGGGTGTGGCCGCCTTGATGGTGCTGGCCACGCACTATGTCACCCTGGTGCAGCCTCACGGGTCGGGCCTGTGGGGCCTGGCCGCTACGGGCGTTGACCTCTTTTTCGTGCTCAGTGGCTTCGTGTTTGCCAAGTTGTTGGCCCATCCGGGGTGGTCGCTGGCCGCGTATGGCGTGCGCCGGCTTTTGCGCCTGTACCCCCTATACCTGGTGGCCCTGTTGGTGTACGCCTGGCTTCGTGAGGCCGATGGGCGATGGGATGCCCTACCGGCGCACCTGGCCATGCTGCACACCACGGGCAGCCTGCAGCTTGCGGGCGCCTACAACGTGGCGTTCTGGAGCCTGCCGCCCGAAGTTGAGTTCTATCTGCTGCTGCCTGTGCTGGCTTGGGTGGTCCACGCCTTGCGGCACCAAGTGCAGGCCGCGCTGTGGCCTTTGCTGGGAGCGGCCTTGGCGGTGAAGCTGGGGCTGGTGGCGCTCGCCGATCTGGGTGAATCGCCCGAGAGCGTGCGCCGCGTGTTGACCGTGCATGCGCCAGGCTTGTTGGTTGAGTTCTTGCTGGGCGCTGGGGTGGCCGCAGCAGGCGGGCATGTGGATGCACCCCACTTGACGCGACCCTGGTCAGCCCAAACGCGCCGAGTGGCAGCCGCGGTGGGCCTGCTGGTCTTGGTGGTGCTTGCAGCCGTGTACACACAAGAGCTGTCAACACCCGAACGCGCGGCACAGGCCCCACTCTGGCTGCAGGGGCATCTGGGCCTGTGGGCGGCAGCGGGCTTCGCGGCCCTGATGCTTTTGCTCAAGCCCGCCTCGGCGTTTTCGCTGGCCCAATCAGCGCATGTCAATGCCTCACACCGCCTTGGGTGGGCTGTGGCTCTGTGGGCCGGTCGCTGCAGTTATGGGGTGTACCTGTTGCACAACGCTGCGCCGGCCTTGGTGGCCCGCGTGTGGCCATCGGCCCAGGGTTGGCCGCTGCTGCTTGCAAGCCTGGCCTTGACCATCATCATGGCCGCGGTGCTGCACCGCTTGGTGGAAGCACCCGCGCGGCAGTGGGGCCGGCGCTGGGCGGCTCGGCTGGATCAGCGTCAAATGCCAGCCTCAGCCCAAGGTTAGTGGCGGGTGAACCCCGCCCAGCCCCGCTGGGTCCAGGCCCAGTAGTGGCCAGGCGCCAAGAGGTCCCAATCCTGCTGGTTCAAACAGGCCCAGGCCCCGCCGGATCGTACCCATGCCGGGTCGCCGCCAGGCACAGGCGAAAGCGCGCACACGGGCCCCAGCGCATCAGCAGCCTGTGCGCTGCTGTTCAAGCGGTGAGCCACAGGGCCGAGTTCACCCATGTCGGTCAAGGCCGGCCATGCGCGCATGAGCCACTGCGACAGCCTGCCCTGTCGGCTGCGGTACTGGCCCTTGGCTGATGCCATCAACGGCGCTTTGTGCGGTTCATGGCGCCAGCTGTGCACCGCGTCAACCTGAGCGGCAATGCCCAGGCGCCACCCAAATCCGCGAAGCCGATCGCACAACTCGGCGTCCTCAAAGTACATGAAGAACGACTCGTCGAACAAGCCACCGCTGGCCACCACCGCATCTCGGCGCAACAACAGCACCGCTCCAGACAGCATCGGCACATCCCACAGCGGTGCATCAGCTGCATGTGATGCCGACAGCTGCGTGGTTCGGCGGGCCTGAGCGCTGGCCCAGGCCACCGCATCGCGCCTTGATGCCCAGCCCCGCTGGAATTGGGCCCAGGGGTGCTGGGGGGTGGCCGGCGGCAGCAGCCAGCCGCCCACACGGTCCCACCAGATTCGAGGGCTGATCGCGGCCATCTGCGGGTGGCTCATCAGCAGCTTGGCCAAGTGCTCAAGCTGTTGGCACTCGATCTGCGCGTCGGGGTTGAGCAGCAGCACAAAGGGTGCTTGCGATTGCGCCCAAGCAGCGTTGCAGCCCGCCCCGAACCCGGCGTTAAAGCCTGGCGTGAGCTGCACAAGGTCCGGGCTCAAGTCACTGCCGGGGGCTTGAGCCGCCGTCCAAGCGCTGCCCCCCAATGCACCCCCCGCGTCGCGTATCACGGTCTGCAGTTCTTGGGCATGGCCGGCATCGTCCGAGTTGTCGACCACCCAAATGCGCCCGTAGGGCCATCGGCCCTGAACGCGCAGGCGCCCCAAGGCGCTGCGCACCAGCTTTGCGCTGCGGTAGTTCACGACGATGACGTCGACCCAAGGGGCCGTCATGGCGTGCCCTCGTTGGGTGCCTGCGCCGCCACGGCGGGCAAGTTGGGCAACAAGTCCATGGCCCACCACCGCCCAGGTTCTGCGGCGATGGCCTGCCCCATGAAGCTGTACAACGCGGCCATCGTGGTGGGGCTGTGGGGACCGCCCTCGCACCACCGCAGCCGGTAGTGGCCTGCACCTTGGTGTTCGCAAACGAAGGCTGCCAGTTGCGCGCCCGTGTGTTCGGCCAACCGCGCCGCACCACCAGCCAGCAGGCGCTGTGCACCCAAAAAAGGCACCTGCAATTGCGCCCCATCGGGCAGCACCGGTGCATCGGCCAGCACCACCAGGGCTTGCCGCGCCTTCAGCAGTCGATAAAAGGGGCGAACGCCTGACTCCATGTCGATCACGCGGCCCCCGTGCAAAGCACGTTCAAGGCCGCGGTACTTTCGGTCGAAGTGGCGTGTGACTGCTGGGTCAACGCGCAGGTCTGCAGGAACTGCAGAGGCCATGGCGTTGACCACACAGCCACTGGCCTGCGCCAGGAAAGCGATCCCCAAGTAGAAACTGTCGTAGTGAGGCGTGAGCAGCACCACCCCCTGTTGATGCAACAAGCGCTGCAACCTTGCCGGTGCATCGGGTGGGTCGAACTCGCAGCGCAGCTCCGCCCAGCGGCCAACCCACATCAACTGAGCTTCAAACTCGTCACGCGCTTCCACCATGAAGCGTTGGGCCACACAAGCCTGCACGTGTGATGAGGGCGTCAAGCCCTGGCGGGCCAGTTCCTGTGCGCCCTGCAAGCTCATGCGCTGTATGTGCCGGGTTTGCAGGGCCATGCTGCGCCAATCTCGCGCGGCCCAGGCATTCAAGCGGCCGCGCCACAAAGCCAAGGCCATGCCCAGGCGCAAGGGCAAGCGGGCCAATAGGGGCAGCAGCACCGCGTAGTCCCAACGGTGCAGGGCCTTGGCTATCCACCACCCCATGCGCTCAACTCGCATCGTCGGCCACGGTGTGTGCGGCCAGAAACCGAGCCACGTCGCCGGCTTGCTGAATGTGAAAGCACGAAGTGCTCAAGGGAAGCCGATGCGCCCATTTGCGCTCAAACACGGCGCTATTGCGCGCAATGCGGTCGATCAACCGACGAGGCATCAAGCCGCTTGATGGGGTGCTTGTGTGATGTTCACAGCAGGCGTCGAGTGCGGCGCATGCATAGCCTTGCTCCAGCGCTTGCAGGCACACGTCGGTTCCGTAGAAGTCAAAGCCCAGCGCAGGGTCCCAGCGCAGGCCTGAATCGACCCGCACCGCCACCAGCATCTCATCGAGGCTGTTGACCGCGTGTGGCAGCGGCGCGGGTTCGCGCAGCAAGGTGCCGCGGTCTACCACATGCCCCACCCGCAGCGCCGTGGTGGCATGTTGTTCGTGCTGCACGCCGTACACCCCCGCAACGGCCAGCGTCGGCCAGCGGCTTTGCGCCAGGCGCAGCTGCGTGGACCACTGCTGCAGCCAGCCCGAAGGCAGCCAAACGTCTTGGTGAACCCATATCAGCCACTGCGCCGATTGGGTAGCATGCAGCCGCTCGATAACGGGGTTGAAGGCCGCAGCGGCACTGTCTGCGCCCCATATCACCTCGGGTTGCGCAATGCCTTCTTGCCAAAGCGGGGATGCCAGAAGGCAGCGTTGCAACACGTCTTGTTGACTGGCCGCCACCACGAATCGTGTCTTGTGCAGGCTCATCACAGAAAGTCCGTGTCTGCGCCCATGAACCACCAGGGGCAATTTATGGCCTCTTGGGCACTTAGGCTGCTGGCAGACGGAATCCCAATACGCGCCACCTCCCTTTGGGCCAGTGTTGCGCTTGAGCCCAGCAGCTTCCACGGCCCGGCGCTCAGCCAGGCGTGCACTTCGCTGCATCCGGCGCAAGCCGCCGCTTCGCGGGCTGCCTGCAGGCCCAGTGGCAGCATTCTGGGTGGGCCTACCCAGTCCAGCCAATGTGCGGCGTTAGGGCCAGCGCCTGGCCCCACGATCACAACACCCACGGGTGCGCTGCGCCCTGCGCGTTGCACCGCCCAGAACTGGGCCGGCCACTGACCCGCAGCTGTGGGCTTTTGCAGATGGCGCCACAGCACCGTCTCGGGGCTGCGTTCGCCCAACACCCAGGTTGACGCGTCGCTGCGCATGCTTCGCCAGGCACCGGCCAGGGCCTGCCTCAGCGCCGCACCATCGACGAGCCTTTGCACCAGCCATGTCCGCGCCGATCCCAGCCGCCCTTGCATCGCGACGGGCGTTCCGCCAGCGCCGTTGGCGCGCGGGACATGCACGGATGCGGCCGGCCAGACCGCACTCATCATCGGGCCCGCGTCCTGCAGCAGACCCAAGGCCATGGCCAGTTTGAGGTGCCGATGGCTGGGAAAGCCAAAGCCCCACTCGAAGTGACGCCCTGGCCCCAGGTGGTGAGCGTAGAACGCATCCGACACCCTGAAAAACGCCCCGCTTCGGCGCGCAGCCCGGCGCCAGGGTGCTCGCACCATCACATCGCCAATCTGCAAGGCTGCTCGAGGCCTGCCTCGGTCCAGCAGGGTGCGCGCGATGCCACCGCAGTGGGCCACAAGCGGTGAAGCACCGGGAGCACCGTCCCAAAGTGCCCAACCCGGGTTGGCTGGTTTGGCGTACTTCCAATCGAACCAGCCGGTGTCCACCTCACTGGCAAAGACTTCTCGATGCGCTTGCACGAACACATCTCGGTGCTCGGGTGCCAGGGGTGCCGGTGTCACAGCCACCGCCTGGGCAGGCTCACCACCCCTTGCAGGGGGCCGTCCTGGGTGACCCGAAGGTGACCGGCGTGCAACACCTGGTCGTAGGGGTGCAGGCCGTCCTCACTCAGCAAAAAGGGCGTCAGGGAGTAGCGGCCCTTCAAAAGCGGCAATCGCTGAAGCACCAGTGTGGCTTGCCCGCTGCCATCGGGCCGGCGGTTCAATGGGGCTTGGTCCATCAGGGACAACGCGCTGGAGACCGTCAGGCCGTTTTGGTCAGAAATGCCCAAGGCCAAGACCGGACAGGGCAGGGCCGGGTCGCACACAAAGCTGATTTCCACTGCTACATCATCGAGCCCGCTGCGCACCGTTACTTCTGCCCCCATCTGCTGCGCACAGCGCAGGGTGAACCCGGTGATGCGGCCGCCGCCTGCGGGTGCGCAAACGGTTTGACGATGCACGCCCGAAGGGTCTGATGCGTTTGATGCATCCGCCGGCAGCATTCCGTCCATCGCGCCTGTGTGCCCCCGCGCCAGGCCTGCCAAACCATTCAAGAAAGCTTGATACTGGGCGCAGACATCGGCGGCGGGCCCGATCGCCTGCATGCGCCCGGCGTTCAGCCACAAGGCCCGTTCGCACAGGGCCTCGACTTGGTAGAGCGAATGCGAGCAAAACAAGATGGTGGCGCCACCCCGCTTGAGGTCCATGATGCGTTCAAAGCTCTTACGTGCAAATGCGCCATCGCCCACGCTCAGCGCCTCGTCAATGATCAGAATCTCGGGCTCTACGCTGGTGGCCACCGCAAAAGCCAAGCGCACAAACATCCCGGAGCTGTAGGTTTTGACTGGCTCATCGATGAAGGCTCCGATGTCGGCAAATGCCACGATGTCGGGGAGCTTGCGTTGCACCTCCTCAGGCGTCAGCCCCAACAGGGCAGCGTTCAACGTCGCGTTTTCACGGCCCGTGAAGTCGGGATTGAAGCCCGCACCCAACTCCAGCAGCGCCGCCACGCGCCCGCGCACCACCATGTCTCCAGCGGTGGGGCTCAGGGTGCCGCACAGCATCTGCAGCAGGGTGGACTTGCCTGCCCCGTTGCAGCCCACCACCCCCAAGACCTCGCCGCGGCCCAGCTGAAAACTCACGCCATCGAGGGCCCAACGCCCAACGGTACGGTGGGCCTGGCCCCACAACAGTTGCCAAAACCGTTGGCCCGTGGACCCCGTCGGCGCGTACGCCTTGGCCAGGTTGCGGCACTCGATCACCGCGGCTGTGTCTTCAGACCACATCAGCAAAGCCCGATCGCACCCGTGTAAACACCGCCGCACCCAGCAATGCGGCCATCACCCCGGCCAGCATCACCGCAGCCCACACATCCCAGGCGGGCCATTGCCCGACCAGAACGACCTGGCGGGTTTGCGTCATCACCACCGCAAGCGGGTTCAGGCCCAGGGGCAGCTGCAGTGCCGGCGGCAGGCTGGCGGCGTCGTAGAACACGGGGCTCAAGAACAGCAGAGCACCCAAGGCCAGCCCCAGCACCTCGCCCACATCCCGGATGTAGGTGCCCACGGCGGCCAACAGCCAGCCCAAGCCCAAGGTCAACGGCAGCAGGGGCAGCCACACCAGGGGCAGGGCCAGGGCCGACACGGGCAGTTGCCCGCGTGTTGCGGCGGTGCCCGCCAGCAGCAATGCGGCAGCCAGCACCAGAGTCACCATGGCCGCCAGCGCGCTGACCCACGGCAAGATTTCCAAGGGGAACACCACGCGCTTGACCAAGTGAGGCACGTTGGTGATCAGGCGCGGGGCACGCAGCACCACTTCGGAAAAAAAGGCGAACACGGCCAGCCCCGCATACAGCTGCAAGGCGAATTCCAAATCGGTGCCGCTGGAATGGGCTGCAGCCGTCCCCCAGCGCACACCCAACACCTGTGTCAGCACAACCGTGTACACCGCCAGCATCAACAAGGGCGCCAACACCAGCCAGGCCCAGCCCAGGCCCTGACCTCTGAAGCGCGCAGCCAGCTCTCGGGTGGCCAACTGCAGCGTCAAGCCCCAGTGCCTGCCTGGCCACAACGCCTGCAGTACCGCCCGCACCGTGGTCTGGCCTGCCGACCGAGGGCTTGCAGCCGGGTCCGGCCCGCGCTCACGCTTTTGGAGGGTCTTGTCGGCCATCAGCAATGTCCTGAAGCATGCGCAAGTTCACCACACGCAGCTCGTTGCCCTCGCGCAGCAAGACACCGTGGGTGAACAGAACCTGAAACGCCCTGGTCACCGTTTCGCGGCTGGCATTGATCATGATGGCCAGCTCTTGATGGGTGGGCACTTTGGCAATGGCCATCGGGGCCTTGGTTTGCGGGGCGCTTGCTGCGGCCGCAGTGGCGTGGTGCTCGCCCCTGGGGCCCTGCCGGGCCAGTTGCAGGATCAGAACCGACAGGCGCTGGAAGGGGTTGGGTAGGCCCAGCAAGGTGCGCTGGGCCGTCGCCGCCCGCAGGCGCGCGGCCAAGCGCAGCATGACCTGGCGGCTGAGCTGGGGAAAGCGAAAAATCAGCTCCCGTGCGGCGCCGGCTTCCAGCACGGCCAGCGTGCTGTTTGAGGCGGCCACCACAAACTCTGGCGCCGGTTGCGCATCGATCACGCTGAGCTCGCTGTAGAAGTCACCCGGGTCCACAAAGTACAGGCCTACGCTGCGGCCGTCGACCGTAAAGTCCACGGCCTGCAAGCGCCCGGTGACCAAAAACCCCAGCTCGGCGGCCGGTGCATCTTTGGCAGCCACTACGGCGCGGCGCGCCACTTCTCGCAGCTGCATGCGGGCCGACAACTCGTCCAGGACATCCCGTGGCAGGGACCGAATCAGGTCGAATTGGCCCAGAATTTGCCGAGACACCGCCATGGCGTGAAAGTGTATCGCCGCGTGAGCGTGTGCCGTTGTTGGCGCAGACTGTCAGGACGGGGCTTCAGGGGTAAGCGGCCGCCCACATTTGTGGTTGCGATGTGATGCTGGGCACAAACGGGCTGGGCCCTCGGGTGACACAATCAACCAATGGTCAAATGCCTACAAGCATCTCTTAAGCGCGCCTCAGCGCGGCCCCGGCCGCGCTGGGCGGCGGTTGCTGGCCATGTGCTTGGTGTTGCCCTGGTTGTGGCCTTGGGTGCTCAGGCAACCAAGGCTTGGGCCAACACGGTCGTGGGGTCGGTTTCGCTCCTGGTCGGCCAAGCACATGCCATCGGCCCTGACGGCAACACTCGCAAACTTGAGCGTGGTGCGGCCTTGCATGCGGGCGACCGCATTGAAACACCGGTGGGCGGGCATGTGCATGTGCAGTTCATCGACGGCGGGCGGCTGAGTGTGCGGCCCATGAGCCGGCTGACCATCGAAGACTACTCAACACCACAGCCCAACCGGCCAGCAAGCGGTGCCATCCGCTTCCGCTTGGAAGCTGGGGTGGTGCGCAGCATCACGGGGCAGTGGGGTGATGCCGCCAAGGATCGTTTTCGCCTGAACACGCCCCTGGCCGCCATTGGCGTCAGGGGCACCGACTTCGCCGTACGGGCTGAACCCGACAAGACAGCCGCTGCTGTGTACACCGGCGCCATTGTTTTGGCCCCAATGGACAGCGCTTGCGCGGCCACCTTTGGCCCCTGCCTCAACGGCAGCGAAAGGCTGCTCACCGAGTCGATGAAGGGGCAGATGCTGCAGCTTGCCCGCAACCAGTCCACACCCGAACTGGTGCCGGCGGTTGACCTCTTGGCCCAAAGCACCCGCGCCGTTCCCTTTGGCGCTGTTGCCGCTGCTCCCCCCAGCCGTGCGGTTGCACGCCCCCTTTCGAGCGGCATCGACGGCCCGGTTTCTGAGGCCCTGGCAGCTGACACCGCTCGTAAAGCCTCCAATGTGCCCGCGCCCGTGGTCACCCAGTTTCAGTGGGGGCGCAACACCAACGCTCTGGCGGGCGACACCTTAAGTCGACCGTCGGCCGAGCTGCTGGCCGCAGGCGCGCGCCCGTCGGTGGGCATCTTCAGTTACACCCTGTTCACCACCGCAGCGCCTATGGCGCCCAGTGCGGTGCTCGGCGGTGGTGATGCGGTGGTTTCACTTCGTTTAGCCAACGGCTACGCGGGCCTGGTCGACATTTACGGGCAGTCGATTGAAACCGTGGCCATCACCGGCGGCAGCCTGAACCTCGACTTTGCCCGTTCACTGTTCAGCACCAAGCTGCAGCTCTTGGGCGCCAAGTTGGGACCAGAATCCCTGGCGGCTGAGGGCACGGTGTCGCGCACGGGCCAGTTCTACAGCACCAATGGCAACCAGTTGGTCGCTGGCGCTGTAACCCCCGACGGCAAGCAAGCGGGCTACCTCTTCGAAAAGCGCGTCAGCCCGGGCGTGGTTCGCGGCATTACCTTGTGGGGCCGATGAGCCGTTCATCTGCCGAAACGGGGTCAGTAACAGCTGCCGATGGCGCCGCTGCTTGGCGAACGATCTGGCTGGTGGGCGCCTGTGTGGCGCTGCTGCTGACGCTCTTGGCTCAAACCCTGGCAGGACCAAGCCTGCGGCAGTGGGAAGCGGGCCTGAACGACCTGATTTGGCGCCACACGGCGCAACTGGCGCCCGAGCGGCGCATTGTGTTGGTTGACATTGACGAGCGCAGTGTGGCCGAAGTGGGCCCCTGGCCATGGCCACGCGATACCCAGGCCCGCCTGATGGACCGCTTGGGTGCCCTGGGCGTTCGCCAGCAAATTTGGGATGTGGTGTTTGCCGGCCCGGGCGTGCCAGCAACGGGCTCGGCCGCAGGGCAGGGCAAGGGGGCTGCCGGTGCAGCCAACCAGGCCCTGGGCCAGTCGGTGGCGCAGCAGCGCCCGGTGTTGGCCCAGGTGTTCGGCCTGCACCACGAAAGCGACACCGCAAAACCCTCGGTTGACAGCCGGCCCGCGGGGGCCTTGCCCTGGTCCGATTGCCCTGCGCCTTTTTCGGTGGCTGGCGCTTTTCTGGGCAACCATGAAGCGGTGCTGTCGGCCTCTCCTTTTGCCGCGGTGGGCCATATCACGCCGCGGCTGGCACAAGACGGTGTCTTGCGCCACCAACCCGCTGTGGTGTGTTTTGAAGGCAGGGCCTACCCAGCGCTGGTTTTGGCCGCTTTGGGCCAGTCTTTTGGTTCACAAAACTGGGTGCTGCGCCAGGGCGGGTACACCGAGGCCGCTTGGCTGTTGTCGCTGTACCCGTCTGGCCCGCCCGTCGCTGGGCGGCCCGCAGCCAGCCAGACCAGCAAGCCCTTGATCAGCGTGCCCCTGGAAGCCAACGGCGACCTGCCCATCGCGTGGCAGCGGCACCCCGAAGCGTGGACAGCCCTGAGCGCGGCCGATGTGCTGGCCGGTCGGGTGCCCAGCGGCATGCTCAACGGCGCCTGGGTGGTCGTAGGCGGCTCGGCTTTTGGCTTGAACGACCGCATCGCCACGCCGCTTCAGTCATCGACTTCTGGCTTTTTGGCGCATGCGCAAATTCTGTCGAACCTGATTGATGAAACCGTGCCCGTGCGCCCACGTGCGCACCAAGCCGCTGAACTGCTGGTGGCCTGCGTGCTAATGGCGCTCATGGCGCTGGCCGACTGGGCCATCCGGCGGCGCCAGGCGCCGGCTCGTGGCGCAGGCTTGGCCGCACCCAGCGCGCCGGTGTGGTTGATTCCGCTGGCGGTGGTGTGGCCGATGGTTTTGTTCTTGGGCCATGTGCTCTTGCTGCGCGGGGGCGTTGTTGTCGGCTGGCTGGCGCCCTCTGCAGGCGTTGCCGCGGCTGCTTTGGGCCTGGGGGCTTGGGCCCAGGTGCGCAACCGGGCCGAGCGCGAACGCCTGTACGGGCATTTGTCAAGCTACCTGCCTGCACGGGTAGCGCAAGTGATCGCCGGGCGCAAGCGTTCCGATCGTATCGAAGCGCGCGCGGCCGAGGCGGTGGTGATGTTCGCCGACATCCGCAACTTCAGCGCCTATTGCGAGAGCCGCCCGCCCGCTGAGGCCGCAGCCGTGTTGCATGCCTTTTACAGCGGCGCA
>Ga0194118_10001115_pt1 | contig 40063 bp, 26 predicted proteins | sample TA2MahsurfametaG_2_FD_148662 | JGI IMG/M metagenome (GOLD analysis project Ga0194118, IMG submission 148662) | Freshwater microbial communities from Lake Tanganyika, Tanzania - TA2015013 Mahale N5 surface | ecosystem: Environmental > Aquatic > Freshwater > Lake | place: Tanzania: Lake...
TTACTACGTTTTCCATTTCTTGTAAATTGCTACCAACGGACATTTGTTTTAGATTTTGTATATTTAATCTATATTTATTTATAAATTAAAGATTTGAAAGAAATTCGTTGAATAAATTCAACTTATGTTCTTCAAGTCTTTTTTGATCGACTAGTGTATTAATTCTTTTTTGAGTTTGAGTGGCAAGTTGTTCACGAAGAATACCACCTTCCCATACCCACTCTTTACCTTCCATAATTCCCTGAACAAATGCATCAGGGGCAGAAGGATCGGCAACGATATCAGCTGCAGTTGCAAGCATAAAATCTTCACCCACAATTTTATGACCTTCATTGGTCATCTTGAGTGATCCAACACCACGAGAAGAAACTCCAAGGCAAACTCCTTCTCCAATTAAAGAACTTGCGATCTTACCCATAGGAGTATCTAGAAGTTGTGCTTTACCTCTAAAATTATTTCCTTCACAAGTAAGAGAAATAATTTTATGAGAAACGCGATCTAGATTTACAGTTGGACCATCGGGGTGTCCGAGTTCTCCAAGAGCACGACCTTTTGCGATAAAGTTTTCATCATATCTCTTTACCTCACGGGAAAGAGTTTCCATAGGATACATTCTTCCATTACGGTTGCAAATATTTCCCTGAAGGAAAACACCTTCGATGTACATCTTTTTAGATGTACCTTTTCCTTCGGTGATAAACTTTACCTGTTGTACTTCTTCTGTGATGAGTTTCATTTTTTTTAATTTGTAAATCCTACTTTTGCTCCTAAAACAGCGGCATTTGCTGCAAACACACAATGTGATGGTAACTTTTCTAAAAGTTCAGATTGCGATCTTGCTAAAGTGAAGGATCCAATAACGGTTCCGCCTTGTGTTTCAACCACAGTGACTAAATGATCCGCAGATGTTGCCGAATTAAAAAGACGTACAACTGTTGCTGAACTAAAACTTGTAGCAGCTCCAGTTGTCGTTGGGAGTGCCGCCTCCGCTCCAAGAACCTTAATTCTATTGGCCATTATTCCTGATCCTCTGTTTCTTGTTGATCATCATAATCAGCAGATTCTTCTTCTCCAAATAGGGAAGAAGATACGATTGGTTTAGCAATATCAATTCTTTCAACCGCTTTTGCATACAAAGCACTTTTAATAGCGTCACTAATCTCATGTGCAGGTGCATCAGTTGCAATCAAATCGATAACATTTTCCATAAATTTTATGTATTATATTTTATATTTATATCTCAGCTTTTTTGGTATCTTTTTGCACTTGAGCATCAGTGACAGCGCCTTGTGTTTCCAAATCTGGTTCTGCTGGAACTTCACCTATACCCATTACATCTTGCCCCATTCCTTGCATACCCGAACCTTCACCTTCTTGTGGTAATGGTTCTCCGGTAATTGGATCTATTTGAGATGGATCGGGAATAATGCCTTTCGAAATTTCATCCTCAATCTGCTCATCAATTTCAATAATTTCAGAATCAGTTTGACGAAGAATTCTTTTTCTTACATATTCAGTTGAGTAATATTTTCCAATGTAAGGTTCAATAGTTGCCAGATTTCCTAATCTATTTTGAAGAAGTTCTGATTCTTTAAGTTCAGCAAATTGATTATCATATAAGAAATCATATTGAATATGATCACTCATAATCTCCCAATCTTCAGGAGTTACAATATTTTTGAGAATCAATTGCGTTCTCAACATATCATTAAACATTTGGGCAAATCTTTTTCTCAAACGTCCAACAAATTTTGCAAACTTAAGTTCATCTCTTAAAATTTCAGAAGAGCGACCAAGATTAAATCCACCATCAGCAGCAATTCTTGATTCTGGAACTCCAAGTGCTCTATAAAGTTTTTTCTGGAAATATTCAATATCAGAAAGTTCTCCAAGATTTTGACCACCTGGAAGAGTTGTGATTTCAGTTCCTCTACCACCCTCTCTTCTTGGAAGCCAGAAATCTTCGAGCATACTCATATATTTGCGATCATCACGAACTTCGCCAGTATTGGCGTCATACGCAAGTTTGTTTCTGTAGCGAGACATAACCTCTTTGAGGTATTGTTCTGCCTTTACTTTTGGAAGATTTCCAACATCAATGTAAAAAATTCTACGCTCCGGAGCACGGGACAATCTATAAATAACCAGAGAATCTTCAATCATTCTTAATTGATTGAGTGCTTTGATTGCTTTATGCATATAAGAAAGCACTGTTCCTTTATTTCTATCTACAAGACCAGAACTGCAGTAAACGATAGAATCTTTTGCAATTTTGATTGATTCTTTTCCAGAACCAGAAATCATTCCAGATGGATAATTTGGTTTCGCAGTATACAGAAAATATTCTTCAATTTCTGGTTCTACAACTTGAATATCCTGACTTCCTTTATTGATAGGAAATGGATTTCTTCTATCCGTCTTTTTTTCTTGACGAACATATTTCATTTTCATTGGGTCAATATATCTTAAATCCTGAATACCTGCTTGTGGATTTTTAATATCAATGACCTTTAAATAGTAAATTCTACCATCAATATACCAATTTCTAAAAATTTCGTGAGATTTTCGATCAAAATCTAGAATTTCTTTTAAATTTTTAAACTCATCTCTAATTGTTTTTTTTAACTTCTCGCTTGCATTTAAATTTGATAATTCAATTTCTACTGGAGAATCATACAAGTCACTTACGATTGCTTCATTAACAACATCTTCAATTGCACCATCACATTCTGGATGAAGTGCCATTTCACGATATCTTTTTATAAGATCGTGTTCAGTTCTATAGACACCTTCAATGTCTATATATTGACCATAAAAACCACTTGCAATATAATTATCAACCCCGTCCTCATTGGTTTGAGGAACGGGGGATATTACTGAAGATGGTTTTTTCTGCGAATTTTCAATAGAAAAACCAAAAAGTTTTGCCATCGTATAAACTAACTACTTAATATACAATATTTAGTTAATATCTTCACCGCCAGCTGCCGGAGCATTACCCTTAAATGCTTCCCAATACAAAACTTGAAGTTCTACAGTGAACTCTTGAATACCTTGAGCATCATATGAAAGTTCGATTGGGGCAATTTGAGATGGGAATACATCATAGAACTTATATGTTCTCAAAACATCACCAGTGCGATCTAATTGATAAACAAATGCATCTGCTTGATATTCTGCAGGATTTGTTTTACCAGTATTATCAGACACTCTATTAATCGTATTCATCCACTTTTCAAAAGCAGAACGAATTGCAAAATCAGTGTCGTTAATGATAGTTACAGTCCAAGTATCAAATGTACGATCACCAGCAACTTTAAAAACTCTTCCTCTAAAGGGAATTTCGATAGGAGCTACATTGGAGGCAGGTAAATTTGCTGCTTTGACAAGAAATCTTGCCTTATTTAAGATATCATTGAGTCCGTCAACTTTAACTGCTTGTGGAAAAGAAAGTTCAACCTCAAACAGATTAGAACGAGCACCACCACCAGTTAATTTACTTTTAAAATCAGTAATCTTTTTAAATACTGGTGGGTTTTGTTGATTTTTAGTGGCCATAGTTTTATACCTCTAGGTTAATTAAATTACGCCGATTACTTCTTCAAAAGAAATACCAGTTCTTGTAGCGATAAAAGTCAAGCCAATAAAATTAATTGATCTTGCTGGTTTGATATAGATATCAGCAACAAATTCATTGCTATCAATAATAGCAGCAGTATTGTTTGTTTCATCACAAACAACTACATAATCGAATATTCCACGCTTTGCTTGAACATCGCGGAGGAATGGCTCAATAATATTGACAAAGTTTTGTCTAGTAACATCATCGTTAAATTCAAAGAGTTGGTCTTTCGCAGCAGCAGAAATACCATCTTCAAGATAGATAAAGAGTCTACGAACATTGATTCTATCAAATGCCGATGACTTACCAAATCCAGTCTTATCTCCAAAGAGAATAATACCAGCACCAGGTGAGAAAATAACTGGATTAATTCTGTTTGAATACAGAACGTCCCTTTGAGATTTGCTTGGATTGTATGCGAGTTTAACCGCATTTAAAATTGCACCTCTTGATGTTCCTGCAGGTGAGAACCAAGGGAAATTATTGATATCATTTCTAGCACAAGTTCCAGCAATATCACCATTAAGTGGAACATATCTAAAGGTATCATTGAATCTATCATACATGTACTTATAACCACTATCAAATACAGCATAAGTTGATGAAGTTACAGATGCGTAAAAACTAACAAGATTATTAGTGATTGATGAATCTGAATTGACAGTTACAGTTCCTACTGTTCCGTCATTCAAAAAAGCAAGTCTATGAGGAGAGATAAATGCCACTGCATCTTTTCTTATTTCAGCAATAGAAATGAGTTTATTTGCAAGTGCTTGTGCAGTTTCTTTTGCATAATTTGCAGAACCCATCAATAGGAAATCAATTCTATAGTTTTCTGTATTTTCAAATAAACTATAACCATCAGCAAGTTTTGCTAATGTTGAAGTTAAAGCTCCTGGCAATGTGATGTTATCTCCACCATCATAATTTTTGCCACCACCTAAAGTATAAGTAGATGCTCCATTTGCAGCAAAAGTAATACCTTGAGTTTCTTGATCCCAACCTATATCAGACTCTAAAGTAAATCCACTACTAAATCCTGTTGTTACAACTCCAACTGGCGCTGAACCACCAAAAACATATTGTGAGGCATTTACCAAAAATTTTCTCCAATAGGATGTTGATCCCGCAGAGTATTGAGAATCTTTTGCTTTTGAAAGTGCAATATACTTTTCAAGTATAGTTCCTGCGTTTCCAGTAATAGTTCCAGCATCATCAAAAATAACAATGTGCAATTCATCAAATCTAGAATCTCTAGCAGCAGCAAATTCCGAGGTTCCTGGTCTATCAACTAGGGTATTCCAAGGAATAGTGCTATTTGAAAGAGAAATAGTTTGTTGGTCAAACCAATCAAGTTGTGAAGTATACGAAGTACTGCCAACTGCAGTATTTTGTCCTGAAGTATGAATTGCAACAGATCCTGTAGAACTAAATGCATAAACACCAGATGGTTGATAATCAACTTCAGTTACTGTTCCTGCAGCAGACACATGAGCGAGAACTTTAACATAGATATTGGATCCACTTATTTCTGTAATGATTCCTTTTAAATGACCATCAAGATTTGAAGTTGAACCATTGCCAGGAAGAGTTGTAGAAATTGCTTGCGTAACTCCGTAACCAACTTGAATGGTTGTAATTCCTGAAGCAACCGATGTGCTAATACCACTTAAAATTTGGTCTGCCTTTGAATCAATGATCGCAACTTTAATTCCATTTGCCCAAGATCCTGGATTTCTTGCTGCAAAAGTTACGCCTGAAATAGTATTTTCATCATAACCTAATTGATTATAGTGTTCTTCACTCTTAATTTTTATACTAGACACGCCGACAAACGCATTTTTTAGATCATCATCATCAGATCTAACTACTCTTAAATTTCCACCATAAGCTAAATATGAAGATGCAACCATCCAAGTTTCATAATGTTTGTCTGTGCTATATGGTTCAGCAAAAAGATTTACCAGGTCAGACTCATTTTCCACAAAAGTTGGAGTATCTACTGGTCCTTTTGCAAAAGGACCGACAATTGCTCCTATAGCCGCGGAGACAGAATCAACTCTACCTACTGTTAGATCAACTTCTCTAACTAAAATTCCAGGAGATGCTAAATTTAGTGGCATCTTATTTCTCCTAAAGGTCCAGAATTATTCTAAAAATATTTATTAAAAACATTATTTCCAATGGGGAATTAATGCGTGAATAAAATTACCAATCTGGATATGACCAGTTAATTAAACTATCTTTCTTTTTATTTTTATAAATTCTATTTTTTGTGCATTCTTTACACTCATAAGAATATGCTGAAGGAAATGTTCCTCGATCTTTACGAGTTAAATAAAAATCATCTATTAAATTTTTTACCTCTCCACACACTCTACATTTTCTATCAAAAAATAATAGGTGTTCTATTTTTATCTGGTCATCTAAATCCATTACCTATATTCCCACATATATGACCTGTCTCCATATTCATCTAAATGCCACCTATCACCATCGATATCGACAAAACTATGTTCATCAACACCATCTAAAATAAATCCAAATGGAGCCATATCTTGTTCAATTTGATTTTTCTGTTCCTCATAAATTCTTTTACGAACATCATTGTCCGTCATTTCTTTAAAGTAATCTTGAGCAACTAACCAGGAGAAAATAACAAGACACATCGCAAGGTCATCATTACAACCCTCTTCAGCCTCAAATGAGTTATGACGCTGTGCAAATGTTGTTAATTCTGATATGATGTCATAATCAATAGTCAATAACTTATCATCTTCCATTAAAGTCTTTAAGTTAGAGCATCCTAACTTTTTAACTGCGGCAGTCATTCTCACACCGAGTTGAGATTTCTTTCCACTAAATCCAGAACCAACTATTTGACCTGCTCGTCCTCTCATTGCACACATAAGAACATTATCATATTCTAGGTCAAAGTGAAGAATGTTTGCTACTTGATCTCCAATATCGTTAACTTCAATCAACAACCAAGCGTCATTGTATCCTTTAGCAACTTCGTATATAATACTGGGAAATAACATTGGTTTAATTTCATTATTTCGATATTTTGCTACAACTTTATATGGAAAGTTAGTAATATCAAAAACAATAAATGCTGAATAGTCATTACCCAATCCACGAGCAACATCAACTGTAATTAAATAATTATTTTCTTCCGTAGGATTTTCATATATGTCTAATCCTGCATTTTTTTTAATTGGATCTTCATAAACAAAGTTTCTTAACTTTGCTGAATTAATCAGTGTATTTGTAGAACCTAGAAACTCACACTCAAACTCAACTTTGAACTGTTGCTCACTTGTGTTAGCAATCGTCTGCTCCCTCCAGGTAGCGTCTCTACCAGGCACTTCGGACCAATGCACATCAGTAGTTACATATTCGTTCTTGCCTCGTTCAGCGTCGTGCCACATACGGTAGAAGTGGTTCATACCTCGTGGCGTTGAAACAATAATTACCTTCGTGCTTTGTCCAGAAGAAATAGTGGGATAAACAGAGGCAAAGAAGTCATCAGCAATGTGATTTGGAATGAAAGCGAATTCGTCAAGAAAGATGACATTATAGGATCCGCCTCGGACAGCAGATGACGAAGTAGAGTTAGATGAAATTTTGGATCCATTTTCTAATTCCAGAGATCCTTTGTTCCAAGATATAATACCTTGTTGCATCCACTTTGGTAAATTTTCATATGCAAGTTGCAATCTTCCAAGAAGATCTCTTGCTGTAGATGCTTTGTTTGCTAGAATAGCTATATTAACATTATCGTTAAAAACTGCATAGTGTAACAAATATGATACAACAGTTGTAGATTTACCGGTTTGACGCGGCATCTTGCAAATATTAAATCTATTCTTGTGAAAATTATTAATCAGTTTTTCTTGAAATGGATATAAATCAAATGGAACTAAACCATGATCCAGAGAAACAATTTTAATATAATTTTTAGAAAAATATACAGGGTCTTTCTTACACTTTAAAAACTCAATAATTTGATCTTCTGTAAATTCTATTGGAGTATTTGCTTTTTTGAGCAAAGGATTGCCCAAATAAACATCATTAGACATATTCATATTCTCTCTTTGAGTTCATAATGTAAAGTAATTTTTTTAGTTACAATTCCAGCGACGTAGAGCCTTATTAATTCTAGAATCTGGGTCTCTTGCAGTTTTTGCAGAGGTTAGTTTTGCTTTCATACCTTTCATACGACGGCAAAAGGACTTGCGACGATCAGCCCTTTTGCCAGTAGGCTTTTTTTCGGTTACTGCGGTTTGAAGTTTTGAACCTGGATTTTCACGACGATAAGCATCCACTGTTGATTGACTTAATCCATCAACTCCATCTTTACGATTTTTTTCTTGCCAATCTTCCAGTAATTCTGAAATCTGTAGTTCAGATCTCCAATTAGAGAATTCTTCTTTCTTTACACAGTTTGGATATCTTTTTCCAAACATCGTCTTCATTCCTTTTTTTTTGTAACCAGGCCAGCACTTTTCATCAAGTTGTTCATCTTTAGATCCACTTAGATTCAGTGGTTCTGGTTCAATAATATTTGTGGTTTCAATATCAGTTGGAAAGAAATCATCTCTCCAATTAGAAAGCACATATGCCTCACTCTTATTACCCCAGTTAGCAGCACCTACCTTACGGCATTTCACCAGTGCTCCAGAGGCATATGCAGAGGGCCAGACACTATATCTTGACTTGACCTTATGATAACAGGCATCCTTTGTGCCACTACCTTTACCCTTTTTGTCTGATTCTTCGTTCATTTCTCCACTATCAACGTAATCTGCTGCTGTATCTATATAGTCAGCGGCTTTCGTGATTTTTGATTGCACCCATGCTTCTACGTTTCCTTCACCCTTTGCCATTTTTTTTCTCAGTCTCTTGGCAGCACCAATTATAGTAGATAGTTCTGAACGAGCCATAGAATACTCGTGATCTCTTGTCTTTGACACTGCTGGGCACTCCTCATTTCCGTGACATGGGCAATATGTGCCCTTTTTAGTATTATTACAATTATTTTTTTCAATTAAATTATATTGTAAATCTTGTCCTACTTTATGAGTTAAAATTATATTATTTGTTAATTCAAAATAATCAGATAAGTTTATATCTTCTTTACGTGTTTTTCTCTTCCGTCTTTTTTTCTTTGGTAAATCAGTTGAGACATAAGTTGGTCGTGCAGCACCAGTTTTTGCCTGTTGTCCAGGATCTGCTTCCTTTTTTCTTCTTGCAGCAGATAGTCTTTCTGCCTTTGTCATACTTGCTCTCTTTGCAGAAGAGACACACTTTGGAGTTCCTTCTCCTGGTTCATCACTCGCACAAGTGCCACCAGTTACGACATTAACCCAACCACGTATACCCTCTTTTGATTTGGACTTACCAAACCAATCACGAAGACTTTCTTCATCGATTGAAGCACCATTCTCTTTACGAAGCATTCCTTCAGGATCTACCATAAATCCAGCAGGAATTGGTTTACACTTTTTATCTGTATAGCAATAATAGTTTCCTGGTTTGCACCTATTTTTCTTTTTTTCTTCGTTCATTTCACTGAAAGGTGACTTTGATTTTGTTTCTTCACCCTTTGCTCTTTTTTTACGAGCAGCACAATGAGCTTTCTGAGAAAATCCGCTAGGATTATCACAGTTTATTGATCTTTTATATTTGTCAGACCAACTCATTGAAAAAAGATATTACTCTTTACTATTTAGAAAACCTTGTTTGAGTAATTTTGATAATTCAGAAGTAGATCCTACAAATACTGCATTATTAGTTACATTACCAGTTGATTGTTTCGTATTATTTTCTTCCATCTCTTTTAATTTTTTCTGTAAATCTAGTAATTTATCGGTGGTGTCTCCAACACTTTTTATAATTTGTCCTGCAACTTCATATGCTCTTGGACTATCACTTTCAGCAGCCAATTCCATAATTCCATTTAGAGCTTCTTGACCCTTTTCAATCAAGGAATATAAGTTGGCTCTTGTGTATTGATAATCTTTTTTTATATCGTTAGTTTTTAAATCTTCAGCATAAGGTTTTATATCAGAAGAAGTTTTTTCAACTTCTACAATACTACTTTCAATATTCAGAGATTGATCAAGATTATTATAATTTGGCATAATATTTATCAGATATCAGTTTGTTGTGTTGGACTATAAGTTTTTGAATCCCCAAGATATTGCCAATCTTCATCAAAATCAAATGGATCTCCAGGATTAGCATTAATCGGATCAGGTTGAACTGTATATCTCATTTCTCTCTTAGCCGATTTAGTATCTGTGCTAGCGTATGTATCAACAATAACCTTACGAATCAGACCATCTGGATTGTCTGCAACAGGTCCAAATAGATAGGTTTTTGCTGTAAATTGTAAAGTATATATTAATGCTCTTCGAGTTGAAAAATCTCCTTCATAATCATCCTGAAAAGAAACATTATTCAAAACGACTGGAATATCTCTTTTTTCCCCGATTGATTCGATTAAATCTATTGTTATATTAAACGCTGGTTGAAAATATGGTAAAATCTGTTCTACAATTTGCAAAGAATCATCATTAAGTTTAGAAAGAATACTTAATTGAAAGCCAAAATTATAGGGAACTGGCATATAAACTTTCTTCATTTTATTTCCATCAACTGCTTTGAAAGTTTGAGATATTCCTGTTTTTCGCGTAGGGTCATATTCAATTGAAACCATTTCAAATGACATTCTTGGAAGAGAAATTTGAATTGGTTTATTTAAATTTGCTTGTTGTTCTAATCTCGCTAAAAATTTTTGAGCAGGACCATAAGATAACGGAACTGATAATTCACTAATTACAGCATCTGAAGAATTTTTGTGTTTGATTTTTATATCATTGAACAAAGTTCCAAAACCAATAATAGTTTTACGAATAATCTCGTGATAGTAATAAGTTCCTAACATTAATAGACACCAAATGGATTTGATTCTGTAAAGTCGAGTATAAAATCTGCCTCTTTTTCTATTTCCTCATTTTGTCTATATTTATCAGTTATACTGGTGTTAGCTGCAGATACTTTAATAGCATATGCTGCTCCAGATTTATAACCAGTTATAATTTCACCAGGATAGAAAGTTCCGGTAATAATACCAACTTGTAAAATATGAGTATCACTATCCCATCTCTTAGTTCTAGCGGTTGTTCCTGACACTGAACCAGTAACAATTTCATTTTTCCAATAAGTTCCAACACCAACAGTCGCTGCTGCACCAATTGTAATTGTTGGTGTTGATATGTATCCACGACCAGAATTTATAATTCTAATTCCAGTGACCTGACCATTTGAATTTATAACCGACTTAGCAGTTGCAGTAACTCCAGTTCCTGTTGGTGCTGAAATTGTTATAGCTGGTGCAGTTGCATATCCAGTGCCATTACTAGACATTGTAATTGATCCAATTCCACTGGTTGTAATACCACAAGTGGCAGCAGCTCCAGATCCATTACCACCGCTAATTGTAATTGTTGGTGCAACAGTATATCCTGCTCCAGGATTAATAAGAAGAATTTCTTTAACTGAATTTACACCACCCTTAAATCTTGTAATTGCAACTGCCGATGCATTAATACCTCCAGATGGTGCACTGCTTATGGCAACAATTGGCGTTCCAGTATATCCATATCCATCATTATTTAAGAATATTTGTTGGATACCTCCACTTACAATAGACGAAGTTGCAGATGCATTAGTTCCAGCAGAAATTAATTGAAGATCGACAATGTATCCCTTATCTTCAAGAAGAGAATCGATTTCATCTACTAAAGTGTTAACAACTTCATCCTCATATTCAAATAATTCACATTTAAGTTCATAAACATAGTTTTTACCCAATTGATAAAAAGGTTGTTCGTGCTCGACGAATTTAATTTCAAACAATCTTTGACCAAGTGGGAAATAAATCATATCTCCTTCTCTTGGTCTAGTTTCAAGTTCTATTTCATTATCATTCATATCATTAAGAAATGGTGATATAAAATCTTCAAACCTTTCTCTGGAAATAGTTAGAGTTAATTCATCTCTTATACTCATTCCAAATTTTGTCAGAATATCTCCTGAACCACTATATCCATCATAAGTATTTACATATGCTTCAAGTGAAAAATTGTCATCAAATTTTGAAGATTGTATTTCTTTTAAAATTGTTTGCTTTCTTACAAACTTTCGCGGTATGTAAGTTACTTCTACACCATAAATTTTAAGTTGTTCATTAATTAACTCTTGTATTAATCTTTGTTCTCCTGGAGAACCTTGTAAAAAGAAAGGATTAAGTGCCATTATCCAATAAAATCGTAAGGTGGTAATTCATAATCCATTGACATTCTAGATTTAATTTGTTGTAATTCTCTTTCAGCATCTTCATAAATTTCTCTACCGTTTAGTTCAATACCACCAGGAAGTTTAACCCCTCTAAATTTAATTAAATTTTGACCCCATTGTCTTTTAATCAATGCCGTTAAATATATTTTCAAAAAACTATCATTATAAACGTTTGTGAATGTGTTAGGATCTAAAATCCTATAACAGTCAATAACAATAAAATTACCGACTGTTTGAGCTCCCCAGTCGATATCCAAATATAATCTATTTTGTCTCTTATTAAATCTTATTTGCTTATCTGTTGTAAGTAAAAAGTCAATATCTTCAAGATAAGACTTAACCATAGCATATTGTAAAAGTTCTACTGAATTAAAATAGTATAGATCATTTAAGAATAATTGATATTTTATACTAAACATTCCTCCAGAAATAGCACTCATATCAAACTTAAATATTTTTTCAATTCCAATTATTGAATCTGGAACTTGTATAAAATTAGAATTTTCATAAAAATTTGATGTTGTTGTTCCATATCCACTAATACTTTTTGAAGTTGATGATGTAGTTACAATTCCAACTCCATTAGTATTTTTAGCTTTACCTCTATTAATATCTTCTTCTGATATTTTATATTTTAAATACATTTTTTCCACACCATCAAAATGACGCTCCTGGAAATACTGAAGTGCGTCATCAACCAAATCATCTATTTGATCGTCGTCAACATTTATTTCTAACACGGGAGCCCCTAAACGCCTTAAACAATAATCTACAAGTTCTTGGCGACTTGATGGTTTTGCCATTAGAATCCCTCAGAATTTAAATTCTCTACTTTTTGAGTTTTTTTACTAATTTTGGAGTTTAAACTATCAATTTCACTGGTCAATTGATTAACTCTAGTTGATAACTCTTCAATTAATTGTGTTGAAGTCTTTAATCTTGCTTCTAGAGCAACTGTTTGCAAAAATAAATCAATTGATTTTTGTTGATATATTAAAATTAAAGTTTTGTAATCAGTTTCATTCATAGTTAACTATAAAAAAAGGTGGGAGACTCCCCACCCATATTTATAAGTTATAATCTATTTATTAGAATGATCCACCATCTATTGTGATATTCTCAAGATTTCTAGTTGAACCAGTGCAGGTGATGAGTTGAGATTGACCCGCACAGTCATTAATGAAAATACTTTCGACTTCAATAGACGCATATGCATTTGCAGCAACTGTTAATACACTACTAGCTTCTGTAACCTCATCAGCAAATACAATTCTTGATGCAGAGTCATCCCAGAATACAGCAGCTTTCCTAGCCGAACCACTAAAATAATGAAATAGAACACCAATATCAATGTTTAAATCAGATGTAGGTGCAACTAGAGATCCAGAGCTATTGATAAGACCAATCTCAATTAGACTGTCTTCAACTTTTAATGTTTCAGTATTAACAATAGTTTGTGATCCCAAAACTGATAGGTTGCCAGTAACCGTGAGATTACTTGAAATACCTACAGCACCAGTTCCATTAGTTATTGTAATTGCACTAGTGCCGTCACTTGCTTGAATATTAGGTGTTATGACCGTAGGAGCACTTAAAGAGGTCCCAACAACTACTGCATTTGGAAGACCAACAGTTATGGTTTGACCTGATACTGCAGTTTCAATTTCGTTAGCAGTACCAGCAACAGTTAGTGTTTGTGATGTAGAAACGGAACCAGTACCACTATCACCTGCAAGAGAAGTTGTTACATCAACAGCATCAACATAAGCCTTAACTGCTGCTTGTGTTGGTAAATAATTATTGCTGTTTTCTGCAAGTGTGGTGCTCGTTGAAATACCAGTAATACCAATGCCAGAAGTTCCACTGAGAATTAAAGTGCCAGTAGTTGTGATACCAGAGATATTAAGACTTGAAGCACTTGCATTTCCCAAAACTGGAGTTACTAGTGTTGGAGTATTAGCGAATACAAGTGCTCCAGTTCCTGTTTCATCGCTAACTGCAGATGCAAGGTTTGCTGATGAAGGAGTTGCAAGGAATGTAGCGACGTTTGCACCAAGACCAGTGATATTTGCAAGAGCAAGATCACCACTAAAAGTTGTTGCAGTAACGATACCAGAGAAACTACCATTTCTCCATCTCTGAGAACCAGTACCGAAGTCATAGGTTGCATCAGTGTTTGGAATGATATTTGAGTTAACATCCGCAGCGAATACAACATTATCACTTGCTGCATCACCAAGAGTAATTGTACCACCTTCAAATGTGACTGCACCTACAAAGGTTGATATACCTGCAACATAAACATTACCAACAACTGATAGTCCTGCACCAACAGTTACATTTTTATCTACTCCCAGACCTCCATCAATTTGTACCGCACCAGTATTGGGGTTACCTAAGGTATTATCAGTAGTGTCTGAAAATGTTGAAATTCCAATAAAAACAGGGTTAGCAGACCCACTTCCCCAACTTAAATTACCATTGCCATCATTTAGTAATACGGTATTAGATCCGCCTTGAATAGCTGGAAAATAAAAGGTTACCGCTGCTCCCACTGATGCTGGTGCAGCGAGTGTAATAAAGTCTGTTCCCGCAGTTGATTCTACAAGATTGATACCACTTCCTGCTGAAGCTGTTTCTCTAGTCCAATATCTATGAGATCCAAAGAATTTATTATTTGCTGATACGTTATCTAAACCAATATATAACTCATATTTGTCAGTGGTAAAACCAGGCTCACCTGCTTTTAACGCTGGTAAATTACTAAAGGCACCTCTTTTAAACTGTAATACAGGAGTAGCCATCTTTTAAATTTTACCTTTTATCTTATTTATTTATTTTTAATACGTTAAAAAGTCCCTGCATCGTAGGAATCATTATCCACATTATCCGCTAAATCAACTATTTGACTTGCTGGAACATGAATATAAGTTTGAGTTGCAGAATTATATATTAAAACTGTATTATTCGCTCTTGCAGTTGCATCAATATCTGTGGCAATTTGTGCAAGATTTCCTGAAGACCCTTTTCCAGATGCAATAATTTTAATTGCATCTTGTTGTTGACCTACACTAACTCTGATTGCATTTTGTTGTTGACCTACACTAACTTTGATTTCTGGCATTAACGAGTAACTCCCTCTCTAACTAAAACCATCCCTTCTATCACACGACTCATTTTATTTGATGGATCGGTAAGAATTACATCATAAACATATCTACCAGATTTTAAAGATGCTGTTGTAGTTGTTGAAAGTCCTATTTGTATTTTTCCTGTGGCGGCATCGAAAATAGAGGCAGTAAAAGTTGTTACTCCAGTTGCACCGGCATGTTTACGCATTTGAGCTTTAACGCTATGATTTGTTAAATTCAAAGCAGAATTTGTGTTAACATTATCAAGTGTAAAAACTTGATCAAAGTTAACACCAGAATTAACAACAATATTACTTACATAAACTGTCATTTCTTCAGGTAGTATTTTAAGTATTTATGTAATCATCAATGTTGTTATAATTTCCTGCTGCTTCATATATAACTTAATAGAAGTCTTTAACATTTTTTTTAAAGTACTAATATCATTACAAGAATCAATTTCTCTTGCTTGAATTTCATACTCAAACATTTTATTAATTGATTCTATTTCAATTTCATTTGGATCCATTGATTAACTCCTTGAGCAGTGATTTAATCTCATCAATATCCTCTTTCATTTTTTCAATTTCATCTTTTTGCTTCTTTTTTTGTTCTTTCATTTTAAGATAATTACTGTATGCTTGTGTATCAGTATTGACAATTGCTCCAGAGTCATCTCTGTATAAATTTTTATAACCTTCTACTCTAAGCATATCAGGCAAGAGCTAAAACTCTGAAATTTTTAAATTGTGGAGAATATGCTTCATTTTTACCACTCATCACTAGTTTAATTTTAAATGCAGTAAACTGCTCTAAGTTATCGACACTAAATTGGTACTCTAAGAACTCTCCATCAGCACTTGATGGGAGTTTTGCGTCTGGTTTTCCATTATTAAAAGAAACATCAATTATTTTATCTCCAAATCCATCACCATCAGTATCTATCATATTATCATAACCTGGGAATAGTATATATGCTGGAGTTACTTCTTTGGAATCGGGTTTAAATATTTGATATAAAACTCTAAAATCTGATGAAGAATGAATATAAGCATCAACTAACACTTTGAGTGAAGTCGCAGATTGTTTTAGATTCACCTTATTAGTTACATAAATTGAAGCGTGTGGATCACTGGTTGGTGAATTTACTCTTCCATCTAATGCATAATCAGAAACAGGACTATCCAAACAATTTCTAATTAAATGAACTTTAGCTCCAGTTGCATTTGTATTATCTACACTCGCTGCACCACCATCTAATTCAATAACTGGTGACAGTTCACTATTATTAGTTGTCATTAACATTGCAAGAGTGAAAGATCTATTATTTGGTAACCCAGACAAATTAACTTGGTTAAGTTCATTTGGTCTAGATGCGATAAGTCTTACTGAAGAAAGTTTATTTTGTGCATTTAATTCTACCGATTCATATCCTTGATCTAAAAATGAAGTTTCAGAACCACCAGCACTAGTTCCAGATACAGTTCTCATTTGAGAAGTTATAGAAACACTTTTAGAATCGGTTTCAGAACTAGTAGTCAAAGATGATGGTATAAAAGTTTTAACCGTAGGTTTAATTTTATTAAATTGGTAATTTTTAGTTATATAAACATCGCCTGCTCCAACATCATTAAGATTATTAAAACTAATTTGTTGCTCCCCCAATGCCTTATCATCTCTATTAATTTGTAAATAATATAAATCTAATTCTTTAGAACTTAAAAGACCTGGAGGTATAGTAGCCATTTGATATTGGGTATTGATTCTTCTTAACGAAATATTATTTAATTCATATTTAAAAACTTGATCGTTGATTGAATGTGTGCTCTTCGGCGTATTATCAACACCTCTTTGCAACTGTTGAAGTTCCCCACCACCTGTCCCATTAGAAACTATAGCAGTATATCCAATAATTTCAGTTTTAATTTTAACATATCCAGTGTTAATACCACTAACAGCAGTTCCCTCAAAAGTATCAAAGTTTGCTGTTGCTGCAATAGAAATAACAGCCGTATCTAAATTTAGATTTGCAGATAAAGTACTTGGTTCTATATTTGATTTTACTCCATCTATTCTTAAAATATTATTTATTGAGTGCATTCCGTGATCGGGATGAGTTACTTGAATAATATCTCCGGTATAAAAATCGGACAATGTGTTAGAACTTGTAAATGTTGTATTTGCCAATGCTACATAATTAGTTCCATTCCAATATTTTACAGTTTGTGAAGCGGTTAAAGCTTCTCCCTGAACATTTGTTAGATAAAGAGTATCAATTCCAGTAATGCTAGGAATCGTAATTTGTGCACCTTTACCTTTACCACCGACATTAGTAGTTACAATTCCTATTAGATCACCAGCAACAAATCCATTTCCTTGTGCATTTGCATTTATGCTTACTGAGCTTACCACATTTGAAGCAATAACTACTGTTCCGCTTAGAGTTTGATTGCCAGATCCTGTGATATTAAAAAAAGGTACATTAGTATATGTTCCATTAATATATCCTGTACCAACTCCTGTTACCGTTAAAGCACCTGCTGGAACAGGTCCCCCAACTTGCTCAATAACTCCATGAGGTCTAGCATTAATATTACTTGAACCTGCATTAGCACTACTGACTCTAGTACCAATAGTAAGTATGTTATTTAGAGTATTTGATGTTGAAATCCCTACTCTAAGTTTTCTAGGTAAAGTTTTAATTGGATCCTTGGGCCCAATTTTTGTTGTAGCATTTGTTTCTTTAATTGATTGATTATAAAGATATAATGTACCAGAAGAAGTTGTAAATAAACATTTATAAAGTTGATATTTTAAATCATCTAATGGACTAGGTATCCAAGTCGCAGCATTTTGTGATTTAAATAGAGTTCCTTCCTCATTCTTAGAAATTTTTCCAGAGGCAGTCGTTGCACTAGTCTCATTTGCAATAGTTTCGCCTTGACCAGCAACCCATACCGTAAATTTATCAGAAGTTGGAGACTTAAGAACTATCGCATAAAATTTATCTTTTTCTAAAAATATTGGAGAATCAAATTTGAAATTCGTTGGTTTGCCTGGGAAATTTGGACTTACTAGAATATCTGTTTGCTCTTTATAAACAACAGAACCAATAACTACATTTTGTGTAGGTATTCCTAATTCTACAGTTACAATCGATAATTGAACTTTATGATTTCCTGGATCTTTTTCACCAAAAAATATATCTACAGAAGATAAAAATATGCCAGATTGATTTCCATTTTGAAGTGTATCGATATAAAAAGTTTGTGCAAGAGGATCAACCGGTGGTGGCGGTGGTTTAACTGTAATTGTAACTTGTTTTAGACCTTCTACTATACCTGTAGCTTGATATGTAGTTTCTGCGCTACTTATAGTAAGTATGCCTGGTTTATTTACTGCGTCATTTGGATCTGATGTTAATTTAAAAGTTTTAACTCCGGTTGAAAATTTAACAGGAGGGACTTTATCGGGAGATGATGGTTTTTCAACTCCTGTAAATAAGGCTTTTAAAGCATCTGTATCTTCATAAGGATCTCTTATAAAAAATGATCCTTGTAAATCACCATTTTCATTTGAAAGTAAACGAATGTCTGTTACTTCTGCCTCAGCATTACTAGTTTTTCCCTTCAACTTCATTCCTTTTTTGATATATCCACTAAAGTCACCTAGTGCTTCTTCTGCTAAACTATAAATATCAATGTTTAATAAAATTGATCCTATGCTGTAAAAATCTTTTGGTAAAGATCCAGTAGCAGTGTTATATGGATTAAGATTATAATTGATTTCTGGTGATGCTATAGGACCACTTTTATGAGATGGAGCACATACTTTAGCAGTAAAAACTGTTTTATTCTCTTCAATTCCAATTACAGTTTCGCCAATACTGAAAGACCCTGAAAGGGTATTAATTTCAATTAATTTTGGAATAATATCAAGATTTTTAGATTGTCCATCAAAAAATAAATAATATTGTGTAAGTGGTTTAAATCCAGAAGCATCAAACGCAATATTTCTAGATCTAATCCAATTATCTTCTTTTGTTCCTACTTGTGTATATTCGTTATATTGATTTTTATTTTGACCTGTTTTTGGATCTTTTATTACATTTTGTTGGATCTGTTGTGATATAAACTTTTTGGGATTAGCATTAACTATGGTTTTTTTACCAGTTTCAACTATTACTGTTTTAACCCAACTATCCACAGAGGGCGTTAATTTAATTGTGCCTCCAGTGTAATCAATAATATTAAATGGATTTATATTTTCTTTTTTAGATGCTAATACTTGACCTTTCCACGCTTCTTCTTTATATTCTAGAAAAACTTTTGATGTACCATCTTTTTTAACCCATTTCAAATTAGAATCTAGGGGATCATAGGCATCGACAAGATTATCTAAATCCACATTATTCTTAGGTGCAACTAGCAAAGATAATGTATTTTCATTAAAGTCTGTAGTAAGTACCTTCATATTAGTATCTTTTTTTTATATTTATCTGTTAAACAAAATTATTTAATATTTTTTAAGTTAGTTGATTCATCTGAAATATCTTCAAGTTTTGCTGTAGTTGCTGGATCTGATTTCAAAGTGTCTTGAAAATCATCTACAAAAAATCCTGATTTAAATTTATCCAAACCATCAGCGTCTTTTACTTGAAGAGTTTTTGTATCAGTCTCTAATAATGAGAGTGATGTTAAATTTTCTAATTTAGTCACTCTATCATCAATTTTTCCAATATCTCTCATAGTATATCTCCTATTATCTATGAGAGTAATTTTTGCATCACCAACATTATACAAATAAGCTGGAAACTTTATTTGAGCAAGTTCCATTGCATCTTGTATTGGTTCTGGTAATTTTGGATCAAGTGAGGAGACACCATTTACGATGTTGAAAATTCCATTTTTATCAAGATATAATCTATCAACTCTTGGTAAGTAGTATTCGTATCCAAGTAAAGAATTTTCATTAGGAGTTAAAACTAATGGTGCAGTGTTGTTACTTGATCCAAAATTTCTACTAGAAAATGCAAATGGTGATCTATCAGTTGCAGTAAATTGTGCTACTTTTGGTCTAAAATCTAAAGTATCTGATGCTTTTTTATTATCTGGTAATAATGGAATTCCAGTTTTAAATTTATTTTCGGGGTATGAATTTACAGTATAAACATCACCAGTATCGTTTGAAGGAGTAGTATAATAATCATAAATTACTAATAATCTATGCGAAGGGACATAAGATGATTTCTTTCTGACTATTCTTGAATAATCATAATACTGATCTTTTTGTCCTTTATCTAAAGTAAAATGTGATGTTACATCTTGATATAAACCTTTAGCAACCGAAACAATTAAAGTTTCAATTTTGGATTCTTCAAAAGTTATTATTTCACCAACTATAAATTTATTTGAATTTATATAAACGATGCTTACTGTTGTATCTGGATTTGCAGTTGATTTTTTTATAACTTTAGCAATTGCTCCACTCTCACTTCCAAATATTTTTTCTCCCAAAATTGAGTTTGTATTTAATGCTTTTCCAGTTGGAACTGTAATTGAATCCAAGAAATCATCATCAGCAGGATTTTTAGCACTTAATGATTCATAAATTACAACTATATTGGCAACATCAGGACGGTTTAATGAAATTTCTTCGTCTTGAACTCTTAGTCCATAATGTGAATTAAATGCTAATCCAGAACTTTCTGTTCCTGATATAGAATTAGAATTACTAACAATTAAACTTTCACTTCTAACATATTGTTTTTCTTTTTGTTTTATTCCCTGCTTTTCTAAAGTTGCATTTAATACTACATTAGTTTGATTAGCAGTTAATCCAGTGATTGTAATTGAAGAACCTCCTGGATCTATTGTAACTTGCTCTGATGTTAAATCTTCAACTGCACCGGTACTGTAAATTATAGCATATTTTTCAGCATCATATGCATCAAAAAATGCACTAGATATACCAGCAGGTATAGGAGCAGTTAAGGTTCCAGCGGCATCCGTAATTTCTCCTGTAATTTGTTTTGATATTGTTATATTAGAATTATTTAAATTAAGAGATGAAATATTAATATTAGGTAGAGATGCATATAGTCCACCTTTATCCAACATCTTAGGAGATAAAACTTGAAATTGAACATTATTAATTGTTTCAACTGCACCGCTACATATTCCAGCTACGGAAGGAATTGATCCTACTGTCATACTGGTTCCATTTACAGCGACACTCAAAACTTTATTGAAGTTCGGGACTGTTTGATTAGGCATCTGGTATGAAATAATTGTATCAGTTTTAATTCCTGAAAAGAATTTACCAGGACATGTTACTATTCCTGTAATTTGATTATTACCAGTGATAGATATTGCATCAGTTTTGCTGAACTTTGGAGGAGTAGAAGGGTACAAAACTGTATCTGCTGAAAATGCTTGCCCAGCAACCAATCCACTTCCAGGTGGTGGTTCCTGATACATTGATTTTATATCTTGAACCCCAAATTCTCTAACAGTTTTAATCGTTCTTGATATTGTTGTAACACCAGAAATTGATATTTGTTCACCTATTGAAAATGTACCAGAAGTTTGAGATAATGTTATTAATGAGGAACCGTTAGCATTCGCTGTAACATATCCAGAGGCTCCACTATTTTGTCCTTTAATATATGTCGTCTCTGGGCATTGAACGGTTGTTAAAGTTTGATTAAGATCTAATATTGTATAAGTTTGAACATCAAATAAATACAAATCCCATTGACTTGCTGCGTTTGAATATGGAGCATCTGATAAATTAAAAGAATAAACTCTAGCATCACCTATGTAAGTTGTAATGCCAGCAATATTTCCTTGGGATTTCCTTTGATTAAAAAGTCTTATACTACTCGTTGTATTAAGACCAATTAACGGAGTTCCGCTTACATTATTAACTATAATTTTTGATCCAAATTCAAAAGAAACTGATGATGAGGTAACAGTTTCTTTATCTCTTGGTTTTTTGACATCAATTATTGTAGACGATATTGTTTCAATATCATATCCTTTTACATAAGATTTTCCAGGACCAAATTTAATGCACATTAAATCATCAGAAGGTGTACCGCCCTGCTTAGTGTTTTGAGATGCAAGGTATATCCCACCATTACCTTCATTATTATTTAAAGATTCTTTGACTTCAATATCATAATCTTTTACGCTATAATTTCCTGATTCATCATATGTTCTTAATGCAATGTAATCTTTAATTGGATCTTTTGCAGGATTTACTGCCTTTGTTTTTATGAGAAGACCATCTTTTACTTTAAATAACTCAACAAATGAAGTATCATCAAAGTCATCTAAAGGTTTTTTAGATAATTTTGTAAATATTTTTAGTCTATTTGCACCAGGTGCCGAATAATTTGAAAATCCTTTAGCATTATCATTGAGAGATGAGTCATCTTTTGATGATATAATTTCTTCACTTACAGATAAACCTACTCTATAAGACGAATTATTCTTGTATGCATCTAAAACTAGTTTATCAGAAGTTACATCTACGAGAGCTCCTCTAATAAAAAATACTCCTGGTTCTATTTTTGCACAAGTTCCTATTGCACAAGAATCTTTAGAAATTAAAGTAGCGATGCTATCTCCTGGATTTATGACAGTATCTAAAAATGTAAATGATTCCTCATTTTCTTCTAGTAATAAAATTTCACCATTTTCAAAAAATGAAATTTTATTATCTTTACCTGCATCTAGATAGTTAATAAAAAATGTTAAATTAGTAATATTTTCTGCTTCTGAAATGTTTAAATATTGATCTATTTTTGCAACTATTTTTGTCGATTGTCCTACAATTTTTTTTCCTACTAATTTATCTGCATATAATAAAATATCTATACCTAAATGTTCAGAATTTACTTTAATAGAATAATACTTATCAATGTAACTGTGGCCACCTGGAAGCACCACAGAACCATCTTTTAAATTCATCCCTCTTGCAAGAGATTCTATTTGATTCTGTAATATTGATTGTGATGTAGTAAGTTCTCTAGCCTGAATTGGAAACCCTGGTCTAAATAAGACTTTATAAAAATTCTTATACTTATCAAAATCATCATAATAAGGTCCTACATTTAGATTAGTCTTCTGTGGCATTTTTAAAATTCCAGAATAATTTTAATGTCTTCTTTTTGTCTAGAGTTTCTTGATATTTCGGGTCTATTATCAAGATAGATAATTTCACCTGACTTTTTATTTATCTCTGGATTTGCAAGACCATTTGTAAATGATGAATCTAACGATATAATTTTGTTACCAGTTGGATTTGTAGTGATTCCTGTAAAATTAATATCTACAGATCCACTAAAATTAACACTAGACACAACATTTGCAGATGAGGCAAAGTTTAATACGAGTGATCCCGTTGTAACCCCAACATAATCGACAGTATCATGAGTATTTGGATTTAAAAATATTGTCCTATCTTGAAAATATTTTAAAACCTTAGTTTCTATGTCATAAGATGCTACATATGCCCTTGCAGTTCCACCAGTTACCGTTTGACTAATTACATTTCCTATCGTAGGAGTGCCTGGAGTATCTTGTAAAAATTTTATAGATCCCAGTGCAGAAAATTGATTTTCTGTAAATAAAGTTGTTGAATTATACTGTGATGGATTTTTAATGATTCCAATCTGAGCAAACTTAGTATCTACAGGAAAATCTTTACTAGAATCATCAAAACGAGCATAGACTAATACTTTATCTGCTCCAAGTTCAGTGTATATGTCATACCCATGACCTTTTGAGGGCGGAATAATTGGAATTAAATTTGCTCTGGTTGAAACACTACCATTAATTGTTCCAAGGTCTACAATACCATAAGTATACCCTTTTCCGCCAGAAGAGACTACTGCGTTTATTATTCTTCCATTATCATCTACATCAATAACGACTTTTGCTCCAGTTCCATCTCCAACTATATTAAATTCTTGCCCAAGACCAGATTTATACCCAAAACCTCTACTTTGAATATAAACTTGTTTTAATTGATTTTCATTAATGTCAGAGTTTCCATTATCTCTAACTGCTTTTATTTGAGCATTGGTTGAAGTGCTCCAATCATTAGGTAAAGAAATATAATCAGTTGAATCAAATTTTATTATGTCATTTGGAGAAATGGTAAATAGATATTTCCATAGATATCCATCCCCACTTGTACCAGCTTTGGAGGGTTCTAAATCAGTAAACGTTGGTTCGTCTAGAGAAGCATTCCCAGTTGGTAAATCACCTGTTGAACCATTGTATATACAAATATAAACTTTATATTCACTATTCATTACATAATAATTGGACTCATATAATCTAGGAGAATTCGTTATAGGAGTCAAATTAGTTAGACTATAATCATGTCTATACATTTCATATTTTCTTCCTCGTTCCCAATTTATTCTTCTTACTAATTTTTTAGTATTTGCTGGAACAACTCTTTTACCAAAACACATCCCATCTTTAACAAAACTCATGTAGTTCTTGCTATCTATAGGATTTGGTGTATTGGTATCCCAATTTGCCGTTCTACCAAATCCAACAGCTGCTGAGTTTGGTAACCCTAGGAAAACATAATAAGAATTATTTGTTGTATCGTTAACTGAGTCAACAAAATTCCCAGCATTTAATATTCTAAACTGATCGGTTACGATTGCCGCCATATTAATATCTTTTTTCTATATTTATACTACCCAAGATCTTTTTTAAGAGCTCCACTGTCTCTAAGACCATATTCCCTTCTTTGAATAGTTGGGAATGTTGTTAGACCTGCATCAACTCTCAGCCCAGTTACCCCAATAGAAATTGGTGATGATGCTCTGGTGAATCCAGAAAGTCTTCCCCAAGAGAATCTACCACAGATATTTGTGGGTGATCCTGTAGTTCCCAATCCAACAACACTGGTCGTTGAAAGAATATTAGAATCAATTTGAGCATTGGAACCATTAGTTGTAATTGCGTTTACAATATAAACATTATCTAAAAATGTTGTCCCAATACCAACTATTGAAGTATTTAAAGTATTAATAGATGTAACTCCAGAACCAACTCCAGTATTATAAATGTAAATTGGATATCCAATTAAAAGTTCAGTAAAAGGATTTGCTGCTGCTTCTGGAATATTCACAAAGAATCTCAATGCTAGTGGATTTGAACCAGTTCCTGTGGTTGTTGTAATTCCGGTAATAATTCCAGCAAATCCTTGAACTGTGGTAATCTTAGAAATATTTTCATATATTATATTTTGTATTGGTGCAAGAACATTTGGTATTATTGAGGTTGTATAACCAAAACCAGGATTTATTATTGAAGTAGAAGTAATTGTTCCACCAGCACCAATTGTTGCTGTTGCTGTTGCTGTTGTACCTATACCAACACCAATAGTCTTTGGCGGAGCTATGGATAAAGTAATCGTTGCACCACTATATCCCGAACCGCCAGTATTAATCGTTAACCCACTAATAGTTCCACCAGCAGAAACTGTTGCAGTAAAAGATGCTCCTACTGGATCAGTATTGATTCCAACAAGAGTATTAACACCAACAATTATTGCACCAAAGTTTATTATCTCAATATTAGTTAGAGCATCATTTTCTTCATAATTAAAGAATTGAGCATCATCTACAAAAATTTCAGTATCTGAAATAGATAGATTTCCAATTACTTTTGCAGTTGGATAAACTAAACTTTCAATAGAATCTCTTGACTTATGAATATATTCATTTGCAATAATTTTATCTACTTTTTGTTTAGTCCAATTAATTGGTTTAAAGTTGATTGAATCAATTCCAATATCTGTATAAATGTCTGTTTCAACTTTATTTGCAGAACGTATATTTACTACTGTTCTATTTTTTTGTTCTATTGTTCCAATAATAAAATCATTCTTATTAAGTTTTAAAGTGTCTCCAGATTTTACAGTTTCAGTGACATTTACCTGCCTACTATCTTCATTTCTTGTTCCTCTGTAGAAGAATATATCTACTTTATCATTGATAGTTGGAGCTATTGTGAATATAAAAGAAGATCCCCCGTCAAATTCATAATTTGCACCTGGATTTTGAATTACTCCATTTACAAAAATTAAGAGTAAGGTATTAAGATCAATTTCTACAGACTCTGCATTATTCTCATCTTTCTCAAAACTTAACAAATCTCCATTATAAACTAGTGGAAATCTAACTCTGGATCCATTTTGAAGATCTTTTATTGAATCAATGTAATCAAGTTCTCCAAACTGCCAGGCAGAGAATGAATCGTTGAAGATTTCTAAAACTTCAAAAGTGCAGTCTATGAGTGGAGATGAAAGATTCTTATCAGTTACTAACCCAACTGGTTTAAATACATCACCTTTTTTGAATCCATAACCAGGTCTAGAAATTTTAAATGATTTTACTTCAAATAATGTGGAACCTATTCCTGTAGTAGAACTTGCTCCAACTTCGAGATTAAGTAGTAATCCATCGCCTGTGGTTGTGGTTGTTCCTATACCAAGTCTAGAAACTCCAATCACTGAAAGATTTTCATAATTTGGTTCCGAAACAAAGATTTTTGGATTAACGTATCCGGTTCCACCAGAAACTACATTAAAAGATAATGTCCCTCCAGCACCAACTGTAGCAGTGATATTAGCAGCAGTCCCCGAATGACTAGAATCAGTAATACCAATGGAAACAACACCACGATATCCAGATCCATTAATGTCTGTTGTTCCCAGTCCAACTGATGTAACAGCACCACCAGACACAACTGCAGTTACAGAGGCACCAACCAACGGAGCAAATCCTAGTCCAGGTGTAGATGCAAGAGAAACAATAACTCCCCCTCTTGGTAATTGATTTTGATTTACATCAAATGGAGAAATATAAACATCCTGACCAATTGCCGTTGTTGTTATTCCTGTAAATACTACACTAGATATTCCAGAATTTTGAATAAATCTATAATTATTGTTAGCATTATTAGATGTCGTTGGTGTTTGGAATACATTATTGATAAACAATAAACCACTACCAGTTTCAATTCCAGTGATATTTGAACCTTGAACAGAAAGTTTATAAGTTTGTCCTATACCTGTAAAGTCATTTGAAATATTGTCATATATTAAATTCTTCGTGTAGTCTTTACGCAAATAAACTCGTCCACCAAAAGTTGATTTTACATATGGAATATTAGAATTATCAACTGTCTCACTTAAATTTCCTTTTGGAGCTTCGGTGAAGTGAATTCGATTATTGACAATGTTGAATGAACCAGTGTGTACTCTGATTTCAGTTCCATCGGTGTGGGTGGTTGCTAAAGTTCCAACAAAACCTCTTTTAGATTGAATAAGATTAAATGTGCCTATTCCCGTGATTGGTCCTGTTGAAGTTGTTCCTAGTCCTACAGAAATAACTTCAATAAACTCATCATCTATTTTTAATATATTTTTTGGCACTATTGAAGAAATACCAGATATTGCAAAGTGTGTTGAAATTGCACTAACTTGTCCATTATTGTTTATCAGAGTATAATTTATTGGTGTGTATGATATTGGACTTTGAACTATTCCATCAATAACAATAACTGATTTTTCAAGTTTTTTACGCATTTCAAGTTGATGTGCATTTCCAGTTGCAGTATTAGTAAATGTAAACGCTGCTCCAACAACATTGCTAGTTCCTTTAGAACCAGAGAGTCTAAATGTACTATTGTCAATTTTAATTGCATAGACAGTTTCTGGTAAAATATTTGTAGAAATTCCAGTTGTATATGTTTGTCTTATAGAATTACTTGTAGATGCATTTGAAATTGTAATAGCAGTATTTACATTTGTTGCATAGAAAACTCCATTTGTAGTTGAAGCTGCAGATATTGATGCTGTAATAGAATTAATTCCAATATTTGTTATAGTTCCTAGAGATGTTCCATTTCCAGAGAAAATTCCTGCATTAATTGTAAATAATGTGGTATTTCCAATTCCAGTTATGACAGTCGAACCACCACCAACTACATTTCCGATAAAGTAAGTATAGTTAGTTCCTATTCCGGTAACAGTTGTTCCAGCAGCTATTGAAGGTCCTATTATGGTTTGATTTATTGCGATACCTGTTGATGTACTTATTCCGGTTATTGTAGAAAATCCAACAATAAAATCTCCTAAAAATACTGCTCCACCAACTATAGTAGTGCCTATTCCAACAGAAGTTGCAGATACACCAGAAAACGTGGATCCTGGAGTGTATATTAATTCTTCATTGTTTTGGAAAAAATGATTTGCTATAGTAAAAGTTCCTGTTTGTGGATTTAAAACTGTAGTGTCTGAAGGATTAAAAGTTTTTTCAAAAATAGGAATGCCTTTGTGAGTTAAATCAAAATTCGTAACATTACTTCTGTTTCCATTAATTCCATTAAATTTTGAAAGATTTAATTGTTCTCTGAAAGTTCCATATGTTAAAGACTGTGGTATATTAAGACTATCACTTTGTGTTTGAATGATTTCATTATAAGTTTGAATTAAAATACTGGTTAAAATATTATCATCTGGATAAAACTTCAGAACAAAATTATCACCAATTAATTCTGATGAGAAAGTTCCTATTCCAGTAGTGTTTTGACCAGAAAGAAACGGATATTGAACAACATAAGCATCTGTTCCATCGTGTATTGATAAAATTTGATGTAATGCAGATGTATTTCCGTAACTAACTCGTGCAATTGTTTTAATTGTAGTGACATCATTTTTAGAAACACTAACTAAAGTTGATATACCAGAAGAAATTTCATAGTTACTTTGTAGTTTTGCAGTGTTTTGGGTTCCTGCTGGTTGTCCAGAAGCAGTGAATGTATAAGTGCCAACTCCAACAGATGTTGTTCCAAATCCAACAACTTTACTTCTAACTAAAACTGAGTTGTTTTCAGTACTATTTGTAAAATCTAAAGATAAAACTCCAGAACTTATATTTGCACTAAAGGACCCTATGAATCCCCCAGTCGAGAATCCTATCTTTGGTGTATTATCGACATAGTATTGTGAAATATTTGTATCTGTACCATCATGATCGACATATAATTCAAAATAATTTCTCTTTTCAGTAGTGGTGTTTATAATTTCAGCGTTAACAAACAATGACTTAATTGTCCCAATTCCGGAAGAAATAATCGTGCTTGTAGAAGCAACTCCAACAATATTATTAGAACCTGTCAAATTAATAAATCCTATTGTTTGAGTTCCTACACCTGCTAAAGATCCATTAAAATTATTTTTTAAAATTTTAATATCATAATTTGAATTATAAGGATCTAAAGGATTAAATCTAAGAGATAATGATCCACTGTCAGTTATATTGGCAAAGACATCTCCCAAATTGGAATTATATAATGATGCTTTCTCAATTGTGATGATGTCATTAGTCCCCGATGGTAATGTTATTACCTCAGTCACCTGCCTTTGAGTATTAAATGGATTGACAATTTGAATTAAAAATCTGTTGTAACCATCATTTAAATTATATTTAAGTAAATCTACATAGTTATCTACATCCTGATTTGTATTATTAAATTGACTACTAATGTCATCAATTGTTAGAACTCTATTTGATATACATTTAATATAATCGGTTAGTTTTTTATTTTTTAGTTGAATGAATTTTGATTTATTTGTTAAGGTATCAACTTCAATTCCAAAATCAAAATTATTGATTGTGTCAACTCTAATTTCGCTAATTAGATTAATTAAGGATTGTCTAATAGTGTTATTTGTCACTCCAAATCCTACTCTCTTTTTTTTAATAATTTCAGTATCTGCAAAATTCTTAAGACCAGTAGTATGTAAAAGACTATTGACTGGTTCTTTTAAATCTTCAAATTCTATAGAACTTTTTACTGTATAAGAAAGATTTTGATAATAATCATTATCTGAAATAATTTGAGTATCATCATTTAATTTTCCGACATCATTAGACCATCCACTATCTTTTCTTAAAGAGTAATCAAGTTCAAAAAATGCTCTATTATTTTGAATACTTTTAATGGTTGCTATAGTTCCAGAATCTCTACCTAAGATAATATCATTTTCTTTTAATTCATACGTTCCATACACTTTTATTGTATTTTCTAAAATTTTTGTTATGATTAAATCTCTTCCAATATAACTTGATCCCTCACGAGTCAGAAGTTTTTCTTCAAGAGCAAAGTTTCGTGGAGATTGGGTAACTTTAAATATTGGATAATTTGATTTTTTAATTATTGATGCATATCCATTTTGTGTTGTTGCTATACCAAGAGCATTAGCACTAATATCAGTTGCTATCCCAACAAGACTAAATGTTACTTGTGCTGGATTACCATTTGTATAATTTGATACTGTAAAGAATTGGAATTTATGATCTTTAGAATTGAATCCTTTACCAGTATTTCCAATGTTTTGTATACCTTCAACAAATACTTCTTCACCAATTGTAAACACATTGGTTGTAAATCCAACTAGTGGAGTTGCTAAAACACATGTAACTATTCCAGATGAAGATGTAAGACAACTATTAATTCCTATTCCATTACTATTGTTTATTGCATAAATTTCATTTGTTATTTCGGATAGTCCTGCTGGAGCAGTAACAATCGTTACAGAAGAAATTGAAGTTCCACTTAGTGAAGGTTTTAATACACCATTATCATAAATTGTTCCAGTTTCTGGATTTACTATGACTAAATCCGGAGTAGAAGTGTAGTTGGAACCACCATATGTTACTTCAACATCTGTAACTTCATTTCTGTTAGTTATAATAATCAATGGAGAGATGAATACTTCTGGACTTAAAGTTCTATCCACAGAAAAATCAAATCCAGGATCATCAATAGTTAATTGGTTAATTCTACCAATAACTGAAGACTGAGGAATTATATCTGCATTAATTCCGTTTGTAGAAGTTATACTTTTAAATTTTGGAAGTTTTTTATATGAGATTCCTCCAGAAAGAATTTTTAATTTAGCAATTCCACCTTCTTCAGTAGATGAGGTTGTGGAATATTCCAAAGTATCTGTGTTATTTTGAGTATATGTATAAAGTTCTGGTAGTTTATTGAGTTGAACTTGGAATGAGGTACTGCCAATACCAACTCCAGAAATTGCAAATGAATCTGAATACAGACTATCAACAAATAATATTTCAGAATAATTTACAACATCTTTATCAGATGTACTAATAAATCCGGTTTTTTCTAGAGAGTAATAAAGTTTTGGTGGTAAAGAATTATTGTAAGTTAAAGTTAGCGATGCATTGGTGGAAATTCCAACTGTGCCAACACCAATCACACTAAAGGTAGAAGTAGTTCCTGTTGACACAAACTCATTATTAAAATCTTCATCATAGAATAATTTTAGTTTATATCCACTGAGTGATGAGTCTGAAACATCAAAAACTAGGTCGTTATTTCTAACTAATGAAATTTGAGGATTAATTTTTGAAATTGAATTTAAATTTCCACCAGTTGAAGCAAGACTAACAATTACAGGTGGTTTTGCTACAGAATCGTTATAAGTTTCTGCTAGATTAAAATTATCATCATCAATTCTGTAAATATAATATGGTCCAGTTTGCAATCCTGAGATTATTGAATTGGTGGAATTGTAAAATACTTTGTCTCCAGTTTCAAAATTATGAGAATTAATTTGAATTTGATTTGTACTAGTATTTACTCCAATAGAAGTAAATCCGATTGGATCGATTAATATTTTATCATGGTTAGAATTATATATAACTTTAATTGAGGTTGCTGTTGTTCCAAGTCCAACAGATCTATTTGATTTTAGAGATAATTTTATAATATCACCAACATTCATTCCATGTGCAGTTGAAACTGCAACTGTAGAAGTTGCTTTTTGAACTTTTGCTGTTATTTGATTAAAATTAGATTTAATAAAATATTGATAATTTAGTGAATCTTGATTTGGGGTAAATCCAACAAAATATAATCCATTTGTACTAGTTGTTAATCCAACTTGAGTTGTAAGACCAATATAATTTGGAGATTTATTGATTACATAGAAGTTTTGTGTTGTTCCTGTTTGAGGTACATTGAATTGATCCAAGACAAAATTATTTCCACTTGTTGACACTGCAATGGTATTTCCACCCGCTGGTATAACAAGTGTTACAAGTTGATTTGTTTTAAATGGATGACCTGGTAAATAAATACTTTGTGATGGAATTGATACTAAACTATTTTTTTCTCCAATTTTGTAAGTCGTTGTTGATGTCAATCCAGTATTTGTGGCAATACCAATTGCCTGTGTAGGATTGAAATATACAATATCGTTAAGTTTTGATTCAAAATATGGAGTTTTAAGTTCAATAGTAAAACTATCAGGTTTAGTGAAAATTGGTGTTGATATTGTATGAGCAAATCCAGTCTGTCCTCTTAAAATTCTTATAACTTTATTTTCAGGAAATAAATTGAGAACTTTAACTAGTTCAGTTGCTCCAATTCCAAGTGTGGAACCCGCAGAAACATTACTAAAATTGGTAGTGACATATATATCAGTCACAAATCCAACTGCTGCATTTGATGGAATTTGTTGAATCAGATATGAAGTTTCTGTTGATATTCCAATTAAATGTGAATTAGTTAATCCAAAAACAAATTTAGATGCTCTAGAAATAATTACCTTATCTTCATTATTAAGACCATGTGGTAAAGTACCATGTGGTAAAGTACTATGAATTGATACCTGCTCAGAATTTTTCCAAATAACAGTTGTTGAAGGAAATGTTTGAACTGTGGTATTGATGCTACTAATTTTTTTACCTTTTACAGAGGAAACTACTACACTTAAACCTGTTCCATCCGTATCCTTGTCATCAAATACTGCAATATCTCCAATCTTATAACCTTCACCGGATTGATTGATTATTAAATTATCAACTGGTCCTCTCTTTACAGATTCAATAGTTGCACTTTGAGTAATAATTTCATTTGGTTCTAAAATAAAATCATTACTTGAATTTAAATCATAAACTTTATATGGGAATGTGTTTCTAATTAGATTTGAATTATTGAAATCAAAACTCTGATTAATATTTTGATTTATTAAAAGTGAGCGATAGGAGTTTCCAATAAAATATGGGAAGATTGAATTTTTATTAGTATTGGAAATAGTTGCAAAGTAAGCATAAACTCCATTTGGAAATTCTGGAGTTTTAGTAAACCTTCCATTATATTGATCTAAATCTCCAGAATTATTGAAGAGATAATCCTCAACAAAAAATCCTGCTGCAAATTCACTAGGTCTGTCTATTACATTGTTAGAGTTTAAAATATATCCAGGATTTAAATATTTTAATGATGAATTTAAATTATTTGGATCTGAGATTGATGTTGGTCCATAAATTGGATTTCCATCATATGCCCATCCAATTATTGGAGAATGAACAGTTCCAGTGTCATTTGAATTTACGTTTTGTTGGTTACTATAATAACCAAGTAAATTATATCCTAGTCCAGGAACTCCTACATTATTTGAAAGAATTTCCTCCCCATGTCTTGCATAGTTATTGACAGTAAGAGATCTAACATCAGGTTCAAATATTGCCCCTAGTCCTGGAACTGTAGCATAAACAAAAGTATTTTTCTCAATATATCCTAATCCAGAATTAATAATGATAACATCAGTAACTTTACCATTAGTAACTACAGATCTTAATTTAGCACCTACACCATCTCCTTCAACTATTAAATCTGGTTCAGAAGTATATTTACTTCCACTAAAAGTAACTTGAACATCAATAATTCTACCGTTTGAAACAATTGGTTTAAACTCTGCTCCAGTTCCTTTTGCAATATTAATATTTGGTCTTTTATGTAGATTTAAAATCTTTGATCCATATCCGCTTCCTTTTTCATAAAGATAAGTATCAATAATTTTTCCTCTAAGATAAGGTGTAGCAACTATTGTTCCAGTTTGATTATTTACAAAAGAAACATTAATAGTTAATTCAATATTTGGATAAGAAAATACCTGATATCCTGATCCTTTTGTTGGTAAATTTATATAATCTCTTCTAGTATAATTTGTTTTATTTGTTCCTCCTATACCAGCATCAGATAATCTAAAAGAATCATTATCTACTTTAAGAATATAATAATGATTTGTTGTTGAAGTTATCCCCGTAGAAGTCGTTAATCCTGAGATAGCAACCGGAATAGTGGTTCCTACACCAACAGCAGTAGTGTAAATAACTTTATCACCATCGACAAAACCATGATTTGAAAAATTAACAGTTGAATTCTGAGTTGAAATTCCAGATGGAGTTACTTTTAGTGAACGATGTTGATATCCACTACCAGGATCAAGAACTTTGATTGATCTTAAAGTATTTTGTGCATTATAAAGTTTAAATTTATGAATTCCTGATTTTTGTGCAGTGGTTAAACCAACTGTATTAATTCCACTGTTTAAATCAGAAAGATTTGCATAAAGTTTAATTGATGATATTCCCACAACTTGAGCATAATATACTGTACCTTTTACTAAAGTTCCACCATTTAACTTTGATACATCTGTATTGTTTGCAGATCCAAGAGAGGTTGCAATTCCAACAGGATCATTACCGTTATTATCATAAACTAGAGCCGTTCCAGATACAATTTTAGGATTTTTTGAAAACATAATTGTTTCATCATTTGAATTGATACCAAATGATCCACCAGTTAATTCACGTTGTCTTGCATCAAATTCAATTTCACGTTGTCTCATCTCTACAATTGGTTTAAGAACTGCTCCAGAACCGTTTCCTCCAGAAATTGTAACTGAAGAAACATCTGCAATATCAAAATCTTGTGGATCGACAAATACTTTTTCTACAGATCCACTTATAACTGGACTTACAAGTGCTGTTGTTCCAGAACTAACGATTGGGTCGGTTACTATTAAAACTGGCGGATTTATTATGTCGTATCCAGTTCCACCACTATAAAGTTTTACTTTCTCTAATGGACCATAGTAAATTTTATCAGTAGATTTATAATTTTGGATTTCAACTCCATTAATCAATATTCCTGTGGTTCCAGGGACAGTTTTTTGATTTTTACCAGTCTTAATATTTTGATTAGACGGGAATTTTTTTAGTGATTTTTGTGGATAAATCCTATCTTCTTTTTGTGAGAATAATGTAAAAGTCTGCTTTGTGCCAGATGCATTTCCAAGAGCAAATTCTACAAAAATATTATCATCAATTAATGTTCTTGATTGATATAATTTAATTTTATTTTTATTATCTCCAGGAGATGGAGTCAATACTTTTACAAAATAGTTACCTGTTTCAAGTCCAACTAAAACTCTCCCTCCAGAATAATAAATTTCATCACCTGTTATGAATGGAACATCTTCAGTTCCATCAAATGCAATTGTTTGGTATTTTTGAGTTAAAGTATTAAAATCTTTTAAATTATTTTGAGATACCGAATTGATTTCGGATTTAATAACTGTTTTAGTTATTTGATAAGAAGGTAATGAATTTGATGCAACATAGAAATATTGCTCACTATCATTATAAAAATTTTGTATATCAGATGTTACTACATTATTTCCGTAAAATATAGGAGTATTGGAACTAGTTGCAGTATTTAATTTTCTTCTAATTCTATAATTTGTTGTATCTAATTCTGGTTGTATAAATGAATCATCAACTTTGAATCCACCAGAATTTGGATCTCCAAGATTGTTTAAAGTAACTTCTCTTGTAGTTTGATTAATGTTTGCAACAATGGCACCAGAATATGCAACTGTTTCTGTGGATCCCTGTAATATATCAACAGTATCTCCAACTTTAAGATTCGATTTATCAGTTTCAGATTCTAATGTGAAAACTGAGGTATTGATTCTCTTTACTTCAAAAGAAGAGCTGGTATTATAAACTAATGTATTTGCAAATAATTCTTTGTATGTTTTGTTTTGGGTAGGATTTAAAATTATTTCACCAACATGTTTAACATAAATTCTTTCACCCTCATCAGTCAGGTAGATATCAGTAATTGGTTTAAATCCAGATAAAACACCGCCAATTCTAAATTTTACTATTTTGGTTAAATCTCCATTTTCATATCCATAAAAGAAATCATCATTACGAATATCATCTCTAGAATTGATAATATTATTAATTCCAGTACAACTTAAAAATTGATTTATAGTTTTATCTGCATACGAAATTTTATTATTTCCAGAAATTAAAGTTCCAGTAACACCAAATCCAACAGTAGAATCTACCGTAATGACTGAAGAACCAACGGATACTTTTCCAATCACTCTTGTTTTTGGTTGAACATTAAAAATTCCATCTATAAATTCTTTATCATCATACCCAAGAAATAATCCAAGTTTGTAATAGCTTCTTGTACCTGTCCTTGTAAAAATTTCTACCTCAGACACTGATGCCTTTGTATTTGGATCCGTGGATTTTATGATAGTTTGTCCAACTAAATTATTTGGTTCTCCAGAAATTTGTTCGACAATTATAATCTCTCTTCTTAAAAACTTTGCAGTTGAAGGTTTCGTTAGGTAATTTTCTAGATCTATTACTTTTGGATCAATTCCATAAAGAACATTGAACAGAATTCTAAATGATTCTTCAGTTCCTTTTGCTTGATAAAAACTTCTTGCCTCTTTAATAAAATTATTTACATTTAAATTTGCTACAAAATCTACGTCTTCTAAACCTGGAGTGAGTAAATATTTTACTTTTTTATAAAATTCTTTTAAAAATAAAGAACTTAAATTTTTAACTGATGCCCCTTTAGAGTGAGAAGTAGCGTCTGTAGAACTAAAGACTAATTCTTCAGGATCTAAAGTGCTTTTATATTTTGTGATACCACTGAATCCACGCACACAACCAGTAAATGTATTAGTTGTAATTCCTGTATATGTAAAAATTTCATCATTAATTTGAAATAATCCATACTCATTTGGAAATCCTTTAGTAGATTCCACCCTAACAACTTTTGCAGTGGGAATGATAGATTCACTAAGTGTAGTTACACCAACAATAACTTCTGGAGTGAAATTATCTAATTTGAGATATTGGTCAAGATTTTCTACAATATCAGAGGGTCCACCCTGATATTCTTGGGAAATATAATATTGCTTTAAAAAATCTACAAATTTTGGATTTTCTGAGAGTATAAATTCTGGTAGTTGATTTTCAATAATCTGCTGAACTTTTACTCTCTGCTCAAAACCAGTTGTTATCATCTTATACCCTCTTTAATTCTCCGTTTAAGTAACTAGAAGTTATTTTATACCCAACTCCAGATATCTGTTCTCCAGAAGATATTGTATCCTTCACCATATTTATCTTACTCTTGCTAACATCAAAATACAAATAAAGATCTTTTAGACCAATCACATCATTAGATTCTGGATATGCTTGTACTTCAATTATATTTTCACTAATATCAGTTGATTTAATATTAACTGGATTAATCATTATTTCTCCAGTGTTATAATTAACTGTTCCAGCAGATTTAACTACGACTACATATTTTTCTTTACCATCAGGTGTTTCTTTTACAATTGAAATAATACCTTTTCCTGTTCCGTCTAGATCGCCTGTAGAATTTTTATTAGGAGCATCTGTAAAATAAACGGTTTCTGTCTCACCTGCAATAGTAAAACCAGTGCTCTTAATATTAAATCCAATTGGTTTTATATTAAATTGATTTCCAAAACATAATTCATATGTTGTAACCTGATCAATCAATACTTTAAGATTTCTTCTTATAATCACTCTTGTGATATTCGAAGTAATTGCATTATCAACGCTGTCTATGATTTGATTTATTTTACTATATTTGAATCTACCTCCAAATTTATTAATATTGGAAGAAGAATAAGTCGTTAGGGCATTAATAATATTTGTCTTTAATTGGTTAACACTAGAGGTCTGAGAATTATTGTAGTAAATTCCAGCATCAATCTCAACATAAAGTATTTTCAAGTCTACAATTTGCTGATTAATTCCTGCTAAAGAATATTGTTTTAGTTTGGATAAAATTTGCTCTTTATCAAAATCAGAAACATATTCACCATTTTTTGGTTTAATACTGATAATAACATTGCCAAATTGTGGTGGATCTAATTCTTCACCACCAACAACAGATACAGACTCAGTGCCTGAATAAATTGACTGAATAATTGTCTCATAGTCACGAGTTGTAACTGCACGATATTGTGAAGAATATAGGCGCGGAGCAAAGTATTTGATTGAATCGGTTGATTCAATATCAGATCCATTTCTTGCTGAAGAAACAGTTGTGATTGTAACTAAATTTGTAGGAGTTACAATATTATTCAGGGAATCTCTAACTCTTCCTGAATAAGAAAAATTAGTTCCTCCATTTCCATTTTTACCATTAGTTACAATATAAGTAACTGTAATAAGACTTCCATGTTCTAATTTCTTACCAAAATATCCATCACCAAATAAAAGTTCATATTTTTCATCTTGAATTTCTTGTAACAGATATGTTTCTGAACTCTTATTTACATTTAAAATATTATCTACCTGCGCGTATTCTCTGCCTATAGCATTGGGATTATTGACATCTGCTGCTATAGTAACTTTAACAACAATTGTTGATGTATCAATTGAAGTATTATCAAGAACAAACCTCTGATTTACAGATCCATCAACAGTAAAAGTTTTCCTAAGAAAAGTACCTTCATAAACTTCAATATTTTCAAATGAAGCAATTTTAGTATTTGTATTGACTGTGGTTGTAATACTTTCTGGAATTGAAAAAATATAGTTTGTAGTTAGGTCTCCAGTCCCAACACAGACTAGTCCTGCATCGAGTGTAAGAGACGGTGTAGTCGATGCATTAGGAACTTGTACATCGAATTTTACAACCGCCTTGGAGGCGGTTTTAGAACGAGGTACATAACCAATGTTTCTTGCCAATGAAACAACATTTTCTCTTAGAGTTGCTGAATCTAAGAAAGATTCATTTGCAACCATATTTGTGTTAAATGCCGTAATGTATGTGTTATATGCTAACACATCAATTAAGACAGAAAAATTAGATCCCTCAAAGTCAAAATCCGTGAAATTAGAATTTGCACGAATGTAGTCTTTTATGGAAGTTTTGATCTGATCAAAATCTAGATTTGTAAACTTAGTAAAAGGCATATTACTTTACTGCCTCTAATAAAAATGTAAATTCTTGTGTTGGAAAATCTTGACCGATAATATCAAAATAAACAGTGATATTAAATGCATTTAAATCTGGTTGAGGATCAACATCAACTTTAAGGTTTGTAACTCTTGGTTCAAAATTTCCGATGGATGTTTTAATTTGGTCTTCAATGACTGATGCAGTACCAAAATCTATAAGTTCGAATAAACTTGATCGTACATTTGTTCCAATTAGAGAATTAAAAAACCTTTCCGTTGGGATTGTTTCAACCAAATTTCTAACACTTCTACGAATCGCAGATTCATTACGAAGAATAGATAAATCTTTTGTCACAGGATGAGGTTCAAAAGACAAACTAATGTCTTTAAATGCTCTAGAAATCCTTGTGATTGCCATTGGTCAGTTGTTTTCTTGACTTATTTATATTTACTTCCAAGGAATTCCATATGATGGTTCAGTTCCATAACTCCAGTCATCATAATCTTCATCATTACGAATTTTTTCGTGCAATTCTTCTTGCTTTTTGAGATTATGTTTAGGTGCAAGATCGTGCATAACTTCTTGAATGACTCTTTTTGGTGGCGTTGCCTCATAATCTGTAATTAGTTTAGCAGTACCCCACATTTCTCTCATATAATTGGGGTCTCTATCGACTGGTAAATTAGACATTTTAGCTCCTGTTTTAATGAATAAAACAGAACTTTTATAAAGGAGGTTGCTATCTCCCTGTTTCTATTTAACGA
>Ga0194118_10001121_pt1 | contig 39904 bp, 58 predicted proteins | sample TA2MahsurfametaG_2_FD_148662 | JGI IMG/M metagenome (GOLD analysis project Ga0194118, IMG submission 148662) | Freshwater microbial communities from Lake Tanganyika, Tanzania - TA2015013 Mahale N5 surface | ecosystem: Environmental > Aquatic > Freshwater > Lake | place: Tanzania: Lake...
AGAGCTGTTGATATTGTAGGTACTACTAGAGGTACTATTGCTGAAATAAATAGACCTAGAGTATTAACGTATGCTCAACTAAGTGCTAAACTTAAGGAAGATAATAATAGAGAAGCAAGTGGTATTAACACTGGATTAGCTATTAACGGTGATTTTAGAAGAGATATTATAGGATATAAAGGTCCTAAAACCGAAGGGTATGCAGGTAGATCTGGAGAAGGTTATAGAGCAAATAAGAAAGGAACTGGTAATCCTGGTTCAAAAATTATTAAGAGAGAGACTTATAATACCGTTGGTGATAAAAATAATGATTTAGGAGTAGATAAAATAAATGCTTTAGACGTAGGAGCTTCAAATGCTGGAGATAATACTGATATGATTAAATGTATTATTACAGCAATGGAAGTACAACCTGATAACTCTAATAAATCAATACCAATGGTATTTAGAGCTTTTCTTACAAACTTTCAAGATAACTATAGTGCAAATTATCAAGATTATCAGTATATCGGTAGAGGAGAAAAGTTCTATACGTACAACTCGGCAGAGAGAAAAGTAAACTTCGACTTAACTATAGCAGCTCAATCTAGAGCTGAAATGAAACCTCTTTATAGAAAGTTAAATTATTTAGTATCTCAAACCTATCCAGCTTATGCAGGATTTGGTACAGGAGGAGGTTCCGGATTTATGAGAGCTCCGTTAGTTCAAATAACTATTGGAGATTATATTTACGAACAACCTGGATTTATAAACAATATAAATTTAACTATAGTAGAAAATAGTCCTTGGGAAGTTGCTTTAGATCCTCTAGGTATAGATAAAGATATCTATCAACTACCTCACGCTATTAAAGCAAGTATGCAATTTACTCCAATACACAACTTCTTACCAAGAAGATCTTTTGATGCTAAGAACATTACACCGTTCGTTACACCTAATACTGGTCAAAAAGCTAACTTATTCGAAATATAATGGCAAATAGATACTTAGACATACAACTTTTATCAGGCAGTGCTCCTACAGATCCTCGTTATTATAGAAACGCACTCTATCCAGAAGTTGAACCTTCTGTAGATGATACTTATATTATAACTACGTCTGATGACAGACTAGATTTACTAGCTTACGATTTCTATTCTGATCCTAGTTTGTGGTGGGTTATTGCAGTAGCAAATAACTTATCAGGAAGTTCAATGTACGTTAAGAATGGAATACAAATTAGAATACCAAGCAATGTACAAGATATACTTAGCAAATTTGTTCAGATAAATAAAGTTAGATAAAGTAGTTATGGGAAATAATCCTTATAATCTTATTGGTAATCCACTTGAACAGAGCGTAATAGATCAAGTTAAAAGAAGAGCTTCTTTACAAGGAGTAGATGAGTTACAATCTGAAGCTAGTATAATCTTTAAATCTAGAAAGAATGCTTTTGCTAAATTAACTTCTTTCGTAGAAGTAAAAGATGATGAACTAGCTAAAGTGTTAGGAGATGGAGGGATCGAGTTAGCAAAAAAATGGACTCTTTTTAATGGAATTTACGCAGGTAACGGAAAAGATTATAGTATATTAGGTAATAAATCTTACGGTCAAGGAGGTATTACAGAGCTAGGAGTCAGACCAATGCCAGGTATAAAATCTATAAACATTACTCCGGCAGGTACTGCAGGTTCAGTACGAATTGCTAAAATAGAACTTAACTGTCACAATCTAAATCAGTTAGATATAATAGACGTACTGTACCTTAGGTTAGGTTTTGATATGTTATTAGAATGGGGACATACTACTTATGCAGATAATAACGGAGGTATTCAAATAGCAAAATTTCCTATAGATATTTTCTCTAACGATTACAACAAAGAGGAACTCTATATAGAGATGAATAAGAGAAGAAGAGAGAGTTTTGGTAACTATGACGCTATGTTAGGTAGAGTAAGTAATTATTCTTGGGCAATGGATAAGGGAGGAAGTTATACTTGTACCTTAACTTTAACTGGAATAGGAGCTATAATAGAATCTTTAAAGGTTAATGGTACTGATGGAACTCCTATAGTAACAGGTGTACCAACAGTTCCTTCTCAACAATCAGGAGAAGAAACTAAAAAAAGCGAACAGAGTAATACCACTGATGCTCAAACTACCGCTAATAACTTTAGTTCAGCTTTATCTTCGGCTTTAATGCTATGGAAACAACAAGCTTTATTAGGAAAAAACTTTTCTGATTTTAATAGTTACGTTGGATATGCTTGTAATGCAGGATTAGGGTTATGGAGAAATCCAACTGAAGATTTTAAATATGGTTATAATTCTGCTTACATGGCAGGTAGAACTGACGTAACTATACCTCAAGTATCTTTTGAAAAATTAGGAACTTACTATTATCCAGATTTTGAAGTAGTAGCTAATAACGAAGTAACTACTACAGAATTAGTTTATATACCTTTAGGTTTACTTCTTGCCTATATGAATAGTAACTGTACTATGTACAATACCGGCAAAGGAGAAAAAAAACCTTTAGTTTATATAGACTTTAATCCAGATACTAACTTTTGCTTTACTTTTCCAGCTCAATGTTCAGTTGATCCTACGGTTTGTTTATTAGATTTTAGAGCAAATTCTGAAAGAATAAAAGAAATGTATACTAAAAGGAGTATCGATGTAGCTAAAATTACTCCTGAACTATTTGGTCCTGATATGAACGTTATTGCTACTGATATGGATAGTAAGAAATCCCAAATGGGATCCTATATCGATGATACAGTTCAAGATTTTACTAGAGGTAAAATAATGAATATTTTAGTATCTATAGACTATATACTTCTTACTTTGCAGAATATGTCAATGTCTGATAAAGATGGAATAGTTTATCTTTCAGGGTTTTTAGATAATCTTCTTTCAGGTATCGCTAAAGCTACGGGTAATATTAATAAATTTAAAGTTGGTTATGATGATGATTCTAACGTAATGAGAATTTACGACGAACAGTTAGTTAACAGAGGAGAGAATACAGAGTACCCTACTTTTCCTATTTACGGATTAGGTACAGTAGTCCACAGTTTAAATTTTTCTACCGATGTAAGTAATAAGTTAGCTTCAGCTATTGCTACTACCGCAGCTGCAGGAGAGAGAAATCCAGTACAACCAGGACAGGATGTTTCTGCTTTTACTGCTTTAAATAGTAAACTAGAAAACAGAATAATGCCGTTTAAAACGGTAACACCTTCAGGTAAAGGCGTAGTAACTGCTACTCCGGAAAATTTACTTCCTTTAGCTATCAGTCTTAACCAGCATATGATTAATATCTACAGTACTAAGAAGTTTAATATTTTAGATATTCAGAACGTATCAAATTTTTATTCTGAAACTTGTGGTACGTTGAAGTCTAATATTAAATCAACTAATACAGGATTTACGGTGGAAAGTGACAGCGTTACTGCTAGAGGTATTCTTCCGTTGAAGATTGATTTTACGATGGACGGGATAAGTACAATGAAGTTAAGAGAAGGATTTGTAATACCTGCAGATAGGTTACCTTCTCAATATAAAAACGGAAGCGTAGTTAAGGTAGGTTTCGTTATAAGTAAATTAGATCACGAAATTAGTAATAATAGATGGTTTACCAAGGTAGCCGCGCAAATGGTTAATATACCAAAACAAAATACTTTAAATTCAGGTTATACTATATCTCAAAAAGCAAGACAGTTAGCAGGATCAGCAGCTGGATCCAGAGCTTTAGGAAGTGCTCCTATAACTACTGCTACTCCTCCAACTAGCGTATCAAAATTAGGATTTATATGGCCTCTTAACATTCCTTATACTTTTGCAGACTTTTTAGGAAGAGCTGGTAGTAAAACTAAAGGAGTAGCAGGTAATCCTAATGGTCACAAGGGATACGATATAACGGGTCCTAACGGAAGTAATAAGAATATCACTCTCAGTAGTAAAGTAGGTAGTAAAGGTACTAACGGAGATATTATCTACGCTATTGCAGATAGTACTGTAAAGATTGCCTGTGGTCCTTGCGACCCTCAAGGGTATGGAGGGTACGTAGTTTTATCTCATAATATAGAAGGTAAAGTTTACGAGTCAGTATACGGACACCTACCTCCTGGTGGTATACAAGTAAAAGCTGGCCAAAAAATAAAACAAGGAACACCTATTGGATATATGGGTACTGAAGGTAGGTCTTCGGGATTCCATTTACACTTTGAACTATACGAAGGAGAGTGGAAGACTGGAAAAGTATGTGATCCAGGAGATTTCTTACCTATGTTCGTATCAGATGGAGGAGCAGTACCTGGAAACGAAGCAAAAGTAGGTACTAGATATGGATCAAAATAATAACAGATTAAGAATATGAAATACTATCCTTTAAGTAGAGTAATAACTGGATTAATATCAACAGGGGATTCTCTCTACCTAGACGGAAAACCTTATAGAGGTCCTTATTATCAAACTTATGATAACAAGTATTTTACTGGAAACGACCCGGTAACTGGACAGTCTAAACTTTTAACGGTTATAAGACCTTCAGCAGGAGCGAACGATACTACTGAATTTCCTGTAGCAACGGGATATACTATAGCAAATACTGATACTGCTAACGAGTATAATACTCTAAAAAATGTAAGCCTACCAGAAATAGAATCTTTTACAACTATAAGATCTTTCTTCCCTCAACCAACTCCTTCTGATTATCAAAGAGGATCTATTACTAGATACTTTGCTAAAAGAAGAAATCAAGATGGATTTATAGTAGAAGTAAGTAAAGATGTTTTTAATTCACTTAAACTACCAGGAAGCGAATATAATTACGAAATGCATGTAGCAACGGACTTATTCTGGCAAATATCAGGACCTTTAACAGATTCAGTTAATACTAAAACGGGAGTTAGAACTGCTGGTATTATAGATACGAACAAAAGATTAGTTGAAAGCAGAAACGTATTTTTTAAAGGATTAGTAGAGTTTATTGGAGGTAAGTACGATAAGTTTGCAAAACCTACTAGGTAGAGTTGGATCTCTAGATGTAATAGATTATATTATAAAAATGAAGGTTACACATGGCTTATTTCATAATTGAAACAAGAGAGCAGCTCTCACAACTTTTTCCTGAAGAGAATGCATACATAGAAGTAATAGTAGGTAATAATAATTATCATCCTAAACTAAATACTCCTATAGCAATATACTACCGAACTCAAGAGAAGGGCTATATACTACCTTTGAGTCACTCTGAAACTTTTAGCCTAGATTTCAACCTTATAAAAACTTTTTTAGGATTACACAAATCTCTCTATTGCTATGATAGAAAGTTTACAAGTTACTTTTTGGATACCAAAAATGTTTGGGATATAAGTACAATTATAATGAACAGGGATAATAAAATTCCTGAGTTTGATATTGAACCTCAAATATACAAAGAGTTTTATAGAAAACATTATCAAAGAACAGATCTAAATAGGATTATACCGATAGTTAAATTATATGAAAGGTCAGAGATCTTCTATAACCTGTTAAAAGGATACATAGGGGACACATATTCCGATACCCAAAACAAAATGATTGATGTTTACAAAGCAGTAGAAGAACAAGGCTTAGCTATAGATGAAAAGCTATTCAACAAATATTTTGAATTTAACAGTTCTTTATTTTCGTTCAAAGATGGTAAGGTTTATTCTTCTTATAATCTAAACAATCTAACAGCTAGACCTACAAATGCTTTCAATAGTATAAACTTTCTCGCAATAAATAAAGAAGATAAATCTAGAAGTGCATTTATTCCTACAAATAGTATGTTGATTGAGTTGGATTTTGAAGCATACCATCTTAGATTGATTGCAAATTTACTTGGTGAGTACGCTGACTCTGAGGAAAGTATACATACTCTACTTGCAAGAGAATACTTTAAGAAAGAAGACATTACGGAAGAAGAGTATAAGGAAGCAAAAGAGCTTAGTTTTAGACTAATCTATGGAGGTATTTCGGAGGATTATATAAGTATACCCTTTTTTAAGAAGATCGTTCAGATGCAAAGATTTTTATGGGATTCATATACTAATAACGATGGAATTTACTTACCAACTGGAAGATGGTTAAGAAAAAATAACGATTTATACCCTCAAAAACTATTTAATTATTACATACAAAACCTCGAAACCAACAGCAACACTAGCCTATTACTCAGCATTTTAGACGTGTTAAATGAAGTAAAGAGTAAGGTAATATTGGTTGTTTACGACTCTTTACTTATAGATTTTGATGTAAAAGATGGCAAAGAACCCATCTTAAAAATTAAAGAACTAATTAAGAATCACAAATTAACAGCCAAGTTTAAATACGGCAAGGACTACAATTCTCTACAAAACCAGACATATTTATAATGGAACACATTGAGTTACAGGAATATTACACAATTGAACAGATTTTGAATAAGTTATTTGCCACATTTTCTTCGAAAGATAAATTAGAAGAAACGTTACAAACTATTAAAGATACTTATAGTATTCTTTACGGAAAGATCTTTGTTCTCGAATCACCAGATACGGAAGAGGTACTTTGTACTTATAATATAGATCCAATAAATTCTTCTTCTAGAATTCTACCAAATACTATTCTCTTACACAGAAAAAAAGAGACTAACACTTTATATACTATTAATGCTCTTAACCTTTTAATTAAGGAACTAAATGAAGGAGTAGTAGATTCAAGCTATAAGGTTAATTGGCTAGACTTTAAAAACACGGTTTTATTAACGCAAGGTGCTGACTTGAGAAAGCTGCAAACTAAAATATTTAAAATTATAGCAGCCTAAAGTTGGAAACGATCAGCTTTTGATTTATATTAAAGAAAGAAAAAATAATAAGTTATGGATTTACAAGCAATCAAAGCAAAGCTAAATGCATTGCAAGCTAAGCCAGGTGTCAATCAACGTAAGGATTTGACTGAAACAATGTGGAGACCAACTACAGGTAAGTACACAATCCGTATTGTACCTTCGGCTTTCGACAAAACATCTCCGTTTAAAGAGTTGTTTATTCACTATGGTATTGGAAATGCCAAAGTAATGATTTCTCCTATTAATTTTGGAGAGAAAGACCCTATTGTTGACTTTGCAAATGAGTTAAAAAAAGGTCCATATGATAGAGATAATTGGGCTCTATCTAAAAAACTTCAACCTAAAATGAGAGTCTTTGCACCAGTAATTGTACGTGGTGAAGAAAACAAAGGCGTTCGTTTGTGGGAATTTGGTAAAGAAGTTTACATGGAATTATTGGCAATTGCAGAAGATGAAGACGTACAAGATTACACAGATCCTGTAAATGGACGTGATTTGACTGTAGAAAAGTTGGATGCAGCTGCAGCAGGTAATTCTTTTGGTAAAACAAACATTCGTGTTAAAACCAAAACCACATCACTATCCGAAGATGCAAATCAAGTAAAGACTTGGTTAACAACTCAACCAAATCCAGCAGATCAATTTAAACGTTTTGATTATGACACTATGAAAACTCGTTTAGTTGAGTTCTTGGATCCAGAAGCTGCTCAAGAGCCTGCAGCTGCAGTTGAACCTGAAGTATCGGAATCAACTACAGAAGCTCCTAAAGCAAACTACACTTTAGAGGCTAAGCCTAAGAAGTCAGTAGACGATGAGTTTGATGCACTATTCAGTTAATCTTAAAATTAAAATATGGCAAAAGGTAAATCACTAAATGCTGCAGTCGCAGCCGCAGTGAAGGGAGATTTTAATCTTGAAAAATTCAAGAAAAGTAAGAACTTATCTGCTACTTCGGTAAAGTTTAAATCTCAAGAGTGGATTCCTTTATCGAGTGCATTTCAAGAAACATTATCAATTCCAGGTATTCCTAAAGGTCATATTACTATTCTAAGAGGACACAGTGATACAGGTAAAACAACAGCTTTATTAGAAGCTGCTGTTAATGCTCAGAACATGGGCATATTACCTGTATTCATTGTAACTGAAATGAAGTGGAGTTGGGAACATGCTCGTATGATGGGACTACAGTTTGAGGAAGTATGTGATGAAAATGGAGAGGTAGTTGATTATAAAGGATTCTTTTTATTTAGAGATAGAGAAACTTTGAACAGTATTGAAGATGTAGGTGCTTTTATGGCAGATATTTTAGATGAACAAAAGAGAGGCAACCTACCCTACGAATTATGCTTCTTCTGGGATTCAGTGGGATCTATTCCATGTGAGCTATCAATAACATCTAATAAGAATAACAATGAGTGGAATGCAGGTGCAATGTCAAAGACATTTGGTAACTTTATTAATCAGAAGATTGTTCTATCAAGAAAAGAAAGCCAGCCTTACACAAATACATTTGTAGCAATCAATAAAGTTTGGGTAGCAAAGCCTGAATCTATTATGGGTCAACCTAAGTTAAAGAACAAAGGTGGTGATACAATGTTCTTCGATGCTTCGTTGGTAATTACATTTGGTAATGTTACGAACTCTGGAACTAATAAGATTAAAGCTACTAAGAATGGTAAGGATGTAGAGTTTGCTAAGAGAACTAAAATTAGTTGCGATAAAAACCACGTTACTGGAATTACCACCACGAATAAGGTAATTATGACAGTTCACGGATTTATTTTAGATACCACAAATGATCTAAATAAGTATAAAAAAGATCACTCAGGTGAGTGGTTAAAGGTTCTTGGATCTACAGACTTTGATGTAGTAGAAGAAACGGAAGAGGATAATCGAGATATTTTTGATGCCTCCGAAGAGTAAAATATTGATATTACAAAAAATAAAGGTTTATGACACGTATTAATATCGGTATTCCTCCTAAAACTCTTACAGATAAACATTTGATGGCTGAGCATAGAGAGATGAAGCGTATTCCAAATGTAGTAGGAAAAGGTAAATATAATCTTAAAAACGTACCTGCTCAGTTTACTTTAGGTAAGGGGCACGTTAGCTTTTTCTATGACAAGCTAGGATATTTAAAAGAGCGTTATATTGATGTGTATACTGAATGTAAGGCTCGAGGATTTAATGTACAAAGTTATCTTAGTTCGTGGGACAACGTTCCAGCTCATCTAATGAATGGTTATGTACCAACACAAAGAGATATTGATATTGTGGCAGAGCGAATTAAAGAAAGATTAGCTAATCCATTAGCTAAACAAAAAAAAGAGAGTGGACAAACTATTTAATGACATTATAAGTAAATTAAAGCAAGCTAAGCAAGAGGAGCTCTATCGTAATGATAGAGTTCTTATTATTGATGCACTAAATACTTTTCTAAGAAGTTTTGTAGTAGTTCATCAACTAAATCCTCAAGGTAACCATATTGGTGGTATGGTAGGTTTTTTAAAGTCCTTAGGACATGCAATAGAGTTAACAAACCCTACAAGAGTTATATTAGTTTTTGACGGAGAAGGTGGATCTACAAATAAAAGAAACCTATACCCAGAGTATAAAGCAAACAGACGTCTAAAAAAGATTACTAACTGGGATGCTTTTGATGATCAAGAAGAGGAGTCGGAAGCAATCACAACTCAGATCGTACGATTAATCCAGTATTTAAAATGTCTACCAGTTGATATTATTGTGGAAGATAAAATTGAGGCAGACGATGTTATTGGATATATTGCAAAGGTTTTACGTAAGGAGGTTTTTATAATGTCTTCGGATAAAGATTATATTCAGCTTGTTAGTGATAAAGTAACAGTTTATTCTCCTACTAAGAAAAAATTTTATAATCCTGAAACAGTTCAAAAGGAGTTTGGTATTTTACCAATAAACTACCTTACACAAAAAATACTTTTAGGTGATAATGGAGATGATGTACCAGGTGTACATGGATTAGGAGAAAAAACTATGCTTAAATTATTTCCTATGCTAAAAGAAGATAGGCAAGTTCGACTTATTGAGGTTTTAGATCACTGTAGAAGAAATTTAGATAGCAGTAAAATGTATGGAAAGATTGCAAACTTCTCCTACCAACTTGAAATAAATCAAAAATTAATGGATTTACACGATCCAAACATTCCTGAGGATTCTATTCAAGCAATTAAAGAAACGCTTGTAAATCCAAAAGAAACAATGGATAAGAAGAAATTTCTCAGGATGTATGAGGATGACACCTTGCAAAATGCAATTCCTAATGCCGAGCTCTGGCTTTTTAATAAGTTTGAGAAGTTGAAACATTACAAAGTTGCAAAATAGATTAAAATAGATTATATTAAATAAAGGAGAGGTTATATGGGAACATTATCGAGTTTATCACAATATGGTATGAGTTTTCAAATTAAAGTTTTGAACTCACTACTAAAACATAAAGAATTTTTAACAAACATATACGACGTTGTAGATCCAGAGCATTTTGATAACCCAGCACATAAATGGATACTAGAAGAGGTCTTACAATATTATGCAAAATACCATACTACTCCTTCTTTGGATTATCTATCAGCAGAAGTAAAAAAAATACCTAACGAAGTACTTAAAGTCTCTATTATAGAGCAGTTAAAAGAAGCTTATAAGGTAATTAACGATGATAGAGAATATATTGAGCAAGAGTTTTCTAATTTTTGTCGTAACCAGCAGCTAAAGAACGCTATTTTTAAATCTATTGAATTATTGGAGAAGGGAGATTATGAAAATATTAGAGGTTTAATTGATAGAGCTTCTAAAGCAGGCCAAGATAAAAACTTGGGACATGAATATGTTAAAGATGTAGAAAGTCGTTATAGAGTAGAAGAGAGAGGCTGTGTACCAACAGGATGGACTATAATTGATGGATTACTTGCAGGAGGTTTAGGCAAAGGAGACCTTGGTTTGGTATTTGGTAATCCTGGAGGTGGTAAATCTTGGATGTTGATATCTCTAGGAGCAGAAGCCGTAAGACTTGGTTACAACGTACTTCACTATACATTAGAGTTATCAGAAGTTTATGTAGGAAGAAGATATGATGCTAACTTTATTCAAGCAAGTATGGAACAGGCAGCCGGTAGAAGGGATGAGGTAGAAGATACAATCAAGACTCTACAGGGCAAACTTATCGTAAAAGAGTATACTCCAGGTAAAGCTTCAATATCTACAATTGAAGGGCATATTCAAAAATGTAGAGATTTAGGCTTTCATCCAGATCTTATTATTATAGATTACGTTGATTTACTTAAATCTGGCAGGAAAGCTGCAGATAGAAAGGAAGAAATTGATGATGTTTATACAGCAACAAAGGGATTAGCAAGAGAATTTAATCTACCTGTATGGACGGTTTCTCAGGTAAATAGAATGGGGGCTAAGGATGATATTATTGAAGCTGATAAAGCAGCAGGTAGCTATGGTAAGATAATGGTTGCAGATTTTGCTATATCTCTTTCAAGGAAGAGACAAGATAAGGTAGATGGAACTGGTAGGGTTCATATTATGAAAAATAGATATGGAATGGATGGAATGACGTATGGAGCCAAGATCGATACAAATGTTGGTAAGATTGAAATAGCTTCAACCGAGTTAGATGATACTAATATGTATATAAGTGATCCTAATAACCCAATACGACCTACTGGTAGTCAATCATTTACATCTTTTAGTAACAATGAGAGAGCAGCTTTGGGTAAAAAATACTTCGAATTAACAAGAAAAATTGGTTAAAATTGAGAAAAACTAGTATTTATTATTACAATCGAGGAATCATGAGTATATTATCAATTTATGAAGCTAAAAAAGCAGCTGTTAGCAAATTTAAAGTTGCTAAGACTTATCTACAGAAGTTGACAGCGTCTAAGGTACAATCAAACCTATTGGGACAAGCTACAGAAGCTGAGACATTAAAAATGTCTAGCATAGTTGGTAAAGACTCAGATTTCAACCGCGATAAAATCACCAAATACCTAAGCTAAATTAAAAAAGGTTTTGTACGTAAACTGCTGAGAAATCAGCGGTAATGCTATTTCTATTTTTAAATTTTATAACCAAAAAACAATGGACATCTCGCAAAAAATTTTATCAGACATTACTGTGCACATGAAATATGGCAAATACGTTCCTGAATTACAAAGAAGGGAAACGTGGACAGAGTTAGTAGACAGAAATAAATCAATGCATTTAAAAAAGTTTCCTAATTTAGCTGATGAAATTGAGACGGCCTATAAGTTTGTATATGATAAAAAGGCCCTGCCTTCAATGAGGTCTATGCAATTTGCAGGTAAGCCTATTGAAATCAGTCCTAATAGAATATACAACTGTGCTTATCTACCTATTGATGATTGGAGAGCATTTGGAGAAACCATGTTCCTTTTGCTAGGCGGAACAGGGGTAGGATTTTCAGTACAAAAACATCACGTAGAAGAATTACCAGAAATTAGAAAACCAGATCCAAAAAAGACAAGACGTTTTTTAGTTGGTGATTCAATTGAGGGATGGGCTGATGCTGTTAAAGTATTAGTTAGATCTTATTTTGAAGGTGGATCAACTCCCGCATTTGATTTTTCTGACATTAGACCCAAAGGTGCTAGACTTGTAACTTCAGGTGGAAAAGCTCCAGGACCTCAGCCATTAAAAGAATGTTTAGTAAAGTTAGAAGGAATTTTATCAAGTAAACAAGATCGTGATAAATTATCTCCTATTGAAGTACATGATATGATCTGTCACATTGCAGATGCAGTATTAGCAGGTGGTATTAGAAGAGCAGCTTTAATTAGTTTATTTAGTGCAGATGATAATGAGATGATATCAGCTAAGTCAGGTGCTTGGTGGGAGTTAAACCCTCAAAGAGGAAGAGCTAATAACTCAGCAGTACTATTGAGAAATAAAGTAACAAAGGAATTTTTCATAGATCTCTGGAAGAGGATTGAAGCTTCTCATGCAGGAGAGCCAGGAATCTACTTTAATAATGATAAAGATTGGGGAACTAATCCTTGTTGTGAAATTGCATTAAGACCTTTTCAATTCTGTAACCTCTGTGAAGTAAACGTCTCAGATGTTGTAGATCAAGAAGATTTGAATGCAAGAGTTAAAGCAGCATCCTTTATTGGAACACTACAGGCTTCCTATACAGACTTCCATTATTTAAGACCAGTATGGAAGCGTACAACAGAAAAAGAAGCTTTAATTGGAGTAGGTATGACCGGTATTGGTTCTGGTAAAGCACAGAAGTTAGATTTAAAAGCAGCTGCTCAAGTAGTAAAAGAAGAAAATGAAAGAGTAGCAAAGTTGTTAGGTATTAACTCAGCAGCAAGATGCACTGCAATCAAACCTTCAGGAACTTCTTCTTTAACTTTAGGTACAAGCTCAGGTATACATGCTTGGCATAACGACTATTATATTCGTAGAATCAGAGTTGGTAAAAACGAAGCAATATACTCCTACTTAGCAATTTATCATCCAGAACTTCTTGAAGACGATGCTTATAGACCTCACGATACAGCAATCATCTCAGCTCCACAAAAAGCTCCAGAAGGATCTATTCTTAGAACCGAATCTGCATTAGAATTACTAGAAAGAGTAAAATACTTCTATCAAAACTGGATTAAACCAGGACATAGAACAGGGCAAAACACTCACAATATTTCAGCAACTGTTTCTATAAAAGACGATGAGTGGGAAATGGTAGGAGAGTGGATGTGGGATAATAGAAAGTTCTATAATGGTTTATCGGTATTACCATACTCAGAACATACCTACACTCAAGCACCTTTTTCAGACTGCACCAAGGAGGAGTATGAAGAAAAAGTGACTCACCTACATAATATTGACTTATCAAAAGTTATAGAGTTAGCAGACAACACAGATTTAAAAGGTGAAGTTGCCTGTGCAGGAGGAGCGTGTGAAATAGTATAACATGGCTAAAGAGTTCATAAACGGAATTCATTATTATATAGAAGATACAAAAGTAGTATTTAAGGAGCAGTGGCATTTAGACAGAGGTTACTGTTGTGGTAACAAATGTCGCCACTGTCCCTATACTCCCAAACATAAGGAGGGAACTACAGAAGTTGGAAGCAAAAATAAAAAACAAGATATTAAATAAATAAGTTAAGTTATGGCAAAATTTATTTCGAGTAAGTTATTTGACGGTTATAGTACTATCTTTAGACAATGGAAAGCAGAGGGTACTCACTGTAAGTATATTCACGGATATGGTATCTCCTTTAGAGTTTATTTTGAAGGAGATTTAGATGAGAGAAACTGGGTATGGGATTTCGGAGGTATGAAAAGATCTCAAGGTAAGATTGATGGAAAGAGTCCTAAAGAGTGGATGGATTATATGTTCGATCACACTTGCTTAGTAGCAGAAGATGATCCAGGTATTAGTGGATTTAAAACTATGGATTCTTTAGGAGTTATTCAATTAAGACTTTTGCCTAATGTAGGCGCAGAGAAATTTGCAGAGTTCCTATATAGTAAACTAAATCCTTTAGTAGTAGAAGAAACTAATGGAAGAGTTAAAATAATTAAAGTAGAGTTTTTCGAAAATGAAAGAAACTCTGCTACGTATATTCCCTAATAAATAAAAAAACACGGAGGAAACTATGAAGTGTATAAAAGCAGTAAAGGAAACCAAGCACTACAAACTTGGAGAAATTAGAAGAACTGATAATCAAGATGCTGAGGATAAAGTAAATAGCGGAGTGTTTCAGTACATTGGCAAGGAAGAATGGAAAAAAGAAGTTAGAGATCTAGTAAGACCAGAACCAAAGAAAGAAAAGACGGTAGAGGAAGATCTTACAATTGCAGAGAAACAACTTAAGAGAAAGAAAAAATCTAAGTAATGCACGAGTTATTTCACATACTTGGTCTATGTGGTGAAAAACACCCAAGTTTAATTATACTCTTATCAGAATGGCCGAGTATTCGTATTTTGATTGATTATATTAAAATTTTGATTGATTATATTAAAACAAAATTATGAGCTACTCGAGATGGTCAAGTAGTAGGTGGTATACCTTTTGGAGTTCTACTTGGAGTACTGATATGCAATATAAATTTCCTACAAATAAGTTGAGACGCAGTCAAGTGTTTGAAATCTGTGACATGCCAAGTTACTGTATAACCTACGGTGACTTGGTAGACAGATCTCGTTCGTCAGTATTACGTGAAGTAGAGGAACTTTTTGCAAAAGATTTTACCTATACACCATCAGAGTATAACGAAGAAAGTGGAAAGTTAGAATATAAAGAAACTGAAATACTCCCAGGTAAAAAACCTACTTGGGAAGAGTTGAACGAATTACAAGATTACTTTAGCAGTTTTCTAAATGATGTTGATGAACACTTTAAGACTTGGAACTTTTTTAAGTATGAATGGTTGTATCCTATTAGAAATAAGATTATATTCAGGTATAAAAAATTAAAACAAAAATATGTCAAAGATAGACCCTAATAAACTATTAATATCAAGTGACTTCTACTCTGTCCAAGGTGAAGGTATTTCGTCTGGAATACCTTCCTATTTTGTTAGATTAGGTATTTGTAACCTAACTTGCGGTATGAGCCGTAAGTATGCTAATGCCTTAGAGAAAGCAAAATTATTAGAAGACGGAGAAATATTCGTAGGTGATCTTCACGCAGAAGGTAAAGCAACTTGGACTTGCGATAGTACTTCTCAATGGTTGTGGAGAGGTGAAGATAGAGATTTTCAGTATCTAATCGATAGATGGAAAGAGCAAGGAGTTTACGAAGATATTAAGAACGGTGATATTCATATTATTTGGACTGGTGGTGAACCTACAATTAAAGGACACCAAGAAGCAATCTATAATTTCTTAACTTATTGGTACGAGCAAGATGCTTCGATTACGCCTTATAATGAAATAGAAACTAACGGTACTGTTTATATTGAAGATAATTTGTTTAAGGAATTGAATCAAATTAACTGCTCACCTAAACTAGCTAATTCAGGTATGACTAAAAAGCAACGGTTTATTGAACCTGCTCTTAGACGTATTATGGAACACAGTAATTATCAATTTAAGTTTGTTATCAGTACAGAAGATGATATTAAGGAGATTTTTGAAGACTTTGTAAAACCTTTAGATATTCCTTTGAAGAATATCGTCTGTATGCCTGGTTTAGATGATGTTGAAGATTTTGAAGAGCGTACTCAATTCTGTTTAGAAATGGCTAAAAAGTATCGTTTCCGTGGTTTAACTAGATTGCATATTGCAGCTTGGAATAAAACATTAAACGTATAACATGAGCGGAAGTATAAAATTATACACATTCTCTATAGAAGGAATGGAAGGTATTGTTAATATAGTAGCATATAATATTACAGATGCTGAAGATACTCTTAAAGAATGGCTTGATCCTGGAGTGAAGATTAAACTGCTAAGTAAAGATAAAGTAACGTTAGGTAAACAATTTAGAGAAATAAATCAATATTAAATGTATAATATATGGAAATTAAAGACAACAAAAAACACATCGAATTTCTACTTGCTGAAATCGAAGTATTAAGATCAAGATTTGAACCTACTGATACTGGTCACCTTCGTACTGCAGTGAATGTATTAGAAGAAAGGGTAAAAGAAATAGTAAAAGAAATTTCAAATTCGCTATAATATGGAAGTACTAATTGGTTTAGGATTCGTAATGTTTGCATACTTTGCAGTAATCGGTTTTATAGACGTTTGGAAACAAACAGCAAAAATCAAAAATGAAGATGATATTACGTTAAATGAATCTACAAAAGAAAGATTAAGGAGTCTTGCTGGTATAAATCTCAAATCTACTAAATCTGTAGAAACTAAAGTAGAAGTACCTACTAAGTTAGATCAGAAGGTAGTTAACGAACTACTATCCGATAGTATTAGAGAATTGGATAACTTAGCACAAAATAAATCAAAATCAAAAGAAAAAATAAAAGCTAGAAAGAAAACTCTTGATATGCTTAAAGAAACTGAAGTTGATCCTGCTACTCGTGTAGTTAGTTCTAAAGATATTGCACTACTTGCAAAAAAAGCAAAAGAAATAAACAGTAAGTAGAATGACTACTAAGAAACTAATAGAACAGTATAGATATTGGAAATATACTTTTAAACCTGTAAATAATATGGGTAAGTGGTATCAGCAAGTTCAAGTAGATAAGTGGATGAGAAAGATTTATGATCGACAAGTAAAACTAGGTAAAATTAAAAAAAATGGTGGCAGATATGGAAATAAATGATGGACACTATTTAGAAGTTATGGATCGATTGCATATTATAATGGATAACATTGATGGGCATCTACTTCAACATCCTTTAGTAGAACAGAATCCAAAACTAGGTAAACTTATAGATAAGAGTATTGGGGATTTGTACAGAGCATATCAACTAGCAGGAGAACTATCTACAAAAAATAAAAGAAATGGAACAGCAGATTAAAAACCGAGACATTTTTGAAACTTGTATTTTGTGCGGAGAAATTACTGATGTACTAGTAGACTCACATATTGATTATAGAGTAGGATATATTGAAGGAGCAGGACAGTTATGTAGAAAATGTTACAGTAAAGGAACAGATAGAAGTTTAGTAGCAATCCCAGCGTACGAAGTTTATAATACTCCAAACAACTACGAATTAGGAGAGAAGGTGAGAAAGATTTATAACGATTCAAAAAATTAAAATGACAGTTCAAATTACACAAGAGTGGTTGTATGTAGCTATTATATTAGTTCTTATGGGTATTCAAGTATATCAACGAACAAAAATTAACAGACTCTACAAAGAGTCAGTAAGCCTATGGGAAAATATAAGTATTCTAACCATGACTGTTGCTAATAAGTTTACTGAGTTAGATACCAAGATTGGAGAATTAAAAGATCAAGTTGTATCTAACGTTAAAAAAGAAGATATTAAGCAATGAACACATACATTATAGTAAGACTGCAAGTTGAGGGTTTACATAACTTTCCTGCAGCAAGAGAAATCTTTCCAGAAGTAGGTTTCTTAGCAGATGGACATAGACATATTTTTCACATGGAAGTTAAGAAAGAAGTGTTTCACGATAACAGGGATGTGGAATTTATTATGTTTAAAAGAAATGTTATCAGCTATCTCAAAGATAGATATTATGATAGCTCTATTCGTTGTCATGACTTTGGTCCACTTAGTTGTGAAATGATTGCAAGAGAGCTTCTAGAAAATTTCGAGTGTAAATCTGTATCAGTATGGGAGGATCTAGAAAATGGTGCCATCGTCGAAGCCTAAAGTAATTTTAGTATTTGGAAGAATATGTAGTGGTAAGGGATCCTATATGACGGATGTTGAACGCATAGTCGTATCTGATATCATAAGGGCGGTCACTAAGTTCTCAAAAAGAACCGATCTGCAAAACACTCAGCATCTTGATACAGCTATTGCTGGTGAAATTATAATTCAAATAGCTCTTTCCGATGCTCCCACAGTTATAGTTGATGGTATTCGACAGATAAGCATTGTAAATAAGATATTAGAGCACTTTTCCGATATTGAAATGGTTTGGCTAGAAGTTCCCACTGAAGAAAGAAAGCGTAGGTATAGTGCCAGAAAAGATAGGAAAGATGATCAACCTTTTGAGATAGTTGATAATAAACCCATAGAGTTGGAATGCCAGAAGATTTACGAGATATTAAAAGACAGATTAAAAGTTATAAACAATTATTAAAATAAAAGACAGATTATGGAACTTTTGAAAAAAGCCAATGGGAATTTAGTAAGAACAGAAGAGGAAAAGCAAAAGATGGTAGAAGAAGCAACTGTACACTACGGTAACTTCTTAACTTCTTTAGGATTTGACTGGGCAGCTGATCCAAATTCAGCAGACACACCAAGACGTGTATCGAAAGCTTGGGTATATGATTTAATTAAAGGATCTAACAGCGAAGCACCAAGTGTTACAGCTTTTCCAAATGACGAGGGGTATACAGGTTTAATTTGCCAAACACGCATTCCAGTTGTTAGTTTATGCGCTCACCATAATTTAGGATTCACGGGCTTTTGCCACGTAGCCTATATTCCTGGTAAAGAAAAAAGTGGTATGGTAGTAGGATTGAGTAAGTTGAATCGTATTGTAGACTTTTACTCACGTAGACCTAATATTCAAGAATCCTTGACTAAACAAATACACGATGAAGTAGATAGATTATGTGTAGGTAACAGAGGTGTTGCTGTAGTAATCGAATCGCAGCATAATTGCGTTAAATGTCGTGGAATTAAACATGATAGTGTTATGAAAACATCTCAAATGTCAGGATATTTTTGGACTAATGAGGTAGGAACTCGCGCTGAGTTTTTTAATCTTATCGACCAAAGCAGAACTGCTTAGTTTTTGTAAAGCAGATAAATAATTACAAACAATTATAATGAAGAAAGTAAAATACGGCTATATTAGCCCTGTAAAGTACCAGCACCTCATTCCAGAGAGTGCTGACTTTCACTTAATTTTAGCTCACCTACTAGATAATCAAGAATATGTTGACTTTTATAAAGAGAAGATTAAACGAGGTGATCAAGTAATTTTAGATAATAGTGCTTTTGAATTTAAAAGAGCTCTATCAGCTACAGAAATTCTTGGCTTTATTGAACGTAGTGGTATACAACCAACTTATGTAGTAGCTCCTGATTATCCATTCTTAGACTGGAAAGAAACAATGGCTTCTACGTTGAGCTTTATTCAACAAGTAAAAGATCAACCGTACAAGATTATGGCTGTTCCTCAAAGTGTTAAAGGTGATGTTAAAGGATGGATGCAATGTTATCAAGGAATGTATGACAACCCGAATATTTCAATTATTGGCATGTCTATTCTTGGTATTCCTAATGCATTTTGCTCTTTAACAGGAACTGACGACATTGCATTTAATAGAGTTTATGCAACACAATATATTCTAGAAAATACAACAGTTAAACCAGGTAGAAAGTGGCACCACTATTTAGGCTTGGGAGGAGGTCCTAGAGAAATATTACTACAGAGAGGATTAGAGTTAATGGATAGTAATGATAGTTCATCTCCGATCTGGCATGGTTATTTAGGTATTAAATTTGATGATAGTTTATGGGGATTAAAAGATGGTAAGACAAAAAGAGAAGTAGATTTTAGTGTTCCATTTTTTAATAGCAGTGAAGAATCTATTAAGTTTAATATTGGTTACATAGAAAATCTTATTCTGAAATAATGAAAAAGAGGTTTATTACATGGAAGTATGTTGAAAAAGCTGTAAATGAACTAGCTAGTCAGATTACACAGAGTGGTTTAGAATTTGAGTGTGTACAGGGATTAGCAAGAGGTGGACTTATACCAGCTGTGCTTTTATCCCATAAACTAGGAATTCCTTACTGTAAGGATAATGGAGATTCTGCTTGCTACGGAAGTATGCTAGTAGTAGATGATATTTGTGATACAGGATATACATTAGAGGAGTTTAGTGAGTTTACAGAAGTTTACACAGCAACTATACACTATAAACCAACAGCCATTGTAAAACCTAATTTTTACTACGAAGAGATTAAAAATGAGTGGATTGTATACCCCTGGGAAGAAGAAACAGCAGAACCAGTACCAGACTATTTAAATCAGTAATATGCAACAAAAAGAATCAAAAACAAACTGGCATTTTAGAATAAGTATCTTGAAATCCTTATTGAGACTTGGTGCTTGTATAGCTTTGTGGGAAGGTGCTTACGGTACGGCAGCACTAGGATTTGCAGGAGCAGAGGTGTTGGGAATTGTGGAAGAATTGTAGATATTTATTATATATGATTATAGTTGATATAAGTAAATATAAATCTATAGAACAAGCTTTGAAAGTTTATAAAAATAAGCATTCAAAGATAGGGATAGTCCCAGAACTCCGTGATAGACAATACTTTACTAAAAAATCAGTAAAGAAGAGAGAAGAGTTGTTGAATGCCGTCTACAAAGAGAGAAAATATAAAAGGTAAGTATGAAGTTACAGAAATTCAACAAACTAAAAAATGAGTTCGAAATATTTAGTTTTGAGAGAAATTTTAATTCACTCAGCACGACTCTCTATTATTTTTCCTTTTTAGGGAATATATTCTCAATTTTATTTTCGTACTTCTTTATTAAAGACATAACAAACTCAATTCCAGTTTTATTTCAAGGACAGGATATTTTCTTTTCTATCTTTATTATCCTCTTTATGACAGGATACGAGTTGTTCAAGAGATTTTCTTTTGAGCAATTAATGTTTTCTTTTATCAGGGAAGGAAAAGCAAAAGTAAATAATATCTCAGGAGCAATTTTATGTATGGGATTAGTAGTAGGATCTTTTTACCTATCTTTGAATGGTGCTCACCGTTTGATAGATACTTCTGAAACTATAGAAATTAAAACTGATTCTCTATTTTCTACTAAAGCAGATTCTATAGCAAAGTATTACGATAAAGAAATAATCTTCTATAGAAGTCAAGTAGCAAGGACCAGAGTAGATAGAAAGTATCGTGACTCTATAGTTAACGAACTACAAATAGCAAAAGATAATAAAATAAAAGAAATAGAGAATAAAACAGATACTAAACTACAATCTCAGACTTCTAAAGTACAACAAAACAGTCAAGCCTTTGCTATAATGGTTTCTTTTCTAGAGTTTATTATTCTCTTAGGAGTAGGATTTGCAAGTTACTACAAGTATACTTCCTACTTAGAAATGAAGACTCTACTTACTACTCCTAAGTTTAAGCAATTAGACTTACATTTACAGTTGCTTAAACTTTACTATCAAAATGGTAGAAAGAAAGAAGGAGATCAAGTAATTGCAAAAACCAAGTTTTTTGCTCTAGCATCAGCAGCTAAGTTAGGATGCACACAGAGAGAATTGAATAACTTTATAGCTTTGTGCTCTGAGTTGGAGATAGCAGTTGGAGACAAACGTAAAAAATCTTATAATATAGGGTACGAAAAAGCTTATCAATTAATAGAAAATAGAGATTAGTTATGTTAAATGCAGAACAAATAGAAGGATACGGACTATTGAAGTTAAAGGAATCTAAAGGTAAAAAAGCTCAAGTAGGTTATGACTTAAGCCTAAAAGCAGTAAACAAAATTGGACATGTTGGTAAAATCCTTAAAGATAAAACCCAACTAGCAGCTTACGAACCTATTGAAAAGATTCAACTAGATGGATACAGAGGATGGCTACTATATCCAGGTGCTTACGATATTACTTTTTGGGAAGGATGTAAAATACCAGCTAACTTAGTTGGTTTAATCAGACAAAGATCTTCCATGTTAAGAAATGGCACAGTTTTACATTCGTCAGTATTTGATCCTGGCTTTGAAACAGAATATATGGGAACTGTAATGGTTGTAAATGAAACTATATTTATAGAAGAAGATGCTCGCGTAGCACAAATATACTTTCACACCTGTGAAGAAGTGCTTGAAGGAAATTTATATAATGGCCAGTTTCAACATGATCGTCAGAGACTTGGATAGACGGTGGCAGGACTTTTTAAAATTCAGAAGTGCAAAGCGAGAAGAGGTTAGAAAGAAAATATCAGAAAGCATGAAATTGCGATGGCAAGATCCTAACTACAGCAGAAATAAGCAAAGAAGTGAACAAGGAATTTAAAAAAGACGATTATCAAGAAGGACAAGAGTCGCAAGGCTTAGGGGATTCTATAGCTAAAGTAACTCACTTTTTTCGTATCAATAAAGTTGCAGAAGCAGTTGCGAAGATGGCAGGAGCAGAAGGATGTGGCTGTAAAGAAAGAAGGGAGTTTCTAAATCAACTATTTCCGTATAAAGATACAGTAAGAAAGTTTAAAGTTCTGAGAGAGGTTAATTTAAATAGAGACGAAAACGGAGTACCTCAAAAGACCTACAGAGAAGGGGATATAATAGAAATTAAAAGAGGACACGAACTTTTTTCTGGCGTAATTGAATTACAAAAAGAAGGTGGAGTGGTTGAGATCGATTAGTTTTTTTAACATATTATAGTATGATCCAAAAAAAGTATTATACTGTAACTGATAAAGAAACTATAAAGTTGCTTATTCAACATATTGAGGAATCCGAAGAGATAGCCTACGATACTGAAACTGACAGCTTAAATGTCAGAAAAGGTAATATCGTAGGTTTTTCTGTATCTGGGGATGTGGGTATTGGTTTTTACATGCCTATAATGGTTTTTAACCCAGTAAAAAACGAGTTAGAAGAAATTATGATAGAAGGCATGGGTGCACATAGAATAGCTAAAAATATCCTATCTAAATTAAAAGGAAAGCGTATTATTTGTCACAACGCTTCTTTTGACTTGAGATTTACTAGAAACTACTACGGAATAGATTTGGTTAATGATCTTTATATAGATACTGCTTTACTAGTTCACACGGTTCAAGAAGAAGGTGCTTTGGGGTTTGGTAATCCCTTTGGTTTAAAATCAATTGCCCAGATGGTTCAAAAAGAGATTGGTTTAGATATAGAAAGTGCTGCTAACCAAGAACAGTTAGATCTTAAAGAGAGTATTAAAAGGAATGGTGGGTCGATCACAAAGGATAACTTTGAAATCTTTAAAGCAGATATTGAAATTTTAAGTAAGTATGCTGCTGCTGATACAGACCTTACTTTGAGGATATGTAGATTATTTTTGGATAAGTTAAAGAGCGAAGGATTAGAAAAATTCTTTTTTGAGGAGGAGGTTATGCCTATCTATAGAGAAGTTACTATACCTATGGAAGAGTTTGGTGTTAAGTTAGACTTAGAGCTAATTACCAAAACTAGAGATGAGATAGCAGTGGATATGGAGCACTATAAAAATGCTGCGTTAGACGAACTAATCAAAAAACCAGAAGTAAAAAAATGGGTTGTTGATAGAGCGCTAGAAACCTACCCTCCAAATAACAAAGGATCTTTTGCACAGAAGTTAATTGAGTTAACAAACCTATCAATGCCTAAATCTGCAAAAGGTAAATACTCCATAAACAAAAGTACTGTTAAGCTACTAGAAGAAGGACCACTTAAGGAGTTTTTTATAAATGGAGATTATAATATATTAGATACGATGCTTGTTGTCAAAACAAGTTTAGCACTGTGGAGGGAGGATAATGAAGGAAAAGATTTTAATATTCAATCAAAAGATCAATTAGGTAAGATTGCTTTTGATGCTTTAGGGTTAAAACCCATATCAGCTACATCAAAAGGCAAGCCACAATTTGATGATGATTTTATTGACTCTATTGCTGATAAACATCCTTGGGCAAAGAATTTACAAATCTATAATCGATTAACTAAAATTAAATCTGCTTACATTGATCGATTTTTAGAAAAGGAAGAGGATGGTAGATACTACTTCTACTTTAAACAGAACGGTACTGTATCAGGTAGATACGGTTCTGACTTGCAACAGTTACCTAAGCCAAAAGAGGAAGGAGAAGCAGATCCTATTGTAATTAAATATACAAACGTAGTAAGAGCTTTTTTAATTGCAGAAGAAGGAAGAACACTTATTGATTGTGATTATGAAAGTTTGGAACCTCACTGCTTTGCTTCTGTAAGTGGCGATGAAAGTTTACAGGAGATTTTTAATAAGAATTGGGATTTCTATTCAACAGTTGCAATTAAGACTGAGAGATTAGATGAAGACAAAGTAAACTATCCTAACGGAGTATCTGCAGATAAGAAATCTCCAGTGTTTCTCAAGAAATTAAACCCAGTAAAAAGACAAACAGCAAAGAGCTATGCATTAGGTATTGCCTATGGTATGTCAGGATATGCATTAGCAATGACATTAGGATGTAGTCAAAAAGAAGCAGATGCTTTAGTAGAAGGTTACTTATCAGGATTTCCTGGATTAAAAAATTGGAGAGAAAGTTCAAGACAGTTTACTAAAGAGAATGGTTATATTACAAATAAGGTAGGTAGAATTAGACATTTACCAAATGTTAAGAAACTATATGACTCGATGCAGGATGGTATACTAGATTGGAAAGTGAGAAGGGAGTTAGAACAGAAGTATGGCAAAGAAGCTGTTGAGAAGGCTTATAGAGATTATAGAAACGGTTTGAATAACTGTCTTAATTTTCAGTTACAGAGTCTAGCTGCTGCGGTAGTAAACAGAGCTGCAGTACAAATTAATAGAGAACTGAAGAGAAGGGGTATCGATGGTAGAGTTCAAGCTCAAGTGCATGACCAATTAGTAATAAATGTACCCGATGAGTATGTAGAAGAAGTAGCGACAATGGTAAAAGATAAGATGGAAAACACAACCAAGTTAGACGGAGTAACTTTAAAAGCTCCTCCAGCTTTAGCAAAAAACTTTCGCGATGGGCATTGATAAGAAAAAAATATCCGATTTAGTTGCTTACGATGAAGAAAGAGGTTATTACTCCAGGGAATTAACTTACGGTAGTAATATTGGTGCTCCTGCTATTCAACTAGAAGACGTTAAAGGATGGAAACAAAATCAAGCTAACGTAGCAAATAAACAATTCAAAAAGAAATACAAGGAGTTAAAAGAAGAGTTTAAGAAGTTAGTAGATGAAGTTAACTGGAACGAGATAGTATATTCTGCAACTTATAATTTTCAACCAATTATAGGAGCAGTTTATCACCTATACGTAAGAAAAGACAACACTATGTTTCTCTCTCTAATAGATCCAAGTAGTTGGAATCAAGATCATGTAGGATCTTTTGAACTAGATTCTACACAAAAATGGATAAAAGTAAAGTAGTTTTTTAAAAACTTATATATTTATTATTATAAAAAGAGATACAAGTAGGTCTCTAGTTACGAACAACAAAAAATATATTGTTAACCGCTTACCAAAAGGAAGCACAAACTAAAAAACTATGGGAATTAGTACTCCATTCTTTGTCGATTCATTCGACTTTCTATGGCGAGATTTACTCGCAGATCAAGCGATTTTCAGAGACGCAACAACAAAGACTCCACATCCTATTGACATTTATAAGACTGATGACGGTATTCAGTTAGAAGTCGCTGCAGTAGGTTTAGATTACGAAGATATAGATATCTTAGTAGAAGGAGAGCAATTACGTATTAAGTATCAAGCAAAACCAGAGGATAGAGCAGTAATGCTGAAAGGTATTAAGAAAGGTTCTTTTGATATTACCTGGAAAATTTCAAACAAGTTAGATTTAAACAAATTAACAGCGACCCTGAATAGAGGGTTGTTAACGTTACATATTCCAACTGCTGAAGGACAATTAGTAAGAAAAATTGAAATCCAAAATTCAGACAAACCAAAGTTGGAAAATAAGAAAAAATAAGTTATAATTAAAGAGACCTACTAAATTTCTGTTATGTTACCTTCATTGATTAAAGTCGCAGACGGATTGTACAAAGTTGTGAGAGTTATTAACTTTCAGGATAACTTAGATGTCCAAGCTTGGAAAGATTGGTTAGGAGCAACTCACTCTTTTAGAAAAGAGGATAAACTATACTTCGTAGAGGAAGTTCAAGTATTAGAATTTGAAGAAATAAAAATAATGTAGAATGAATGAAAAATTAATTCCGCTAAACGGGCATGTTATATTAAAGCCTGTAGAAGAAGGTGAAACAACTTATGGCAATATTGTATTACCTGATTTAGGAAAAGAAAAACCAGAAATGGGAGAAGTAGTTGCAGCAAGCGATACTTACAATTGGCATACTGGTGCTTACTATCCATCTCATTTAGAAGTTGGAGATAAAGTATTAATACCTAAATTAGGAGCAATGAAAATTACTATTGAAGGAGAAGATTATTATATAACAAAAGAAACTGAAGTATTAGCCAAAGTTAAGTAATTATGAGTACAAAATTAACATCAGGAGCAGAGTTAAAGAATAAACTCTTAGCAGGTATTAAACAATTAAATCAAGCAGTTAGTTCAACATTAGGTCCAGGAGGTAGAACAGTCTTAATCGAAGATAAAGTAAATGGAACTAAGGTAACCAAAGATGGTGTAACAGTAGCTAAAGCATTTCACGATCTATCAGATGAAATTGAGAATATCGGTGCACAGTTAGTAAAGCAAGTTAGTATCAAATCTGCAAACGAAGCAGGCGATGGTACAACTACTTCTACACTCCTTACAGCTACTATGGTTGAGGAAGGTTTAAAGTATATTACTCAAGGAGTTAATCCAGTAGAAGTGAAAAAATCTATGGATAAAATCTCTAAAGAAGTAATTAAGAATTTAAAAGAAGCAGCATTGGGTATTGATAGTGAGGAGCAAGTAAGACAGGTTGCTACTATTTCTGGTAATAATGACGAAGAGGTAGGGAACTTAATTGCAACAGCTATTGAGAAAGTAGGTAGAGATGGTATTATTTCTTTAGAAGAAAGTAAGACAGGGGAACAAAAACTAGAAGTAGTAGAAGGTTTACAATTTGATAGAGGTTATAAATCTCCTTATTTCGTTACAGATAACAACACGATGCAAGCAGTTCTAGAAGATCCTTACGTACTACTTTATGATGGTATGATAGCTTCAGCACAAGATTTATTACAGGTACTAACAAAAGCAAATACGGATAACAAATCCTTATTGATTGTAGCTCAAGAGTTTGGAGAAGAAGCATTAGCAGTATTGATTGTAAACAAAATGAGAGGTATTGTTAAAGTTGTAGCAGTAAAAGCACCAGACTACGGAGAGAGAAAAACTTTACTGATGGAAGATATGGCTATACTAACTGGCGGTCAATTATTATCAAAAGAGAAAGGTCATAAGTTAGATAAGTTAGCACCAAACGTTTTAGGTCAATATTTAGGTAATGCAAGAAGAGTAACCGTAGATAAGGATACTACTACTATTGTAGACGGTAAAGGAGATTCTGAAGTAATTGCAGCAAGAGCAGAAGAAATAAAGGACCATATTGAAAAAGCGACTACTCCATACGAGAAAGAGAAATTACAGGAAAGATTAGGAAAGTTAATTGGTGGGGTAGCAATTATTTCCGTAGGTGGTAATTCAGATGTAGAGATTAAAGAGAAGAAAGATAGAGTAGAAGATGCTTTATATGCAACCAAAGCTGCATTAGCAGAAGGAGTAGTTGAAGGTGGTGGTATTGCTTTGATTAAAGCATTTAATAAGTTAGGAGATTTTAATCCTGAAAAGTATAACTCTGTAGCATGGAACGTAATTAAAGCAGCATGCTATGCTCCTTTTCTAACTATTCAGAAGAATACAGGTACGGATAATCCCTATCCATTTCTATCTGAAACGCTAGCTTCTAAGTTAGATTTCGCTACGTTTGACGCAAAGATGGATAAAGTAGTAAATGCTAGAGAAGTAGGATTACTAGATCCAGTAAAAGTTACTAGGTTAGCATTAGAGAATTCAGTATCTGTTGCAGGAACTATCTTAACTACAGAATCGGTTATCTTTGATAAAAAAGATAAAAAAACTGAAGAACCTTCTCAAGAAATGTTTTAATCAGTTGGAACCAATAATGAATCCTACGATATTAGAGTAATGCCACTAACTAAAAACGATAGGTTATTTATAGATTTTGTCAAAAGCCAATGTAGATACTACGGTATTAAGTATGATCTAAGGCCTACTCAATCCGTTGTAGTTGGACCTAATCAAAAGTCTGCTGGATACTTTGACGAAGCAAATAGAATATTGGTGGTGGCGATGAAGAGGAGAGACTCACTAGGTATATTAGTTCACGAGTATTGTCACTTAACTCAATGGGCAGAGCAGGCTGACGTTTGGATGGAAGGAGCTGATTCTTATGAGAAGATGAATAACTGGCTAGATGGAAAAAACTACGACGATATTGAGGAGCATATAGCCAAAGCAAGGGATATAGAGTTGGATAACGAGAAGAGAACTGTGAAGATGATAAAAGACTATGGTTTAGGAATTGATCACAGAGCATATACTAAAAAAGCAAATGCCTACATTCAATTCTTTAATTACATACCAAGTACTAGAAAATGGTGTAAACCTTCAAATAGTCCTTATAAGAACAGAAGGATTATAGCAGCAATGCCTGATAAGTTTAGTATGGATTATACTAAGATGTCTAAAAAATTATTCAATTTGTACAAAGAAGAAACTATATAATTATGTCAGTATTTTTAGTTTATTATTTAATTACGTTTCTCTACTGTATGATAATGTCAGCAAGAAAGTGGAACAAAGATGTTAAAGTAGGAGGATTAGGGATAACCCCTGGTTTAGATACATTAGCGATTATGATAATGTGTTGGGCACTAGCTCCGGTGGATATCTTCCTAACTTGGACAAGAGTATATAGAGAAGCAGAAGAGGTAAAAAGAAGACAAGAAAATCAGACTTCTTTTAAAAAGAAGAAAGAGGTTTTGAAAGACTAATATTGTAGTGTGGCGGAATAGAAGGTAGCACCTTCGTGGCAGACGTACCCTTTTGTCTAGAGGGTGGGGAGTACAAGATAGATAACTGATATGGGTTGACCACAAAGCATGCTTATTTGTCAGTTGTTGAATTGCCTCGTATTGGTTCGACTCCAATCACTACAGCCTGAACACAGTGAAGTCTACTGCCTCGGTGGTGGAATTGGTAGACACGCAGGACTTAAAATCCTGTTCGCCGAAAAAGCGAGTGCGAGTTCGATTCTCGCCTGAGGCACTTAGATATTTATTATTAGTTCTTTAACATATGGGGAAAACTTGGAATTGATTGCTATGCGATTAATAATACCACAGGTAGAGATACGTACTAGATCTCTTTAAACTCTGTACAGACAATAAATGACGAAATGTCAACAATGACCTTCGACGACCTTTTGGCGTTCGTAGGCGCTGAAGAGTATGCATACGCAGCCTAGTAAGCAACGGGTGAGTAACCTAGGAACAGAACTACTCTGAGTATTCACGATCGACTCATTAAATAAGGACTGTGGATTATGGCATTCTTGCTTGAGCCATGTAATTAAGCAAGCGGTGGATCCGACCACGAAAGGTCAGCCCTTAGGGTGCAGAAGATTGTCTCTTCAGTACTAAACCTGTGAGACGTTGGTATTATGAATACTTAGTAAGACGTGGGTTCGAATCCCACTTTCTCCACCATTAACTTTTAGGAACGCTGGGGCTACGGATTCCGTCCTCTCACGTTTAAATAACTAAGGAAGGTGTCCTAAACTTTTTTATGAAGTATCACTTTATCTATAAGACAACTGATTTAGTTACTGGTAAGTACTATATTGGAATGCATTCTACTAACGATCTCAATGATGGTTATATGGGAAGTGGAAAGAGGATCTCTTATCTACTTAAAACTTACGAGAAGAGTAGGTTTTCCTTTGAAATCCTGCATTATCTTCCAAACCGTGAACTACTTGTTATGAAAGAGAAACAGGTTATTAATGAAGAGATAATTAAGGATCCTAAGTGTTTAAATATGAAGAAAGGAGGAGAAGGAGGATTTACTACTCAGGCAAAAATAAAAGCAAGAGTAAAACAATTAAAAAGAAGTTGGAAAGTTAAAAGAAAGGAACTATATTAGTGTATGCAACAACCTAAAAAATTATCAATTCCTCTTAGTCAGACTGAGGGAATTATTTGCGAAAAATGTCAGAACGAAGTATTCGTACCAGGATTTATTTTGAGAAAAGCTTCTAAGTTTTTAACTGGAGATCCTCAAGATTCGTTAGTACCTTTACAGGTATTTGCTTGTGCTTCTTGCGGACACGTAAATGAAGAGTTTCTTCCTATAGAACTAAAAGGAGATGTTGAGTAATGTTTTTAGATCAAAATTTAGAACAATGGTGGGATTAGTAATATTTGTAACAGCACTATCGCTATCTTTAATCTGGTTAAAGTCAGGTGGTATAGATTACATACAGAAACTAAATAAATAATATGAACGTTTTATACTTTACAGCAGACTGGTGTCAGCCTTGCAGAATGTTTAAACCTGTACTACAATCAGTAACCTCTAATCTTGGAATTCAGGTACAAATGATTAACGTAGACTCAAGTCCAGAATTAGTACAGAGATATTCAGTAACTAGTGTACCGACTTTAATTATTGAACAAGGAGGAATAATTACTTATAGGAGTACAGGAGCAATGTCTAAAACTCAACTAGAAAAAACTTTTGAGTCTATAGTTGGAAATTAATAAAGTCTCTTCTATATTGGGTTATAATAATTTTTAACTAAAAAAAGAAAAATGAAAAAAGCATTCGTAATTTTCGCATTGGCTACTTTAGTGGCTTGCGGTGGAGGTTCTTCTTCAGAAGCTCCAAAGGATTCAGTAGCAGCTCAAGTTGAATCAGCAGCAGTATCTGCAGTTGATTCTTCAGTTGCTCAAATCCCAGCTGATTCTTCAGCTAAGTAATCTTATATATTAAGGTTACAAAAATTAAAATTCCTTTCTTCATAAACCACCTTGGTTAGACTATTTATATAGGATAATCTACAAGCTTTATGAAGTTAGGAATTTTTTTATTTACTATACTGTTGAGTCTTAACGTTTTAGGACAACAAAAGATATATGTGAATAATGTAAATAACTTAATAAAGGTTGGGGTTTTAACAAATAACAAACAATTAAGTCTAGGTGTAAAAAACGTTTTAGAAGAAGCTCTTCAAGACAAGGGATATGAACTAGTTTCGGATAAGTGGGACGCTGAACTTCTCATTGACGTAGATATCGTCTATTTTGACTATGAGCAGACTAAGAGTAACTTATCGGTATTTCACAAGGATGAAAATGCCGTTATAGTGAAAATGAGAGGTGTTGTAACTAAGGACGGACAAATTGTAAAAGATGTTCTTGTTACAGACCAATCTAAAGAATTAGTTAGCTCTACAGGTATTGTTGCTTCAGATGGAAAGTTTAGCTCTACAATGGTTAGGAATGCAGTCAAAAAGACTTGCGTTCTAGTTGTGACTAAACTATTCTAATCCATGAAGAAATTATTTACTATTATTACGATACTCTTAGTATCTACAATCGCTAAATCTCAAATTATAGTTAACCTCAATTTCTGCTGGTTCTTATAAAGTAGGAGATACTGTAACGGTAACCTACTCTATAGATAAAGGTACTACTAAACCAAGATATTTCTGGTTAAGATATAAGTGGAATAATAAGGCTTTAACTTACGTTTCGACTACTTTTTCCCAAGGTAATTCCTCTCAGACTTACTATACAAGTTGGAACAATTATACCTTTAATCCAAATGCAAATAAACCAGATACTTCTCTATATGAACAGTATAAACTTACTCCTTGGAGTTATGTAGTAAATAACGATTGGAACGTAGGACAACTTTCAGTACAGAGAGTAGATCAATCTATAAACGGTACTATTGCTACTCAAAAATATATTGTGAAAGATCAAAATAGTTACGTAGATATTCATAAGTTAGATCTCTCTTATGCATTAGATAGTGCTACAGGAGGTAATATACCTTTTGTAAAAACAACTTCAGGACCAATCTCTTTATCAAACGTAACTGGAAATACTTCTTATTTTAAAGTAAGAGTTTTATTTCCTTCCAACTATACTATTACCGATCACAGAGTTCAGTTAATGAAATTAAAAACGGACGGTAGTGGCGAGATAGATTGGGCACAACAACCAGTAGGTAACTTAGCGTTAGATGCTAGTGGAGAAGCCTTATTTACAACTCAAGTTAAAGTAGGAGACAGTGTAGGAGTATTTATTACGCCTGCTTCTTCTAAACAATGGATGAATAACGTCATTACAGTATCGGATGCCTACAAAGCATTTTTAGGTTATTCTCAAACCGATATTGCAGGTACTGCTAACTTCTTTACTCGTCCAGTATTGGAAAAGAAAGTTGGTAACGTTAATAAAAATAGTATGACGTTTTCAGAAGCAGATTCCTATTATCTATTCGCTTATGTAATGGGACAGGATGTTTCAGCAAATGCGTTTATTCCTACTTCAACTGCACAGAGTTGGAGATGGTTTAGCGGTTTACTTAATCAGAAATGGTTAGACGGTACTCCAGTTAATAAAGTACAAATTACTACAGCACAACAAACAGCAGAAGCAGTATTTGCTTGGGCAGGAGATTTAGACTGGTCTCACTCTTCTCACCCTGATACAATTGCTGCAAGAATTCAAAGTGGTATATTCACAAATTCGAAGTTAAAACTTAGTGGTATAAACTCTGCAGCAGTTGGTTCAATGGCTTACTCTCCTGCAACTTTAGAGAGTGTATCTTTAGGAGTAACTTCTAAGTTAGAAGCAGGTAAAGTAATTTTATCTACAAACTTAACTAAAGAAGGTTTAGCTGGTTTGCAAGTTATTATGAACTACGATTCTACTAAATTAACTCTAGATAATGTAGTATTTGATGCAGGATCTACAGTTACAAACTTCTCTACTAAAGCAGATGGTAGATTAACTTTTGGATCAGTAGATCAGATTAAGACGGGTAGAATTAAAACGGGTACTCCTTATAAATTAATATTTACGCCTAAAGTTACACTAAGCAATACTGCCGGTTTATTCTTCTTTGTATTAGCTGATGCAGTAGATGCTAGTGGTAAGAAGGTAGAACTTGTAGTAGAATAATGAGAATATTAGTAACAATTCTATTATCTTTAGTAACGTGTTTCGGGTTTGGTCAGCAGGTTAATGCACCAGACCCAAAAGCGTTTACACAATCCACTAGCGGACAGGATGCAAGTGGATTTTCTCTAAGTGGATTCAATTCAACAGCAACACTTCTTTGTGCTATTGGTTTACCAACTGCACCAACCGGAACTACATTTTATTTTACAACTACAACGGGTGTAACCGCAGCAACCGGTTATACTATGAGTGGTAATAAAACTCGTTTAGCATTTACCGGCACTCAAGCTAATATCAATACGGTATTGGCATCAATGAAAGTAAACACACCAGCAACCGCAGGAACAATTCAAATATCAGTATCGGCAACTGTAAACCCAACTGGATATTTTTATAATCCTACAAATGGACACTTTTACAGACCAATATCATCGGGTACAACTTATTCTAATGCAAAATTATTATCATCTCAGCAAACATTCAAAGGACAGAATGGATATCTCGTAACAATTACTTCTGCAGATGAAGATAATTTCGTATTTAATAATGTTCCGCAATCAAGTATATGGTTTGCTTTAAGTGATGTTGCACAAGAAGGTTATTGGCGAATAGATGCAGGTCCTGAAAATGGAACTTTAATTAAAACATCAAACGGACAATTTGCTGGAAACATACAAGGACAATATAATAACTGGGCACCAGGTGAACCAAACAACGCTGGCAATGAAGATTATGCAGTAACAAAATGGAATGGTTCTCAATGGAATGATTTACCAAATCATGTTAGTTGTGCTTATGTAATTGAATTCGGAACTTGGACTAACCCTGATGACCAAACATTTACTGAATTTTATAACAATAGTACTTTACACAGTAATGGTGCAGATTTAAATTTGAAAGCACTATTCAATTTTAACTTTGGTAGTAATATAGATGAAACTAAATTCTCAGCAAATCTTTCCAAACGAAATTCTAGTACATCAAATTGGACCGGTGGTTCATTTGTAGCACTTAATGGATTGGGTAGAGTAACACTTACAAATCAATTGGATACTGCAAAAATATTAGGTTCATTCAAACAACATAAATTAGTTTTTAATAATTACGATTCAACTCAACTCAAAACACTTTACGGAAGTATTGTGACAGTATCGGATGTTTATTTGGCATTTAAGGAATTAGCAAATGGTGGAATATTTGGTAATCAAACTGGTAACGAATTTGGATATGGTATTCAGTTTGATAACGCAGATGTAAATGATGATGATGTTTTCAATGAAGCAGATTGTTTTGATTTGTTGCAAGATTTGACTGGAAAGAAACCTTTAGTATCTGAATACAATTTAGATAATACTATGAAAATTATTTTAGATACAACCTACGGACAAATAGGTAAATCTAATTGGGCATCTTTCCCATCGCATTTGGGTAATGATTGGGGATTTGCTTTACAAGATGGTAAAACAAATTACACTTACAATTTGGCAGTAACTTGGAAAGGAGATGTAAACCTTTCACATTCGGCAACCCCACCTTCAAACGGTATTACAAACGCATCTGCAAATTTTGCAGAAAAGGTTAAGACTGTTACAAATCTACCAACTGCTGAAGTAGTAAGTGAGTTATCTAACGATTCCGTATACGTTGATATAAGGTTTAATCCAGGAACTATTAACGTAGTAGGTACTCAATTTCAACTAAGTTATAATAACTCTATATTAGAGTTTAATAAAACTGAATATAAAGTAAGTGGAACACCTACTAACTACTCTGCTAATAAAGGAGATTATATAAATTTAGGATCTCTAAATACGGACGGTTCTCAAATAACTTCAGCAACTTACAGACTATTATTTAAAACTAAACAGAAGTTGAATAGTGTACTGGGTGCTTTAAGTATCGCTAGTTCAGAAGTAGTAGATAAGGATGGAAAGTCTTCAACTATAAAAATACAGTAGATGAAATGGATTAAGTTTATATTAATATGTTTAGTATTTTCTTGCAGAAAGATAGAAATACCTATACCTCCACCGGAGAGTAAAGATATATTCTCTAAGTCAGAAGTTACAGTAATTGATGGGCAAGATATTCAATTTGACTTAAAAACTGCCGGAAAATATACGTTAAGTCTATATGACTCAACTTCGCAGAATGTAATTATGAAAGAGAGATTTACGGGAGTAACCGGAACTAACGTGAAAAAGATATATATCAAATTGTTATCACAAAAAAGTTTATATTTATATCTGATAGATCAAGACAACAATCAAATAGCAAAAACTAAATTAATTTTAAACTAAAATGAAAAATCTATTATTCGTATTATTTGGAATAATGGTTATTGTAGGGTGTAGGAAAGAGATTGTAAATCCTCCGGTAATAGTTGAAGATAATCTTAAAATTACTAACTCAGTAGGTATCAAATTAGAATCTCCTTTCGTAACCTCAGAAGTAGCGATGAACGTAAAGATAGACTACGGACAGAACGTAACTGTAAAAATATTTGATATTGCGAATAAAGTAGTATCAAAAGAAACGATGTGGGTTAATAGTGGAAATAATATTTTGAAAGTATATACTTCAATACTCCCTTCCTCAGCCTATAGGATTGGATTATATGATAAGAATAACGTTCAATTAGGTATAACAGATTTTAATAAACTATAAAACAAGTAATATGTCAGAAGAACAAAAAGAAAGCGCAGGAACCTCTATTAAGAATATTCTTATTGGATTGGTTTCAACTATCACTTTAGGTGTAGGTGGTTGGGTTACTACTAAGCTCACAGGTGGAGATGATAAAGATACAGCTCCAGTACAACAGGTAGCTCCTATCGTTATCAACAACAACCAGACTCAACAACAAGCAGCAGGTGGAACGAAAACGGTAGTTATAAAAGAGAAAGCAGCAGAGTCTAAACCAGCAGCACCAGCTAAGAGAAAAGAAGGCGATGAGTTTAAAGAGAAACCAGCTCAATGGTAATACATGTCACAAGAACAGAAACAAGAATCAGGTTTTAAGGATCTACTAACTAGTATAATGTCTAAAAGGTGGTATATTACTGCCTTGGTATTAGGATCCTTTATGTTTATTATTGCAGGTATATTTGCAGCAATTGTTGCTAAAACTCCTGCGTCAGCAGAATGGAAAGAGTTACTACTTTTAATGTTAGGTGCCTTTATTGGTAGTTACGGTAAAATTATTGATTACTGGTTCAGCGACCAAGACAAGGATAAACTACTTGTAGCTAAAATGGATGAAGAGAATGATAGCCCTGAAGTATTAGCAGCTAAGATGGAAAGAGGAATATCTTCAGGAGATATGAAATTAGAAAAATATACTCCAACTCAGATTATTCCAGATGCGTTTGTTCAGGGAGCTCAAGCAGCAAGAGAGTTAGCAGTAGTAGAAAATAAACAGAACTACGACTTAACAAAAGACGAACAGGAACACAGACAACTTCTCGAAGCAGATGAGCAAGAGCATGAACAAGAAATGGCTAAATTAAAATTAGAACACGAACTAAAAGCACACAGATATTGTCAGCATCAATGGGGTGACTCAGATAACGATGGTGAGTTAGAATGTCAGAAGTGCGGGTTACTAAAAGACAGTTTAGATGATTCACATTAAAATTTTGTAAAATGAAACAGTTTTTTAAAAACTTATTTGACGACAGTAACTCAATTAACGAAAAATCAGTAGTTGGATTTGCTGCATTTGTTATTATGGTTGTATTTGCAGTATCTGATATTGTTACTGGATCTTTAGGAAAAGATTTAGTTATTAATGAGTTTATCTTTAACGCATTTATGTGGTTAGTATTAGGTTCATTTGGTATTGGATCTGTGGATAAGTGGATTAATAAGAAAGGTGAATAGTTGGAACATATTATAAAATTCACTACATTTAATAAAAAGTTATGAAAAATTGGAAAGAGAAGTTGTTAGATGTTTATGCTTACTTCTGTTTAGCTTGGGTAGCATTGGCATTAGCATTTCAAGTTACATTAATTTGTCTAGATTTTAAAGATCCCAAACTTGCTACAAAAGTTAGTAATGAGTTAATCTGGAAGTTAGACGATACGTTTAAAAAGTAAGTATGAAAAGAATTATATTATTGGCAGTAGTATTTCTAGCATTTGCTGTAGGTATCAAAGCTCAGACTATTGGTTCAACTAAAACGGAGAAGTATACAGCAAGCTTTGAAAAAGCTATCGATATCTCTGATTATCTAGAATACGATGGTAAACAAATTCCAGTTCAAATTTTAAAATGTGGTATTAGTGATGAGATGTATGAAATGTATCCTGAATTAAAAGAAAAAAGAATTGGTTTAGGTGTTGCTAATATTACAATGGAGTATCTCGAAAATCTAAATAGATTTAAGTTTACTGAAGATAAGACAGAGATTAAGAATAGGATGGTAAAACAGTTTCAAGCAAGTCAAGCAGGTATTTCGGAGAACAAGCTAGATGGTAGAGGTAAGATCAACTTAGCTGAATACTTTGTTACAGTAGAGTGTTACGATTACAGTGTGAGTGAAGATGAGACTATAAACTTAAAAGATGGTATTAAAGATAACTTAGTAACTCGTATTGGTTTACAGGTTAGATTTACAGATGCAGAGACTGGAGTAGTATTCGGTGCTTCCGGTTTAGGAGAGGCGACTACTAAAAGAGAATTAACTTTAATGAGTGATGCAACAGTAGATCCTATAAAATTTAATCAGTCTTCTATCTCTATTGCAACTAAGAAGGCTCTAGATATTGCTTGTGCAAGAATACTTAAAAGAATGGTGGATAAAAAAATATTTGAAAAATAATGGCAAACGCAAAACCAAAACCAAGACCAATGAGAAGTAGGAGGAGTGGAGTAAAGAAAATGAAATTAATAAAAAAGAACTTAGAGATTTTAAGTAAGTTTAAATGATAAAGTTAACTGAAATATTAAACGAAGTTGTAAACGATAAAGAATCCTTCACTGAGTTTTCAGAAAAGAGATTAAAAGGTGCAACTAAGATAGCAGATAATGCTAAAGAGAAGGGAGGACCTTCTATGTTAACTTATCACCACTTCGTAGTTAAACTTCCTTACTATAAGAAAGCCTCAGAAGGTAAGTTTGACTTAGACAAAGCAGAGTTGGAATATAAGGAGTTACTATCCAAATTATCTAAAGCAGGCAAAGACGTAGATTTAGGAATGACAGAATTCCAAAAGTTAGTTGGTAAGTTAGAAGTTTTAGGTGAATTGATTATTAAATCTAAATAAATAAAAGTATGAAAAAGCTACTATTGTTTTTATTATTAATTCCAACGTTAGCTTTTACTCAAGTTAGTAGTTGGAGAAGTAACCCACCTTCAAGAGTTCAAAGCGGACCTTCAATTCAAGGACAAAGAAGTGATATTAGTGGATGGAGGAATACGAGTCCAAGAGAATTTAATAGACCACAGCAAACCAGACCAGGTTCTAATATTGTAATATCCGATCCTTGGTTTTATGATAACTGGGGTTGGGGATGGGGTTGGAATAGATGGAATATGTGGGGTGCCCCAGCTTTTGGTTGGAGTTACTGGAACCCTTATTTTTACTATAACGATTGGGGTTATAGACAACCAGCCAGAATCTATGTTTATGAAGACGGTAGAAAAGATACTATAAAAGGAGTAAAACCAGTAATAAACTTCGGTTTATCTAAAACTAACGATGAACAAATAGGAGGATTCTTTGCTATAGGTAATAGGAGTTACTTTATAATGGACTTTGTTACTACCTACGAAAAAGATAACTCTACTTTCTTCCCTTACGGTACTATAACTAAAGTAGACTTTCCTTTAATAAGTGATTTAAGAAAGAATGCTGCTATCTACTTAGGAGGCGGTAAAAGATTTGGTAGAACCGGTGTTCATGCTATGATAGGGTTTGGTAAAGAAATTATTAGATATAGAGGAAAGGATAAATTAGGAGAAATTACTTTTCCTAAGTATAACAGAGATTACTCAACTATTAAAGTAGGTGTACTACAAGACTTCAAAAACTTCACTCTTAAAGTAGATTCAGACCCTATTAGAAATTATTGGCAAGTGGGATTAGGATTAAATCTATAATGAAGAAATGGAGTATAGTTTTTCAAATAACGGTTCTTCTTTTAATAGCTATTTCGGCTAAAGGCCAGACCTATACTCAAACTTTCAAAGATAAATGTAGTGGTGAAATAAAAGTAGCCACTACTACTTACATTAACGGAAACGCAGTCGTATCCTTTTACAATCAAATCAAAACTTTCACACCCTTAGAAGTACAAACTGGAGTTATGCAAGCGTGGTTAACCGCGACTTACGTTTCATATAATTCAGCAGCATGTCCAGTAAACACACAAGTACAGCAATCAATAACAAACTCCGTAACTCAAGCAGCAACAACAGCAGCAAGCACAGCAGCATCGT
>Ga0194118_10001122_pt1 | contig 39903 bp, 29 predicted proteins | sample TA2MahsurfametaG_2_FD_148662 | JGI IMG/M metagenome (GOLD analysis project Ga0194118, IMG submission 148662) | Freshwater microbial communities from Lake Tanganyika, Tanzania - TA2015013 Mahale N5 surface | ecosystem: Environmental > Aquatic > Freshwater > Lake | place: Tanzania: Lake...
CCCAGGTATGGCGCAAGGCGGGTGCGGATCTTTTTGCGCCGCGATGGCATTGTGTTGGGACGAGACCGGGCGGCAAGGATCTGGGCGGCTGCGGGGCTGCAGGTGCCTGCCAAAAAACCTAGAAAGCGCTACCGCAGCCAAAACCGCCAGCCGTTTGTGGCAACAGCACCCAACCAGGTCTGGGCGTATGACTTTGTCTTCGATGGCTGTGCCAATGGGCAAAAGCTAAAGTGCCTGACGATGGTGGACGAGTTCACCAAGGAGAGTCTGCATATCGATGTGGCTGGGTTCATTCGAAGTAAGCGTTTGATCCAGATCTTGGAAAAACTTATCAATGAACGCGGCTGCCCGATGGTGTTGAGAAGCGACCATGGGCCGGAGTTTGTCAGCATCGCCCTACTGCAATGGGCCGCGGACAAAGGGCTGCGTAACCTTCTGATCGAACCCGGTAAGCCCTGGCAAAACGGAACCAACGAGAGCTTCAACGGCAAGTTCCGGGATGAATGTCTGGCCATGAACTGGTTTTACAGCCGAGCACATGCAAAGATCATTATCGAAACATGGCGCAAGCACTACAATGCCATTCGACCCCACTCCAGTCTTGAATATCAAACACCGCTGGAGTTCGTGTCGCAATGGAAACCTGAATCAATAACCGGAGCCGGAGTTTCTAGATGAAATTGGCTCGAGAAAACCAGACAGGTCATTTTTTAACGCTTCCCGTCCTCAATAGCGAAGTTCTTTTCCAAACCGGCAATTTTTTCCGATAAAGGCACGCCCTGCGCCACCTGTATCTTGAGCCAGGCACTGGCATAGTCCTTGCGGATCTGAACCTGGTCACGCTGCGCAGCCAGCAGATCAGAAACAGCTTGGGCAACCTCGGCCCGAGAGTTAATTCCGGCCCTCAGGCCTCCTTGCTGCGCCCGCAGCACCACCTTTGCAGCCGCAACAGATTGGTCTGCGGCCGTAATTCTTGCAGTAAACGCACTCAAGCCACCCAGGGCCGAGGTGGCGTCAATTAAAATTCGATTTATCGCGGCGCGCGTTTGAATTTGAGATTTTCTGTAAGCCGCATCGGCGACAGCCACAGCAGCCTCAATCGAGCCGTGCGTATACAGTGGGACGGTAAGCTGAACGCCTAGATTTTTTTCATCCTTAATAAAACTAAACGAACTATTCTGGCCCCGCATCGCCGACGCAAACGCCTCAATCGTTGGCAGGCGCTCGGAACGCGCTTTTTCACGCTCTACCCGCGCCGCATCCTCGGAAAGTCGGAGACTTAATACTTCCGGATTTTTTTGCTCAATGCCACTTCGGAGGTCTGACTGACTTAATGTGCTAATCGGCAGCGATAAGAAAAGTGTAAGCCGAATCCAAGGTGGCACTGCCGTTTTCTCACCTACGAGAAGTTCAAAAGCAAGGTTAGCGCTCGCAACTAAAGCCCGAGACTGCTCGACCAGGGCATCTGCCTGCGCAATCTTAGCCCTGACTTGCTCAAGATCCTGAATGGTCGACTCGCCGGCTGCTAAGCGCTTGACCGACTCTTTAAGAAGATCCTCAATTGCTGCTCTTGACTCTGTATAGACATTAAAAAGCTCACGTGAACTGAGTACATCGATCCATGAGCTGATAAGTCGAAAATACAGATCTTGCTCGGCAGAAGCCACTGCATACTGCGCGGAATCGAGTTGTAATTTTGCCTGCTCTACGGTCAATCGATCACGCATTCGTAATAGCGGCTGCCTTGCCTGTACAGTCACATTAGTTGAGTCAAAACGCCGCGAGAGATCGACTGAGCCAAATACAGCCCGAGTCTCCTCGACTCGTTCGCTACGCTGAGTGCCAGCAGTCATCGAAATTCGTGGACCGAGTAAAGACTCTGCCGCCTTTACACTCTCTTGCGCAGCCGACAATGATTGCTTTGCGCTCTGATAGGCTGGATCGTTAGCTTGCGCTTTTTTCGCATGATCTAAAAGCAAGCCACTTTGTGCCGTAACTGGCGACGATGAGCTACCAAATAAAATAACAAAAATAGCCGCAGTTAAATAACTCACGCGCACTAATTAGTGCTCCTTGATCGAAATGGCCATACTGTCGGATAGTGGCTTAAGAAGATAGTTGAGAAACGTACGCTCACCGGTGTTAATAATTACATCGGCTACCATCCCGGGACGAATTTGGACATCGGGAAGTTTTTTTATTTCATCGCGAGAGACGACCACGTGCGCAATATAAAAACCAGATGCAGCCGACGGATCCTGAGGATTGGGGAACCGATCAGCAGATACCCACTCTAGCTGGCCGTTGATCACTGGAGTTTTACGGGCTCGGGTCGTGCTAAATCGGACCTCAGCGATTAAACCTGGTGTTACTCGATCAATGAGATGTGGCTGGATCTGAGCCTCGACAACCAACCGCTCATCGGCGGGGACGATCTCAAGAATTTTCGAGCCAGCTGAAATCACCCCACCTTCAGTGGTCACGGATAATCCCATGACTTTGCCGCTAACGGGCGCTACTACTACCGAGCGCTGTAACTCGAGCCTTGCGGCGTTAAGTCGATCTAGCAAAGCAGCGCGCTGCACTTTCGCATCAGCTAACTGTTTTTGAAGCTCAATGTAACGATTTCGCGGATAGAAGCTCTCACTGACCATGGTATCCAGGTCAGAAATCAATTTCTCCAAGTAAGTGATCTGAATATCAATACCCTTTAATTGCGACTCCGCTGATGATTTATTCGCAAGCGCAGCCGAGTCATCTAGACGTATCAGTATGTCCCCTTCTTTTGTCGACTGGCCTTCTTTAACAAGTATTTGCTTTACGATTCCGCCGCTGAGATGCTGCACTGCCTTGCGGCGCCCATCGACAATCACGGTACCGGTAGACGGAACACCTGAGGCTAGCGGTGCAAAGGAGGCCCAGGTCATGAAACTACCGAATCCAAAAATCAGTACTACTAAGCCGCTTCTAAGCGGCCGCCACCAATCGGTTGGAAGTCTCGCTTCACCAGCTTTGTCAGCGACCGCTTTTGATGCATTCATCATAGCCTTCATTAAATATTTCCAAATAACTTCAACTACTCGCAATTTGATTTACGGATTGCTGGGCGAGCTTTGATAGCGCTGCCACCACCTCGTCGCGCGGTCCAAAAACGTGAATCTGTCCCTCGCGTAATAACATCAGCTTATCGACCACATTTAGTACATTAGTTTTGTGAGTGATAATGACTAGGGTGCTGCCGCGTTTTTTCATTTCTGTTACCGCTGATACAAGCGCCGCCTCCCCTGAGTCGTCAAGATTGGAGTTCGGCTCATCAAGAACGATCAATGAGGGCTGGCCATAAATGGCTCTCGCTAGCGCAATTCGTTGCCGCTGGCCACCCGAAAGAGCAGTTCCCCAACCCCCAATCGATGTGTCGTAGCCCTTAGGCAGTCTTAGAATCATTTCATGGACGCCCGCGATACGAGATGCTTCGATAATTTTTTCTGAGTCAATTGGGCCAAATCGGCAAATATTTTCAGAAATTGTTCCATCAAATAACTCAACATCTTGTGGTAAGTACCCCAACGATGGCCCGAGCTCCGATTTATTCCACTGATAAATATCTACGCCGTCAAGCCGCATCGACCCTACTTGAACCTGCCAAATGCCCAGCATGGCTCGTGCAAGCGTTGACTTTCCTGAAGCGGACGGACCAATCACCCCCAGTACCTCTGAGGGCTTAAGCGAAAAACTGATCGCCTTTAGCACTGCAACTGAGGCGCCTGGCGGTGTGACATAAACATTCTCAGCGCCAAGGCTGCCAGCAGGGCGTGGCAACGGCATGCCCTCGGCCCGCTGCGGGTGTTGCTGCAGTAACTCGGAGAGCCTATGAAAACTTGCCTTTGCAATCAAAAAACCTTTCCAATTTCCGATGACCAGCTCTACCGGTGAGAGCGCCCGGCCTGCCAAAATCGATGCTGCAATCATCACGCCAGGGGTGGCCTGCCCGTGCAGCGTTAAATAGGCGCCGAGCGCCAAAACACCAGACTGCGACATCAGTCGAATCATTTTTGTAAGCGCGACAGCGACACCCGCCTTATCCGATGCGAAACTCTGTCGCTCGAGCACTGTTGACTGCATGAGGTACCACTTTCGCTTTAAATGATCAAGCATTCCAAGCGCCTCAATAATCTCAGCATTGCGCAAATTATTATTGACGTACTGATTGGCAAGTATCGAAGCCTGGTTAGCTTCCTCAAGCGGCCCGCGGGCGACACGATCTGAGATAACTGCCATGATTGCTAGCAAAACGGCCGCCGCGAGTGCAAATAATCCAAGTGCCGGATGGAAAAAATAAATAACAATTAAGTAAATGGGAAACCATGGTGCATCCAAAAACGCAAATAATCCGTTACTCGTTGCGAATTGCCGAAGCTGGGTAAGGTCGTTCATGGCTTGGGCAGCATTACCCTGCCGTAGCTTTAAATTTCTTTCAAATGCTGCAGTGAAAACACGTTTACTGAGCACCTCGTCTACGACATTTCCAACCCGAATTAATACCGCGGCCCTAAAGTGTTCAAGTAGGGCCATCAAGCCCAACAGACCCACCAGTAATACGGTCAGCATCACCAACGTGAACTCACTACGACTTGCCAAAACACGATCGTAGAGTTGCAACATGTAGATGGAAGGCGCAAGGTAGAGCAGATTGATTACGCCTGAAAAAAGCGCCACGCCAACCAGTGCGCCCCGATGGACTCGCACCGCATAAAGTAACTCACTTGCATTATTTGCTACACCAGGCGTGCTGCTTTTCATCTCAAAAAAACTCATTTCTATTGGCTTTTGGTCAGGACAAATATCCTAAAATCTTTAACGTTTAGCGTGCATCATACAAAAGCGTATTCACCCATCCTAACTGCTTGGGCAAACATACATCTCGCAAATCATAGTGCTCGACTATTGTCTTCCGAGCAGCATTTGCAATGTTTTTTGAAAGTGCTCTATCGGCAAGCAGTCGAAGAACAGCGTCTATGATCCGATCGATATCAAAGAAGTTCACTAGCAGTCCATTTTCATTGTCGTTTATTACTTCTTTTAGCGGCCCGGTATCACTCGCAACCACTGAACAACCAAGACTCATGGCTTCTAATAAACTCCATGATAGTACAAAAGGATAAGTCAGATATACATGTACAGACGAGAGGGACAAGATGGCTTTGTATTGCTCATATGATAGATTTCCGAGAAAGTGAATGCGAGCCCACTGTGTATCGCTAATTAAAGGTCGAACCTCGTCAATAAATATTTGTTTCCACGAACGATTCCCGAAAATCGCTGGATTCGGCCTGCCACCGTAACTAACATTATCTCCGCCAATAATGATCACTCTCATATTCGGACGAGCAGCGAGCAGTTTAGGCAGGCAGCGCATGAAAATATGATAACCGCGATACGGCTCAAGATTACGGTTAACAAAACTGATGATCTCTGAATCTCTTGTCAGCGTGACTTTATTACCATTCAGGTCGGTGAAGTATATTGTCGGAGAGCGGCTCCGCGTTAATTCTCGAGTATCAATCCCATCATGAATTACAGAAATTTTTCTCCGAAACTCTTCTGGATAAGTGCCAGCCTGCCAATGTGTCGGCGATATGGCGGCATCTGCAATGTCAAAGTGAGCAAAGGAGTTTAGGTTTTTGAGTCTGAGCCGGCAGGCAATATCCTCGTCACCTTTACTAAACTCCAGATCAAAACCAACATCGGCCCCAACGCTTTTATAAAAAAACTCACAGTAAATCGCTAGCTTTGTAAAGGGCCACACTTCCTTAATGAACATCGCCTCTCCCCAACCGGGATGGGCAATAACTAGATCAGGAACATACCCGCCTTCCCGGAGCTTCAAAGCAGCTCGAAACGCTGCCTCGGCCCGAATTACCTTGGTCTCCATATCGCTGATCCATGGGTGTATCGCAGGAGTAGAACCTCGCTCGACAACATAAGTGTGAGTATTTATTTCCGATCTTGCTGCCATCTTGTTTCGAGCAAGGGTCAGGATATCGACACAGTGACCCTGCCGAACAAGTGCAGGCGCAAGATGCTTGAACTGAGCCGGGAAGTTTTGATGAATAAACAAAATCTTCATTGACAGTGCAGAATATTTAATTTGCAAAGCCAGATTAGGGAGCGCACACAAGCCGCTCGACGTTGGGGCGGGAAGTTTTTCAGTAGATACTGCGCTTCAATAGGCTGATGATCCGAGCCTACAAATTTAACGAGTTGAACTAACTCAGGCTCGGTAACCAATACAGAATCGGCATATTTAACCATCTCCAGTTCGCGATAAAGCTTAAGTCGAATCAAGGACTCTTCAACTGTCCTATCTACAAGACTCAGCCTGTTTGTTGATGAAAATTGTAAAGTTGGATAAGCGCTAAAAGCTCGATAAGGGTCATCTCGAGCAGGCCATACGTTAAATAGTTGTTGATTTTTTGCAGATTTGTTGGCGTCCCTTATTACCGAAAGCTCTTCCCAAAGATGTTCGTATTGCGGAAATACAACGCTCCAGTCATAGCGCTCGCGTGCGCGTTGCCGTGCCGATCGACCCATTGATTGGCGTAAATCATATGATGAGAACAGCTTTTCAAATGCACTGCATACTTCTTGCACGTCAACACTAATAAACGTCGAGGTATATCCGCAATACCGGTCATATGAATCGATGCCGAGCCCATAACGATGGGCGAGATCACGGCCATAGCCACTTGATGGCATTATTGTTTTAATGAGAAAACCATCAACTCCTTCTCGAATAGTGTCTCGGTAACCATTCCAATCTGATGCAACTACAGGCAAACCAGCCGCCATTGCCTCAAGCGGTGCAAGGCCGAATGTCTCTTGAATGTTATCAGCAAGTGAGCAAAAAACATCCGCGCTTGACCAAGCAAAATTTCGCTGCTCTACATCCCTGCCATCAAGATAAATGTACCCAACAGTTAGAGCGACCTGTGTACGAGCTTTGGTGAAGGCTTCTTTTATATAGTCATTTGCATACCAGCCGCATTCCAAAAGCAATACCTTTTTGCCAGCTTTCTGGCTTGCCTTTTCAAGGGCCTGATACATCGCCAACGGGTGTGCCTTCGCATGAAAAGACAGCCTTCCTACGTACAATACTACAATGGTCTGCTCGCAAATTCCGAGATGCTGACGACTCTGCTGCCGCTGCCCCAGCGAGAAGTTAAAACGCTCTGTATGTAGACCCAGAGGAATAATTGGCAGTTTTGGCGTAACAAATAAGTGTGTTCCGAATCGCTTTTTTAAATATTCCTGCTCAAGCGCAAGGAGATGTTTCACATGTTGTTTAACGGCCTTTGACGTACAGATAAGGGCATCCCAGGATTGAATAGGATCTGTCAGATAACCCGTAATAGAATCCATTACTTCTGCACTACTAGTTGTGTGTGTTATTCCGATTAAGCTCCACGCGTCGTTACTAACTAGCGAACGCTTTCTTGCAAGTTCGTTTAAAGATGGGCCTGGGTAATAAATACAACCAATGTCTTTAATTTTGCTCTGTGATGTTCGATCTAAAAACGTGATCTTTTTATTTTTATTTATCGCTTCTTTGCGGAACAAAAACTGTTTTTTATAATCTGCTGATTCACAATAAACTGCAAGATTTTCATCCCTTGAATACTTTAGATATGCCTCTAAAAATGAGTCGCCGGCAGAGTGCCTCCCCATGAGCTTCCCGCTTGTGATTGAGTAGGCTTCAGGATGGTAATAGAGTGCGGCAGTCATTCAATTGTTTAAAATAACAAATTTTTCTTCTGTACTTAGCAGCATATTTATTCGCTCAAATTCAAACTCGTCTAATGTTCCTATGAGCGCGTTTAAGCGTATCCAAGCTATCAGCATTTGGTACCTAGCATTACTCCGATCAATAAGTGCCTGAGCGCGTCTTTGCTCAACCGAGAGAACGTCAAGCTTTGTACGTGTTCCGAGCGCATTCCCCTTAGTGACTGATGCAAGTAATTGCTCAGCCGAGAAAAGGGACTGCTCTGCCGCTTTTGTTTCTGAAATTCCTTGCTTCAGAGAACCATATTCCTTTAATAACTGAATTTTTGCGTCCGAAATTGAATTTAAATAACGTTCGCGACTTTCCTCTGACCGAGCAATATTTTCCCGCACACGACTGTCAACAGAACCTCCTGAAAAAATTGGTATTGTTAATTGCAGTCCCGCAGATTTTGTTTCGATTTGACTTGTCGGAAAAAACGGATTGTCGCTGACACTTGACGAATATTGAATCACTGCGTCTAGAGTCGGAAGATGTTCTGATCTCGCAGTTCGAACAGAAATTTTTGCTGCTTCTAATTGTGCTGCTCTAGAAACAATGTCAGGGCTTTTAAGAGGCAAAAGGTCAAGAATTGACTGTAGGTCACCCGGATCGAACGTTTCTGGGTCTAGGCGATTTCCGTCAATTCTCATTAGGAAATTCGGTTTTCTCCCGATAATAGTCTCAAGCTGAGTTAGGGTAACCGTAAGACTATTTTTGAGACCTACTTCTTGAGCCTGTACTTTGAGTAACTGTGCGCGAGACTCTTCTACGTCTGTCGAAAGCCCAGTGCCGAGTTGATAAGAGCGTTGCGCTGCTAAAAGCTGATTTTCTGCGTTTCTTTTCTGAGCTGATATTAATTCAATTTTTTCGTGGGAGAATAACGCTTCGAAATAAGCTGAGGCAAATCGAAACCCGAGAGTTTGCTTTTCTTTTTGTAAGTCCGCCTCAAATCCGCGAGCTTGTGCTCGTGCTTGTTGTAATGCAAATACTGATCGTAGTCGGAAAATTGGCTGCCGCAGAGTTATTGCGTCACTTTCAGACGGATATCGAGGAAAAACTCTTGTCAGGGTACCGTCGCGTCTTGTTTGCTCATTCTGATTTCGCAAAAATGTTGCGGAAATGTTCGGAAGGAGCTGGGATAATGCTTGTGGTGCCGATTCTGAATCGGCTCTGAGTTTAGCCCGAGCCGATCGAAATGATCTATCGTTTTCAAGCGCTAATTTATATCCCTCAAGAAGATCAGTTGAAAATACTGGGGTTGTTACGCAAGCAAAGAGTAATCCAAGGAACGATTTGTTTTTTAATCGCACTTTTATTATTCCTCTTTTAAAGATGCTGACATTCGTTTCAGAAGCGGATGCAGTAGATACTGCAATAAAGTTCGAGATCCCGTCTTAACTACGACCTCGGCTGGCATGCCGGGTTGAAGGCGCCGGGCTCCTAGCTCGCTAAGTCCTCCTTCCGTGACTCGCACCCGCGCGAGATAGTAAGAAGCCTGATCAGCGGGATTAGTAAGGACATCTGTCGATAAAGTCTCTAGCTTTCCCTCAATCACTAATTGGGGAGTGTTTGGGAATGTGTAAAATCGGACATCTACTAAATCTCCAACTCGCACGCGATCGATGAGATGAGGCTGTATTTGCGCCTCTAATATGAGCTCCTCTTTCCCGGGTACGATATCCATAATCTTCTGACCGGGACTCACTACACCGCCAACCGTCTGAAAAGCGAGTCCTACGACCTGACCATTTACAGGTGCACGAACTTCGGTTCTGATTAAATCTTCACGAATCGCCTTGAATCTTTCCGTAATAGATTGTATTTCTGGTCGAATAGCACTTAATTCTTTTTCTACCTCCTTTCGATATTCAATAACCTGCCGTTCAAGCTCCATTTGCCGCACTAGAGTGGCGTAACCATCTTTAGCTAGCTCTCGCACAGCACTTAACTCTTTCTCGAGAAGGAAAACTTGCCGCTGCTTTGAGAGAAATAATGCCTGCTGAGCTGCAATATGACGTCTTAATGCAGGATCAACTGCAGAGGCAGCCAGCAGTTCATGATCCAGAATTATTTGTGAATTTGATAACTGCTCTGAGATAAGTCGTGTTTCAGTTACCTTTAGAGCGTAGTACTGCTGTCGAACCGCTTCAAAATTTGCTCTTGCTGTAGTGTCTACGAGCTTGATTAGAAGGTCACCCTCTTTAACTTGGTCACCCTCTTTTACGTTCACAGACGCTACGATTCCACCCTGCAAATGTTGTATTACTCTCCGCTTCGTCTCTAATACAACTGTTCCTTGCGAGGGCACGCCCTCGTCTAAGGGCGCTAAGGCCATCCATAAAATAAAACTGCCAAACCCCACACCGAGAATTCCCAACCCAATATTCGAGATACGTTTTGTATCAGATAGCTCCAAGAGCTCATCAGATCCAGTTTTACTTCCTATCTCAGGCGCAGTGTCTTCAGATCTCGTTTCTTTTTGAAAAGATCGTTTAAATTTTTGTAGTTTAAGCATTAAAAAATCCTATTATGAACGGAGGTTCTGGATTTATTGATTACTGAAATTTACTCGTCGGCGAAGTTTCGGCAGGGTTCACTGTTAGCTCAGAATAGACTAATTTTCGGGCTCGCATCTCAGCCTGAACGTAATTTCGATCTCCTGTCAGCACGATTGACCCATTTTCTATAATCACAAGATCATCAACAATACTAAGAAGCATATGTTGATGAGTAATCAATACAATCGTTGCACCCCTCAGCCGCATTTCTAGCAAAGCTGAACTGAGAGCCTTCTGTCCCTGATCATCGAGATTTGCGTTGGGCTCATCTAGAACAATTAGTCTTGGATCTCCATATAGTGCCCTGGCGAGTCCAACTCGTTGTCGTTGACCGCCAGACAAATACGCGCCGGCCTCTCCAATTTGAGTGTCATAACCTTTTGGAAGTCGTAAAATAAGGTCGTGCACTCCAGCAAGCTTCGCAGCCACAATAACTTTCTGGGAGTCTGGCTTGCCCATGCGCGCGATATTCTCCGCAACCGAACCCGAGAAGAGTTGAATGTCCTGCGGGAGATAACCGATTCTTTTCCCAAACTCTTCTCTAACGAGCGTGGAAACCGCTATTTCATTGATAAAAAGTGCTTCATTAGTTACTGGCCAGGCACCCACGATGCCACGCCCCAGCGTGGACTTACCTGCGCCCGAGTGCCCGACTACCGCATAGATTCGCCCCGGATACATAGAAAAATTTAATCCCTTGAGGATCTCAATAGATTTTCCGTTCGAATAAGCACAATAGTTTCGTGCGATAACTTCTATTCTGTCGAAGTTCGACAAGTTAGATCCGTGATGTTTTTTGGTGACGCTGAGAAGTTCCTCGAGCCTTACTAACGCTCGTCGCATTAATGCAAATCCTTTCCAACCAGAAACGATCTGATCAATTGGAGAAGTGACACGCCCAACGAGTAAAGCAGCCGCAATCATTGCGCCAAAGCTTATCTCGCCTTTTAGCGCCAACAAAGCTCCGACACCGAGGGCTAATGACTGCATCAGAACACGTATCTCTTTACTACTTACAATAAACCGCTCTTCGAGCTCGTGGGACTTAGCTTGCTTTTTGAGCATAGCAGTCTGTTTTTTCCACCATTCGTGCTCAAGATTTTGAACCATTCCGTGCGCTTCTATAACTTCCGCATTCCTTAGCTTTGTATATATAAACTGATTATGCTCACGCTCTTCGTCAAGTGCCTCTTCAGCGGAGGCACGCGTTGCACTACCGCTCCATAAAGCAAATAAGGCGAGAACGATAATAAAAATTATCGCAAGAATCCCGAGTACTGGGTGCAATAGAAACATCACAATTAAATAGATGATCGACCATGGAATATCAAAAAAAGCGAATATCGCTTGGCTAGTAATCCATTGCCGAACTAAACTTAAGTCACTAAAAGGTTGAAGTGGATTTTTCCGTGCCGAATCAAGTTGATTAGCAAAAACGACCTCAAAGATTCTCGGGCCAAGAATAGATTCAAGATGAATTCCTGTTGCGATAACGAGCTTTGATCTTGTCCAGTCAGCAAAACTTTGTACTAAATAAAAGAAAAGCACAAAAAATGTCAGTACATAGAGCGTTAAGTAGCTTCGACTGATTAATACTCGGTCGAAAACCTGAAGCATATAGAGGGTTGGAGCAAGCATCATTAGATTTACAATCGCACTGAAAAATGCGATTGAAAACATCTCTCTTTTGTTCTCGAGGACTGTTGTTAGAATGTGTCCATGAAAAGTCGCCTTAATATCTACGAGTCTAATCACGAATCCGCCCTTCCAGCGCTTGCTAACTTCTCGCCTTTCGGGTCGTAAGCCTTTGTGAGTATCGGTTGATCAAGTTTTGCCAATACGTCATCCCTCGGCCCATACGCTTTCAGCCGCCCATTTGCAAGAAAAAGTACTTGATCGACTGTTGTCAAAATAGATTTACGATGAGTAATCACTACGATCGTCGTACCCCTATTTTTAAGTTCAAGAATTAGATTATTTAAATCTGCCTCACCTTTATCATCAAGGCTACTGTTTGGTTCGTCGAGTACAATTAGACGAGGACTGTTATAAATCGCTCTTGCTAGACCAACTCGTTGTCGTTGTCCTCCAGAGAGTATGCATCCGTCATCTCCGATTTCAGTGAAAACTCCCTTCGGAAGGGATCTAACATAAGTGTCCAATCCGACAAGCTTTAAAACATTCTCGAGTTCTGCAGTATCAAGCTCACCAAAGCGTGAGATGTTGTCCGCCAGTGTTCCGTCGAATAACTCAACATCTTGTGGCAGATAGCCGAGGAATTGGCCGAGTTCGGCTTTCGGCCAACCGGAAATCTCTACTCCATCCAGACGTACATTACCCGCGGTTGGCGTCCAGATACCAAGTAGAACTCTCGCTAGACTAGACTTACCAGCACCCGACGATCCAAGTATTGCCAACACGCGACCAGGCTCGAGATCGAAGCGTAAATTGGAAAGAACCGTTGTTTTCGTTCCAGGGGCTCTAACAGTTAAATTCTCGATTGATAGTCGACCAACGGGTGGCGGCATCGACATCCTATTACTGGTTTTTGGAATCTTTTCGAGAAACTCGTCTAACCTAAAAAAGGAGTCTCTTGCTGTAACTACAATCTTCCATGATTGAATCAAGGTCATCATAGGCTGCACAGCTTTCGCACCTAGAATTTTTCCGATAATTAAGTATGCGCTCGCATGTGGCGGCAACACTCCCAATAAGCTCAAGAACACACCCGCCCCTAGAATCAGCGAAGTTTTGGAGAAGACAACAAACTTCGTTGCCGCAGAGCTTCTTGACTGCGCTTCGGACGCTTGGGCCTGATAAGTTAAGAGTGCGTTCTGGACGGAAAGCCATCGTACCTGAATCGCTCTCTGCATTCCCATTGCATGCACTACCAGAGCGTTTCTTGCACTGTCGTTTACGAAATTTTGTGAGGCGTTAGAGTATTGTTGTGCCCGCATTGTCAAAGGACGAACTCGATTTTCAGTAATCAGTGCTATTACTAGTACCGCTATTACGCCCGCAAGCGAAAACAATCCCATTACCGGATGAATTAAAAAGACTAGCAGAATAAATATTAGTCCCATAGGAGCCTCAAGCATCGCAGTCATTGATGGAGACGTGATAAAGTTTCGTATAGTTCTTAAGTCGTTAAGCGCTAGACGAGCGCCTGGAAACTTTGAAAGATTTGCTGCAAAACTAGCCTCAAATGTTCTTCGACTAATAATCGAGGAAAATTTAACCGATGCAGCTATCATTAATCTTTCTCGAATCCACCCTAATAGCGCTGAAATAGATAAGGCGATTACTAAAATTAACGTAACCATTAGCAGTGTTCTCGTACTTCCACTGTTCATGACAGGTCCGTACACATCTTGCATATAACCGATTGGCGCTAGCGAGAGAAAGGTCATCACAATCGTGAATCCGAGCGCCTTCAAAACATAAGGCTGTAGCTCAGCTACCGCTTTACGAAGTTCGGTGTTTTTATGTTTACTCATACAAGAGAATCTTCAGTTAGTGCTAGCGGCTTCTGACCCGACTCGACGACGTTTTGCCCAACTGATGGTGTAGTTAATTTCTGGGCGAGGTGAAATCGGATTGCAAAGCTTTTTTTATCTTTGAATAAGATAATTTCTTTTATCTTCTGCCCAAACAATTGCTTCTCGAATTCTGCTGATATTTCAATTCTAAATTTGAGACGTCCATCAAGGGTAAATATTGAAATTCCATCATTCCGAATGCTTAAGGTATGTCTATCCAGAAAGACTGGGGAGTTGCTTGGGAATTTAAGAGTTGGTAGCGGTGTTCCCTCAAGTTTCTCGACGAAATACGGGCTTGTAGGAGTCTGATAAATACTTTTGGCCGTTTTCGAAACTGAATAAATTACGTTACAAGCCATTTGCGACCCTAATTCAGGGAATTTTTCCCTTATTGCGCGATAGGCCAGGTGGTGCAGTGCCACTCGATTCCAGCATCTATGGGTAGCGACGAGAGGGAATACAAAATTACAGGCCTCAGAAAAGGTCAGTTGCAGACGTCTTAACCGGGCCTGTTGCGCTGCCGACAAATTTAATCTTAGGGTGATCGCCATGTTGGCAATTATAGCTTCCTATATGAAATGTCTCATATAGGAAATTTCATATTGAGAAATTGTAATGACCCACTGATTTCCTGCTCAGGTCATACTTCAGAAAGGATGATCCTGTGAGTGTGATTGTGGAAGAAGATTTCAAGCGTTGGACGGCCAAGAGGAAGGCTGCCCTGGTGATGGACATCATCCAGGGCAAGACTTCGATTGCGGAGGCATCCCGGTCCTTTGATCTGCCGCCCTCGGAGATTGAGGAATGGGTGGAAGAGGGTAAGCGGGGCATGGAAAACGCCCTCCGGGCCAAGCCCCTGGATGTCAAAGAGCAGTATGAATGGCAGCTCAAAGAGCTGCAGGAGGCGTACGGAGAGGCCATGCTTGAGCTTCGTGCCCGAAAAAAGTTGAACTCCCTGTTGGGCGGAGACGAGAAATGATCGCGACCGTCAAACAGGGATTGGAAGAAGACGGAATCCAGGTGCCGATGACCAAGCTCTGCCGCTGGTTTGAGGTTCCCAGGCGCACGGTCTATTACCGGCCCACCAAGGCTGCGCCCAAGGTTCAGGAGCGGTTTGAATCCCCGATCAAGGCCATGATTGAGCAAGAACCCTCGTTTGGGTATCGAACGGTGGCCAGCCTTCTGGGGTTTAACAAAAACACCGTGCAGCGGGTCTTCCAGATCCGGGGATGGCAGGTTAAAAAGCGCCCTGTTGGCTTTAGACCTAGGGTGCAGGCCATGCCCTCGGTGGCCATGGCGCCGGATGAGCGCTGGGCCACTGACCTTTGCCGAGTCTGGGCTGGCCGTGATGGCTGGGCAACCCTTGCCCTGGTAATCGACTGCCATACCCGAGAGCTTTTGGGCTGGCATCTGTCGAGATCGGGCAAGTCCAAGACCGCTGAGGCCGCCCTGGAGCAGGCATTGATCGCCCGATACGGAACCCTGGGCAGAGTGACCAGACCGTTTCTGCTTCGTTCGGACAATGGCTTGGTCTTTACCAGCAGAAGCTTCACGGCCTTGGTCAGAAGTTATGGGCTGAAACAAGAGTTCATCACGCCGCATTGCCCTGAGCAAAACGGCATGGTGGAGCGGGTGATCCGATCCCTGAGAGAGCAATGCATCCATCGGCAGCGGTTTGAAACACTGCTGCACGCCAGCCGAGTGATCAGTGATTGGATCCATTTTTATAACCACCGCCGGCCACATCAGGCACTTGCCATGAAAACGCCGGCACAAACCTACGAGTCGTTTAAATTAGCAGCCTGACCTGTGCAAAAACCGCTGGGTCATTACAAAATTTCATAGTCTATCTAGAGGTACAATTTAAACTCTTAAATTAGTCAGCAAAAGAGCATTCTGTGTTTCTCCGCTTTGATACCGATGATGTAATCAAGGATTCATGTGGTGTATGGCGCTCTTCGAATCCTCTACTTAAGTTCCATTCAAATCCTGTACTTTTGCCAGATCAACCGTGGGAGCGCGAGGTATATACCTACGGTTCGTTATTGCTCGACAAATCCAAATACAGATTGTGGTACCAAGTGCTGAACAGAGGGATCTCTGATTCACGTTTAACGACAGCAATTGGCTACGCCGAGAGTGAGGATTTATTAAACTGGAAAAAACCTTTATTGGGGGTTCATCTTGACCGGGTAGGTCAAACAAATTTGATTAGAGTATCAAGTGGTCGAACAGATCTATGTTCGCCAACAGTTCTAAAGGTTAAGGACAGGATCTGGCCGTATCGGCTTGCTTTTTTTGATGCAGTGGACGATCCAGACTTAGCAGATCAAATCGGCACCCCAAATAAAAAGGTAAACGGCTGGGGGCCTGTCTCTGGAGAGGGAATTTTTCTTGCTAAATCAAAAGACGGAATAAGCTGGAGGGAAGATAGACTACCTCTACAGTTTGGCCCAACGGACGCTTTATCTCTTGTGTCTCTGTCTGAAAAACGACTGTTACTTACCTTTAAGACCAGCGAAGAACCAGATCGTCATTTCAGGGTAATCGCTGCAGCTACATCTGATGATCTCGGGCGAACCTGGAACAAACCAAGAGTAATCCTTCGCCCCGACTTCCAAGATCCTCCCGGCACTGAGTTTTACGGTCTGACTCCATTTGTTATGCACGGGCAGCTCTATGGACTTCTGCAGGTTTATCACAACTCGCCAGACGATAAGACGCTCGATGTGCAACTAGTGTGCGCTAAAGATCCTCAAAATCCTAACGGGAAATGGATCAGATGCCTTTCACGTTTACCTATTCTCCCATTAGGCGCTAAGGGTCAATGGGATGCCGCTCGAATATACCCAGGAGCTCCAGTCATAAAGGATGACGGCTCAATAATTCTCACTTATGGCGGCGCAAATACACGCCATGATGATCGTCGATATATTCAGCGTAGCATCGGAATCGCATTCTCTGATGGCCCAACCTTCTCAAAATTAGAATCGGACCATCGTGGAGGATGGATATCAATCAACAACAAATACCTGAAGAATGTAACGGCCCTAAGCCTTGTCTCGAACCAAAAAACAGTTCACCAGTTGTCATTCGAGCAGGGAGGTGTGAGACTCGCGCCGGATAAAACGCAAAAGTACTTAAGTCAGTTAAAGTGGAATACAGAATTTAAAACATATAAGCTTAGAAAAGATAAACTCGAATCTAACAGCGTCATCATTCGATTCCTTGATCGGAGCGTTTTGTACGGAATACAGTTACACTATAAGTAAACTTTTCATAAACGCTCTATAAGGAATCCTCTCCGCTTATTTGCAGACTCATTAAGTGCGGCTTTTACGTCAAAAATCACTCCTCCAGGTTTCAATATAACGCCTAGTTTCTCTTGAAATTCAACATCTAGATATTCTTTATGGGAGACTGCAAGTACCACAGCTTCTGATTTAGGAAGGCTATTTAGATTGACCAGATCGATTCCATATTCTTGCTTGGCATCCTCGATATTCGCTAACGGATCATGAACATTTACGGTAATCCCGAAACTCTCTAACTCATGAACGATATTGGGAATTTTTGAGTTTCTAAGGTCAGGACAGTTTTCTTTAAATGTAATACCAAATACGTTGACCACTGATTTACCTAAATGAGCGCCCGATCGGACCATAAGCTTCACAACTCGATCTGCGACATATTTTCCCATTGAATCGTTAATCCTCCGACCTGCGAGAATAACTTCAGGATGGTATCCAAGCATTTCCGACTTGTAGGTGAGATAGTACGGATCAACCCCAATGCAATGTCCACCTACTAATCCGGGAGAAAATTTTAAAAAGTTCCATTTCGTTCCTGCGGCATCAAGCACCTCTTTGGTGTCTATCCCGACCTTATTAAAAATAATCGCTAACTCGTTCATAAATGCGATATTTATATCTCGTTGTGTATTCTCAATAACTTTGGCCGCCTCTGCAACTTTTATGCTTGACGCAAGATGTAAGCCTGCATCTACGACCGACTCATAAAACTTAGCTACCCTTTGTAAGGTCTGTTCTGTGTCTCCAGCAACAATTTTTATGACGTTGCGTAAAGTATGAATCTTATCCCCAGGATTAATTCTCTCAGGAGAATAGCCAACAAAAAAATCCTGTTTCCATTTTTTACCGCTAATCTTTTCCAAAACAGGAATGCATACCTCCTCAGTTGCGCCTGGATATACAGTAGACTCGTAGACAATGACCGATCCGAACTTTAGATATCGGGCAATGACTTCTGAGGCACTAATTAGTGGATAAAAATCGGGCTGATGAGCCTGATTTACCGGAGTTGGTACTGCTACAACAATAAAATCCGCAGCAGCTAGGGAAGAAGGCTCAGAGGTGAATTCCAAATATCTCGCCGATTTTCTTTCCTCAGAAGACGTTTCGCCCGTTGAATCTTTACCCGATTTAAGCTCGGTTATTTTTTTCTCTGAGATATCAAAACCAATTGTTCTTCTTGTTTTACCAAACTCGATAGCAAGCGGAAGACCGACGTAACCTAACCCAACAATCGCAACTACTCCCGTTTCCATAATTGCTCCTAAAATTTCGGATTTTCGGTGTTAGCTCTGCTTTCGAGCTAAAAACACCGTGTAATCGTGCGCTGATTCTGTGAATATTGGGCTGTGTCGAATGCCGAAAAATGATAATAAACGCCACATTATCTCCCCACTCTGCGGACGCACTCTTGAAGGTAGGAGATTTAGCTTTTTACGAAGCATAAACGGTAGAGCTAACACTACGGATCGAAGAAACATTTTAAAACCAGGTTTTCTCAGCTCAATTCGTTTTTCGACCTTAAAACCTGCCGAAGCAAAGTCTGATTCCCACTTTTTCACGCGGTATTCATGCTCTCCATTTTGACGACGCGAGAGCGGGGCGGGGCTGTAACCATTTTCTTTTTTCCAAGCATCAGAATATTCCACGTTTAGCATATATTCAATCTGACTATCGGTTAACGAATTATGGTGAGCACGATCAATAGCAACTACAAACCCGCCGGGTTTGATGACACGCGAAAGTTCCTTTAGAGTTTTTTCAAGATTGTGACTGTGATGAAGAGACGCAAACTCAATACAGAAATCTACCGAGTTATCTGGAAGGGAAATCTGATCAAATGAACCGATGACTGGTTTGACAACCGAATTACAATGAGTCCCAAAACCCTCGACAGTTCTTGATTGCAAAAGTCTTACTACATCGGGTACCAACTCGACTGCATAAATACAATCAATGGACGGATAGACCTTCGCAGCAACTGCGGATAGTGCTGCAACCCCTGCTCCGAGCTCGATCCCTACTCCCTTGAGCTTAAGTTCCGGAAATTGATTAAAAATATTTATATAAAACGACTCTGCTTCATGCGCAGTCATTTTTATATACTGATTTAAGATCTCATCGATACTACTTGAACACCACTTCGACGCGAGTAGATTTCGATTTGTAACCTCGGGGGAATCTAGAAGACTCTTAGGTATTGGCCACTCCGTTATATTCATGATTTAAGCGACTCAAAGAAAAGGGCGACTTTTTCACAGATAAAATCTTCAGTTTTTTGCCAAGCGTCGTACGAAGCGCCACCTATATGAGGTGAAATAAGCAAATTAGAATTGTTTTTTGAATAATTAACTAATTTACTATTAAAAGGAAAATCTTTATCTAACTCTCCTGAAAGTACATCCAATGCGGCCCCAGCGATCTTTTTAGTAGTTAGGCAGTGAAGCAGATCTTCCTCATTTAAGATCGCGCCTCGTGAAGTATTTATAAGATATGAAGATGGTCGTAATCTCTCGATTAAAGATCCCGACACAATTCCTTGCGTTACTTCATTCAATGGAAGATGAATAGTGAGAATATCACTCCAACTAAATAACTGTTCGATGGAGGATAGTCGTTCGATACCCTCTGCTCCACCCTCTACGTCGGAATCGTAGAATTTCACCTCCATACCAAAAGCTTGACCATATCTACTTACCATTTTTCCGATTCGTCCGAAGCCGAGAATTCCGAGCCTGCGCCCCGTCAAATCACGTCCTACAAATAAGTCCCGACGCCATAGACTGCGATGTACATCCGCTATGGAAGCGGGAATATTTCTTAGAAGACACAATATTAAGCCCCACGTTAGCTCGGCGGTTGAACTAATCGTACTTAAAAATTTATATTCGCCCTTTAGACTAATGACTGAGACATTTGCAGAGGCGGCGGCCGTTGTATCTATATGGTCAGTACCGGTTGTGTTCGTTGCAATAACACGAAGATTTTTTGCATGGGAAATAATTTCACTATCTATTTTGTTTCCAAAGCGCAGGATCACTCCATGATATTTATGTATTTCTGAAACGAGTGTTTTTCGATCCATAGGACCTTCGTCTAAGAGCGCAACACTTCGTATTCTATTTTTCGCGGTTTCGGAGTAGCCATGTGGATCTAGATGAAGCACTCTATACATTTTCATGTCCTGCGCTTACGACTTAAAAGAACCTCTGCAAGTACAAAATCTAATTCGGTATCTATATTTACAGATACATCTAGCGGCATTACGTAGGCAGTTGCGTTTTTAGCAATCATCGTTCCCTGCCTATTGAACTCCTGGTAGCGCATTGCGTATATTGCCCCATTCCTTCTGAATAATTTCGGAAGATCCTGTCTTCGAATCCTTTCTTTATCCGCATCTAACGGCTCTAAACGCCCCTCCTGGCTTAAGTGATACATTCGTGCCGGATGTTCGTCACCGACCTCGATAACACTTACAACTGCGTTTACATTAGGGTCGCTGAATAAAGTTAATGCTTCGGAAATGTGAGTCGCTGTTCGCAGCGGAGATGTGCATTGAAGAAGAAGTACCAAGTCTTGCGTATTGTGCTGCTGAAGCTCTAAGACCTGTAGCGCATGTTCTATTACTGGATAAGTTGGCGTCGAATCCTCGGCCAACTCGGAAGGCCGATCAATGATAATCACTGGGTAATCTTGGGCTATTGCTTTAGTCTCTTCACAATTAGTCGTTACGACTACCTGCGAGACTTCTGGACTCTTCAGAGCTGCCTCGATTGAGTACGCAATGACGGGTTTTCCGTTTAAAGGCCGAACGTTTTTTCGAGGGACTCCTTTAGATCCCGCCCGCGAGGGAATAAACGCAGTCACCCTCAAGTCATATCTCCACTAACTTAAATTCCAGCATATTGTCGCGAGACAGACGCTTTTGGATTCTGAATTCCGTGGAAGCCAAAATATTTGCAATACGCTTTCCGGCCTTACCATCACCAAAAATAATTTCACGCGCGTACTTACCGTGTGATAACTGTTGTTTAATCGCACTAGAGATTTTTTCCTCTTGATAGGGCGAGTGAATTACGTTACCGCCATGTTCTCGTCCGCCTTGGCGACTTCCGATATTTACTGCCGGTACGCCAAGGAAGCTTCCCTCACGAATCCCAGAACTTGAATTGCCAACCAAGCACGCGCAATTATTAATTAATCGTGCGTAGTCCTCAACACCGAAATTTCGATAGAAATGGATTGGAGCATCTGGCCTGCCCTCCCTAAAAGCTCTCAATCCTTTTGAGACGTCATCCGAACCAGCGTCAATATTTGGCCAAAGCCACGCAGCCTGAACTCCGGTTTCCATCACAGCGTTAAGCGTTGATGTAATTTGACTGAAACCTGAGCCATACTCGGTAGTAACCGGGTGCTGTAAGACAACCAAATACGGTCGTTTTTCGTCAAGTTCAGCCCCAACACCACGATATTTCCGAAACAAGTCTCTCGGCATTGATAAATCGATATTGGCTATTACATCCATTGCCGGGCATCCGGTCCAATGGATTCGATCTGCGTCTTCCCCCATTCGCAAAACATTCTCTGCGGAACGACGTGTCGCCGGGAAATGTACGTGGGCGAGCTTTGTAATAGCATGCCGTACACTTTCGTCGATGGATCCCGTTATCTCTCCGCCTTGAGTGTGGGCAAGCGGTATATTCATATAAGCTGCGGCGATCGCTGTTGACATCGTTTCGAAGCGATCCGCTACGGTGACCACAACATTCGGCTTTAAGTTCTCAAATATCGTCGCAAGTTCAATTATGCCAAGCCCAGTTGACTTTGCCATTGTAGTCGGCGTTTCACCTTCCACAATTGTGTAAACAGCCGCAGCCACTTGGAATCCGTCGGCCTCGATTACGGAGCGTACATTTCCATATCTGTGTAGCAATGCAGAAGCGCCTAGAATTAGCTGCAACTCGAGGTCTGGATGTTCATGCACGGCTCTCAGAACGCTCTTAATCCGTCCGTAATTCGCTCTACTGTGTACAACGACTGCTACTTTTTTTTTATTCATTTACAAGATCACTCTCGGTTAGTAATCGTCTAGCAGATACATTTCTTGCGAGAGCTTTCCCCACTAAAGATTGCAATTTTGACTCGGGTATCCCAGACGCTGGTTTTTTCAAGGTAAGCATATCTAGGGTCAGAACGGTCCCAGCCACAGCGTCTGCCTTCAGTGCTACGCTGCGCATAAATAAATTACGCATATTGCTTAATTCTGCAGCAAGAAGATCTTTATTAACTGGATTCGAATCGAGTTCGAAAACTGTATCTCGATACTTTACTAACTCTGCAAACTCAGTCCGGGTTAAAGACGACTCGCTATCGGGACCAAACATCTTTCTATCAAATGTAATATGCGCTTCAATTACATTTGCACCACGTGCAATCGCAGTTTTTAATACATCAATATTGCCCGTATGATCCGATAAACCCACAATTGGCCCAAGCGAATTACGCATCTCTGCAATGACATTCAGTCCAACATCTTTCAGGGTAGTCGGATACTTGCTAGTACACTGAAGAAAGCAGTATTTTGAATTACAAGCAATAAGCTTCTTCGCTAACTCTTTCAATTCAATCAAACTACTCATCCCTGAGGAAATTAGCAGCGGCTTTCCCGATGCTATAAATCGATCTAATAAAAAATTGGATAACAGCTCTCCGCTTGCTATCTTCCAAGCGGGAATATTAAGTCTTGACAAGAGCTCAAAGGCTTCGACAGAAAAAGCAGTCGAAAGAAAAATTATCTTTCGATCTGATGCGTGCATACATAGTTGAGCCCATTGCTCGCTACTAAATGAAATTCGCTTCCAGTAATCGTACCTAGTGGAGTCTTCGTAACTGAACTTTATTCTCCATTGTTCATCAAGAGTCGATTCCGCTTCGGCAATATGAGTTTGAAATTTTATTGCGTCGGCTCCAGCGTCTGCCGCAGCGTCAATAAATGAATGAGCGAGTCCGAGGGAACCGTCGTGAGCTTGTCCCACCTCTGCAATTAGAAAGCAGGGAAATCCTAAACCAATACGCTTGGATCCAACAGGGAAAGAGTCAGATTTGGCCATGAGGACTTTGGAGCTGAAGTTGTCGAGTTAACCCGAAATTTTACCTTATTTTTTGCATGTTTCGGGTGGTAGCGTTTTACATCACACCCTATCTGCAAGAGCTTTTCGGCAAAATCTCGTCTGAATCTTACTCAAGCAGGAGACTCATTTTCCCAATAGCATCGCGGAGAGAACTATCACTCAGATGGGAATACCGTTCGGTTGTCTTCTGACTTGTATGACCCAGCAATTTTTGAACCTCATATAGAGATTTTCCTTGATTTACCAAGAAAGAAGCGAAGCTATGCCTGAGATCATGAATCCTCAATGCATCAAGATTTTCCTGTTTCCGAGCAGTATTCCAAGAGAAAAATATCGATCTAAAGGGTTTTCCAGTTTGAGGATTTGGAAATAGATATCCTAAAGTCCCTGAATCGCTACTAAAACACTGGACACTTTCCAGCCTTAAATTTTAGGCTATGAGGAGAGTGAGATGGGCAAGGGTCAGCGGTTTACCGAGGAGTTCCGGGTTGAGGCGGTCAAGCAGGTGACGGAGCGGGGTTTTGCGGTTAGCGATGTCAGCCAACGGCTGGGGGTCAGCCCCCACAGTTTGGGTGAGTGGATTAAGCGCTACGGGATTCCAGCCGAGGAACGGCTCGCCAAGGAAGATCAGGCCGGACGGATCAAAAAGCTAGAAGCGGAGCTGCGGCGTGTCACTGAGGAGCGTGACATATTAAAAAAGCCGCGGCGTACTTCGCGAAGCAGTCCGTGTAAGGTACGCCTTTATCAAAGAGCATATGCAAGAGCACCCGGTTCGATTGATGTGTCAGGTTCTGGATGTCCACCCCAGTGGGTTTTATGCCTGGTCTGCCAATCCCATGTCTGCCCGAAGCAAAGAAAACCAAGCCATCACTGGCCAGATTAAGCAATGCTGGCTTGAAAGCGGCGCAGTCTATGGCTATCGCAAGATCCATGATGATCTGCGCCACCTGGGTATTGTCTGTGGGCAGCAGCGGGTAAGACGCCTTATGAAGACTGAAGGGTTACGCTCCCAAGCGGGGTATCGGCGCAGGCCTAATAGTAAAACCGGCGAGCCTGCAGCGGCCGCTCCCAATGTCTTGGATCGTAGGTTTGAAGTTGCTGTACCAAATGATTCTTGGGTGGTCGATATCACGTACATCAAGACCTTTGAAGGCTGGCTGTATTTGGCCGTTGTCATTGATCTATTCTCACGCGCCGTTATCGGTTGGTCGATGCAAAGCCTAATTGACAGAGAGCTTGTGATCTCGGCCCTACTGATGGCGATTTGGCGCCGCCAACCCACAGGCAAGGTGTTGCTGCACTCTGATCAAGGTTCCCAGTTCTCCAGCGATGACTGGCAAAGCTTTCTGAAAGACAATAACTTCACGGTCAGCATGAGCCGGCGCGGCAACTGTTATGACAACGCAGTCGTTGAGAACTTTTTCCAGCTTCTAAAGCGTAAGCGCATCAAGCGCAGAGTCTATGCGACCCGAGAAGATGCCCGGGCTGACATATTCGATTACATCGAGATGTTTTATAACCCTGTCCGGCGTCATGGCTACAACAACGGCCTTTCTCCGGTACAGTTCGAAAAGCAATTTTTCGTGAGGCAGGTTCGTGTCTAGGAAATTAGTAGCGATTCAGTTGTCGTACCAAAAGAAATCGCGCTTCGGGATGATGAAACGCTCCTTGTGCAGGTACGAATAACGCACGATCGGGACGATTACGACCTAGACGTTCATCTAGACCTTCCCGAAAAATTTCTGTCGATCCTTGTCTATTTGCCTCGAGACACAACATCTACTGCTGGCGGGACATCACTGTACACCCCAAAACCTGAGTATCTAATGGAACTAACGACTACAGAGCATAAAGGTTATAAGTACTTTCCGACATCAATGTTTACTCTTGAGAAAAAAATACCATTTTCTCCAAATACCGGATTCGTATTTCTACGAACTGAGGAGAGTTAGCACGGTAAGCCTCTTGATCCCATCGAGTTTAGAGAGGACAGATTTACGTTACAAATAAACTACTTCAGAAAAAATACCAATAAAGAAAACTAATCCCACTGCTACTCATGAAGCTCTAGGAGGAAGTACAACACCATTCTCAAGCTGTTGAATCTGGGACCAAGTATATTTGAAGTAGTTAATTTGAAGAGTAAACCTATCTGGTCTGAAGTCACTTGAGTCTAGTGGTTTTGCATGCCAACTCTCATCAGTTCGTAGAAATACAAATCCGGTATTTGGAGAAAATGGTATTTTCTTTTCAAAGTTAAAGAGTGATTTATCAAAATATTTATATCCTATATTTTGAATTCGTTTCATCTGTTCAAGATTTTCATCAATCGGCCTATAAAGCGAGGTGCCCCCATTTTGTGATGACTCATCGATCGGGAGATATAAAATTATCGATAGTAATTTTTCTGGATGATCTAGATGAACATCAAGGTTGTAATCATCCCTGTCATGATTTAGTCTAACTTGAAAAATTATCGTCTCGTCTTCGCCGAGTTCGAGAAGACTTGGAGAGAATTTTTTGAAATTCTCTGAGATATAAAGGAAGCTTGTTCTGTCAACAAAGAAGCTAATAATGTTTGAAAGCGGCAATATAAAATCTTTTCCCCACCAATTTGCTTCTTCATGAGAGAAAAATTTAAACTTTTCACTTTCGCCGGTTAAAAAAAACTTTGAAGTAAAGGTTACCCAAGTTCTTGATGGTGATGATTCAGGTTTAGGTTTTTTAGGTAGGGTTTTGATTAGTTTTTGATAAAGTTGTGTCGGCAAGAAGTCCTGTTTCACGCAGTGCGGCCATGGATCAGTCTCGATCTTTATATTTGTTAAAGAATTTCGCCATCCGTCAAAAAAGAATCTATACTTTTCCGATGGTTTAATATCGAGTAATCCAAACCGTGAATTTGTTCCGCTCGCAACTCGATAATACTGATCTCTCTGTAAGATCTGTATTAGCTCCTGTTCGGACGGAATTTTCGGACGAAGTAGCTTTTGCATTTAGATATCTAGTGCTTTTTCTTAACCGAACTCTCTTCGAGTTTTCGATTAGTCGTTTTATTGTCGGAGTTCCCTTCAATAGTTTTTTTATTCCTGATCTTCGGGTCTGTAGCAAGTTCTGTGTCGGTCGGCTTTACAGCAGTTGTTTCGGCGGTTTGGGTTTCCTGTCCTTGCAGGGCGGCTTCGGTGACCTCGACTGCTTGAAGGGCTGCATCGGTATCGACGACGATGCCCTCGGATAGATCACCTCTAAAGAAGGGGTCTTCGTTTTCTAGCTCATCGGCAAGCTCATAGGACTCCCGCTCAAGCCGCAGCATCATGTCCGTCCAGACGGGCTTGATGGCCTGCAGGATCTCGGGCTCTTTTTCCTTAGGCGTACGCACCATGATGGACTGCATAAACATCAGCATCCTTAGAACAGATCCGCGCAGCAGCCTCGGGGCGTACTGGTTTTTGACCGGCTTTCCGACATACTGATTGATAACCTCTAACTGACGCAGCATCTGATGGTTCCAGGTCTCGGCCTGGCAAACCGTGTCGGTGAGCTGACGGATCATCTTGGCCACGCTTAACCGCACCTGGGAGCTCTCCCAGTCGCTCACAAAGCGGGCCCGCGTCATGACGGGGAACTGCTGGGTGAGCGCCTCGACGTGCTTTACGCGGTCGATCCTGGACTCTGTAAGCTTGACCGTCTCGGGCTTGGTGGGGATAGACCCGGCAATGAGCACCCCGTCGCCCAGGTTATAGACCTTGCCGCCCTTGCGGCGAAGCTTCTCGATCTGGTTTTCGATGGTGACGCGCTGCTGGATGAGTCCGTTATCGGTGTAGACCGTGCGGCCGAAGTTGCCCCGAACCGGGATGGTGAGCTCACGCTGCTTTAAGCCCGGGGTAAGCCAGGCCCGCTCCGCCCTGGGGCGGTTGGGGTCTCGGGCACCGAGGTCAACGCCCAATAGATAGATCTCTGTAAACCCCATCCGGGTAGCGAAGGCAAAGGCTGTGTTGGTGACCTGAGGACCCTCGCCGTTGAGGATCTCTGCATCGGTGTGGCAAAACACCCCCAGGGGGCTTAGTGCCGGGCGTAGGAAAAAGACCGCATCTTTGAAGTAATCGGCAGATCCTGGCCAGATCGTGGTCGTCAGGATCGCCGTGATCTGCTTGAGATTAAACTCCTGCGCAAGCTCCTTGTGCCGCTCGTAGTTGCCCCTGGCCCGCTCCAACACCGCCTGGTAATCGGGAACAATCCCATTGCGAAGTAGCACCGCCAAAGACGAGCCCGAGGCCATCAAAATCACCCGATCCCGCACCGAGCGGACGAAGTCTAGGTTTTGCTCCAACGAGGGGCCACTGCCCACAATCAACACCGGCAGCTCTGGCTTGACTCGTGTGGTGTTTAAAAGCCGCCGATCGCCCGTTCTGAGGTTACGAAATGAGTTCTTCATCATGTTGTACTCATCCACGATGTAACCCATGTAGGAGGCCAGATTGCCCGTCTTGGAACTCTGGAACTCGGCAAACACCATGTTAATGGTCGGGTGATTACTGACCTTGATTGCCAGCAGGCCGTCTAGGCCAATAATGCACTCGCTTTGCACCGCAGCATTTAGCCGGGTGAGCATAGTCCGAGGATTTTCATCCACTATCAGAACAATCTGAGAGCCCTCCGCCCGAATATCTTTAATCAAAGATGCCCAATCAAAGACATCTAAGGAGTGGTACAGCATTTCCTTATCGGCCTCACACACGATAAGCACCTTGGGCTTCCAGGTATCCCAGATCTCACGTAGAACGAACCCTAAACCTTGGCCATAACTCACGACAAAGTAAGGTTCTTCTCGCTTTATCTTGTCCGTAATATCTAAGTTTAATTTTTCGAGGGAATGACCAATTTCCCTTTGAAAATCGATCACGTGGGTATCTTGGTTTACATCATCATATTTTTGTGTTTCGAACTCCACCGAATCATTAAGTGCTGCACGCTCGGCCTCTGCATTTGCCTCGGTGAACATTAACGATGGTTTTCCAAATAAAATTCGAGCGGGATTCTTTTTGGCTAAGAGTACTAACCCACGTGCTTCTGCTTTCGACCCTTTTTTGAATATGGGTACACCGTTTAACTCAATGTTGTAATCCTCATCGTCGAGATAAATTAATTTAGACTTTGGCGGATTAATTGCAAAGTGCCCTAGTTGAGAGTCGAGAGACCCTTTGAAAGCATCTAAATTAATTCTTTTTAGTTCTGAATTTTTTTGATTCATACCGATAAAGAGATATTAAGAAAATAAAAAAAAAGCCCCGACGATGGTCGGGGCTTTTTAAGCAAAGCTGAGTTAACTCATAACAATGTTCTGGAACTCGAGTGCGCTATTAGTAAAGACGACATTAGTTGAAGTAAATGCCGTATTAAAGGATTCTCCCTGTAATACGATTTCTACTAAGTTATTTTCTACGCCCGCAGCAGCGGTACCAACAGCGACTTGGATAACAACGTCCGAAGCTCTCTGGAATACCGCAACCACACCAAGATTCGCGGAGGTGATTACTGTACCAGACAAAGTCGCGGTGAGTAATAGAGCTACAGCTGTCTCTCCCGCCACAATCGCGCTACCAAAGTTTGCGCTGTTACGAGCCGATATGTTTACAAATCGGATCACGTCTGCGGTACTAAAGTCGGTAATTACGTCTGCACCGTCATCATCTGTGACCGCAGCATTTCCAGTTTCTCCCGTGGTGTCTGTAATGTAAACAAAGACGTCCGCTCCACCACCACCAGCAAGCTGATCGGCTCCGCCGCCACCTTGAATCGTATCCCCTGTTGCGCCACCAACAACCGTATCCGCTAGCGCGCCAAGGGAAACAACGTTTCCGGACCCATTGCCTAACTGCACATTGAAGACAACCGCTGTACCACCGCCCTGACCGCTCATCAGGGCCGTACCAACTGCAGATGCAAACAATGAAAGAGAGCCACCCAGAGAGACCGAATCGATAAATGCGGTATACGCACCAGCTGCACCGCCGGATGCGCTTGCATCGTTAAAGTTTAGAGTGACGTTCCCCGAACCTACCAGATCAAATCGAACTGAATTTGCAGTTGCAGCAGAGCCTAATTGAATCGCAGAGATTGTAGCGGTTGCACCAGATCCGATTGAGAGATTTACATCCCCTTGAACAGAAGAAGCAGCTGATGCTACCCCTCTAAACTGTAGCGCTGATAAGGTCACGTCTCCAACTGCTGAGATGTTGATTTGAGCCCCGCCCGCAACAACCATATCATTCAAATTAAAGTTTGCTGTTCCGGTAGAGATTATGTTGATTGACGTTGCACCACCGAAATCTGCTGATGCAGCTGAAAAGTCTGCACCCCCTGCCAACTCGATTGTTACGGAATCTGCTGCTTGGGCTCGTATCAAACTCATACCGATATCTTGCGTAGCCGAAATCCTTAGTGAGTTGACACCATTCGCACTAATGGCACTCATCGTGTTCGCACTGATTCCACCAAAGTTAATGGAGAGCGTCCCGGTGTTAGATCCTACAGCTATGTCACCGATAGCCATACCACCAGTGGCAGTACCGATTGTCCCGACGGTTATCGTTACTCCTGTATTCGATCCCGCGTAGGTAAATGAGTAATCCTGGTCTGTGGTTCCAGAGACAATCCGAACGGTATCAAGCGCAGTTCCGATATTGGTAACTGTAACGTTTGCCGTACCCGCAAACTGTAGAGTTGAGAGTCCGCTTGCGCGCGACAAATCAAGCGTTCCAGCCGCTGTGTATGAATCAAGTTGGAGTGTCTCCACGTCTATCAAAGTCGGACGCACATTCGATAAAGCTTGATCCACGGAACCACGAACCGTGTCTGACCCTGCTCCCCCGTTAATGGTATCGAGGGTATCCAGAGCACTACCTAAATTTATTGTGTCGTTGCCTGCTCCACCGACAACTTTTAATGCATTCTCCTCAAGCATAGTTAAGGAAAGATTACCCAGAAGCGCGGAACCGTCGATCGCACTAAGCGCCGAAACACCGCTGGCCCCACCTAATCCGGCTGTTCCGAAGTTAATCGTTGCATTAGCAGTTCCGGATACGTTAATGGTGTTGAGTCCGGAAAATTCCGTACTGGTCTGCAGAGCGGTTCCGCCTAGGATCAAAACACTATCTGCCTTCAAATTAAGGGTTTCGATTCCGGACAACTGTAATGTAAATGCAGATGCGTTTTTCGAAACTACGGTGATCTGGTCTGCAGTTGACGAGTCCTGCTCAAGCCTTAACTCGAGAGCCTCGCTAGAACCCAAAGAAAACCCTTCTGTTAGGTTAACTGTGGCGTTGGCGCTGTTCCCGAATACACCGCCAGATTGATTTCCGAGAACATTCACCGTGGTCTCACCACTCACATCAATAAGATCTATCGAACCACCACGCATAGTTAGATTTAAGGTCTCGACATTCTTTATCACCGGAGCTACAGCTGCATCCAAAGTAGCGTTTAACGTGTCGTTACCAGACCCGCCATCAAGGTTGTCGTTCGTATTCAACCGACCAGCACCAGCATTGAAAGTGTCATCGCTGTTCGTGGTTTTTGCTGTTCCGGACGAAGTCGGAAGGAATTCATCCGCAGCTGTAGTAAGAGTGAAAGTCGAGCCGGCGGTAGCACCAGTGGAGCTAACTGCGGAGGCCAGAACCGTCAAATCGGTCGATGTGTTGGTGCTGACGTTCGAATACGTAACAGAAGAGTTAACCTTATTCACATAGGTTGTCGCAAACGTACCAAAAGTTGCATCGTTTGTGAGCCCAGCAAAAAGATCCAGAGCGGTAATCAAGCCCGAGCCAAACTTCGACACTCCACCTGCAGCATTGATTTGAGTCACCAGGTAGCTCTCTGCAGTGGTCGCAGCAGTGCCGGTGATTCCAAGATTTGAGACAAGCTGCGTTGCAAGGGTCGCAGCGGTCGTCTTTCCGGTTGCGTTAATCAATACTTGCGCTGAGGCGGCAACACCAAGTGACTTCGCCTGAGCGAGGTAAGTCGCACCGGGCGCTGCATTTAACGTCGCTAGAAACGCATTCGAAATCTGCGCATCTGTCGTCGGTAGATATAGGCTCATTTAAAAGGTTCCTTTTTGAATATTGAAAACGTAAACCGGACTTTTCTTTGCAAAGAAAGCCGAACACGGACTCCCCGCGCTCGGCAAAGGGAACTATATCATTAGTACCCTTTACCAAGAACAGAAAGACACGGCCTTTCAACCGCGTTCGAGGATTCTAGGGCTCCTCGGGCCCCGCAGCTTGTGATTCGGGTCACAGGGCCCGATGGTTTAGCATCCATGTGTCTTTTTAGCGACAGTGGCCAAACCTAATCAATCCGGGCCCTCAGGCCAGCATAAATCGCCTCGGAGGAAAGCTTAAACAGCGCCAAGTTGCTCCTTTGCTCACTGGCCTCGGCCGACCAAAACCACTCAAGACCGCCAGAAATCGACCCTGACAGCTCCGCTCGGATGAATCGACGCTCAAGCGAGCGGGTCGCCCCCCTGGCCAATAGCGCACTATAGCCATCATGATCTTTAACCCTCGCAATGGAGCCCGCCAGCGTGATGCCCACCCGGCCAAGCTCGCGCGACCAGGCCAGGTTCGCCTCCCAGCGATCCTGGTCTCCGCCTGGGCGTGCCTCATTTGAAGCGCCATCCACGCCAAAGGCTAACTGAGTCGAGACGAAATGAGCGCCAAAATAACAGTTAGCGCTTACTAATATTCCACGATAGTTCCCATCTTGAAGCTCCGCTTGCGGAAACCTCCGAAACTCGCCAACAAACGCCGAGCGCCCCAGGCAGGCCCCCGGGAGGCTCGCCTCCGCCCCGAGCTCAACGCGCGGGGCCCAAAAAACGCTCGCCCCGTTAAATTGCAGGTGGCCCAGGCCAATGCGCGCACTGGGGTGCAGCCCGCGCAAAAAATCCTTGCCGCCTCCCAGTTCAGCACCCCGCCACGCTAGCGAAGCCTCGGCCTGTTGGTAGTGCGTCTGACTCGGGCTTGCCCGCGCCCTTAACCCCAAAAAGGCCTGAAGCCCCTGACCCGCTCCCAGATCGGTGGCACTTGAAAGCGAGGCCATGCTTAAAACTGCAAACCCCTCTTTTCTCTGGCTGGACTCACCAAGCTCGAGCACCACATCGCCTGAAGCGGGGGTGAGAGTAAAGAAGCGCTCGGCCGGTGCACTATTTAAGTTGGTCTCATACCCCAGTTGCGCACTCGCACGAAGCCGAGTCACCCACCGAAGCGTCATAAGCTTATCTCGCTCGGCCAAAAGATAATCACGAAACTGCGGATGGATATCTTGCCGCGCGATCAACTGCTCCATAAGCATTGCAGCCGATTGCCGATCACCGGATAGGGCAAGCGCCTGTGCATAATCTAATTGCACTCCGGGGGCGTTGGGCTCTAGCAACAGTGCGCGCTCAAGCGCGCTAACCGCCTCGAGCCCCCGGCCCAGTGACACCAAGAGCGCACCGCGGTAGGCGTAATAATCAGCCCTGGTTAAACACAGGTTTGAAAACTGCTCCAGCCGACGAAGCTCTGATAAGCGTTCCTCTTTTGAAGGCGAAACTGACTGGCCAAATAACACTGTCGGGCAATGCATCGGTGCTGCGGGCTGCGCGAGAAGTGCGCTCACCGGCAGCCATAAGACGACAGTTAACAGAGATAGATTTTTAAAATGCAACGAGAGTACTTAAGCGGCGGCAGGGCGATCAATCGAGAGTAACTTAAGCCGGTCTTGCTGCTGACGGGGACTCAAAATCGGTAACGAATAAACACGTCGCGAACGCACCAAGCCGGGCAATAAGAAGTATCCCATGTTCACCCACTGCGCGGACACGCGGTTAGCCAAGCCCTCGCTGACTAAAATCGGGCAGGCCAGGTCTGCCGTAAGTCCTTGCAATTGAACGGCCACCGTGACGGTTTCCCCAAGCACGGTATGGGTTCTTCGATTTGCCGGACCAAAAAGACCAATGGTGGCCTCTCCGCTTTCCATGCCGATGCCGATATCAAGCGGCTCGACCGCCTCGGGAAGTACCAATTCGCCTAGCTGCCCCTCACAACGCTGCCAGAGCTCTTGCGCAGCCAAAAGAGCGCGCTGCGGATGCTGCTCACAGGGCTTTGGTCCGTTCCACACAGCAAGCACGCTGTCCCCTACCATGTGTTCGATTACGCCACCGTTGGCTTCGACAATCTCGGTGGCGGTGATAAAAAACTGATGCAGCACCTCAGCCGCTTGCGCAGCAGGCTGTTTTTCACAAAACGCCGAAAAATTTCTCAGATCTGCATACAACACCGTGACATCTTTTCGGCTCGACTGCACGCTCCCGCTTGTCTGGGCAAGGGCCACTTGCTCGGCCACTTCACGCGGCAAGTGACTCACCAGCTGGCCAAAAACCCTGCCCGCTTCTAATCGAACCCGCCCATGACCGAAAAAGGCCATCAAAAGGCTGGATAGCAACACAAAAAATGCAGTATCGGCCCACCCGACGAACCAATGTAGCCCGAGCAACAACAGGCCATGGACCGAAAAAATCAAGGCAGCGAAACCCGCCCCTATTGCTGGAAGCGTCATGGCAGAGAGTTTTGAAAAACGATCAAATGCTTGACGACTCACCAAAAGCATTAAACCAACCCCAAGGGTGCTTAAAAGCAGCATCAGATATGGAGCAATAATTGGCGTATAGGGCAGCCGATCATCGAGTAAGGCGGCCATCAATTGCGCATGAACCTCCAGGCCACTGACTGCCCCGCCATGGGGTGTGGGTACCGCATCACCGATACCGAACGCAGTCGCGCCCACGATCACCCAGGCACCTTTGAGCAACTCCTGGGGAGCACGGCCGGCCAACACATCAGCGGCCGAGACCGACAAAAAGGCACTGCGCGGCAGGCGAAACGAAACCCGCATATCGCCCTGGCCATCAATGGGCACCCGAATGCCAGCAAGACCCTGGATAGTTAAGGTCCAAGGACTCTCCCACAGCGAGGCAGCGGGCCGATACTTAAAGCCCTGATCCCCAGAGAGTCGATTTAATCCGGCAAGTGCCAAGGCAGGAAACGCTGCGCCTTGCGAGCACACTAGCGCGGGCACTTTCCTTACCGCTCCGTCGGGATCAATTCTCGGAGTGATGTGCCCGGCAGGGCCTAGGTTCGGATGATTAGCGAGGTGACCATGAGCATTTGCGGAAAAAGGCGGACAGATAGGAAGCGACAAGGCTCCCGTGGGAGTGCCTGTAGCCACCGGAGTGTCGGGGTTTAACGAAAACACCTGGGCAGGCACGTTGGGCGACGGCCCGGGGGCTCGAAACGCTCGCGCCAGTAACTCGTCATCGGCCTTCGGATCCGCAAAGACAATATCGAATAACTTTAATCCGACCGCCTGCTGATCCAGCGCTTTGATTAATTGAACAATACGGTCCCGCGGCCAAGGCCAAGGGCCAAGCTCTTGAAGACTTCTTTCATCGATATCCACCAACACAATCCGCCGCTCAAGCTGTAGCGGATCGCTTAAGCGCCAAACAAGAGCGGCTGATTGCTCGTTGATGGCTGAAAAAAATCGCGGCCAAGCAGCCGAAATGCCTGCCCAGACCACGACGGCAGAAACCAACGCGAAAAGATAGCCGCGCCAAGGACGCTCCAAAAGAAACAAAGTCACCCGCGCGCCAAAGCTTGCCAGCGATTCGCTTTGCTTTATTTGCCCCAAAGCGTTACCCCGTGAAATGTTCCTTGACCTTGAACGGTCCGCTCAAAAGTGTAGCCAGCACCCTTTGCACCCGCACTGACCGCACCCAGCACGCGAGCGTCTGGAGCGTTCATCAAGAACATGCCCTGACTGTCGACATGTCCTAGACCCAGCAGCGTACTTCGTAACCCGGAGGCGCTTTCAAGTTCAAGCCGGGTGCCAAAACTTCTATTACGAAAATCAATTGATAAACTGCCCTCTGAAATCCCTGCCGACATCAACGCTTGCGTTGACACGGCAACAAAGTTTGCCGCGCTGCTTTGAAGACGAAAGGTGTGGCTTCCCGATTCCTGAGAAAATGAAACTGGCGACGCTTCAAACCGAAACAGTCCAAAATTGGTCGTGCCAATGAGCGGCTTGCGATCCTTGGCCGCTTCCGCAACTGAGGAGACTTCAAGATTTCCGAAAAGCGCCATCGCCGTCCAACGGCCCCACGCCAGCGGCACAGAAGCCGACGGGCTAGTCGGCAAAGCCTGAACCACGGATCCCGCAGCGGCATCAGCACCATTTTGACTACGTTTTAGCGTTGATGAGGACTCTTCGGGCAAAGACGGTGGCATTACGTCTTTGCCTTTCAGTGCTTCCAGGGGCTTGAATATCGGGCTCATTTGGTTGGATGCAAACTCCACCAAAGCGGACATCTCTGCGGTGAGCAATTTTGCTCGGTCTCCCGCACAGGGCCCCAACGCATCGGCTCTACAGCTTGCATCCAGAGGAGCAAAAACAATCGCGCCCTGATTCACGAGCGCAGCAACCACATTATCTTGAACGCGGGTGACAAAATCGGTGCCTCTCACCCCGATTGCAACCAAAGGCGTATTCAGGCGAAACCGCTCCTTGGCCGCGTCTGCCGCCTGCCCTGAGATCGCGCGAACGCTTCCTGTAACCAGAGTAAATCTCACAACCGAGTCTGCCGGAGATGAGGGGCTGAATCGATATGCTTCAACCTTAAGCGTCGACGCAGGGCGAAGGCTAATCAGCGCGCCATCGAGAAAACGGATGTGCACGTGGCCACTTTCTGCGGTCTTCAGCACATCCCCCACTCGGATCTTTGCCCCAAGCGCTATCGATTTGACTGCACTCTCACGCTCCAAGCTTGCCCGACCGATCTGTAGCGTCACCTCTCCAACCTCAGGGGGAGATTGTCCTAAGTTCTGAGCCAATACATGCGGGGCGAGCAGCAAACACCATGCCCAACCCAGCATTACCGAATGAACGCTCCTGAATTGTTCCTTAAAGACTTTCATCAATACACGCTATCGATGCCCCATAAACGGCTAGTTCGCAGGTTTTTTTTGATTAACGCATAAGGCTAACCCCTGGGATAACACTTTCGATGTGCGCCCCGTCACATTTCGTAAAATACGGAATGTCGCGAACCCTATAATCGGGGCATGTCTGTCCCGGGCGCTGTTTTGCGCAGCTTTCCATTGCTGAATTCGCTTGAGCCCGAAAGCCTCTCGCAGCTGGCCAACGCTGCACTTGAGCGAACCGTCGCGAAACGAGAGGTTGTCCTGCAAAAGGGGGCCACAGCCCAACACCTATGCTTTCTCGCTGAAGGCCGTCTACAGGGCGTCGACTTTACGGTTGATGGACGAGAAGTGGGTATTTACTTTTTAGATCCTGGCGACTACTTTGGTGAGCTTGCAGTGATCGATGGTAGAGAGCAGCCGGAATTCATCGTTTCGGTGGCGCGATCCAGGGTGATCTACATCCCTCGTCAAATCATCCGTCCAATGCTTTTTTGTGACCCGCAAATTGCCGAACAGGTCGGTACTCGATTGGCTAAAAGATTAAGGGACAGTACAAATCAACGAAAAATTCTTGGCATGACAAACCCCTTGCAACGAATCGCGGCCCAACTTGCTCAGCTGTCGCAACGAACAGCCCACCCATCCCAGGCGGCCCCGGCAACGCCGCAAACGGTCCGCACGGAGAAACAGAGCATGCATGCCAGGGTCATTGTCAACGCTCCAACGCATCAAGAGCTTGCCATTATGATCAATCTGAGTCGCGAGACCGTAACGCGCGCTTTTCAGGTGCTACAAGCTAGGGGCCTTGTGATCCGTGAGGGCAATAACCTCGTAATCCAAAAACCCGAACAAATGACCGAAGTTGCAGCAGGCAAGGCCACCTTGAGCAAAGAGGCAGACGATCAGGGGCGTTAAGCCCGAGACATTCGACCGCTAAGATAACCAAAGTATTTCACTAGCGCTCGAATCAATAATCCGAAAACCATCCACGGAGAGACTTTATACGCCTGCCCGATTTCAAGGAGCACTAATCGAATACCCGCTCCCTCCGGTCGACCAAACGTCTCAAGCAACTGCGGGCGCATTTTGTGCATCTGACCAATCTGCCGATAACGCTCAAACTCCTCAACGAGCCGATAGTTATGCGAATGAATCACATAGGAATGTGCAATATAGGCACTCTTATAGCCAGCCTGCAGTAAGGCGGCGCAGGCCGCTATATCCTCACCAACAGGAATCTCTGCGTCAAAACCACCTGCCTCCGCGAGAGCGTTAACCCTATAGGCAGCAAAAGAGTTTGAGTTAAAGGCACATCTCAACCCGAGGCGTTTTCGATCCGCAAAGCTTCGGACTGCAGACTGCGCCGGATAATTAAATCGACGCAGCATCCAGCCTGAAAACGTCGCATCTGGCCTAGGAAGTTGTCTGCCATAAGCCACTGCCACCTGTGGATCATTAAAGGCGCTTGACAATTCAAGTAAGCTGGTGGGCGTTGCCAGCACTGCATCCTGAGTTAGAAAAAACACAATGTCACAATTCAGTTGCTCAAGGGCTTGCTGTCTTGTTTTGCCATGGCTAAACAACTGCGGTGCAATCTCAACACACCGATATCCTGAGAGCCGTGTCAGGCGATTAGTATCATCCGTTGAGCCAGAATCCACCACTAATACCTCAGGCGCTAGCCCTTGCTGTTTTTTTAAACTCGCAAGGACAAGCTCCCAGCGGGGTCCAGCGTTTTTGGTGGGAATCACCAATCCGTAACGAGTAGCGGAACTGACTTTAGCCGTTGGCTGACTACGCAAGGGTAGCGCCGGAACCCTAGGAGGATTGGCAAGCTGACAGTGCATACCCTCTAAGGTGAGATTCGGCGAATAGTAAGGGTCATTCCAAATTATGTGGCCCCACCGCGACTGCATGTAGGCGACTTCATGCCGAAAACGTTCAATTTTTTCTGGGGTATTTTCAAAACCACGTGAAACGGATTCATGGTGAATCAGCATGCAATCAGCGGCCCAGACATTGCGATAACCCAACGACTGAACTTTTAGGCAAAAATCAATGTCATTAAAGGCAATCGCCAGCTGTTGCTCATTTAGCCCACCGGCGGCAATGTAGATCTCTTTTCGAACCGCAAAACATGCTGCGGTCACTGCCGAGAAATTCTGAGTAAGTGCAGCCCGAGAAAAATAGCCCATGTCGTGGGCCTCTAATCCGTGATGCAGATGACCCGCGCAATCACCTATTCCAAGCACAACGCCTGCGTGCTGAACACGCCGATCAGGGTAGAGTAATTTTGCGCCGACCACCCCATTGCAAGGGCGTGACGCCTGACTCGCAAGTATATCGAGCCAGTCTGATTGGATGACCTCAGTGTCGTTATTTAAAAGCACGAGAATCGAGCCGTGCGCTGACTCGGCGGCCCGATTATTTAGGGCAGAAAAATTAAACGGCCTATCGTCGCGGATGACCCGGCATCCCTCCCGATGCGATAGCTGCTCGAGATAGTGCAAGGCCTCAGACTCGTTCGAGCCGTTATCGATTACAACGATTTCGTAAGCTGAGTAAGCGGTGAGTTTTCGAATGCTTTCAATACATGTCGATAAAAGCTCAAATGCATTGCGTGTCGGAATAAGAATTGACACCAGCGGCGGCGGATTTGGGCAGTCAAATGACACATGGCAAATGCCGTAGTCGACATTCGTGGCGACTTGAGCCGTCTCTGAGTTACGCAGCAGATGCTCCTCGATGGCTGCCTTTGCAGCCATCAAAGCGTAAGGCTTTGCTTTTGCACTGCCGGCTGTGCTGTCTCGATGAAGCCGCCAATGATAAAGCACTCGGGGTATGTGCAGGATCGCGTTGGCGGGTAATGCGTCCATCGCGCGCAACGTCAGATCATAGTCTTGGGCGCCCTCGAACCCGATTCGGCAGCCCCCAAGGCTTTCGATAAGACGCGACTCATAAACCGCGAAATGGGTCACCATGTTTTGTGAAAGCAAAAGCTCTCGATTCAAATCACATTTAAAAAACGGGGCAAAACGCTTACCGTTTTCATCGACTTTATCCTCATCTGAAAATAAAAATTTCGGCCTTGGTGATTCTTGTAGCGCCTGGACAACCCAAAAAAGCGCCTCTGCGGCAAGCAAGTCGTCTTGGTCAAGAAATCCAAGATAGTCACCCTGAGCTAAGCTGATTGCAGAGTTTGTTGCAGCCGAGATGTGGCCGTTAACCGGGCGAAATACCACTCGAATACGCGGATCTTCTTTACTTAATTCGCTCAGTAGCATGCGGACCTTCGGGTGCGTTGAAGCATCATCGGCTAAGCAGATCTCCCAATGGGGATAAATTTGATGCCGAACTGAGTCAATGGCTTGTATCAGCCAGTCTAGCCGTGGGTTATAGACCGGCACCACGATGGAAATCAACGGTTGATAATTCCAATTGCGCATAAAACCCCGCAGCTGGTCATGGCGCTGAATCGAGGATGGAAAAAATTCTTCAAGCCATTGCAAATACGACTGCTGCCGTCCGT
>Ga0194118_10001134_pt1 | contig 39659 bp, 45 predicted proteins | sample TA2MahsurfametaG_2_FD_148662 | JGI IMG/M metagenome (GOLD analysis project Ga0194118, IMG submission 148662) | Freshwater microbial communities from Lake Tanganyika, Tanzania - TA2015013 Mahale N5 surface | ecosystem: Environmental > Aquatic > Freshwater > Lake | place: Tanzania: Lake...
GTTGATGGAGCTGATCACTTCAAATTGTTCCGTCAGATAATTCTGCCTTTGAGTATTCCAGCAATCGCGTCATTTGCGATATTCCAGTTTCTATGGACATGGAATGACCTACTTGTCGCACTAACTTTTGGTGGAGGAAAGCGAGATATCGCCCCATTGATGGTACGACTCGCTGAAATGACGGGCACACGCGGAGGGGATTGGGAGTTGTTAACCGCAGGGGCATTTGTATCAATTCTCGTTCCGGTCGCTGTCTTCTTCGCATTACAACGTTACTTTGTGCGCGGCCTGCTTGCCGGTTCGGTTAAAGGTTAGTTTTTCGCTCCGCTCAATCAAAGTGGCATACTCGCTTCCATGGCCGAAGCAGTTCAAGCTTTTCCGCTCGCTGAGTTAAGGAAAAGAAAGAGCGTTAAATGGCGTAATTTCCCAGCCGATGTCCTTCCGCTCCCAATCGCAGAGATGGACTTTCCAATAGCGGAGCCGATAAAAGCAGCGCTGCGTGACATGATTGATAGATCAGATACCGGCTATCTTGGACCATTTCCTGAAATGTTTGAGGCCTTTCAGAATTTCTCCCAAACTAAGTGGGGTTGGAAACCAGATTTAAATCAGATGCGAATTGCAACTGATGTCGGAGTTGGCTCAGTTGAAGTGATTAGAACGCTGATAAACCCGGGTGACAAGGTGGTTCTGAATTCCCCTGTCTATGACAATATGTGGCGTTGGATTACTGAGGCAAAAGCTGAACTAGTTGATGTTCCACTTAAAGAAAATGGGATGGAATATTCCTTTGATTTTGAAGGTCTAGAGCGGGCGTATTCCTCAGGAGTAAAGGTTCATCTCCTATGCAGTCCACATAATCCGGCCGGAATTCTCTTCACCAAAGAAGATCAAGTACAAATAGCAGAATTAGCAAAGAAATATGGCGTTATCGTCATCAGCGATGAGATTCACGCAGCACTCACATTTCCGCCACATAAATTTCTTCCATTCTTATCGGTCTCAGAGGTTGCAAAAGAGGTTGGAATCTGCGTAACTAGCGCCAGCAAAGCCTTTAATCTCGCCGGACTGAAGTGCGCCATGATTATTACGGAAAATGAAGCGCTGAAAGCAAGGATAAATACGATGCCTATGTCCTTTGCATTCCGCGCCTCTCTCTTTGGAGCGGTCGCAGCAACAGCGGCCTATAATGATGGAAGAGATTGGTTAGATGGAGCGCTAAAAACTTTAGATCAAAATCGGTTACTGATTCGCACTCTCATAGATACCAAGATTCCTGCAATCGGATACCGCGTACCCGATTTCGGATATCTGGCCTGGCTAGATCTATCGAATCTTGGTTTGGGAGAGGATCCAACCAAGACACTCCTTGAACAAGGCAAGCTTGCTGTGAACTCTGGAGTCGTCTATAGCCCTAAACATAGGAACCATGTACGCCTCAACTATGGAACTAGTGGCGAAATTATTGAAGAGGCTTTTAATCGAATCCTCCGCTGTCTTTAGATGAATAAGGTCTACGACGCAATTGTCGTTGGCGGTGGCCATAACGGTTTAGTTGCAGCTTGTTATCTCGCAAAAGCGGGTAAGAAAGTTCTGGTGCTTGAAAAGCGCCACGAGTTTGGTGGCGCAACTAAAAGTAGCTACGCCTTTGAGGGAGTAGCTGCAAAGATTTCGCGCTACTCGTATCTGGTAGCACTACTTCCTGATCAGATAATCCAAGATCTTGATTTGGAATTCCAAACATTAAGTAGGACTGTCTCCTCATATACCCCATCTGATTCGACTGGAGTTTTGATAAATCGGATTTTTGATGAGGATTCTTCGAAATCAATTGAACAAATCGCTGGAGATAAATCCGAAGCTCTGGCATGGAGAGAGTTTTATTCCCGAATCGCGAAAGTAGCTGAATTGCTCGCCCCTACGATGCTCGAGCCACTCAAGGGTGAGGGCGAGATCAAGAAGCTAATTGGGCCGACTCTGTGGAGCGAGTTCATGGATCGACCAATCTCAGAATCTCTAAATCAGAACTTCAAGAGCGATTTGATTAAAGGAATAGTCCTAACGGATGGGTTGATTGGTACTTTTGCAAGTGCAACTGAGCGCCTTGCCAATATCTGCTTTCTTTATCACCTCATCGGTAATGGAACAGGGGAGTGGAAAGTTCCAAAAGGTGGCATGGGCGCCCTAATCTCGGCACTTCTGCAGCGTGCTCGAGAACTTGGAGTAGAACTTCGAGAAGGAGTGGAAATCACGAGAGTTTCAAATTCAGAATCCGGTGTAATGGTTGAAAGTGATAAAGGCGAGTTATTTGATTCAAAATTAGTGATCGCAGGATGCGCCCCTACTGTTCTTGCGAAAATCTCAGGTTTAGCAGCGCCAAAGAGTCGAGATGGCAGCCAAGTAAAAATCAATATGGTTTTAAAACGACTTCCCAAATTGAAGAGCGGAATTGATCCAGAGATTGCATTTGCCGGAACATTTCATATCGATGAGAGCTACTCGCAGCTAGAGCGAGCCTTTCAACAGGCTAAATCAGGTGAGATACCGGATGTGATTCCGGCTGAGATGTATTGCCACACATTGACTGATCCATCAATTCTGAGCAAAGAGATGCATGCTGCAGGAAATCACACCCTTACTCTCTTTGCATTGCATACCCCAGCCCCCTTATTTGATAAAGATCATGAGAACGCAAAGGCAGAGGTGACTAAACGGATTCTGCATGGTCTGAACTCTTATCTAGCAGAACCGATTGAGGACCTTCTTTTGAGGGATAGCTCTGGAAGACCTTGTATAGAGATAAAGACACCGCAAGAGTTAGAAGCTGAGATTGATTTGCCAAGGGGAAACATCTTTCACGCCGACTTAAGTTTTCCTTGGAAAAGTGAGGGTGAAGTTGGAAAGTGGGGAGTTGAGACATCAAATGAGCGAATTCTGTTGGCTGGCGCTGGTTCTAAACGCGGCGGCGGGGTAAGTGGGATTGGTGGACATAACGCCGCGATGGCTGCGCTAGAGAGATTAGAAGTAATCAATTAGGATTCATTCATGAAGCTTTTCCGCCGTTTATTCGCATTAATTGCGCTAATTGCCGTGGCGATGAAAGGCATTCTCTCTTTCCTCTCTTGGTTTGAAAAGCAAGAAGAAGTAAGCACGGTTTGGACCGACGATGAGGAATATGAGGATGCTTTTTAATGACCTATTCCTATATTCCTGGAACTTGCAATCTCGGCAAGGCTGAAGTTAGACGTCGCCAAATCGTTGCACTATTTGGAGCTTTTCTGACCATCTCAAGTTTCATCGGACTTCAAGCAGCTGGCACCGCGAATTCAGCGCGCTGGTCTCTCTTTGTACCGTTGATGGTCTTCTCGGTTGGCTTTATCCAATCTCGTAAGAAGTTCTGCCTTGCGTATGGCCTCATGGGAACTTTTAATCTCGGTCGACTTGGTGATATCACTCGGGTACAAAGTCCAGAAGACCGAAAAGCTGATCGAAGAACTGCTGCCGTGATTCTTATTCAGAGCGCGTTCTTGGCTTTAGTGTTGACGCTGCTCTTTGTTCTCCTGCCGCTTTAGTTCTTAGCGCGAGCATCCGCGCTCTCTTCTCCACCTTTTAGAAACTTAGATGCACTTATGTAATCCACATAGAAGTCAGCATTCCACTCACCAGTTTCAGCGCTAAAGCTAGTGTTCAAGTAATCAATTGCAGCTTGAGTTTCATCAAGAAGCGTTGGTAACTCATCTTTTCGCGATTCCAATAGGCATGAAGGGTACTTATTCATCCGCTCATAGATCTTCAAATCGTGCTCTAAGACTTTAAGGACCGATGTGACCATTGATTCAACTAGAGAAGTTCGGTTAGCTTCAACATCTAGGGCTAGGTACTCACTTACTTGCCTCTTATAAATAGTCCAATCTGCTTTTCCCGCCATCTCTTCATCCAAGATGAATGTCTTTAGCGTGTCACATTGTTTAGCTAGGTAGGCCTTGGAACCGGATGGGCCAAAACGAAAAGTTCCCCAGATTGATCCAAGCGCAAGCACTAAACAGAGCGGCACCAGGATCCAGAGAGCTCGGTTCACCTTTTTCACCGGCTTAGACTAACTCAGTAATGAAGCGCGAAGACTTGGAAAGTATCCAGGCATGGATTTGTGAGGTTAAATCCCTCAAACGAGTGGTTGTCTCAGGGCGTAGGAAGTCTCATCTCCCGAGATACCAGCGGATTGATATTCGTCCCGTAATGATTAGGGATGAGATTCAACTGCAACTTGTTGGACATGATGGCAAGCAAGATACAACTAAGAATTTCAAAGCTTCTGAGTTTAAAGTTGAAGAGCTTCTTGACGATGGTTACGCCAATCTGCTAATTGAGCGGATTGACCAGACTCTCACAATTCGAATAACCAAACAGGGAAATATCAAGGTGCATCGCTCAAATACGGTTTCGAGCGATGAGGTAGATCTTGATCATGACCATAAGAAGCGGAGAGTTTTGCCTCCTAGCGATCCGATTTTTACGGCGCTTGGAATCTCTAGTTCAAAAGGGGATTTAATCCCCAAGCAGAGTGATAAGTATCGACAAGTAGATGACTTCCTTCGGATTATTGAAAGCGTTGAGAAAGATTTGGGTACTGACTCAATTTCAATCGCAGACCTTGGGTGCGGAAATGCCTATCTAACTTTTGCCGTTCATCGCTATTTATCGAGAAAAGGAGTGCAAGTAAAAGTAGTCGGCGTTGATAGCAAGGCCGAATCTAGAGCCAGAAATTCCAAGATTTCAGAAGAGTTAGCTATCGAGAATGAAGTTGAATTTGTCGCATCAACGATAAAGGATTTTCCAAATCGGAAAGTCGACCTTGTAATTGCCTTACATGCTTGTGACACCGCTACCGATGATGCGTTGGCTTGGGCGGTAAAGGGTGGCGCTAAGGTGATACTAGTTTCACCATGTTGCCATCATGAATTAAATAAGAATCTCAAAGCGCAGGATGAAGAGTCAGAATCGATATTCAGCAATGGCATCATGAAAGAACGTTTCGCAGATCTGCTAACCGATTCACTTCGCGCTGAGATCTTAAAGCTTCATGGTTATCGCACCAATATCTTTGAATTTGTCTCAGTAGATCACACCCCAAGAAACTTGATGATAAGGGCGGTATTTACCGGTAGAAAGGGCGAGCGTAGTAAGTACGAAAAAGTCTGCACGAAGTGGCAGATAAATCCTTATCTCGCCCAGCTACTGGATTAAGTTAGGCTCTGCCTCTATGTCGAACACAGTTCTCTCCACGCTTCCTATAGGTGAGCGCGTTGGTATCGCATTCTCTGGTGGATTAGATACCTCAGTTGCGGTCGCCTGGATGCGCGACAAAGGCGCAATACCGTGCGCTTACACCGCAGATCTTGGACAGTACGACGAGACTGATATCGCAACTGTTCCCGATCGGGCTAAGCAATACGGCGCCGAAATCGCACGGCTAGTTGATTGTAAAGAAACTCTTGTTGAAGAAGGCCTAGCTGCACTTGCTTGTGGAGCATTTCATATCCGCACTGGTGGTAGAACTTATTTCAACACAACACCTCTTGGACGCGCCGTAACTGGAACTCTTTTGGTTCGCGCAATGCTCTCTGACAAAGTTTCAATCTGGGGAGATGGTTCTACCTATAAAGGCAATGACATTGAACGCTTCTATCGCTACGGATTACTAGCTAATCCAACCCTAAAGATTTATAAGCCTTGGTTAGATAGCAAGTTTGTTGCTGAATTAGGTGGACGTAAGGAGATGTCTGAGTGGCTGATTGCTAAGAAACTTCCTTATCGCGATAGCAAAGAGAAGGCTTACTCAACTGATGCAAATATTCTTGGAGCGACCCATGAAGCAAAAGAGCTAGAGAACCTAAACAGTTCGATTGAAATTGTGGAACCGATTATGGGGGTCCGCTTCTGGGATGAGAGTGTTGTTGTAAAGAGTGAAGATGTAAAGATTCAATTCGCATCTGGGCGCCCAGTCTCCATTAATGGTAAAGATTTCAAAGATTCGGTCTCATTGATGCGTGAGGCAAATACGATTGGTGGAAGACATGGCCTTGGTATGTCAGACCAGATTGAGAATCGAATCATCGAAGCCAAGAGCCGTGGAATCTACGAAGCACCTGGAATGGCTCTTCTATTTATAGCATACGAGCGGTTACTTACTGCGATTCACAATGAGGACACAATCGCAAACTATTCTTCCGAGGGACGTAAATTAGGAAGACTTCTATACGAAGGTCGTTGGTTTGATCCACAGTCATTAATGCTCCGTGAATCTCTAACTCGTTGGGTTGCTTCGACAATTTCTGGGGTTGTCACACTTCGTCTACGTCGGGGAGATGATTACTCAATTCTTGATACCCAAGGTGAAGGTTTCTCATATCACCCAGAGAAGTTGTCGATGGAGCGAACCGAGGGCGCAGCATTCGGACCAGAAGATCGAATTGGGCAACTCACCATGCGCAATCTCGATATCGCTGATACTCGGGCAAAACTTGAGAGTTATCGCAGACAAGGACAGATTGGAAAAGGAAAGTTCGAACTAGCTGATCCAACAGAGGGGTAAAAATGGCAACGAAGATATCTGGCATTCTCGATACTTTTATGGAAGAGGGCATAAAGCTAACCCCGATTGGAGCAACGCTTCTCGGAGTCCCAGGTGCGGATGACAAGCTTGATGATTTCTCTATGGTCGGCCAGAAAGCAAGGGAAGATTTAACGCGCAAGACCCTTGAATCACTAAAGAGCGCAAGGCCCGAGAATGAATTTAATCGAATCGCTCAATCCGTTGCGATCGAGAGACTTTCATCTGAACTTAGATTAAGTGAGAGCCACGAATCTAGAGCTCTTTTTAATCTCATCTCCTCGCCCGTGACTTCGATCCGCCAAGTATTCGAGATGATGAAGAAAGATAATCCTGATTCGTTGGCTAACGCCACAGCGCGTTTAAATGCAATCGGTGAAGCGCTAAGAGGTTGGTGCTCAACGCTTGAGACCGTTGCCGGCGAAGGCAGAGTTAATTCTGCTCGCCAAGTTAAGGCAACTATTGGACAACTTGAGACAATTTCAAAGGGCGCCTACCAAACCGTCGCTAAGAAATTTGATGCAAAGGGTGAAAATTCAGCTCTATTAGATGCCGCAAAAAACGCGGAATCTGCTTGTTTGGAAGTCTCCAAATGGCTCCGTGATTCGTATCTTCCTAAGGCTGCGCCGAAAGATGGAGTTGGCGAAGAGCGTTACAAGATGTGGGCTAGGCACTTCACCGGAGCAGATTTAAATCTGCGCGATACATACGAGTGGGGAATTGCTCAACTAGAAGAGATAAATGCGCGGATGAAGCGGGCATCAGAACGTCTCTATCCAGATGCAACCTCCCTTCGCGAAGTAGCCGATCGCCTCGATAAAGACCCTCGCTACGTTGTTGAAGGTGAAGCAGAACTTCTCCGTAAGTTAAAAGAATTCATTGAGAAAGCAGTCGAGAGATTAGATGGCAAAGAGTTCTACATCGATCCGCGCATTAAGAGTTGTGAAGCAAGACTTGCACCTGAGGGAAGCGCCTCGGCTGCGTACTACATGGGACCAAGTGAGGACTTATCTCGCCCAGGAACTACTTGGTATCCAACTATGGGCAGAAAGACTTTTGGTTGGTGGCACATAGTCTCAACTTGGTATCACGAAGCAGTTCCTGGTCATCATCTTCAAGTTGCAACAACAAAAATTAACACCGAACGCCTAACGAGATTCCAGAGAAATAGAGTATGGGTTTCTGGTTATGGTGAAGGTTGGGCTCTATACGCCGAGCGGTTAATGGATGAATTAGGAGCTTTTGAAGATCCGGGATTTGAGATGGGTTATCTATCCGCTCAAGGACTGCGCGCTGCGCGAGTTGTTGTCGATATCGGAATGCACTGTGGCTATAAGGATTTCAATGGCGAAGTTTGGAATGCAGAATCCGCATTTAAGATTCTTCATGAGCGCGCGCTACTAGATGAGATCTCAGCTCGAAGCGAAGTTGATCGTTATCTCGGCTGGCCCGGACAAGCAATCTCTTACAAAGTAGGAGAGCGTTTTATGATGGAAGCTCGTGAAGATGCAAAGCGCAGACTCGGTGCAAACTTTGATCTCAAGAAATTCCACTCATATGTTCTAAATCTTGGACCGATGGGTCTTGATCCATTTAAGGCTGAAATGGCCGCTTGGAACGGGCAATAACACTCGGCTAGAATCACGCTGTTGTTTCCGGGGTCGGTGTAATTCCGAACCGGCAGTTAAAGTCTGCGACCCGCTAGCACCCAGCTATCGGTGGACTTGGTGAAATTCCAAGACCGACGGTTAAAGTCCGGATGAGAGGAAACAAATACGCGCACTTCTGCGCGTCCTCTTTTGCGCACCCCGGAATCATTTAAAGGGGGTGGCGATCTTGATCAATGAATCAAAGGCGATGCAACGCGCGCTTGAACTCTCAGAGCTAGGTCTTGGCCTAACCGCCCCAAATCCAATTGTTGGCGCAGTAATTGTTGATGATTCCGGAGAAACTATTGGTGAAGGTTTTCATCAACGCGTAAATATCGGAGCACACGCAGAGGTAATTGCGCTCAATGCTGCTGGAAAGAAGGCAGAAGGCGCAACACTCGTTCTAACTTTAGAACCATGTAATCACACCGGTAAAACTCCTCCTTGTGTGGATGCAATTATCGCTGCTGGCATTAAGCGAGTTATATTTTCAATGAAGGATCCAAATCCAATCGCTCAAGGTGGCGCCGAGCGACTTCGTGTCAAGGGAGTTGAAGTAGTAGAAGGTGTTCTAAAAGAGAAGGTTAGTTTTTCAAATCGCGCCTGGCTCAAGAAGATTGATGAGAAGCGTCCATATATAACGCTTAAAGTTGCTTCCTCTCTCGATGGAAAGATTTCGGCAGCAGATGGTTCTTCAAAGTGGATTACAAATGAGGTTTCTAGAAGTAATGTAGCGCGACTGCGCAGCGAATGTGATGCCATTGTTACTGGAACTGGAACGGTGATTGCTGATGATCCATCACTAACCGTCAGGGGAATTGTTAGGGCGGGTGCAAAATTTGCTCCAACAAGAGTTGTTCTAGGTAAACGTGGGATTCCTAGCGGCGCAAAGTTGCTTGATGACTCTGCGCCCACGATTCATCTGCAAACAAACGAAATCTCTCAACTTATTGAATTGGCGAATTCCAAAGGCTGGAACCGCATCTTGATTGAAGCTGGCCCAACCCTCACGGGAGCGCTCTTGAAAGAAGGGCTATTTGATGAGCTATTTCTCTACCAAGCTCCCACTCTTCTGGGTGGAAACTTTGATTTCACGCGCGATCTTGGGCTTCGAAGCATTTCAGAGCGCCTAGATCTACAACTTCATGGCGTTGAAACCCTCGGTGACGCTCAAAAAGATCTTCGCCTTCATTTATTGGCGGTGAACTCCTGATGTTTACCGGACTAGTAGCAGATAGAGGGAAAGTTCTCTCAATTTCACAAGAAAGCGAATCTGCCGTAATTGAGATTCAAAGCGCCCTTCTAGATCAAGTAAAAGTTGGAGATTCAATAAGTGTTAATGGGGTCTGCTTAACCGCGATCGAGTTAGACGGAAAGAGCTTTAAGGCAGATGTCATGATCCAAACACTTAAAGTCACAAGTTTGAGTGAAATCAAAGTTGGCGATGATGTAAATCTAGAACTTGCAGCAAGAGCTGACTCAAGACTTGGTGGCCATATCGTGCAAGGGCATGTTGATGGGGTAGGCGTAGTGCAAGAGAACTCATCGGGGGAGAAGTGGAACAAGTTTGTGATTGCAGTTCCAAAGGCTCTTACTAAATACATAGTCAATCAAGGTTCGATTGCCATTGATGGCGTATCACTTACTGTTGGTGAAATTAGCGGTGAAAATGTAACGCTCTGGTTAATCCCAGAAACTCTGACAAAGACAAATCTCGCTGCTAAAACTCCGGGAAATAAGGCGAATATTGAAGTTGATCTCATCGCTAAATATGTAGAGCGCTTGATGAAGCGAGGTGATGAGAATGGCAACTGAGATGCACTTAGCCTTAGATAAATTTAAAAGTGGCGGCTTTGTAATAGTCACTGATGATGCTGATCGCGAGAATGAAGGCGATCTCTTCTTGCTCGCTAGCGCAGCTACGACCGAGAAGATTGGTTTTATGATCCGCCACACTTCTGGGGTCATATGTGTAGCAATGACTGAGGAGCGTTCCCGCCAACTACACCTGCCCCTTATGGTGAAACAGAATCAGGATACAAAGCGAACAGCTTTCACAGTTACTGTAGATGTAAAGCATGGAATCACGACTGGGATAAGCGCGCAAGAGCGGGCCAACACAATTAGAGCGCTAGCAGACTCCAATTCGACTGCTGAGGACTTCATTAGACCTGGTCACATATTCCCGTTAATTGCTGATGAAGGCGGGCTCGCAGCACGACGCGGTCATACCGAAGCGGTTATTGAGATGTGCCTTCGTGCCGGTGAGACTCCGGTCGGTGTAATTAGTGAAATTGTTAATGAGGATGGCTCGATGATGCGCGGAAGTGCGTTATTTGAATTCGCCAAGAAATTTGAGACACCAATCATCTCAATTGCAGAATTGTCAAAAACTCTCTCTCCGGTTAAGCCAAGAAGTAGCGAGAAATTGGATTGGGCAAAGCTTCCGAGAAACGATAAAAACTGGCGGATTGCAACGCATTCTGGTCAAGGCGGAGTAACCCACTCCGTTATGGCACTTGGTGAGATAAAGAGCGAAACTCTTCTTCGCATACATTCTGAATGCTTAACCGGCGATGTTTTTGGTTCAATGCGTTGTGATTGTGGCGATCAGCTCTCGATTGCGCTAAGTGAGATTGAAGCAGCTGGAAGCGGTGTAATCATCTATCTCCGGGAACATGAAGGTAGAGGTATTGGACTTAGCGAGAAGATCCGAGCATATAAGTTGCAAGATGAAGGACTAGATACTGTTGACGCAAATCTTGCGTTGGGCCATGAAGCAGATGAGCGCGACTATCAAGATGCAGTCGAAATCCTAAAGGATCTTGGCATTTCTAAAGTTTCATTACTAACAAATAACCCAGATAAAGAGAGAGCCTTAAGCGCCGCTGGTATTCAAGTCAAATCTAAGAAAATTGGAGTTAAGCCGAATCTACATAACATTGAGTATTTACGGGTTAAGGCCGAGCGTATGGGCCACTCAAATATAGAGAAAGAGGCATAGATGTCGGGTAACGCGCCGAAAATTGAAACGACAAGGCTGGAGAACGCAAAGGTCGCAATCATTTCAGCTAGATGGCACCAAGAAATCTGCGACTCTTTAATTTCTGGCGCAAAGCGCGCTCTTGAAGAATCAGGCGTCAAAGAAATTTCAATCGACTATGTAGCCGGATCATTTGAACTTCCGCTTGCTGCTCAATATGCCCTTAAGTCAGGCGCTGATGCTGCTGTAGTCCTTGGAGTTGTCCTTCGCGGAGAGACACCTCATTTTGATTATGTCTGCCAAGGGGTAACGGATGGAATCATGCGGGTCTCACTCGATCTCGATAAACCAATCGGGTTTGGTGTTCTTACAGTTGATACAGTCGAACAAGCGATTGCAAGAAGCGGTGTAGCTGGAAGTAAAGAAGATAAGGGATATGACAGCGCTATTGCTGCGCTCGACCTACTTCGCGTTAAGCGTGAGTTCTTTGGTAGGTTCGCTAAGTGAGTTCAGCCGGCTCAAAATTTCGTGAGGCGCTTCGCGCTGAATCACCGGTACAAATAATCGGAACCATAAATGCAAATCATGCGCTCTTAGCAAAGCGAGCTGGGTATAAAGCAATCTATCTATCAGGTGGGGGCGTCGCTGCCGGATCACTAGGGGTTCCTGATCTTGGAATCACAACACTCGAAGATGTCCTTATAGATGTTCGGAGAATCACCTCTGCTTGCGATCTACCGTTACTTGTGGATATCGATACTGGATTTGGTCCATCAGCTTTCAATATAGAGCGAACAATTAAGTCACTAATTGGCGCGGGAGCTGCCGGCGCACATATAGAGGATCAAGTGGGCGCCAAGCGTTGCGGCCATAGACCAAATAAGGAAGTTGTAAGCAAAGAAGAGATGGTAGATCGAATCAAAGCTGCAAAAAGTGCTCGCGGAGATAATGAGTTCTATCTAATCGCGCGTACTGATGCGGTCGCAGTTGAAGGAATCGAGAGCGCAATTGAGCGCGCCCTTGCTTATCTCTCGGCCGGCGCTGATGCGATATTTGCTGAAGCGATAACCACACTTGATGACTATCGCCGTTTTACTTCTGCCGTAAAGGCTCCAGTTCTTGCGAATATAACTGAGTTTGGCTTGACCCCGCTCTTCACAATTGAGGAGTTAAGAAGTGCCAATATTGCGATGGCTTTATATCCGCTCTCGGCATTTAGGGCGATGAATAAGGCCGCTGAAAAAGTCTTTGAGACAATCCGTAGAGATGGCACCCAGAAGTCGTTAGTTGGAGAGATGCAGACCAGAGAAGAGCTTTACGAACGGATAAATTATTATGAATACGAAAAGGCTTTAGATAAATTCAACTCTGAGAAGCGCGGAGAATGAGCGAATTTAAGGCAAAAAAGTCGGTGGCCCTATCGGGCGTTCCGGCAGGAGATACCGCTTTATCTACCGTTGGACAGAGCGGAAACGATCTTCACTATCGTGGTTATGACATCAAAGACCTTGCTGAGAATTGTGAGTTTGAAGAGGTTGCATTTTTAATTCTTTATGGCCGATTACCCAAGGAAAGCGAACTAGCAAATTACAAAAATGAATTGGAGAAGTTAAGGGCTCTGCCTAGCGCAGTTTTAACAATTCTTGAGAACTTGCCGAAGAGCGCACATCCTATGGATGTCATTCGAATTGGAGTCTCGGCGCTCGGAACTCATTTGCCTGAGCCGATAAATCACAACGATGAGGGAGCGCTAGGAATCGCCAACAAACTTATTGCTTCCACTCCCTCCATGCTGCTTTATTGGTACCACTTCACCCATAGCGGCAAGCGGATTAACCTTGAAACTGGCGCAAAATCAGTTGGTGAACATTTCTTAACACTTCTACACCAAACTAAACCTAAGGATTCTTGGATAAAGGCGATGCACGCCTCTTTGATTCTCTACGCTGAACATGAATTTAATGCCTCTACTTTTACCGGAAGGGTAATTGCAGGGACCGGTTCTGATATCTACTCCGCAATTACTGGAGCAATCGGGGCTCTTCGTGGACCGAAGCATGGCGGCGCAAATGAAGTAGCACTTGAGATTCAAGAACGCTACCCCAATCCCGCTGAAGCCGAAGTAGATATACGAGCCCGAGTAGCGAATAAGGAAGTAATAATCGGATTTGGACATCCGGTCTACACCATCTCGGATCCAAGAAATCCGATAATCAAGGAGATTGCCCAAACACTTGCAAAGGAGAATGGAGATACGAATCTCTTCCAAGTTGCGGAACGAATAGAAAGTGTGATGTGGGAAGTAAAGAAGATGTTCCCAAATCTAGATTGGTTCTCGGCCGTTGCTTATAAAGAGATGGGAATCCCAACCTCATTTTTCACACCTATATTCATCTTTGCCCGATTAACTGGTTGGTCTGGACACATAATCGAACAACGTCATGACAACAAGATCATCCGCCCCAGTGCAAACTACACCGGTCCTGCAAACCGCTCCTTTGTAAGAATTAAGGATCGATAAATGTCAGCAAATTACACAAAGTCCGATCTTCCTTTTGATCAGGAAATCGTAGATATCGTCGACTATGTATTGAATTACAAGGTTGATTCTGAGTTAGCAAAGAAGACTGCTTGGTACTGTTTCTTAGACACGATTGGTTGTGGCCTTGAGGCTCTTGAATATGAGGCCTGCCGAAAACTTCTAGGGCCAATAACTCCTGGAACAAAAGTTGTTAATGGTGCTCGCGTTCCCGGTACGGATTATGAACTCGATCCAGTACAAGGCGCTTTCAATATTGGCGCTGCTATCCGTTGGTTGGATTTCAACGATACCTGGCTCGCCGCTGAGTGGGGACACCCATCCGATAATTTGGGTGGCATTCTTGCTGTTGCCGATTGGCTCTCTCGAAATTCGGTCACTAACGGTGGCAAGCCGTTAATGATGAGCGAGGTCTTTAGCGCCATGATTATGGCTCATGAAATTCAAGGTTGTATTGCACTTGAGAATTCATTTAACAAAGTCGGCCTTGACCATGTGATTCTCGTGAAAGTCGCATCGACGGCGGTAGTGGGAAAGATGCTTGGTTTAACTCGTGATCAACTTCTAAATGCAGTCTCACTCGCTTGGATTGACGGTCAATCACTTCGCACCTACAGACATTTTCCAAATGCCGGTTCTAGAAAATCTTGGGCAGCCGGAGATGCAACATCTCGAGCTGTACGCCTAGCGCTAATTGCAAAGACCGGTGAGATGGGATATCCATCTGCGCTAACTGCGAAAACTTGGGGCTTCTATGATGTTTCATTTAAGGGAAACAAATTCAAGTTTCAACGCACCTACGGTTCATACGTGATGGAAAACGTCCTCTTCAAGATCTCATTTCCCGCAGAGTTTCACGCCCAAACTGCCGTTGAAGCAGCCTTCAAACTACATAGCGAAATGCTCGCTAAGGGTAAGAGTTTGGATGACATAGAGCGGATAGAAATCCGCACCCATGAAGCTTGTATCCGAATTATTGATAAAAAAGGTCCACTTAGAAATCCTGCTGATCGCGATCACACAATCCAATACATGGTTGCTGTTCCACTCATATTTGGCCGGTTAACGGCGCGGGATTATGAGGATGACATTGCCCAAGACCCAAGAATTGATGCTCTTCGCGAGCGAATAGTCTGCAAAGAAGACCCAGAATTCACCAAGGATTACCACGACCCAGAAAAGCGCTCTATTGCTAACGCTCTCACTCTAATTTACAAAGATGGCACAAAGAGCGATGAAGTGGCAATCGAATATCCCGTCGGACACAAGCGGCGCAGAGAAGAGGGTATGCCGCTTCTCATCGAGAAGTACAAGACAAATCTCGCTCGCATCTTTGATAAGAATCAAATTGAAAAGATCGAGAAGGCAACTTTGAATTATGAGGATCTAGCAAAAACTCCGGTAAATGAATTGATGGAGATATTTGTAAAGCGGGCCTAGCGATTCTGCGGAAAGCCTAGATTTATGCCACCGTGGCTTGGGTCAAGCCATCTACTTGTGACTACTTTGCCACGTGTAAAGAAATGAACCCCCTCACTTCCATGTGCATGAGTATCGCCAAAGAGCGAGCTCTTCCAACCGCCGAATGAGTAGTAAGCCGTCGGGACTGGGATTGGAACGTTAATTCCGATCATTCCTACTTGGACTTCGTTCTGGAATCTGCGGGCAGCGCCACCATCATTGGTGAAGATTGCAGTTCCATTTCCGTATCGATGGCTATTGATAAGAGTTAAGCCCTCCTCATAGCTCTTAACGCGAATAACAGATAAGACTGGACCAAAAATCTCATCGGTATAGATACTCATGTTGGGTTTTACTTGATCAAAGAGGGTAGGCCCTAACCAGAACCCGCTAGCGGCGCCATCGATCTTTGGATTTCGCCCATCGACAACTAACTTCGCACCTTCGCCTTCACCAGCATCAATATATGAAGCGACTTTGTCGCGATGCACAGAAGTAACAAGCGGTCCCATATCGGCGCCGGCACTTCCATCTCCGGTTCTAAGTTTGCTCATTCGTTCGGCAATCTTCTTAACTAACTCATCGCCAATCGGTTCGACTGCAACGAGAGCCGAGATTGCCATGCATCTCTCACCGGCAGAGCCAAAACCGGCATTAACAGCGGCATCGGCTGCGAGATCTAGATCAGCATCGGGCAGAACCAGCATGTGATTCTTTGCCCCACCCAAAGCCTGGATTCGCTTACCTGCTTTAGTTCCATTTTCATAGATGTATTTAGCAATCGGAGTTGAACCAACGAAAGAAACGGAAGCAATATCGGGATGTTCCAAAATCGCATCTACCGCGACTTTATCGCCATGTACAACATTAAATACGCCATCGGGTAGACCCGCCTCTTTCCAATACTTAGCAATGAGTAGTGAAGGAGTTGGATCTTTCTCACTTGGCTTCAAGACAACGGTATTTCCAGTCGCAATCGCAATTGGGAAGAACCACATCGGAACCATCGCAGGGAAATTAAATGGCGAGATGATCGCAACCACGCCAAGTGGTTGCCGGATTGAGTAGACATCGATTCCGGTTGAGACCCCTTCGCTAAATCCACCCTTTAAGAGATGGGGAATACCACAAGCAAACTCAACAACTTCAAGTCCGCGGGTTACTTCACCAAGAGCATCAGATAGAACCTTCCCATGCTCGAGCGTGATCGCTTTAGCCAACTCCTCTTTGCGCGCATTCACTATCTCGCGAAATGCAAAAAGTACCTGAGTGCGCTTTGCAAGTGATGTGTTGCGCCAATCTAAAGACGCCTTCTTGGCAGCGCTTACCGCATCATTTATAACCGCAGCGCTAGCAAAATCGACCTTTGCAGTTACCTCACCAGTTGCTGGATTGAATACATCGCCACTTCGCTCAGAGGTTCCGCTCCAAGGCGCGCCATTTATAAAGTGAGTTATCCGTTCTACGCTCAATATTAATCCTTGCCTTCATAGAAATTCGAAATTGTGCCAAGCGCAGCGTCAAGAATTGCAATTCCTTCACGCGCTTCCTCTGCCGTTATGTTGCAAGGAGGGACAACATGTAAGCGATTGAAGTTTGTAAATGGCATAAGGCCACGCTTCTTACATTCATTTACTAGCGCGGTCATTGCTGGACTAGTTCCTCCGTAGGGAGCAAGTGGCGCTCTAGAGCTTCGATCCGTTACGAGATCTAGCGCCCAGAACACTCCGAGTCCGCGGACCTCACCAATCACTTTATGCTTCTTAGCTAATTCACGAAGTCCAGGGCCAATTACCTTCTCACCAATTTCAGCAGCCTGTTCGACAATTTTCTCTTCTTTCATGACATCAATCGTTGCCACTGCTGCGGCGCAGGCAAGCGGATGCCCCGAGTAAGTGAGTCCGCCCGGAAATACTCGATCATTAAAGGATTCAGAAATCGGAGTTGAAATTACAACGCCACCAAGTGGGACATAACCTGAGTTAACCCCTTTAGCAAAAACAATTAGGTCGGGCTCTACAGCAGAGTGTTGATAAGCAAACCACTTCCCAGTTCGTCCGAAGCCAGACATAACTTCATCGCCAATCCAGAGAATTCCATACTTATCACATAGTGCGCGTACGCCCTCGAGATAACCTTTTGGCGGAATTAGAACTCCAGCGGTTCCAACTACGGACTCGATCAAGATTGCGGCAATTGTTTTAGAGCTTTCGAAAATGATTGTGTTCTCAAGATGCTCGAGCGCCCGTGCACATTCCTCTTCTTCTGATTTTGCCCAGAAGGCGCTGCGATAGGCATAAGGGCCAAAGAAATGAACATGTCCATATGCAAACTCATTTGGCCAACGGCGCGGATCACCGGTAGCTGAGATCGCCGCCGAGGTATTGCCGTGATACGAGCGATAAAAAGAGAGAATCTTGTGACGTCCAGTAAACAAACGAGCCATTCGAATCGCATTCTCAATTCCATCGGCGCCACCGTTTGTAAAGAAGACCTTGGCAAATTTTGAGCCAGCAAGTTCGACTATTCGCTTAGCGGCCTCGCTTCTCACATCATTTGCAACTTGTGGTGCAACGGTGGCAAGTACATCTGCTTGCTTCTTGATGGCATCAATGACTTTCGGATGTTGGAAACCTATGTTGGTGAAAACTAATTGACAGGAGAAATCAAGGTATTTCTTGCCATCGAAATCCCAGAAGTAAGCGCCTTTGCCGCCAGCGACTGGGAGTGGAGAAATCTGCCCCTGTGCAGACCAAGAATGAAAAACATATTTTCGATCTAGATCAAATACTTCTTTACCGCGCTCGGGGTTGGGGATGATCTCCGACATATCGCTATCTAATCACTACTACCTATCGATACGCAAAAGTTCAATCAGTGGCGAAGAGTTTCCGACGCGACATGGGTGCACTCTATATTCGCTGGATTCGATAAGCACTTGCCGCAGAGGAGATAGAGCTGGTGGCAAGACTGGTTCGCACAATTAGTAAAAGACTTTGTTGGGCTGCCGCAGAGATCACATTCACCGATGATCTTGGTATCAGGGGAGAAATCAACAGTCATGCGACCATCGAAGGTATACAAAGAGCCCTCCCAATAACCTTGATTGCCATACCTCTCGCCGTACAGAACTATTCCACCTTCAATCTGATAAACCTCTTCAAATCCGCGCTTTTTCATGACGCTAGAGAGGATTTCGCAGCGAATGCCACCAGTGCAATAGGTAACAATCGGCTTTGTTTTTAGGTGATCAAACTTTCCACTTTCAATTTCGCCGATAAAGTCCTTAGTTGTCTTTACTTCAGGAACCACGGCATTCTTGAATTTACCAACCTTTGCCTCATAAGAATTACGACCATCGAAGAAGACAACCTCATCGCCGCGCTCTTCAATCAGTTTATGTACTTCTTCTGGGGTTAAGTGTTCGCCACCATCAATCACACCTTTTGCATCTACTTTAATCTCATCAGCAACTCCAAATGAGACTAATTCATCTCGTACCTTGACGCTAAGCCTTGGAAAATCTTCTCCAGTTCCATCAGACCATTTGAAATCAATCTTCTTAAACCCTGGATATTGCCTAGTCTGCTTTACGTAACTCTTAAGTGCAGACATATCGCCACCGAGTGTTCCGTTGATTCCATGGCGCGAGATGAGAATTCGCCCTTTAAGTCCTAAGGAGTCGCAAAGAGTTGTCTGCCACAAACGCACAGCTTCCGGATCTGTTACCGGAGCAAAGCCGTAATAAAGGATGATTTTCTGCAATTCCACAGCCAAATGATAGGACTTTTCGATAGTTTATACGTATGCGTGAGAGACTTGGGTAATGGCAGCCCGTAAGAAACCAGAACCAAAAGCCAGTGCGCCGGAAACACGTAGTCGCGAAGGAATTGATTGGTTCTCGCTTTACATTTATGCAGTATCTCTAATAACCATTTTGATTTGTTTGTTCTCAATGGTTGCCATAGTCCGCGGGGTTGTTGATGCTGCGTGGCCTGATCCAGGTTACTTTGATCCTTACAACATTCCCAAGGATAGTAATTTGTCTCCCGAGCAAATTAAAGAGAATTTTATAGAGCAAAATAGAAGGTCAGCAATTAAATCAATAGTGACTTCTTTCGCTACCTTCCTTGTGGCCGGTCCGCTCTACCTGTATCACTGGCGTTTAGCTAAACGTCGCCGTGGAGAAGCATAAAGACTAGCCCGCCTTAAAAGTCTCCTTAATCATTGCAAGCAGTAATTTCTCATCTACCTTCCAATCCACAGGAACTCGCACTGTCTTCTTATTCACTTCGTACCCCGAAAGTTCCTTTTTCAATTTCTTCAGAACGGCTGTATTCCAAGGAGCTATGAGCAGGTGATTTTTTGATGCCGAACAACCAAATACATACCTATCGCCATCTTTTAGCATCGGCTGATTCCAAGCGATTACTAATTCCAATTTCGGGTATTTCTTCTTAATCACACTAAAGATCTTGCGCATGGTTTTTGCTTTGATCGGCTCAAGCGATGCAAAGAAGTCTTTTGGCGACTCATGTCGTTTGGAAGTTAGAGAGCCCCTTGAATACATAACTAAGGCATTTGCATGTGCTTGAGAAAAACCAAAATTCTCCCGAAGGAAAGCGACCTGTTCCGGATACTTTTTACCAGCTACCTTCTTCATCTGGGCAAACCAAAAGCTCATAGGTTCGCCATACCGCTTCTCAATTGCGGGAAAGTGTGATTCTCGCTTCGACTTATCTTTCATATCGACCCTAACAATAGTAATAAGTGGTGGCAAATCGAACTCTCTTGTATCTTCACCAACATGCTCGCATTCATCACTGGCGGAAGCCGGGGCCTAGGTAAGGAAGTCGCCAAGGCGCTCGTTAATAAGGGCTACGACGTTGTCATCATCGGCAAAGATAAAGCGCGCGCAGAATCCACAGCCGGTGAACTAGGAGTTAAGTTCGAAATAGCTGATCTTGAAGACCAGCAACAGGCAAGAGCTATATCTGAATCGATGCTTACAAATTATGGCACTCCTCAGGTACTCGTTCTCGCACATGGTGTAATGAGCGAGAAGTTAGCCAAGACCTTAAGAACTAATGATGCTGAGTGGAATCGCGTACTAAACATAAATCTCAATTCAACTTTCACTCTCGTAAATTCAATCGGCGCAAAAATGGCAGAAGCTCGATTGGGAAGAATCATCATTTTCTCCGCATGTCTTGGACGAATGTCCGGTCCGGGAAATGCTGGCGGCCTTGCTCCGTATCGAATCTCTAAAGCTGGGGTAAACGCTCTAGTCCGAAATCTCGCTCACGAAACTGGTCATGGATCTAGGGGACTACTCGTTGATGCAATCTGCCCCAACCACAGTCGTACTGATATGGGCGGACCCGATGCACCAAGAAGCGCAGCAGAGGGAGCCGAGACAGCGATTTGGTTAGCGACCCGTGAATTCAATAGTGGAGATATAACGGGCGTGCTTTGGGAAGATCGAGAAGTGATTCCTTGGTAAGCCTTACCGTTATATTGAAACCACAGGCGTAACCTAAGTTCATGGAACTCTTCGATATTCTCTACCCACTTGGTGTTTTCATCTTTGCATGGCTTTGGGGCTGGTCTTTCACGCACTTCATTGACCAGTAACCCCTACCCATTTAAGTAACCGTGAAAGCTAAAATAAAGAACGGCTTTGCGCCCAAAGTTTGTATTCGTTGCAACCGCGAATTTGAATGGCGTAAAAAATGGGCCCGGGATTGGGAAAACGTGAAGTACTGCTCTGACCGATGTCGAGGCGGCAAAAACTAGTTCTTATCTACACCCTTAGTCGCAAATGCAAATACAGCTAGGCCAAGAACTAGCGCGCCTGCGCCAACTCCATAAGAAATAACATCATCAGAGCGATTTGAATCTACAAACACTCCCACAAAAACCACTGCAAGTATCGCTACCACAACACCAATTAACTTCGACTTTAACTCATCAAGATCTCTTACGCGCAGCCACCGAGGAACGTCGATATTGGCATCAATAAACAACTCATAAAGACCATAACCAATCACAAGAATTACTGTCCCAAGCAAAATGGCATCGATCGCGGTAAGAACCTCAACTATCGTCTCTTTCAAACCTAGATCATTCAGAATTGCATCAACCACTACTATCGCAATCGCAATCGAGCCCTGTGCCATCAAAAGTATCCCCCCAAAAATCGAAGCCAGAGCAGGGACAAAGACCGCATACCGAGTGAGCCCAATTACTCGCTTCATCGAGTTAAGCCTCGCACCCACCTGATGCGATTACAAGCACCGCGGCATCATTACCGTTTGGATGCCGGAGCCCTGGTCCCGATTCTGGCTCTACTTACTCTCTGTCTATACAGCTATCGCTTTGCCATCACCAAAACCCCAAGTCTGAGATATAAAAATCTAATATAAAATGGAGAGGTGATTGGGCACAGGAACTCGGCAAGTCCTCGATATCGTCTCCGAGGGGCAGTTGTATCTCAAGGGATTAAGTCCCTAACTTCTATGACACCAAGAGTCTTTGGTCTAATCGTTTTTCACTTGTCGCCTCAGAAGTCTTAGGCTAATAATGGAAATTGGAATTTTGATTATTGCTTTTTTTACGATCTTAATTGGGGTCCTTATATATTGGGTTGATCACCCTACTAAACCTCCGCGGAAGATCACTGGTCGGGGCGGAGACTTCAACGAGTAGTGGAAAATCTAGATCTAAATTATGACTTTGGCTTGCGAGCAGATCTAGACAAGAAAAGTGCAAATACCAATGCCAGAACTATTCCTGTGTTGACACCCATCTCATATAGCGATCGATTAAACGATTCCCCGAGTTTGTCCTTCTCCATTGTAAGAGCTGCGCCTACGGTCAATATATGGCGTACCGCGGCTATCACACCAATAATCAAGAAACTATCTAATTGAAAAATACCGTCAGTAAAACGAACGACAACAGTGCGCATAATCTCGAGAATAATTACCACAAGTAGGATGTCATTTATTCCTTGAATCATGCCAGTTGGGAAAAAAGGGCGAGTGTCAATTAATCGCTGGAGACTAAATAGGGCTGCGAGTACCGCAATAATGAAAAGGAGTATTCCGAGAAAACCGTGGACGATGTCTTCTAACTTATCTATAAATTTGGAGGGAATGAGTGACTTGTCTTCCTTGAGTGTTTTTTTAAGTGAGCCAAAGTACCTAGAGAGCATTCATTCTCTTTTCTACACGAAGTGAAGACTGGAAACGGCGAACGAGGGCAACGGATGACCACCGAATGCACTCCATCTGCAGAGAGTAGCGGTCGCACTATACGATTTCTAGAATCCCCAACAAGGGGTAGATTCCCCAGATGCAGAAGTACTTACAGGTTCTCCTTGGATTTATGCTCTGTTACACGGGCATTCTGCACCTAACTAAAAGACGGGAGGAATTCCAGGCACAAGTACCATACTGGCTCGGGATTGACGCAGATCTTGTAGTTGTCGCCTCAGGAGCAATAGAGATACTTCTTGGTATTGCCTTAGTGACCTTATGGCGAATTCGAAAGCAAGTCGGGGTTGTTACTGCCTTGTTTTTTGTCGTGGTCTTTCCTGGAAATATCTGGCAATATATCGATGGGATTGATGCATTTGGGCTTAATAGCGACAGGGATAGAGCACTTCGGTTACTCTTCCAGCCAATCTTGATTCTTTGGGCGCTTTTTGCCACGCAAACTATAGGAAAGAAGTCATAGACAAGGCTTTTTGACAGCTCAATAACAAGCATCTGGCATTCGTTTGACTTATGTCCCAAAGCCACCTCGTCTCACTCCTTGCAGGTAGGCTTCAGCTAAGTCAGGCGTCTGCCTGGGATAGGATAAAAAAATGGAAGAAAGAGTTTTCCTTCAGTTATGGAACCAAAAGCGTCTACAAATCATTATCGCCCAAATTGGCCCAACAATAGTGTTAATTCCAGTTCTGGTCTTGGCCGCTCAAGGAACATTTGCGTCTGCAAATGATGCCGCGGGCTATCTGGCGATCGCTGTAGTGGCTGCTACCGGATTTTTAGGAATCGTCTCACAATACGCGGCTATTCGCGAGGCACAAGCGCTTCTACTTGATATGAACAAAGTTACGAATCCAACGGCTCTCACGCAGAAAGTTGCGTCATCAAGTAAGCATCTATCCCTCACCGCTTTGGCGGTGGTGGGCTTAGGTCTGATCACCTTTGCGTCGGTTGTTTTGGCAGTAATGGGCTGATGATTGGTTGCTTTCAAACTTATCGGCAGTTTCAACGACTGAGACACAGGCTAGAAAGGTGAGGAGGGCGCCAATTCGTGTAGGAACAATTGTGACATGGCGTCACCGTGGCGGAAAGGCATCAGGAAAGATCTTACGAATAGTAAGAAAGGGGCGATTAAAATTGCCTAACTCAAATTTTTCTCTGAACGCAAACCCGGATGAACCTGTGGCATTGATTGGATTGCTTAAAGAGGGGGACTTGACTTCTGTTCGGGTTGTTCATCGTCTGAGATCTCTTAAGCGAAAAGCCAAGTGAAACGTGGCCTTTGATAACTCGTCGCTGAAATTAGTTAATCTCGAGGATGATTTACTAGAGATAGTTGAGAGAGATTTTGTCAATCTTTACTCAGGGACTCCCAGTCGTAGTCCCATACCTGGTGGACAAAGTGCGGCAAATAGGGCGCTAGAGAGCCTTGACATTTCGGGGTATGCCCGCGATCGCTCACAGGTATTGCCCAAAGAGGCGCGGGGAGCCAGCATGCTCTCACCCTATATTCGTCACAACCTTCTGACTCTCAAGCAGGTGTACGAAGCAGTAAGTAATGCACCTTTCAAAGATCGCCTGAAATATCAAGATGAACTTTTGTGGCAAGAGTATGCCCGCCATCTTTACGCCCGAATCGGCGTGAGGCTTTTTGATAATTTACGGTACAACGCTAACCGGGATAGCTCAGGTGCCGGTTGGGAGACAGAGATGCTGTGTATCAAGAGCGTTGTAGGCGAATTGGAAACAGATGGCTGGTTAGTAAATCAAGCTCGGATGTGGCTAGCCTCGCACTGGAGTGTTCGCAACGATAAAGGCTGGATACATGGGCAAGAGGAAATGTTTCGCCACTTGATCGACGGCTCAAGAGCTGCAAATCTTCTGGGTTGGCAATGGAGCGTAGGAGCTGGCACGGGCAGGGCCTATGGCTTTGCCAGGTGGCAAGTGGAAAAAAGAGCGCCAGGGTTGTGCAAAAGATGTCAGTTGAGATTGGGCTGTCCAATTCAGAACTTTCCGGACGAAAGAATTCTCAAGCAACTTCCCAGGGAGCCCCTCTTGGAGTCTGATCGCGATTTGGCTGCTACCGCCGGCCCAAAAAAGCCGGAAATTCTTAGTAAGCCTCGATATGTCCTTTTAACCATTGATTCTTTGGGAGATGGTGATCCAGCGCTAATGGCCAATCCAGGGATTCCGGCAGTGTTCATTTTTAATCAAATGGCTCTTGCAAAACTACAATTGAGCGCAAAGAGAATAAGTTTTTACCTTGAGACTCTAAAGGATCTTAGTTGTCGACGCGAGCTCAATGTCTTTCTAGGCGATCCTTATCTGTTTGCGACACAAAATCCAGTAGCAATTACCTTTGCCCCAGTTCCGTCATTTAAAAAGTTTACTCAGCGAGCTGTGACTTATCCCTACCCCTGGCTCGTTTATCCCCACGGTAAATCTCTCAAAAGCTTCTCCGCCTGGAGGGGGGCAATCACTCTTTCGGTATGAGCATTCGGCCTTTCTTCGCATGCTTTATTCTCATCACAATAGCTGTCTCTTCCCAAAAAGTGTATTTGGGTTAAGCACGGACCAGAGGGCATGAACTGTTGGTTAGTGTGTGTCTCCGCCTTCTGTCTACAAGGGACTCGTGTTTGTTAACCTATGTTGAGATTAAGTGCTTGTGAGGGGGGATATGCGAAACCTTTTTGATATTAGGAACTTCAACATCAAAACATTCGATGTTTTGTTGATAAATTATTTGAACAGAATTTCGATGCCTGTGCTTCGAGTATCTCTTGGTGTGGTTTTTATCTGGTTTGGGGCCCTAAAACCTTTTGGTAACTCACCCGCAAACGAAGTAATAGTCAAAACAATTTACTGGTTTGATCCTGACATCTTCATCCCTATTTTGGGTTATTGGGAGATGCTAATTGGCCTGTGCCTGCTCTTTACTCCCTGGATTCGCTTTGGCCTCTTTTTGCTAGCGCTACAAATGCCTGGAACTTTTTTGCCCTTGCTTCTGCGCCCCGAGATCTGCTTCACAAACTTCCCATTTAACTTGACTCTGGAGGGTCAATACATTGTCAAAAACTTGATTTTGATCGGTGCCGCTATGGTTGTTGGTAGCAAATTAATCCCATTAAAGAGCAGAAATCTTGTAAAGTAAGCGACAGGGGAATAGGGAGGCAATTTTCAAGGTTTGCTTTCCTCAGTCCTAGTGGTGCAAAGGTACTGATAGCGCATTCTTCATGTCCTCGACCGTCATTTTATTTTCGTTTTTTGTCACACTACTACAGAGGGTGCAGCAAAATTTCCACTGCCAGAATGTGTTCGCGTAGTACCCCAACTTATACTTAGCCACAAAAGTGTGAGCTGGTAAGAGGTGACAGTTCATACATCGTCTTGGTAATGACAACTTATTTACCTGTTGCACCTCCGCTCTATATCCTTTGGTATAAACAAAACCCATTCCGTAGAGTTCAACATCGATTAAGAAGGCTCCAGGATTAAGCGTCAATTCAAATTTTGCATCACGATACTCCCGATAGGCATAAAATCCACAATCGCAATCTGCTATTGGAGGAATGTGCTCTTCCTTAATATCGCATCTCGCATGGTCATCTGCATAGTAAGTTTCCCCCGTCAAGCCTGTAAGCATGGGGGGGCGATTCGTAATTAACGCTAACTTATATCCCACCATGGCTTCACTTGGAAGAAGAAAAGGATCGGACGTAATTAATTTTTTTCTGTTGCGCTGCGACTGCACCATGGCATGGTCCGATCGTGCTCCCACGAAAACGAAACCGGTAATAAAAAGTAGCGGAACGAGACCTACAAAAGCGTAGAGCGAGTTGAGCACAAGGCTCCTCGAAATTAAGGGATTTTCACTTTTACTGAAAGCTCCTAGAAAGTGAGCCAAAACTAAAACTCCCACTGCAAGGATTGGATAAAGACGAACACCACGAATCAAGCCACGCCTGAGGGTCGCTGTTGACACCCCAAGAGTAAACACTGTTGCGCTGGTTTTTTCCTCCTAAGAACCGGGGAGATAAAAGTGGCGAAATCTGAGAACTTGGCTACATTAGGAACCTGCTACATCAATGACTAAGGAGTCTCTTTGGCTGAGATTGGACAACCTGAGCGAGTGGTTCGGCGTGAACGCGAAGTTTCGCCAGCCCCTATCCCAAGTGAGCCCCCTGTGACCCCTGAATTGGAGCCAGCAGGAAAGTGAAAGTACAAAAGTGGTACCGGCCCCCTCTCTCTGCGCCCAACATGGAGGATGTAGCGACTCAAAAGATCAATTAGAGGTGAAGGATATTACCTCGTTAGATACGGGACTACTCCTTGCCCTCGCGTCAGGACTTGCGACTCTTATCGGCTGGTGTGTTGTTGGCCTTCGGAAGAATCCGTCGGAGCGCTTTGTAGCTATCACGCTTCTTATCGTGGCAATTGTCATGCTAACCATTAGCACCGGACAACTGATCCCATCTGCTTTGGATAGTGGTCTTGATAAAACACAAGTGGCTATCGCAACGACGGTCGGTCTGTTTCTCGTGCTCTCGTTTTCCTCTATTCCTCTCCAGAGGGACGGTTCACGGGCAAAAAATCAGGTACTTCTAATCACCGTTGCTCTCAGTTTCCATAACCTTCCCGAGGGTGCGGCTCCAATCGGCGCAACTTTGGTTAATGTTCAAACGGGGATCTCTACAGCCGTTGTTCTTGCATTGCACAATATTCCTGAAGGCATCGCCATAAGCGCGACGGCCCTAATGGCAGGCTATGGTCGAAGAATTGCATTTTATCTGACACTCACCGCAACGCTTGCAGAGATTTTGGGCGCCATTGCTGTTTACTTAAGTAAACCGCTTCTCCAAAGTGAGCAGTCTGTAGGATTTCTTCTTAGTGGTGTTGCAGGCATAATGATTGCAATTTGTGTAAAAGAATTAATCCCACACTCTTTCAAAGTACTTCTTCGCAGTCGTCATGTCTAAAAAATACATTTTTTGCAGTTTTAGATAACTAGTCACTCATGGGCGAAAATTGAGTGCTTAAAGCAATCTTTACACATGAATCACCGTTTAACGCGTTGAGTATTTTAAGGTGCCAGTACAAGGTCCCGAAAAAGGAGACTTAGGATTCCGTTTTTTGAACTCCTCTAGCGACCGGATAAGCGTCACCCTTAATTTCCTTTTGATACTTGATGTATGCCGAGACCTTCTTGTACCCTCCCATGGTATGTACGATGATGAGGACTGGAAAGATGACCTGCGGGAGAAAAAGCGGCTAAGAGATGACGAAATTAAAAAGAATAAAAAAACTTGGAAAAGAATCTCATTTATTACCCTTTTTGTTATTGCAGTTATTGGAATCTTTAAAGGATAGCGTCTGCTCTTACTTTCGACTTAATTTTTCATACGCGGCGATCTCATTCTTCAATTCCTGATACTCCTCACACGAGGTGCCACAAATGTCCTTCAATTTAGCAAGATTGTTCTTTGCTTGGCGAAGCTGCTTCAGTTTAAGAAAGAGCTCGCCCTGGTATTCCAACGCCCCTAGGTGTTTACTGTCAAGAGAGAGCGCTCTTCGGTAGTACTTCGTTGCATTCTTGATGTCCCCCATATTTCGAGCGGCGAATCCCGAAAGATTCCAAACCTCCGGATTGTTCTTATCTTCGCTCCGCAACTCCTTAAGAATTTTCTCCGCCTTAACCCAATTCTCTGATTTTAGAAGTGTAAGCGAGGTAGCCAAGCGCTCCACCAGAGTTAATTTTGTCGGAGTTGGCGTCGGAGTTGGCGTCGGAGTTGGAGTTGGCGTCGGAGTTGGAGTTGGCGTCGGAGTTGGAGTTGGCGTCGGAGTTGGAGTTGGCGTCGGAGTTGGAGTTGGCGTCGGAGTTGGAGTTGGCGTCGGGGACACAGTAGAGCTATTGCCGCTGGGAGCGGCCTGCGCTGGGTGGATTCCTGCCACTACAGTAGAGAGGGCAGTAACACACAAACACGCAACCCAAAATCTCATATCGATAAGATAACAGAACGCTCGCAGGACAGTAGCCTTTCCCATGGAGTTCGTGATGTACACAACCCCCTGGTGCGGTTATTGCAAAAGATTGAAGGCACAGTTAATCGAGATGAGTATTAGCTTCCAGGAGGTCAATATTGAGGAAACTCCAGGTGCCGCACAAATTGTAGAGAGAGCAAATGGGGGTAATCAGACCGTTCCAACCTTAATTTTCTCCGATGGAAGCGTCATGACAAATCCTTCCGCACGGCAGGTCCAACAGAAACTTGCCAAGTTATCTTGAAGAGCTCAATTCGGTCAGAACGGGACTCACGATTAAAATTACGAAGACTGCCACGAGAATCAAGAAAATTAAGAGTAGAGAAAGCCCTCGTCCCACCCTTTGAGGCAATCCTCTTATTTGACTTTTTCTATCGGCATCAAGGTCTTTTAAGACATTAGCAAAATGAAAAGCCACGCCAAGAAGTGACCCAATTACACAAACCAGAATCGGTGGACTGCGATCAACAGCATAAAAAATTGAGGCGGGAAGAGCAGCGCAAGCGATTAGGTAAGGCAGTGGCGACGTAATCTTAAATTTGAAGTAGAAATTGTAAGTGATGCCGCAGCCAACCCCAAGTAAGTAAACTGCGCCACCCTTAAATCCAAGCGGTCCCAGCAAGATGGCTATCACTGCGAAAGGCGTAAGCAGAGATGTTGCTCGCTTGAGGCTCCTGGTTGTGATTTCTCCGCTGACGAGGGGTTTTTTTATCCGATGATGAATCAAATCATCTCGATAGTCATAGATGTCATTACTCCAACCAATTAATAGTTGTCCAAGAAAGACAGTGAAGGCAAGTGCAACCGCTGGCCCCTCTCGCCATAGCAGTGTAGACAGGGCATAAGAAATTGTTGTAATGAGCATCGCTGGGCCAAAATGAGCCGCCCGAGCGAAGGCCACTACAATCATCACAACCGAAGAGTGCCACAGTCTTCACATGGATTCTAAAGCTTTCGCAGAAATGAAGGGTAGAAACGTTTAGACCTCAACTACCCTGTGGGCGATGGTTGTGTATATTCGTCAGATGGAATTTCTTCTGGTGGGTTTAGCGATACTTATTATTCTCTTGGTTGCCAAAAGTGGATCGAGTAAAAGGAAATGAGCATGCGAAAATGCTACTTTCTGTTTTTCTGTTTTAAAATCTACGGGCAGTGCTCAAGTGATCATAATAATGTTCAAATAAATTTCTAATGGAATCGCTTGTGCTTGCTGCACTTATTGTCGCGGGGCCTGCTCTATACGGTGGTCCTATCGCCCTCCTACTCTCACTGTTGCGCCGTCATAAAATGTCTCGTTTCCGTCGCAGGTTGATATTTGCCCTTGCAACCTTGGCTATTATCAGTGGAGCCTATGTGCTGGCTGAAGAGGCAAATAACTGGATAAACGGCCAAACCCACTTCGGAAACTTAGGAATGATCGGTCTCTTGGGGGTATCAACTGGATTTGTTGCTATGTGGCGCGCGCGTTTGTCCCCTGCAGCATGGCGTGGGAATTAGCGATTGTAGCGATGGAAATTGAATCTTTTTGTCGGAGCTGATCTCCGACAAACCACGAGCTTCTCCCACCCTTACCCCCCTCAGGTTAAACTTCTTCAATGGAATTAGCGTTTCTTCTTTTGTTAATCCCCGCGGCCGCTCTATTCCTCTGGTACTGGCTCTATTTCAGACATCAGAAGGACGAGTCTTGTGACAAGCGATTGCGCTCGCGTGATGAATTCAAAGGTAAAATTCAGAAGCGTACGGGCGGTACTGAATAAGCACCCCGTTCATATCGCAACTACTCTCGTCGATATTGCTCCGGCTGTTTCTCACTTGAGTGTGAATTCCACGATTGACTCATTTGTGCCACACTTGAGTCATCGTGAAAGGATTTAAGTTTGCCCTCTTCACCGCGTAATGAGACGGTCAACATTCGAGAGAATCTCGGTCTTCACTGCCTTGTCTGGGACAATAACGAGATCCCAACAGGCACAGCATTTTTACTTGTTCACGGGCTTGCTTCAAATGCGCGCGTGTGGAGTGGAGTTGCCTCTCGCCTTGTTGAACTGGGTCACTTCGTAGTTGCCGTAGACCAACGTTGTCATGGGCGAAGCGCAAAACCGGACAGTTGCTTTGATGTAACGTGTTTCGCCGAAGATCTGGAATTGCTCATTGGCACGCTAGATTTGAATAACGTGGTTGTTGTAGGTCAATCATGGGGCGCGAACGTAGTGGTCGAACTGGCCTACCGTGCTCCAAATTCGGTGCGCGGTATTGTGGCGATCGACGGCGGAACAATCCAACTCCGTCGTCATTACCGTGATTGGGATGACTGCGCCGCACAGCTTGCGCCACCCGAGTTATCAGGAACAATGTTCAGTCAATTTGAAAGCGCCTTTCGCTTAGCCCATCCGAATTGGCCTGAGGAGGGGATTATTGGAACCATGGAGAACATGGAACTTCTACACGATGGAACTGTTAGACCGTGGCTTAAGCGCGACCACCACATGAAAATTCTTAAAGGACTTTGGGAACACAACCCAGAGCCCTTGTTTTCACAGACTGAAGCCCCCGTGCTCTTTCTACCTGCGGCTACTCCGCCTGGAGATCAAAGCGGCGGATGGGCCTCCGATAAACACGCAGAGGTAAAGCGTGCCGTGGCATTGCTGCGCCGCGCTCGAGTTTCGTGGTTTCACGACGCCGACCATGATCTTCACGCGCAGTACCCTCTGCGCGTCGCGCAGGAGTTGCACAGTGAAGTTACTGAGGGAATTTTTTCATGACCAAGCTTCCCCGAATCTTGGCAATTTTAGGCTCAGGTGAAACTGCACCTACGATGGTAAAGGTCCATCGGGAACTGCTCAACCTGCTTAGTTCTAAGTCTGCTGTTCTTCTTGACACGCCCTATGGTTTTCAAGAAAACGCTCCAGAGCTCGCGATGCGTGCAGTTGATTACTTCAAAACGAGTATCAATGTTTCAATCACTCCCGCGGGCTTAACACGCGTCATCGGAACAGATGTCATCTCTCTACAACGAGGTTTAAATTTTCTCTCTGATGCAAATTACATCTTTTCCGGTCCCGGTTCTCCCACTTACGCATTACGGCAGTGGCGAGGTTCAGCAGTCCCGGACCTTTTGCGGACAAAAATCCGTGATGGTGGCATCGTAACATTTGCCTCCGCCGCCGCCTTGACCCTTGGGACCAAGACGGTGCCCGTCTACGAAATTTACAAGTGTGGAGAGGAGCCTTACTGGCTAGATGGTCTCGATCTTTTAAGCGACCTTGGTATGCCCGCCGTTGTTATTCCACATTTCAATAACGCTGAGGGTGAGAGACACGACACCCGATTTTGCTATCTTGGTGAGCAGCGTCTTATCTCACTTGAAGCCAAACTTGATAAGCAAGAATATGTTTTAGGAGTTGACGAGCACACGGCTCTTGTCATTGATCTTGAAAGTGATTTAGCGCGTGTAAGTGGTAATGGCGTGGTCACCCTGCGTTACGACGGGGTATCACGCACCTTCGCTGCGGGCGAAGCAATTCCACTCGCACTTCTAAAAAACCCGAGGGTTGGCTCGCTACAAAATGCATCTGTGAATAAAGCGCAAAGTTCTCCGACAGAAGCCGCAATGGCAATTAGCGTTACTCCCATTTCACTTCGTAGCGCGACAGAGGCGCGAAAATCCGAGTTCGATTCAGCTTTCGCCGCACGTGATTCAGCGGCGGCAACACGCGCCGTGCTTGACCTTGAAGTCGACATTCGACAATGGTCTGCCGACACTTTAACCGGTCCCGACGGCGAATTCGCTCGTCGCACATTTCGGGGAATGATTCTCAAGTTGGGAGAAGCCGCGACTTCAGGTTTGGCCGATCCGCGATCCGTTGCGGCACCGTATGTTGAGGCGATTCTCGCAATTCGCGGGGTGGTGCGGGCAGAGAAGCGCTTCGACTTGTCCGACATTATTCGTGATGTTTTGGCTGACGTGAAAGTCGAGGTGCGCGACAACCCGTCGGGAGTGGAGTGGATACTAAGAGATCCCTAATATTTCAATTGTTCTATAGAACGTTCACTCTCGAATAGAACAAGACTCTTATAACTTTCTCCGATACCATATTTAAGTGGCTGGCAGCGTTTTGAGTGTATCTGGTTTGCGTAAATGTTACGGCGACATTGTTGCTGTGGATTCTATTGATTTCGAAATCGAGTCAGGTGAAATCTTTGCTCTTTTGGGACCCAACGGTGCAGGAAAAACAACTTGTGTCGAAATTCTTGAAGGTTACCGAAGTCGCGATGGCGGCGAGGTATCTGTTTTGGGTCATGATCCAGCAAGTGGAGGTCGCGATGGAGTGAATTGGCGCGACAGAGTTGGAATGGTTCTTCAAGATAGTTCAGACGGTCTTGACCTTTCAGTGGAGGAGACAGTGAAACATTTCACTAGTTACTACTCGAAACCACGTGATGTCGACGAGTTAATTGAGGCGGTAGGTTTGACTGAGAAACGGAGAGCCCGAGTCCATAAACTGAGTGGGGGACAAAGAAGACGCCTCGATGTCGCCTTGAGTCTTGCTGGCTCCCCAGAACTTCTATTCCTTGATGAGCCCACGACGGGATTTGATCCGGAGGCTCGTCGTGCTTTTTGGGACTTAATCCAATCGTTGAGGACTAGCGGCACGACAGTTCTGCTTACCACGCATTATCTCGATGAGGCAGAGGCGCTGGCAGATCGGGTTGGCGTTATCGCGAGGGGCAAACTGCTTGAGATCGCCCCACCTGCGACTCTGGGTGGACGAGAGCATGCAAAAGCGACCGTATCGTGGCGTGACAAATTCGGTGGACTTAAAGTGGAGATAACCGAAAACCCCTCGGATCTTTTACGAGTTCTTTTGGCCAAGCATGAGGGTGATGTCCCAGCCCTGTCAGTCAAACGCCCAACCCTTGAAGATATCTATCTACAGATGATCGGCGAGACACCATAATGGTTTTAGGCAGGACTCTTCGAATTGGCTTAAGTCGGGGTGCTCTAGAGATTAAGCAATTTAACCGCCAAAGAGAGGCCGTCGTCTTCACAATCTTTTTTCCTCTGATCCTTTTGTTTATTTTCGGTTCGATTTTTAACGATGAAATTGCGCCTTCGGTGACCTTCAGTCAGTATTTCGTTGCCGGGATGATTGCATCGGGCTTGGTCAATTCTGGCTTTCAGAATCTAGCAATTACGATTCCGATGGAGCGCGATAACGGAACACTTAAGAGATTGCGCGGCACCCCGATGCCGCTTGGCGCCTATTTCGTAGGTAAGAGCATTCAAGTTCTTTATTCCATGTCTCTTCAAATTTTATTGCTCCTCGGATGCGGTGCACTTTTCTTTGATTTGCAACTCTTTAATGAGGCCGCTGATTGGCTCACCTTTACCTGGTTAATCCTGCTGGGAACGCTTTGTGCAACGATTCTTGGAATTGCATTCTCCGCGGTGCCAAAGAGTGGCCGCTCAGCATCAGCTGTCGTCTCTCCCATAGTAATTATTCTCCAATTCTTTAGCGGAGTCTTCTTTGTCTTCAGCCAATTACCGGGCTGGATGCAGCAATTTGCAGCAATTTTTCCTCTTAAGTGGATGACCCAAGGAATGAGAGCTGTATTTCTCCCCGATTCTTTTGCGACACAAGAAGTAGCAAAAAGTTATGAACTAAGTAGAATCGGTTTAATTCTCACCATTTGGTCAGTGGTAGGACTCTTTATTGCTATGAAAACTTTCAAGTGGGTACGGCGCTAGAAGCCGCGGCTTTTCACTGATCGGACCGGAAAGTTTAGGTCAGCTCCCTCCCGCGATGCTTGGTTTTCACACCCATGCTCCGTATTTGCGCGGAGAGCACAGACCCCTTCAGGTATCGTGGCTTTCCTACAGGAGGACAACATGAAGCCAGAAACAGCAATCGGTAAGAAGTTACAGACCTTCAATAGGGTGGCAGGCGTTACTCACCTAGTCCAAGCAGTCACACTCTTTCTTATCCTCGACGACGCAGCGACCATCCCTGTTATTACTCGCTTTTTCACTAATACACCAGAAGGCATCCGCCCCAAAAGTGAAACCCTTTTCGAATTTCCGATCGCTCTAATTGGACCGATTTTCCTCGTTATTTCCGCCATCGCCCATCTATTGATTTCAGCCTCTTTCTATGTGCGTCGCTACGAGCAAAACATCGCCAAAGGCATCAATCCACCACGCTGGTGGGAGTACGCATTTAGTTCTTCATTAATGCTGGTTGTCTTATTGATGCTAGGTGGCTTAATCGAACTTTCAACAGTTGTATTTATCTTTACCCTAAACTTCATAATGAATCTAATGGGTCTGATGATGGAAAGGCACAATCAGCTGACCGAAAAGACAAGTTGGTTGGCATTCAACATTGGAACCCTCGCTGGAATCATTCCTTGGATTATGGGTGGAATCTATTTCTGGGTCTCCACTAACAATATTGCGGACTCCATCCCCGTCTACGCCCAATTTGGCTTTCTTCTGACCTTTCTCTTCTTCAATAGCTTTGCCATAAACATGTGGCTTCAGTACAAGAAGATTGGAAAGTGGAAAGACTATGTATTTGGAGAGAAGTCGTACATAACTCTGAGCTTGGTATCTAAGTCAGCATTGGGTTGGATTATCGTTTTAGGAACCATGGGGGTCTAACCAACAATCACCCAGGAATCTCCGTAGCGAATTGGTTTTTCAGAGCAGAAGTAAGCTCAAAATGGGTTGTGTAGGGATTGAACCTACGACCGGGTTTCAACATTGGGGCCCCTTTTCGGGATTACTTACTGCCTTGCCATTCATAAATTTAGTGAGATTCACGCGCCACGGTAGCGCCGCTAGATCCAACCAAGAAATCAAGATCTGCACCTTTGTGAGCCTGATTCACATGGTCGATGTACATTCGTTCCCATCCTCTTTCTGGATTAGCATATGAATCGGCGGCAACTTGTGATGAAGTTCGAGATTCAAATTCGGCACTCGAAATCTTCACATTTATAGTTCGGGCATCGACATCAAGTTCAATAATGTCGCCAGTCCGTACTTTTGAGAGCGGTCCACCAGCGGCAGCTTCGGGTGAAACATGCAAAATTACCGTGCCATAGGCAGTTCCACTCATTCGCCCATCACATATTCGCACCATATCTGTGATTCCGGCAGAAAGTAATTTTCCTGGGATTTTCATATTTGCAACCTCTGGCATTCCTGGATAACCCTTGGGGCCACAACCACGTAATACAAGAACGGAGTCAGCAGTTACTTCAAGATCCGAATCATCAATTCGTCTGTGAAAATCCTCAATACTGTCGAAGACAACGGCCGGTCCAGAATGCTTCAAAAGTCGCCTACTTGCGGCTGCGGGCTTTATCACTGCACCATCGGGTGCAAGATTGCCTTGCAGTATTGCAATGCCGGCTTCTGGTTTCAGAGGCGCATCAAATGTTGAAATGACCGATGCGTCATAAATCTCACCGATTCCAATGGTTTGAGTAATCGATTTTCCGGTCACGGTGATGGCGGAAGATTTTAACATCGGTTCGAGCTGTTTAAATATGGCGCTAAGTCCACCAGCGCGATGGAAATCCTCCATCAAATATTTCCCAGACGGTTGAAGATTTGCCAGTAGCGGAACTCGCGAACCAATGCGATCAAAATCCGCTAGATCTAGAGAAACACCGAGTCGCCCAGCAATAGCCAAAAGATGAACAACTGCATTGGTTGAGCCTCCAACCGCTGCAAGAGTCAGAATCGCATTTTCAAAGGAGTCGCGAGTCATCAAATCACTTGGTTTGAGATCCTCAATAACCATCTCAACAATTCTTCGTCCTGAATTATGTGCTACTTGAAGAAGTCTTGAATCAGGTGCCGGTGTCCCAGCAACTCCCGGGAGTGTCATTCCCAAAGTTTCGGCAATTATTCCCATGGTTGATGCAGTCCCCATGGTGTTGCAGTGCCCTTTCGAGCGAATCATTGAGGATTCAGATTGGGCAAACTCTTGCTGTGACATTTTTCCAGCTCTCACATCTTCGCTCATCCGCCACACATCTGTTCCGCAACCAAGTGCGCGTCCTTTATAGGTTCCGGTGAGCATTGGTCCACCTGGAACGACAATCGACGGAATGTTCACCGATGCTGCACCCATGAGAAGTGCAGGAATTGTCTTGTCACAGCCTCCGAGAAGAACTGCGCCATCGATTGGATTGGCGCGCAACATTTCCTCGGTGGCCATAGCGACCATATTTCGCCATAACATGGCGGTAGGTCGAACTAAAGTTTCACCAAGAGAAACCATCGGCAGATTTAGAGGAACTCCACCGGCTTCCCAAATTCCATTCTTAACACTCTGGGAGAGCTCATCTAATTGTAAATTGCACGGTGCTAAATCTGAAGCGGTGTTGACTATCGCAATCTGTGGTCGCCCATGAAAGACTGAATCAGGATTACCACGACGCATCCAAGCGCGATGAATGTATGCATCTCGACCATTACCAGCGTACCAATGCGAACTTCTCAAACGTGATGCTCCCTTATTAACCTGTCAAAAGCATAGCCCTACGTCATTTTGTTCGTCTAGCATTGTCATTACTATGAAGGCTTTTATTGTTCACGCGCCTCGACAATCATCAATCGAGGATGTGCTTGAACCTCAAGCGAAATCCGGTGAAGTTGTTATAGACGTTTTACGTGCAGGAGTATGCGGCACGGATGTGGAATTTTTTGAAGGAAATATGGCGTATTTTGGAACTGGCGAAGCTAAATACCCCATGCGCCTGGGTCATGAATGGTGTGGAATCGTCTCGTCTGTTGGCTCAAATGTAGGTGAGGAATGGCTAGGCAAGCGCGTTACTGGAGACACGATGTTGGGATGTCAACAGTGTAAGAGATGCATGAACGGTATGCAGCATGTCTGCGGAGATCGATATGAAATCGGGATTAGAAATGGTTGGCCTGGCGCTTTAGCGGAGAAACTATTAATACCAGCATTTGCTCTCCATCAACTTCCTGATTCAATCGACGACACAACGGGAGCGCTCATTGAGCCTGGTGGAAATGCACTGCGCTCGGCAGAAGCGGCTAAGGCAGCTCCTGGAAAAAAAATTTTGGTGTGGGGAAGCGGCACTATCGGTTTGCTTACCACTCAATTTGCGCTTGCAATGGGAGCTGAGGTTCATGTAATTGGAATCGACCAGTCAACACTAATGCTTGCCAAGAAACTCGGGGCTCATGAGATTTATAGCGACATATCGCAATTAGAAAATGAATACGACGCCATAATTGACGCTACGAATTCTTCGAGTGTTCCACGCGAAGCACTTTCTTTGGTCGAGCCGGGAGGTCGAGTGGTCTACATCGGAGTCGCAGGCGAGTCGAGTAATGTCGATAGCAGAACACTTGTGCTGAAAGACGTAACTGCAATAGGAATACTTTCTGCTTCACCGGGCTTGAAGGGCGCAATCGAATTCTATGCACGAGGCGAAATTGATCCAAGACCTATCGTTGCTGCGACGGTTGGATTAGAAGAGACATCATCTGTTCTATCTGGAATGCGTCCAGAAGGAGCAGGAATCGGCCCCAAGGTGCACATCGATCCACGAGTGTACTGATGTTGAACATCAATTCTGTATCTGAGATTGTTTCGGAGTTGGCAGAAGCTCCATTATGGCATGCAGAAACATCTTCAGTTATATGGACTGACATTCCGAGCCAGAGTATTCATATCGTGGGGCTTAAGAGTAGAGTTTCAAGTTCAATTCGCACGCCAATCATGATGGGCGCTGTTGGATTATCTCCGAATAATGAATTAATAGCAGCAACCAAGAATGGATTTGCACGCATAACCTTTGATGGAAATTTCGAATCTGTAGCCGATTTTCTCGAACCAGACCTGAGAATAAGTGATGGAAAAGTTGATCCACCTAATCGTTTCTGGGCCAGAAACCTTGCGCCAATTCGATCATCGAGTTGGGTGGGACATGTACAGGCGAACATGAAATTGGAGCGGGCAAGATCGAATCGCTTGAGAAGGAAGCTGGGCTTGAAACCGCTACTGTCATGCGCTCTATCAAAATGGCGCTCGATCCCAAGGGGATACTTAACCCAGGCAAAATCTTTTCCCGCCTACTCTAACTTTTTGACAGAAACTCTTGACGCCTCTGAGAAGGAGACCTACTATCCCGATTTGTATACAAGTTGGAATACGAATGGAGACTGGGGTGTACCAACAGCGCTCATTTCTTACCATAACGAATGCAGCACCAAATTGAATCGGAAGTCCGAAGATGAGACCCCGCTTAATCATCTGGAAATTTTTAACTCGATCAATCGGAGAAGTCAGGAACTTGCCTCTTGCCAACCTAACTCCGAGCAGAAATGCTGCAAAGGCCATTCCCCCTTGAAGGAAAATTCCAGTTACGAGGCCGAAGACCCAGAGCTCGAGCCGTGGCCCAACTGCCTCCAGAAAGGCCCCATCTCGAAGAACTTCATTGAGTCTTGGCTCAATCACTTCAGCGGTTGTTTCTTGCGGGAAATACCGCTCACCAATTAGAAGAAGAATTCCAATCAAGGAAATGAATACTGCAGACACTATGTAAATGACACGAGTCCAGATCTGCAAAGTCCTGTCTGACCTAAAGAAGAAGGCGAGAAGGAGTAATCCCAAAAGCCCGTATAGAAAAATAATGTCTCCGTGCCATAGGAAGGTGAAATGAAGCGCCCCGAAGAGCATCAAGGCAAAGCAACGCCTTATCCAACGACCTCTATTTGCCCGATCATCCTTGATTATGTAGGCCGAGCTGTAACCATATAGAAATGAAAAGAGAAGATAGAACTTTCCAGCAAAGATAGCTGCCATTATGAATCCGGCAGCCCCGTTAGCGCCGCCGTGTTCATAAGCGCTAAATTAATCGCTAGACGGGTTTAAATACCTTTGAAGAAAAAGATTTTCCTATAAGCGCACGCGCCTCGGTCAGGTTTGCCAAGACCCCAGCAGAAATAGCCTGCACCGCGATATTTCCAAATAGCGTTGCCTCTGCTGGCCCGGTTTTAACTGTGATGCCGCAGACATCAGCGGTTAGCTGATTTAAGAGGTCATTTTGAGAACCGCCA